>WNEZ01010308.1_pt1 | contig 14039 bp, 13 predicted proteins | sample 5400521 | NCBI WGS metagenome assembly WNEZ01 (sample SAMN13153339, study PRJNA577476) | soil metagenome | isolation source: 120 cm saprolite under Douglas fir tree site 2 hole 1 replicate 1 | place: USA:California | collected 2015-04-18 | reverse complement strand
CAGGGCCAGGCGATAAAGCCAGGGCTCCATGGTGATCCGTTCAGGCTTTTCCAGACCATCCCCGAGAGCGGCGACGATGGTCTCGTCGATGACTTCTTCCTTGGTGATCGAGTCCACCGGGATCAGATCTTGCGCCTCGCGGAAATAGATTTCGCGATCGACAAAGCGCTCCAAACGCGACAGGTTCACGTTGACGTAAGAGCGGATGTCGTCGGCAGAAACGACGGGAGGATGCACCGCAGCCAGTGTATTTTCGAATGGGACCTGGGAAGTACGCCTCTCCGAGGCTTCGTTGCGGCGACGATGCCACTTATGCGATGCCCGCAGTAACTCTTTGTGTTTGTTCAGTTGCTGCAACAAATCTTCGAAGGCGCTCTTGACCGCGGCCGTGGCCGTGGGAGCGGACTCTTGCACCGCCATTTGCCCCGAGGGCAGCCGCAAGTTCAACGAAACACTGATGCCCTGCGGCGCGCTATTCTCCTCCACCGTACCCTTCAGGTGGACGAGTTCAGGACGGAAGACCTGCAGCCGCTTCCGCAGTTTGTCGATCTGATGTTGGATATCTTTTTCGACGGACGGGGTTTTATGAAGACGGTAGGTAACGTGAACGTTCATGAGCGCCTCGGCCTTGCTAACGAAGTCGCGCAACCAAGTGCTTTCTTAAGCCGATTGTACACCCGCTTCTAGAAAGGCAAGCGGCGATTTATGACATGGAAAAAATAGATTTGACTCATTTGGGAAGGCATTGCATACGAAGAGTTTGTGTGTGGGTCTAATCCCGGTGTTGCGAATCGTGGTGTTGCGGCCTGAAGGGGGACATCCCGTAACCCTTCAGGTTCGTTGCGGGGCTGGTGCCCGAAATATATGATCCGTGGTCTATGAAACTTCCTGAACTCTGTGTACTTGCCACACTGGTTGCCTCGGCGTGGGCTCAAACTCCAGCAACTACCAAGGAAATCGAGGCGGTATATCCCGAGGCGCGCGCGCTCTATCTGGACATTCATCAGCATCCGGAACTATCAACGCATGAAACGCAGACAGCGGCGAAGCTGGCGGGGCAATTGCGCGGCCTCGGGTATGACGTGTCGGAACATGTTGGGGGAACCGGAATCGTGGCCATCCTCAAGAAGGGGCCGGGCCCTACTGTCCTGTTGCGTACCGAACTCGACGCGCTTCCTGTCGAAGAAAAAACCGGGCTTCCCTACGCCAGTAAGGTGCGCGCCAAGGACGACGCGGGACACGACGTACCCGTGATGCATGCCTGCGGACACGACCTGCATATGGCGTCCATCATCGGCACGGCCACGATCATGGCGCACAGCAAAGAAACCTGGCACGGCACATTATTCCTCATCGGCCAGCCGGCGGAGGAGACTATTTCCGGCGCGAAAGCAATGCTGGATGATGGCCTCTTCAAGCGCTTTCCCAAGCCGGACGTGGCTGTCGCCCTGCACGTCAGCAACGAGTTCCCGGCAGGCAAGGTGGGCGTGGGCGCGGGCTATCGATATGCCAACGCCGATTCCTTTCGGCTCACGATCTACGGCAAAGGTGGACACGGTTCGGCGCCGCACACCACGGTCGATCCGATTGTGATCGCTGCGCGAACGATTCTTTCGCTGCAGACGATTGCTTCGCGCGAGGTCAAGCCTGGCGAGACCGCCGTGGTGACCGTGGGATACATTCACGCTGGGACGAAGAACAACATCATCCCCGATCAGGCCGAGTTGGGCCTCACTGTTCGTACTTACAAGCCTGAGGTCCGGAAGCAGGTTTTTGCAGCCATCGAGCGCATCGCCAAGGCGGAGTCGGCGGCCGCAGGTGCACCGCGTGACCCGTCGATTGAGCATTATGAGAGCACGGATGCGGTGTACAACGATCCTGCCCTGGCCCAACGGCTGAGACCTACTCTGGAAACCGCGCTGGGACGAGATAACGTGACGACCGCCGAGCCAATTACGGGATCGGAGGACTTCTCCTATTTCACGGCGCAGGGAGTTCCGACGTTCTTCTTTGGACTAGGCGGGGCGGAACCTCAGAAGTACGCCGATGCCAAGGCAACGGGGACGACCCTGCCTTCGAATCACTCTTCCCTGTTTGCTCCGGATCTGGATCCCGCATTGCATACCGGCATCACCGCGGAGGTGATGGTGCTGCGGAACTTGCTACAGGGATCGGCGGAGGAGTTGCGGAAGACGATCTCACAACAATCGCCTTAATAGCGAACGGTGCGCCCGGGGGCCTGCCTACAAGCATGTAACTACATACTTAGTGTTACACTATTATAGGTTATGATCTGGTTCGAATGGGATCCAATCAAGGCAAGGGCAAACAAGCGGAAACACGGGGTTAGTTTCGAGATAGCCCGATACGCCTTTGACGATCCCGACGCCGTGGCGGATCACGACCGAATTGAGGACGGTGAGCGCCGCTGGCAAACCATTGGGATGGTAAACGGAGTGCTAGTACTTTTGGTGGCCCACACCGTTGAATTTGAGGACGAAGAGACGGAAGTGATCCGTATCATCTCAGCCCGGCGTGCCAACCGGAAGGAGAAACAACGTTATGAAAAAGAACGTCAAAAGAACCGCAACTGATCGACCGCTGACTGCGCGCCAGCGCAGGGACATTGCTGCGATCGCCGCTATGCCGGACGGCGAGATCGACTATTCCGACATCCCACGACTACGAGAGGACTTCTGGAAAAATGCTGTGCGCAATCCCTTCTATCGTCCAGTGAAGCGGCAGCTCACAGTACGGTTGGATGCTGACGTAATCGCCTGGCTACGAATGCAGGGTAAGGGGTATCAGACGCGGATCAATCACCTGCTGCGCGCGGCGATGCTGAAGGAAGTCGCGAACAATAAAGATTCGAGGTAATCAGCTCGACATGGGTTCAGCGGTGGATGTTCATCGAAAATTCACGGTTGTGATTGAACAAGACGAGGACGGTTACTACGTTGGGACAGTTCCCACTCTTCGGGCGGTTCAATCGGCTCCCGCCCGGCGGCGCGGATCAAGCGCTCCAACTCCTCGCGGCGCATGCCCTGCGGCGTGGTGGCTCCCGCGTCGTGGTAGATCTTTTCTTCAATCACCGTGCCATCCATATCGTCGGCGCCGAAGCGTAGGGAGATCTGCGCAATTTTCGGCGTCATCATCTGCCAGTAGGACTTGATGTGCGGAAAGTTGTCGAGCACGAGGCGGCTGACCGCGATCTGCTTGATGTCGAGCATGCCCGTGGTCTTGGGCAAATGCTGCAGGGGCGTGTTGTCGGGATGGAACGCCAGCGGAATAAACGTCTGGAAGCCGTGAGTCTCGTCTTGCAAAGCGCGGAGCTTGAGCAGGTGGTCGACGCGGTCTTCATCGTTTTCGACGTGGCCGTAGAGCATGGTCGCGTTCGACTTCAGGCCGATCTGGTGCGCGAGCCTAGCGGTTTCGAGCCACTGATCGCCGTCAATCTTATGGTCGCAGATGATGTGGCGCACACGGTCGGCGAAAATCTCAGCGCCGCCGCCGGGAAGTGAATCCACGCCTGAGGCCTTCAGCTGCTCCAGCGTCTCGCGGATCGAGAGCTTGGCGCGCTTGGAAAGATACGCGACCTCGACCATGGTGAAGGCCTTGAGATGCACCTCCGGGAAGCGCTCCTTCAGGCCGGAGCAGAGATCGAGGAAGTACTGAAACGGCAGGTCGGGATGCAGGCCACCGACAATGTGAAATTCCGTGACCACCTCGGAGTATCCGGAGGCTGCCGTCTCATACGCTTCTTCCAGCGCCATGGTGTAGGCGCCGGGCGCATCCTTTTTTCGCCCGAAGGCGCACAAACGACACGCGGCCACACATACGTTCGTGGGATTGATGTGGCGGTTGACGTTGAAGTAAGCCTTGTCCCCATGCATGCGCTCGCGAACGTGGTTGGCCATCCAGCCCACTGCGAGGATGTCGCCGGTTCGGTACAGGGTAAGGGCGTCATCGGCGTTCAGGCGCTCGCCGGCCATCGCTTTGACATGGATCGGCTTCAGACGCGCGTCGTCGGTTTGAAAGGCGTGACTTTGAACGGCATGGGATAGTCGTGGCGCAGGCATCGTCTCGATAATATCGCAGGACGGTGCCCGAAACTACTTTCAGTGAATTCGCAAGATTCAACCCGAGTGACGAGACCGGTGAGAAATGTGTGGAAACCGGCAGTTTTTTCATCGTGACCCAAGTCATTTGTGGCAGTTACCCTAGCTAAGTAATTGATTTTCAAGCGGCAAATAGGCCGGCGCTCCATGCCACCATTGGCATCGCGCCTGCATCTGTTCAAGGAGCATTGGGGGTGCATCCTGCACTCCGTTCAGGGTTCACAAATTGGTTCAAAAAGCTCTTGGGAGGAACTCTCTATGAAGGGAATTCTTGTCTCGCTGTTTGTAGTAGCACTGTTGACTGGAGTCAGCGTGGCGCAGAGCGCACAATCTCAGGCCACAGGATCGGCGTCACAGGAGACGTCGGCTAGCGCAGGTCAATCAGCCGCGCAGGCGGGTGCGAACGCGTCGGCGGCGGCATCGGAGGCCAGCAAGGTTCCTGACAAGAACGCGCAGGTCGCTGGCGCTTCGCACTTGCAGGCGGGTAGCGCGGTGCAGGCGGAACTGGTGAAGCCAGTCGATGCCAAGAAAAACAAAGTCGGCGATGAGGTTGTGGCCAAGACTACCCATGATGTGAAGTCCGAGGGGCATGTCGTGATCCCCAAGGGATCAAAACTTATTGGTCATGTGACCGAAGTGAAGGCGCACAGTAAGGAGCAGGCAGCTTCAGAGTTGGGGATCGCGTTTGACCACGCGATTCTGAAGAACGGGACCGAGATGCCGCTGGCGCTGGGCATCCAGGCAATCGGCAGGAGCCAGGCCGGCGCGGCTGCGATGGCGGACGACACGATGGCCAGCGGCAGCGCCGCGGGCACGGGATCGTCAAGTGCACGTGCCTCGGGTGGCGGCGGGATGCTGGGCGGCGTGAGGTCCACAGCCGGCGGCGCGGTAGGCGCGGTCGGCAATACTGCGGGAGGGGTGGCGAATACTGCCGGCTCTGCAGGAGGAGCTGTCTCGGGCCCCTTATCGGCGAGCAGCCAGGGCGTGGTTGGGCTGCCCGGCCTGAGTCTGGCGACGCAAACTTCGACTTCCACGAATGCTTCCGTGATCAGTTCGCAGGGGAGCAACGTGCATCTCGACAGCGGGACGGAGATGATCCTGCGGGTCAACCAGTAGCACCACCAAAGGTGCTTTCGAGGGGCAGTCTAGTAAAGGCTGCCCCTCTTTTGCTTGATCGAGGAAGGTGAGCGTCTCGCGCTCAGGCTTACATCTTAGAATTGTCGCATCGAATTCTGCTATTCATCCTGCAAACCCGGTCTACCTCTGGCAGTGAAATGGCATCTACAACTTAACGCCGGATAGTTTGCGCCCTTCGTGTGCATCGCAAGAACAATCTGAAGGAGGTCATACATGACCAGGATTCTTTGTGCAGTTTTCTCGGCAGTGTTGCTGGCAGGAATTGCGCTGGCACAGGACACAACAGCTCCGGCTAGCGGATCGACGCCGCAGGAGCCGCAGACTCCTGCGACTACGCAGGGCTCGCAGCAGATGCCGGAACCCTCGACGGCGCAGCCGCCCTCGCAACAAGAAGTACCAGAATCGCAGCAGGCTCCAACGACGCAGCCAACCGATCAGCCTCCATAGGACAGGCGGGTGCGGCCACAGGCCAGAACAGCGGCGCACCAAAGATCGCCCCGGGAAGCGTGATTCCGGCCCAGTTGACCAAAGGAGTGGATGCAAAGAAAGCGAAGACCGGCGACGAAGTCGTGGCCAAGGTCACACAAGACATGAAGACGTCCAGCGGTGAAGTGCTGGTGCCCAAAGACACGAAAATTGTGGGCCACGTAACCGAAGCGCAGCCGCGGAGCAAGGAGCAGAAAGAATCGCAGGTCAGCATCGCGTTTGATCGCGCCGTGATGAAGAACGGCAGCGAGGTGCCGTTGCCGATGTCGATCCAGGCCATCATCGGGCCGCAGAACAATAACCCGGGCGGCAATGATCAGGCCGCATCCGGGGGCGGGTATTCATCGCCTAGTGGAACCTCTGGCGGAACGGCGCCCAGCGGCTCGGGAAGGAGTTCGGGAACAGCTGGCGCGCAACCGACTCCATCGTCTACGACCGGCAGCAGTGCTGCGCCGAGCGATTCGCAGACAGAAGCGGGTGGTCGTCCTCAAATCACCGGCCAAACACAGGGCGTGGTGGGAATTTCGAACCTGAAACTCTCTCCCGCTTCGAATCCCTCGCAAGGATCGGTGGTGAGTTCGGACAAAAACAACGTGAAGCTGGAGAGCGGCACGTTGTTGCTGTTGAAGGTGAATCCGCAACAGTAAGTCGACAGAGTCCCGAATCTAGGAGGGGCGTGGCATGCAGCTACGCCCCGGCACGATTCCCCATCCGCGGACTGGGCCCTAAGACCCCCCGCCCGCCAGCTTCTTCCTGACCAACGGACGGGCGAAGGCGTTCGTGGGATTGTGCCCGCTGGAGGCCAACGCTTTGCGGTAGTACTCCGTGGCGTGCGCCTTGTCGCTCGACTTCTCGTAGGCTTCACCCAGCAGGGCCAGAATCAGAGGATCGCGCTGGTCCGCCTTTTGCAGATCCGCGATGGCGGTCTTGTAGTCGCCGGTGTAAAACGCGACGTATCCCGTCAGATACGGATAGAAGCGAGCTTGGTCGGGATTGTTCGCTTTGTCGAGAGCTAGCTTGGCAGCGGCTACGTGCTCGCGGGCTTCGTCGGCTTTGCCGCGGCGGGCGGCGATGCGGGCTTGCGCGTTCTCCCAGCGGAACAACCACAGATTCTTGTCCGCATCGGTAAGGTCGGACTTGCGTAGAGCGGTGTCGTAGCCGAGCTTGTACAAGTTGAAGGCGTGGCCGGTGTCGCCCGATTCGAGATAGATGCGGGCCAGTTCGTTGGAAGTTTCGCCGGCAGCCACAAAATCATTTTTCGCCAAGCGTTGGTCGAAGACTTGCTGCTCGAACTTGGCGGCTTCGTCAGCCTTGCCCTCAAACGCATAGGACATGGCCGTCGCGCGTAGGGCCTGCTGTTTGGAATCAGGAGGCGCAAGGCTGAGCGCCTGGCCGAAATGTTCGCGGGCCTCGGCGTAGTTTCCCTTCAGATCGAGGGCGATGCCGGAGTCGAGATGGGCTTCGTAGAGAGCTGGATCCGCTTTGAGGGCTTTTTTGTACAGAGTCAGGGCTGCGTCCTGCTTGCCTTCACTGTTTAGTTTCTCACCTTGCTTGACGAGGTCTGCAGGCGAGCCCGCGGCGGGTTTCGGCGGTTGCGTCGATTGCTGCGTCCAGGAAAGGCAGGTCAATAAGAATACCGAGAGAATGATGCTGCGCATTAGGCCTCCGATTAGCACCAGAGATTATGCCACGTCGTGCGGGGGTGGTAAGCGTCTAGATCGTGAGCAGCCGAGCTGACGCAGATTCGATCGGCTCAGCCCTGCACAAAAACTGAATCGCCTCCACTCACCCGCCATCAGAACTGGTATTTTGCTACCGAGGAGAACACAACCCATGGCGCGCACAATAACTTACTGGGTCACCACCATCCTGATAGCGGCCATGTCCGCGTTCGCGGGATTCAGTTACCTGACGGCCTCGCCGCAGGCGGTCGAAGGGTTCGCGCACGTCGGATATCCGCAGCAGATCCGCATCATTCTTGGAGTCGCGAAGCTCCTGGGCGCAATCGCGCTCGTCGTCCCTGGCTTGCCGAAGGTCAAGGAGTGGGCCTACGCGGGCTTCACTTTCGCATGGATCTCGGCGGTTATCGCACACTATCTGGCTAAAGATGGCCCGAGGGCATTTGCGCCGCTCGTGTTGCTGGTCTTCCTTGTGATTTCTTATTTGACCCGGCCGGCGAGCCGGCAGTAGGTGGGTAAGGCGGCGGTGTAGCTAGTTTCGTTTGTCAGAGCAAGGGCCCTCCGGGAGCTCGCTTCGCTCGCGTGACAGCCGAGGCGGCTGTCCCTACGTGAGTTATTTCCTCACCAGCAAGTCGGCGGCTACGAAAACGAAGAAGACTACCGAGATGACGCCGTTCATGGTGAAGAAGGCGGCATTCAGTTTGCTGAGATCGTTTGAGGAGACCAGCGAGTGCTCGTAGGCCAACAACAAGGCGACGCCAACCGATCCAGCGATTGCCAGCTTCCCCAGAGCGAAAACCAGCAGCAATCCAACCAGCAACAGCAGCATGATGACGTGAAAGGTCCGCGCAACCCATAGCGCGCGCCGGATTCCTAGATAGCGGGGGATGGAGTGAAGTCCGGCCTCGCGGTCGAAGTCGAAATCCTGGCAGGCGTAGAGAACGTCAAAACCTGCCACCCAGAACGTTACGGCGGCGGTCAGCAGGAGAATGCGGGGATCAAGCGAGCCGCGCACCGCGATCCAGGCAGCCGAGGGCGCAATGCCCAGAGCGAATCCCAGCACCAGGTGCGACCAGCGCGTGACCCGCTTCGTATACGAGTAGAGCAGGATCACGGCCAGCGCTACTGGCGACAGCAAGAGCGTGAGACGGTTGAGTTGGGCGGCGGCCAATACGAAGATCGCGCTGGAAATCACTACGAAAGTTGTGACGAATGCTGGCCCTAGGTGTCCCGCGGGAAGGGCGCGGGTGCTGGTACGCGGATTCGCGGCGTCGATTGAGGCGTCGGCCAGACGGTTGAAGGCCATCGCGGCGGATCGGGCGGCGATCATGGCGACGATGATCCAGATCAACTGGTGGGCGGTGGGGAGGCCTCCCGCGGCAAGCATCGCGCCGCATAGTGCGAACGGCAGCGCGAAGATGGAGTGCTCCCACTTGATCATTTCCAGCGTTACGCGCAGGTTGTGGAGCAGGGGCACGGGAAGATTGTAGTTCAGTGGTCGGTGGTCAGTGGCCAGTTAGTTCTTCTGTCATTCTGAGCGAAGCGAAGAACATATGCATTTCGCCTCACGCCGGAGAGTACAGAGGTCTTTCGCTTTGCTCAGGATGACAAATCTGGGTCGTGACACAGAGGCGAACACTGTCCATTCTACGCTGGCTATTCCACGTTTTCATTCACGCTGGGGATTAGCGGCACGAAGCGGCACGGTTCGCGCAGCGTGATTTGCGGGTGGCCATTCTGGATGCGAATCAGCTGGAGTTGCTGCGCATCGGTTGGACCGACGGGGACAATCATGCGCCCGCCTTCGGCCAGTTGCGAGACCAGCGGCTGCGGCAATTCTGGAGCCGCGGCGGCAACCGTGATTGCGTCGTACGGGGCACACGGCGGGAAACCTTGAGTGCCGTCTGCGACGATGATCTTCACGTTGGTGTAGCCGAGCCTGGCGAGTACTCGCCGGGCCTCTGCCGCCAGATTGGCGTGGCGCTCGATGGAGAAAACATCTGCCGCCAGTTCCGCGAGCAAAGCGGTCACGTATCCCGAGCCGGTCCCTATTTCCAGAACTCGGTCTTGAGGCTTGAGTTCCAAAGCTTCCAGCATGCTGGCCACGATGTAGGGCTGCGAGATGGTCTGTCCTTCTCCGATGGGCAGCGGATGATCTTCATAGGCCTGATCGCGGTAGCGCTCCCGCGTGAATTCATGGCGAGGGACGCGCAGCATTGCGGCCAGCACGCGTTGGTCGGTGATGCCACGGGCGCGCAACTGGGATTGGACCATGCGCTCGCGCAGTGTCGCAAAGGGATCGTACTGGTAGGCCGCTGTCATCGCCCGCTTCCGTCACAATATCTTATTTCTTTTGACGGCGGATGCGGACGTCGAAGCTGACAACACCGTTCTGGTCGCGGGTGCCGACCACGGAAATGCTCCGTGTAAAGAAGTATTGCCCTTGAATGATCTGCTGAGAACTCTGCGAGACGTTGGTGCTGTACGTCAGAGAGATGTTGTTGGCGAATTGCTGCTCGATGGTTACCTGAGGGCCGCGGGCGGTGGGGTTCGTCTCCGTGGTCAGGCCTTGCGGATCGATCTTGATGCGGCTGACGCCGAAGAGTTTCTGCATGCGGCTGCTGACCGTGGAGTTGATCGCCTGGTTAATGATTAAGGCGGAGGCCTCATCGGTGAAGGGCGACTGGGATTGCTGCTGGAGCTGTTCCGACTCCTCGCTGGTACGTCCCAGGGCGAGAAGCGCAATGATGTCGGACTTGGGCAGCGGCGGCTCGGAGCGGTAGTTCACGGCGAGCCGGTCCGGGGTTCCCGTCACGGTAATGTTGAGATCGTAATTCCGCACGTGGGTGGAGGCCTCGAGGTTGAGTTGCGGCTCGATGGCCACCGGGTTGGTGAAGTTGATGTCACCGCGCTCCAGGTTGAACTTGGTGCCGTTAAACGTGATCTCGCCTTCGAGAATGTCGGCCCGGCCGAGGACCGTTGGCCGAGCTGCCGTTCCGCGAAGGCGCAGGTCCGCATCGCCGGAGAGACGTGCGATCGCCGTCTTCATCTGAAGTTCGGGCGCGGTCTGTACGTGGATGTCGAGCTTCACGCCATAGAGTGGAGAGTTGGCCGGGGTAGCCGAACCGATCTCGCGGCTACGCAGCAGGTACTGGCTGAAATCGAAGTTGGGCTGCACGGCCAGCTTGGTGACCAGGATGTCGCCGGAGACGGTGGAGGCCGAACGGGTTCCCACCCAATGCAATTCGGCGTCGGCGGTGGAGCTAACGCCGGGCGGATGGCGCAGACGTACACCCTTGCCGGTAGCCGTGAGGTTGAAGCTGAGCTGGTGGTCGTAATTCGTGACTTCACCCTTGAGGTCGAGTGTGCCGCCACCGGTGCGCCCCGTGAGCGTCTCGATCTGCACGCGTTCGCGAGTGAAGTTGAGCGATCCGTTCATCTCGCTGAGGCCGCTGGGTAAGCCGGCGTAGGCGACAGAACCGTTGGAGATTTGCAGACGTCCTTGCGGCAGCGGGTCAGAGATCGTGCCGCCAACGGTCATGTTCATCGACATCAGACCGGCAGTGGTCAAGTCGGGATCAAATCCATTCAGCAGTTTGAGGTCGACGTGGCCCTCCGCCGCCAGATCAATCTCGCGCTGGCCGGCAAAATTCACGGAGCCGTGAGCGGTGACGTCTGTTCCTTCCCCAACCAGATGCATCGAGTCCACATGCAAGGATTGCTGGGCATAGGTAAAGCGTACGGGATCCTGGTTGTGCACTTTGGCGTATTCCACCTCGAGAGAAACGTCGCTCACATCGCCGTTAAGCGTCCACTGGCGGGGACGGAACAGCGGGCCTTGCATGTTGACCGTGGCCGCGACGGCGGAGTGTCCGGTGAGTTGTCCGGGGAGGTAGGAGCGCCACAGGGCATCGAGATCAAGATGATCCATGCGCGCCGAGACGTTTGCGGGATAAGGGGCGCTCATCCCCACCGTGCCGTCGACCGCCAGCGTGCCCTTGGCGAACTCGGAGCGGCCGCTTACATGGAGGTCACTGCCGCGCGCAGTTGCTTCCAGGTCGAATGCCCCGGCTAGTTCCTTATCCAGCGTCAGATCACGCAGGTGAACTTTGGCGTTGATCTGCGGCGCTTCGGGTGTGCCTGAGGCTTGAACCGTGAAATCCCCGCGTCCTTCGACGCTGAGGCGATGCAGTTGGATTTGACGAATCTGACCAAGATCGAAGTTCTTTCCACTGAGATCGACACGAAAAACGCGCGATGTGGGATTGTAGGCTGCGCTCCCGGTCACAACTGAGTCTTCATGGATTAGGTGAATGTTGGTGAGTGCAGTCTCGCCGTTCGCGATACGGAGGTCTGCATCGAACTGCGTAATCGATTCCCCGTAAGCCGATGCGTCGTGGGCGTGAATCTGACCCCGGGCTTGTGGTTTCGCCCGGGTGCCGCTGACCTGCAGGAAAATATCGGCCTTCCCGGTGACCGGATAGTCGTAGCCGGTAAGAACCGCGGTGGAGGCGACATCCACATTGTGCAGGTTTAGCCGGGCAGTAAAAGGGCTCTCGTCCGTGAACTGGCCGTGCTGAAGGACGGAGCTGACTTCGAACTCCGCGCTGGTGTCCCCCCGATGCAGGCTGCCATCGCGGAGGGCGAGGCCGCGCGCGGAAAACTGTACTCCCGCCGAGAGTGAATCCCAGTGCACCTGCTGCTCTGCGGTGCGGGAAGTGGCGGGGAGAGTGAAGTCAAAATCCTGGGCGGCAAGATTGCCCGCGAACGTGGGTGATGAGGGAGAACCAGTCACCGTGCCGCTGAAGGTGGCGTTGCCTTTTACGTCGAAGGGCAGATTAGCCGGGCCGTGAAGAGCGGCAATGATCGGACGCCACTCGTCGAGATCGGACGTCGAAACCGAAAAGCGCAGGCTGGACGAGGCCGACAGCGTTCCGGAAGCCTGGACGCGCGAGGCCGGAGTCGTCACCAGCATGCGAGAGAGCTCCAGTTCATCGGCCGATCCGCGATAGGTTCCCTGAACACGGGCCGTGATCGGCAACTCCCCTCCGGCGGTACGCGTCGGCGGATTCAAATCAAAAAGAAATGCGATGTCAGCATTGTGTGGCGAGCCCTTCCAGCGCGCATCCACCGTTCCCGTCGCAAAGCCCGCGGGGCGAAAATGGCCGAGGGGATGGGCAGGAGAATTCAGAGCCGCAGCTATCTCCCCGGCGGAGACGTCGCGCAGACGGAGATGGACCACTCCGGTCTGCACCTGTCCAGGGTGTACCTGTGCCTTCTTCTTCGCGGTCTCGCCCTTTTTTTGCGGCTTGGCTGCGGTTACGACGGCCACCTCTTCCCCAGCTGCAGCCTGAGAGCCGGCTTTTTTCGCTGTTGGTTTCTCCGCTGGAGAAAGGGCCGCGCTGTAGAGCCAATTATCGATCAGCGCATCGCCGGCAAAACTCCCGCCGAACAGCCTTCCTTGCAGCTTCGAGAGTTTGATCTCCTGATCGCTGACGGAGTAATCCGACGTCGCGCTGGCTTGCCGGAAGGCGATTTGGTCGTCCTGCCATCCGAGATCGTGCAATACTAGTCCACCGGACGTTTCGAATTGCTCCAGCGTCCAACTGCCCTTTCCCTTGAACTCGATCACACCCTGGCGAAGATCACGGCGGCGTGCGATGGTGGCGGCCTCAGCCAGATCCAGAAAGAGCTCGTACTGGCCGTCGATGCGAGGGTGTCGAAAATCCGTAACCCGTCCCTTGGCCTCGCCACGAGAGTGGCCCGAATTCCACTTCAAAGACTTTATGTCGCCGTAGGTCGAACCCAAGCTGAACTCGAGCGTGCTCATCCAAGCGAACGGACGGAAGTCTTCGAACCTGGTATCCACCTTGCCCAACAGAAGACGGCCATCGTATCGGCCCTGCAGGAACGAATACGACATTTGCAGAGTGGTGTCGTGAACCGCGAAATCGAGCGGAACCCTCTGGTCGTTCCAAAGCAACTCGCCATGGCGCACGTCGAAACGATCAATGGAGAGCGCAAACAACTGCTCGACTGAGGTCTTGCTCGAACCTTGCCGCATCAGTCCCGGGATGTTGGTAGTGCCGTCGGGATAGAACGCAACGTGCACGATCGGGTGATCGAGCACGACATCGTGGAATCCAAACTCAGAGCGCAGCAGCGAAATGACTTTCAATTCGGCTACCAGATGATCGACATGCGCGAGCGGCATATCGTCGGGGGCTTCACGTCCGTGCACGGTTATATCGCGCACCTCGACATGCAAGCGAAAGGGAATGGTGTGGAAGCTGCCGACTTCCGCGTGCCCGCCGGTGATGCGTTCGACTTCCGCGATCATGCGGCGGCGGACAAGATTCTGAAACGAGTCGGTCGTGATATACCAGAACCCCGCGACAAGGCACAGGATGCCGGCTCCGGTGAGAATCAGCAGGTACTTCCACCGCCTGCGGCGTCGCGGCCTGCCGATGGGGTCAGTCACCGCGCCTGCTCTCCTCCATCGGAAGAGGCACCGGCTGCCGCAAGGCGGACATCACTCTCAGAGCGCAAGGTGTGCAGCCACGAGACCAGGAGTTCGCTGACTTTCTGCTCCGTGAGTAACTCGCGGATCTTGGCGGAG
>WNEZ01003477.1_pt1 | contig 14039 bp, 11 predicted proteins | sample 5400521 | NCBI WGS metagenome assembly WNEZ01 (sample SAMN13153339, study PRJNA577476) | soil metagenome | isolation source: 120 cm saprolite under Douglas fir tree site 2 hole 1 replicate 1 | place: USA:California | collected 2015-04-18 | reverse complement strand
CGCTCGAGCCCCGAGAAGCGGTAGTCGTGGTCGGTCACCGGCCCCCTGACCACTATGGGACGACCTCCGCCGTAACGCACCTTCATCCGGTGCCGCTCGGTGAGCTGCGCCGTGGTCTGAGGACAGCAGCTCATCTCGGGCCCCTGCGATCCCTATCGCCCGCAACCTGCTCACCGCCGTTGTCCTCGCGACCCACCACGCCCTCCTCCTTGCTCTCTTGCCATTCGAACGGCGGCCGCGTCCACTCGTCGATCAGTGCCACGACCCCGGCCAGCGCGAGCCAGATCACCACCAGCTCCCACCAGTCGCCGCGCACAAAGAATGCGAACGGAATGGCGACCCACAACCCGACGCACTTCACGCACTTCAAGAGCTCCGCGGCAAGGCCGCCGGCGCTGCGGCGCGATCGCCCGAACACGTCCCAGGGCCCACGCTCGCGCGCCAGCAGAAACGCCAGCCGGACGCCTCGACGTTGACCATGGCGCCCTTGGTCATGTTCTTGGCCGACGCTTCGGAGGTGATGTTCATGGCTTTCTCGTCGATCTTCTGCATGGCGTCGATCGTGATGGTCTTGCCCTTGATTGTGATGGTCCCGTCCTTCTTCATGGTGAACGTCGACTGGCCGCAGGTGATCACCACCTCGTCGCCGACGTCGATCTTGAGCGTCTTCCCGACTTTCCGCTTCTCATCGTCGCCGATTTCAGACGTGAGGTTCTTGCTGACGTTCACGTTCCGATCTTTGCCGACCGTCAGCCTCTGGTCCTTACCGACGCTCGTCGTGCAGTTGTCGGCGATCGTCGCCGTCCGGTCAGTGCCGACGGTGTTCGTGAGGCTCTTCCCAAAGGTCTCGGTCTGGCTCAAGCCCACCGTCACGGCACGGGTGAGGCCCACCGTGATCGCCTGTAACCCGCCCACTGTCACTTCCTGGGCGGCGCCCACGTTGATCGCCTCGTTCACGCCGACCGAGTGCGTGCGGGTGAGCGCGACGCTGATGGTCTCGTTCATCCCCACCGAGCGTGTGCGGTCACTGCCAACGGTGATGCTCTCGTTGACGCCGACCTGCTCGGTGCGGTTCTGGCCGATGGTGATGGTCTCGTTCACGCCCACCGTCTCGGTGCGGTTGTTCTTCACCTCGACGGTCTCGTCGTGGTCGATGGTCTTCGTCCGGTCGTGGCCCACCGAGTGGCTCTCGTCGTTCTCGACGGAGATGTCCTGGTTCTTCTCGGCGTGGAGGAAGACCTGCTCCGAGCCCTTCTTGTCCTCGAAGCGGATCTCGTTGAAGTTGGCCGCGCCGCCACCCTTGCTCGAGCGGGTCTTGATGCCGGTCTGGGTGGCGTTGGCCGGCAGGGCGTAGGGCGGCATCTGGTCCGCGTTGTAGACGCGGCCGGTGATGATGGGCTGGTCGGGGTCGCCCTCCAGGAAGTCGACGATCACCTCCTGGCCGATGCGCGGCATCGCGACCCCGCCCCAGTTGGCGCCGGCCCACGGGCTGGAGACGCGGATCCAGCAGCTCGCGTTCTCGTCCTTCTTCCCATAGCGGTCCCAGTGGAACTGGACCTTGACCCGCCCGTACTTGTCGCACCAGATCTCCTCGCCGGAGGGCCCGACCACCACCGCGGTCTGCGGGCCCTTCACGGTGGGGCGCGGCGTGGTCCGCGCCGGGCGGAACTGCTGGCGGCTCTGGAGCACGGTGACCGTGCTGTGGTAGCTCGTGCCCTTGTCCGCGGCGGTCTCGTAGGCGTTGTCCTCGAGCGTGTAGTCGGCGCCGATGATGAGATACTCCCGCTCCTGGTCGCGGCGCGAGGCGTTGGTGAGGGTGAAGCGGCGGCCGATGGCGACGTCGCGCACGTTGCACTCGGCCACGGCCTGCTCGAAGTCGGTGTGGAGCTCGTCGACGCGGATGCCCACGTAGTGGTCGCCGTGGTCCGTCTGGTAGTAGTCGCCAGCGTAGTCGAAGACCTCGGCGTCCGCGCGCTCGTGCGGCTGGACGAGCTTGGCCTTCACCCCCAGGTCCGCCTTGGGCTTGGTGAAGTCGTAGGCGTCCAGCGCCACGGTCCCGGGCTTGACCTCCTGGCGGAACGTCCAGGCCTGGATGAATTCCTCGTCGGTATGAATCTCCTTGCCCGGCGCGTAGAAGGCGATCGTCGCCTTGTTGTCGAGGGTCTTGTGCCCGGAGGAGGAATCGACCAGCTTGAGCGTGTGGCGGCCGTCCTGGTGGTCGAAGTAGTAGTAGATGCCTTCCTCTTCCATGAGCCGGCTCACGAAGTCGAAGTCGGTCTCCCGATACTGCACGCAGTATTCGCGCTTGGCGTAGCTCGCCGTGAGGCCGTCCTCGAACACCGCGACGGAATGATCGGCGAAGACTTCCTTGATGATCTCGGGAACCGTCTTCTCCTGGAAGATCCGGCAATCGGCAGTCCGCGTGAGAAACCACAGCCACGACCGCACGGTCATGCGGTACTCGTAATAGCGCCCGACCATGCCGGCCTGGGTGAAGCGCGTGACGTAGCCGTCGAAGTACCGGTGTCCCCCTCGCAGCAGCTCCAGCTTTGTCGTGACGTTCTTCCCGAGCACGTCGCCCGGGTTGATGTCGGCCTTGGTCGCCAGTGCCGACAGCTCCCATTCCGACGGCCGCGCCAGCTCCTCGCGCCCGCGGAGCGTGTGGAAGAGCAGCTCCTTACCCAGCGGTGTGGTGAGCTCGATCATGCGCGCCATAGCTCGTCTCAGGCGAGATCGAACGAGAAGTCGCTGCCCTTGACGCCCAGGGTGATGGCGCCCAGCGGGCGCCCGCTCACCATGCGGGACAGGTACTCCTCGCTGATCCGCGGCAAGATGGTGTTGGTCAAGATCGCGTCGATCATGCGGCCGCCACTCTCCACCTCGGTGCACCGGGAGACCACCAGCTTCACCACCGCGTCGTCGTAGGTGAACGGCACCTTGTGCTGCTCGGCGATGCGCCGGACGATCCGGTCGAGCTGCAGGCGCACGATGTCGCCCAGGATCGTGTCCGGCAGCGGATAGTACGGCACCACCACGAGCCGACCCAGCAGCGCCGGCGGAAACACCTTGAGCAGCGGCTCGCGCACCGCGCGGGCCAGCGCTTCGGGCTCGGGCCGGAGCTCCGGATCCTTGCAGAGCGTCATCATGCGGTCGGTGCCCACGTTCGAGGTCAGCAGGATGACCGTGTTCTTGAAATCGATGTAGCGGCCGTCGCTGTCCTCCATGAAGCCTTTGTCGAACACCTGGAAGAAGATCTCGTGGACGTCGGGGTGGGCCTTCTCCACCTCGTCCAGCAGCACGACGCTGTAGGGTCGCCGGCGCACGGCCTCCGTCAGCACGCCGCCGCGCTCGTAGCCGACGTAACCAGGCGGGGCGCCCTTGAGCGTGGAGACGGTGTGCGCCTCCTGGAACTCGCTCATGTTGATGGTGATGATGTTCTCCTGGCCGCCGTAGAGCGACTCGGCCAGGGCCAGCGCGGTCTCGGTCTTGCCCACGCCCGAGGGCCCAACCAGGAGGAACACCCCGATGGGCTTCTCGGGATTATCCAGGCGTGCGCGAGAGGTCTGGATGCGCTTGGCGATCATCTCGAGTCCGTGGCGCTGGCCCACGACGCGCGCGGCGAGCGTATCGACGAGCTTCAGCACCGCCTCGATCTCGTTCTTGACCATGCGTCCCACCGGAATGCCGGTCCAGTCGGACACGACGGCGGCCACGGCCTGGGCGTCGACGCTGGGCAGGATCAGCGGGGTGTCCCCTTGCGCCTTGGCGAGGGTCGACTGGAGCCCGCGCAGCTCGGTGAGCCTCGCCTCGCGCGCCGCCGGCTCCTGGGCCTCGGTCTCGTCGCGGAGCTGGCGGCGGAGCTCGAGGATCCGGTCGACGAGCGCCCGCTCCTCCGCCCATCGCTGCTCGAGGCCGACCAGCCGCTCCTTCTCGACCGAGAGCCGACTTTCCACCTCGGCGCCGCGGGAGCCGGTGTCGAACCCCGTCGCCGCTTCGCGCGCGATCATGTCGAGCTCGATCTGCAGCGCCTCGATCCGCCGCCGCGAATCCTCGACCTCCGGTGGGGTGGCGTGCTGGCTCACCGCCACGCGGGCGCACGTGGTGTCGAGCAGGCTCACGGCTTTGTCGGGAAGCTGACGGGCCGGGATATAGCGGTGGGAAAGCTTGACCGCCGCGTCGAGCGCTTCGTCCAGGAGCTGGACGCGGTGGTGCTTCTCGAGCGTGGAGGCCACCCCGCGCAGCATGAGCAGGGCCTTCGGCTCGCTGGGCTCGAGCACCTGCACGACCTGGAACCGCCGCGTGAGGGCGGGATCCTTCTCGATGTATTTCTTGTACTCGGCCCAGGTCGTGGCCGCGATGGTCCGGAGGGTGCCACGCGCGAGCGCCGGCTTCAGGAGGTTGGCCGCGTCGCCCGTCCCGGCGGCGCCGCCCGCGCCGATCAGGGTGTGGGCCTCGTCGATGAAGAGGATGATCGGCTTCGGAGAAGCCTGCACCTCGTCGATGACGGAGCGCAGCCGGTTCTCGAACTCCCCTTTCATGCTGGCGCCGGCCTGGAGCAGGCCGATGTCCAGCACCCAGAGCTGGACGTCCTTGAGGGAGGGCGGCACGTCACCCTGCGCGATCCGGAGCGCGAAGCCCTCGGCCACGGCGGTCTTCCCCACGCCGGCCTCGCCAGTCAGAATGGGATTGTTCTGGCGCCGGCGCATCAGGATATCGATGACCTGCCGGATCTCCTCGTCGCGACTGGTGACGGGATCGATCGCGCCCGCGCGCGCGCGCGCGGTGAGATCGGAGGCGAAGCGCCGGAGCGCTTCCTGCTTGCCCATGGCGGCGGGCGGGATGGCGTTGCTCGCTTCACCGGGCGTGGCCGCCGCGAACCCGTCGCTCGCGGGCTGGCCGTCCTCCGGCGAGCCCTTGACGATGCGGGCGAAGTCTTCCGTCAGCGTCTCGACCTTGACCTTGTCGAACTCCCGAGAGAGCCGCATCAGCACATCGCGCAGGCGATCGTTCTTGAGGAGCCCGACCAGGAGGTAGCCACTGCGCACCTGCGATTCGCCGAACAGGAGGGTGGCGTACATCCACCCCTCCTTGACCGCGTAGGGCAGGTGCTCGGCGAAGTCCTGAATGGTCGAGGCGCCACGCGGCAACAGCTCCAGCATCGATTGCAGGTCGCGCACGAGCCGGGCGCCGTCCACGTCGAAGTGACGCAGGATGCGGTGCACGTCCGAGTCCTGCAGGTTGACGATCTGGAAGAGCCAGTGCACCAGCTCGACGTGCGGGTTCCCCCGCAGCTTGCAGAAGGTGACGGCTCCCTCGGCAGCCTTGAACATGATCGGATTGAGCTTGCCGAACAGGGTCGCGCGGCTGATCTCCGCCATCGGTCGTCCTCTCCTAGGCTGCCGCCGGAGTCGCCCGACGCGGCCGCGTGCGCTCCGGCACCAGAGTCAGGTCGTCGGCATCCGTGGCCGCTCGCCGGGCGCCCAGCCACGTCGTCCACCCCAGGTGACCTTCACGGCCGAGACGGATGCCCGGCACCTCGTCGCGCGTCAGCACGAGCTGCACTTCCCAATCGAACTCGAACCCGACGTAGTTCCGCACCCAGTGCCTGAGCCGTTCGAGGCTACGCCCGCCCGGCAAGAAGGCGGCGAAGCGATCGAGATCCATGGGCCCCATCACGGCCCGGAACCGGCTCTGGACGTCGCGCACACGCTCGCCCACCACGGTGCCGTGACCGAGCGCCCCGCTCATCCGTGGCTCGCCGCCCAGCGCGGTTCGCTGGTCGCAGGGCAGCTCGAGCCAACCCAGCACGAACTGATCCACGCGCGCGGGGAGGCCGAAAAATCCCTCCAGGATGGAAGTGAGGCCTTCGGCGTTCTTCGCGTGACGCGCCAGGTGCCCGGCGAAGAATCGCTTGGCGTGATCGGGCACAGCGTCGCGGCCGCGCATGCCGGACGAGCCGTGGCCGGCGAGCGATCCCACGTACACGGCGAACTGGTCCTCGTTCGGCCGGTCGTGCTGGACCGTCGGACGCGCCTCGGCCCACGCGCGGTAGAAGAGGAGCGCCAGGCGGTGGTGAAACATGTCGAGGAAGCGCACGAAGGTACGGTCCCCGTGGTGTAACAGCCGCTCACGCGCGTACTCGGTGAGGTGCAGCGGTAACGGCCCGTTGGGCCCGAGGAGCCCGAAGAACCGTTGCTCGAGGCGAGGCGGCCGTCCGCCGTCCACTTCGCACGCCGACAGCGTCGACGGCGCGAAAGCCATGGACGCTTCCTGGGACAGGCGGACCGGCTCATCCCCGGGGCGCAGGGCCTTCCCCAGTCGCGGGCGCTCCGCGAAGAGCCCCTCGATGCGCCGCAGAGCCTGGAAGAAGTCGAACGACCAGGGCGCCTGCGCCAGCGAGGCGAACAGGGCTAGACGAGCTGTCGCGCGGCCATTCGTGGCGGCCACCGCTTGATTTCCCCCCGTCGTTCGGACATCAGCACGAGCTCGGTGAACGTGTTCATGGACGCGAGCCGCGCAAAGACTTGCTCGAGCACCGCCCCCAGCAGAAAGGCGCTCGCTCCCGCGAACGGGGTCTCGTCCACGGTCAGCCGGATCTCGAGCCCCCGGCCAAAGACGATCGGGCCGGGCGCGGGAAGCCGACGGGTGCGCGGCATGACGGCCACCCGGCGCACCCCTTGCGCCTGCCGACGCGAGACGGCGTCCGGCAGATCGGCGTCGACCAGATCGGCATACAGCTCCAGAAACTCGCGGAGCGCTGTCGCGCCCTGCTCCTCGTTGAGATCCGACACGGTCAGGTAGTTGAGCGAGAGATGGTTCGTGAGCCGCCAGGCGATCTCGCCATCCGGGATCGCGGGCCGCGGTCGACTGGGTCCGCGCAGGCATCGAATGCCGTCGACCGGCGCCGAGATCGTCAGGCTGAAGTCGGTCTCGCTCCCCACGGGCATCAGCAGCGGTAGGTCGCGGTTACTGACGAGCACGTCCACCCCGAGCTGCCGGAGCGTCCCCGGGTACGGCGCCTCGCGGGGATCGACCAGCGACAGGGAGACCTCGCTGCCGATGTAGCTGGTCCGGGCGCCGTCGCGGCGCTGTCGTTCCGAGAGCGCCCGCGGCTCGCGGCGCACGGTGAAATACCCGTGCGCCGGCTGCGCGCCATCCGCATCGACCGACGCGTAGAACGGGCGAAACTCCTGCTCCGCCTCGAGGCCGTCGCCGTACCCGATGACGCGCTCGACGCTGTGCACCTCGAAATCCATCGGCCGCGTGCGATCGACGACCACGTGATACTCGGCCTGCTGGTCGGTGACGTGGATCCGATCGGCGTGTCGGGAAAAGAGGTTGATGGCCGGCGCGCAGTGAAGGGCGAAGCCACCCTTGTCGACGAGCGTCCCCAGGGTGGCGTCGCCGCGCGCCAGCGGGATCGCGATCTCGATCTCGTTCCCGGGGTGTCGCGCCAGCGCCTTCCGGAGGCCCGCCAGCTCCACGGACCGGAAGCGCTCCGGGAACGCGAAGTACTCGTGGAGCAGCCGGTAGCCGCTGAACGATCTGGTCGTGTACGGGATCAGCGTCTGGTCCCTGGCGAAGCCCACGGGCTGGATGGCCTCACGCCCAAGCCACTCGAGCCACGGAACGGGACGGGCGGGCGGGGTCACGAGCACACCCAGCCCACTCCCGAGGATGAGCTCGTAGAGCTTGAGCGCGACGTCGTCGCTGCCGGCCAGGAACAGGTTCAGCCGGTCCAGGGCGATCTGCTCGAAGGTGAGCGAAGCGGCCGCCCGCAGCCGCAGACGCAACACGCCCTGCACCGGCTCGGCGAGCCGGAGCGTGTTGAGCGGAAGATCCGGCGCGAACGGCACGTACCGCGCGTCGGCGATCTCGATGGGCCAGAGCGTCACCGCGTGGGCCGTGCGGAACTGGCAGGCCGTCACTTCCCCGCGCGGAATCTGCCCGCGTAGCACGGTGCCCCGCGGAACCACGAAGCCGCTGGCGAGCGATCCCTCCGTCATGGTGGGGGCGAACTGGACGATGGCCATGGCCGGCGTCGGGGCGAGGTAGTGCGGGTACACGACCTCCAGGAGGTGCTGGGTGAAGCGCGGAAACTCGGCGTCCAGCTTGAGACGAACGCGGGCGGCGAGGAAGCTGAACCCCTCGAGCAGACGCTCGACGTACGGGTCCGCCACCTCGGTCGTGTCGAGGGCCAGGCGCGCGGCGATCTTGGGGAACGCGGCGGCGAACTCGGCCCCCATCTCCCGCATGTATTGCAGCTCCTGGCTGTAGTAGCGCAGCATTCGGGCGTCCATCAGCGCCCTTCCGCCATGCGGATCTCGCCGCTTTCCAGGTCCATGTCGGTCTTAATCAGCAGCTCCAGCGGGTACGGCTGCGCCCAGAGCTCGCCCAGAATCTCGAAGGAGAGGACGTTGTGGTGGCCCCCGGGATCCTTGGGCGGTAGACCCCGGACCGAGAGCGTGTGCGGAAGGATCCGCGGCTCGAATCGCAGGATCGCTTCCCTGAGGATGTTTTCGAGCGCGGAAAGGTCCAGGCCCGCGACGGTATTGCCGGACAGCGGGCTCAGGCCGTAATTCAGTGTCGATTGAGCGGCGAGCGGATAGGCCGACAGATCGACCGCGCCGGAGAGGTTCGTCGAGTTGAAGAGCCACGACAGGTCCCGCAGCACGGACGCGCGGAGCTGAGTGCGGCTGAGGACGCGCTCCTCCCGACCCTCGACCTTGCGCGCTGGGTCGTGGTCGGTCAGCCGGTCGAGTAGGGCGGGCTGCAGCGCATCCCGCGCGCCGACCTCGACCATCTCACGCCTCCACCCCTTCCAGCTCGATTCGGCGGATGCTCAGCAGGGCGTATTCGTCCGAGTCGGTGGCGATCACCCGCTGGCCACGCCCGTGGAAAGTGTCCGGAGCCACTTCGTCCCACTCCGTCTTACGCGCGAGCCGGATGAGTCCCTCCGGATCCGACTCCGAGCCCGGATAGCGGACGGGGATCAGGGCCGCAGTCTCACCCCCGTTGACGAGCCCAAGCTTGACCGGCGTCCAGACGAGGTCACGCAGGTCGGTGGGCGTCTCGAACCCGACCGAGCGGATCCGCTCGAACGGGACCCAGTAGTAGCGGCCCTCGATCATCGCCTCGCAGACCGGACCCAGTCGCGAGTCGCCGTCGGCGATCCACTGGAAGGCGTGACCGTCGATCTTCCCGGGCACCGAACCAGCCTTCTCCAGCGCTTCGGCCCGGAGCGCGGCGGCCTCGGAACCCCGCCCCTGCGCGCCGAGTGCCAGCGCGTGGACCAGCGGCGCCACCCAGGGAAGCGGCTCGCCCATGAGCAGCGGCGTCTTGGCGCCGGCGAAGACCTCGCGCCGGAGCAGCTCACAGCTGATGGTCGTGCCGTAGACGTGCGCGAGGGCGAGCGAGTCCGCGTCAAGGTCGGCGAGGGCCTTGAGCTGCGCGCGGGCCCGCTCCCAGTCCCCGAGCACGCACAGGAGCTGGAAGAGGAAGACCCTCAGCTTCGGGTTCGCGGGCTCGCCGCGAACCCGAGCCTGAAGGGCCGCGAGCGCCGCCTCCGGGTTGCCGTCCCGGAGGAGCGCCTCGGCGTCTAGCCTTCCTTGTTCTTCTTGAGATCCCACTTGGTCGTCACATCGCCGCCCGCCTTGCCCTCGGCGTCCTGCGGCTTGTACACGTATTCGACCGCATCGAACTTGATCGAAACGCTCTCGTTGCCCGCCGAGTCCGCGACCCCGGAGAGCGACACGCTCGAGATCATCGCGCCCTTCATCTTGATCTTGACGTAGTCGATGGGGCTCTCTCCGCGCTTCCGCATGGTCAGGAGAATCTCGGGGAAGTGCTTCGCGTTGAGGCAGAACTTGAGGAGATTCGGACTCGCCTTGTCGATCATCTTCGTGATGATGAGATCCTGGGCGGTCGTCTCACCGCCGCTGGCCCCGCCGCCGTACGACGACGCGGCGTGGGTCAATCCCCACGCCCACGACGAGATGTCGATCTCCTTCTGATGGCCGTCGTCGCTGGCCTCGCCCTCGCACCCATCGATCTTGAGCCACATGCTCCCCGCCATGACGATTCCTCCCTCCCCTGGTCAGAGTTCGATCACACGCTCACGCGCCCGCGGCCTTCACCGAGGGCACCTTCGAGACCAGCCGGAGCGATACCGTGAGGCCCTCGAGCTGGTAGTGCGGCCGCAGCCAGAACGTCGCCCGGTAGTACCCGGGGTTCCCCTCGACCTCCTCCACCTTGACCTCGGCGGCGGCCAGCGGCTTTTGCGCCTTGGTCGACTCCGAGGAGTTCTTCGGATCGCCGTCGACGTACTGCACGATCCAGCTGTTGAGCCACTTCTCCATCGAGTCGCGCTCCTTGAAGGAGCCGATCTTGTCGCGCACGATGCACTTGAGATAGTGCGCGAACCGGCAGCACGCGAAGAGGTACGGCAGCCGGGCCGAAAGGTTGGCGTTGGCGGTGGCGTCCGGGTCGACGTACTCGAACGGCTTCTGCAGCGACTGCGCGCCGATGAACGCGGCGACGTCGCTGTTCTTCCGGTGGAGCAACGGCATGAAGCCGTTCTTGGCCAGCTCGGCCTCGCGCCGATCGCTGATGGCGATCTCGGTCGGGCACTTCATGTCCACCCCGCCGTCGTCGGTCGGGAACGTGTGGACGGGGAGGCCCTCCACCGCGCCGCCGGACTCCACACCGCGGATGCGCGAGCACCAGCCGTAGAGCTTGTACGAGCGCGTGATGTTCACGCCCATCGCGAACGCCGAGTTCACCCACGTGAACTTGTCGTGCCGGGCGCCCTCGGTGTCCTCCTGAAAGTCGAACTCCTCCACCGGGTTGGCCTTGCCGTAGGGATACCGGCCGAGGAATCTCGGCATCGCCAGACCGACGTAGCGCGAGTCCTCGGCCTCGCGCAGCGACCGCCACGGCGCGTACTCCGGCGTGCCGAAGATCTTGGTGAGATCCCGCGGGTTCGCGAGCTCCTGCCAGCTCTCCATCTGCATGACGGAGGGCGACACCCCGGCGATGAACGGGCAGTGGGCCGCCGCCGCGACCTGCGCCATCTGGCCAACCAGCTCCGTGTCCGGCGGTGTGTGATCCATGTAGTAGTCGCCGACCAGGCACCCGAAGGGCTCGCCGCCGAACTGCCCGTACTCGGCCTCGTAGATCTTCTTGAAGATCGGACTCTGGTCCCAGGCGACCCCCTTGAAGCGTTTGAGGGTCCGCGCGAGGTCCGCCTTGGAGATGTCCATGACGCGGATCTTCAGCATCTCGTCGGTCTCGGTGTTCGTCACCAGGTAGCTGAGCCCGCGCCAGGCGCTCTCGACTTCCTGGAACGCCTTGTGGTGCATGATCTGGTTGATCTGTTCGCTGAGCTTGCGGTCCAGCGCGGCGATGATCGCCTCGATCGTCCCGACGGCGTCCGACGAGATCAGCGTGGTCTGCGAAAGCGCCTGCTCCGCCAGCGTGCGGACCGCAACCTCGACCGCGTCCTTGGCGGCGTCGGACCGCGGCTTGAACTCCTTGTGGAGAAGCTGCTGAAGCTCAGAGGCCTCGAATGCTCCACCCTGGCCCTCGGTCTGCTTCTGTGTCGCCATAGTGTGTCCTCGTCAATCCGGGGTTAGGACTGCGGCTTAGCGTCCGCCACCGCTTCGGCGGGCTTCGGGGCTGAGGCCACGGCTTTCAGGAGCGTCGGATCCGTCAGGAGCTGGCGGATCAGCTGCTCCGCGCCTGTCTTGCCATCCATATACGTCACCAGGCTCGCCAGCTGCTGCCGAGCCTCGAGCAGCTTGCTCAGCGCGTCCACCTTGCGGGCGACCGCCGCGGGCGAGAAGTCGTCCATGCTCTCGAAGGTGAGATCGACCATCAGGTTGCCGTCGCCGGTCAGCGTGTTCGGCACCTGGAGCGTGACCCGTGGCTTCATCGCCTTCAGCCGCGAGTCGAAGTTGTCGATGTCGATGTCGAGGAACTTCCGTTCGGCGACGTCCGGCAACGGTTCCGCCGGATTGCCGGAGAGGTTCGCCATCACTCCCATGATGAACGGGAGCTGGATTTTCTTCTCCGAGCCGTAGAGCTCCACGTCGTACTCGATCTGGACGCGGGGCGCGCGGTTCCGTGCAATGAACTTCTGGCTGTTGGCTTTCGCCATGTCCCCCTCCTACGGCTTGTCGATCTCGCCGGCCAGTCGCTCGAGCTGCGAGAGGCTGTCGGGCATGAGATCCTTCACGATCTCCACGAAGTTCTTCTTGATCAACCGCTGCGCGCGCCGGATGAACAGCGGCGCCGGATTGCTGGGCTCGTGCCGCTCCAGATAGCTGCAGACCAGGTCGAGCATCTGGAGCGCGTCTTCACGCGTGCGGATTTCGCCGCCGAGCGCCGGAGCCGGCTCACCCTGGGCGCCCTGTTCCGCGGCGCCCGCACCCGTTCGGGTGCCAAGCGCCGTGTCACAGGCCTCGAGCAAACAGTCGAGCGGCTGGACCAGGGGCTTGAGGTCGATCGCGCGCGACGCGCCGACGCGGTCGGCCACCAGCGTCTGGATCGCCAGCGCACGATCGTGCGCCTCGCGCAGCGCGGACGGCACCGATCGGTCGTTGGAGAAGGCGGCGGCGATCTGGGCGTGCACCTGGCCAAGGGGCTTGGCCGCGCTCGGAGGGGACGTCCGCGGCGGAGCGAGCCGCCCGCGCGCGATCTCCACATCGCGCGCCCGGAGCTGTCCCTGCTCGCGCGAGTTCACGAGGTGCGTGTCGCGCAGGTCCTTGATGATCACATCGGGATCGATGAGCGGCGCCAGCGCGTTCAGCCGTTCGGTGGGATCGTCTCCGCGGTCGGCCTCGAGCAGAGGATGGATCCCGTCCCAGTACCGCTCGAGCAAGCCGTGGATCAGGCCGAGACCGGTGGCGAGTCCCGGGATGCCCTCGGTGCACGTGAGAGCTCGTGTCAGGTGGACCGCGACGCGGAGGTCCTTGCTGCGGAGCAGTATCGCCTGGGCCAGGTCGACGACTTTCGACCAGCTGGGGTCTTCGGCGGGCTTGACGGCGTCACCGCTGCGCTGCTCCGGCTTTCCCCGTGCCGTCTCCTCGAGCTCGAAGAACGACAGATCGTGCTCGAGATTCGGGCCGCACGGAGGAATCTCTCTGGTTTCCGACAGCACCGCTCCGACGTCCAGCATCACCGCTCCCAGACGAATGCGCTCAACAGCACTCTCTCTCGACCAGTTTCGCCGCCGACATCAGCCGCGCCAATCCCAAATGCAGATCTCCCGCCAAACGCCTTCGCCATCCATTCGACGACGGCGCAAGATGTGGCGAAAATGCATTGACCCTATGCCTTCCATCCCAATCTGTCAATAACGAAATGTACTTCGGCTGCACCACGAGTCACCTAAAAGGACGGTTGCGAAGCCATGCTCACCTTCCGTCGAAAGGCCCCGGTGGTTCGCATCTCATCCAATCCTATAGAGAAAAGACCGTGCGCGTCGTCGACCGACGGAGGGAGGCCGGCGGATTTCCGGAACGGAACCCTTCGCGCAGGCGATCGTCGCACTTCCGGCGACGCGTCGACCGGACGGAGCGCCGGTGATCAATTCAGTGTTCAAGATCAGGCGATTCACCCGCAACCACTCGGGCTCTATGCCCGGCGACCTCGAAGCCGCGCCGGTGAGCAACCGCGTCTCAGAGGATGACCTGCACACCGGCGCGGCGATGCCGCCGACACTGCGAGGAGGCGGGCAGGATCCTCAGTGCCAGGCGCCCGCGACCGAGACGCCCGTGAAGGTCGCGAGGCGCTTGGCGAGGGGTGTGTTGCGGCTCCGGCCCACTCGCACCTGCCCGTCGATGATCACGCCGGAGATCCCGGGAATGTCCCCCCGGGCGATCGCCGCCAGCGCATCGCGGGCGAGCGACGCTGACGGCGCGTCGCAGACGACCAGATCGGCCGGCGCGCCCACCGCGATCGTCCCCGTGCCCGCCGCGAGACGGAACGCGCGCCTGTTGTTTCCCGTCGCGAGGGCGATCACGACCTCGGGCGGGAGA
>WNEZ01026052.1_pt1 | contig 14046 bp, 11 predicted proteins | sample 5400521 | NCBI WGS metagenome assembly WNEZ01 (sample SAMN13153339, study PRJNA577476) | soil metagenome | isolation source: 120 cm saprolite under Douglas fir tree site 2 hole 1 replicate 1 | place: USA:California | collected 2015-04-18 | reverse complement strand
CATTGCGCTCCTGCGTACGGCGGCTGGCCTGCTGCACGGCTTCGGCGCGGCAATGGTCTCGCTTGGCTGGTATTACCTGATCCATGGGAAGAAGCGCCGTTTCTTGCGAGCATTTGCTTGCTGGTTATATGCCGTTTTACAGCATGCTTTCTGGAACGGCTCATGGGGTCTGGTGCTGCTTCCTGCTCCCATCGGTCCTTTCTTTGACAACTGGACGTTGAATCTCGGCTTTACTTCATTGCCTGGCTATATACTCATCAACATCTTCGAGGCCATATGTATGCTGGCATTCTTCATCTACATAACAGGAAGATTGAGATTGCAGGGGGAATCCCCACCTCCACTTTCTTTGCCGGCTGAGCCCTCCTGGCGCGCTATGCCTGTGCCCCAGGCAGTCGGATGACCTGATAGCATCCTGCTTCAGAGTTGGCGAACAAGTCGCATTGTTTGACAAAAGTGTTGCCAAATACGTCTAATGTAATAGGGAGTATTGGCATTCTCTCAGTTCCAATCTGTAATGCTGCATGGCAGGGCAGATGGATTGAGAGCACAGCAGTGAAAGAATGACACGGCCAGCATATGGAAGGACAAGGTAGAGTCCGCTTCGGTAACTACGATTTAGTGAGTCGCATCGACGTTGGCGGCATGGGCGAGGTCTACCTGGCGCGGCAGCGCACGGCTTTTGATCGTGAAGTAGCGATCAAAATTATCCGTGAAGACCTGGTTCACGATATTACGGCACGCGAGCGCTTTCTGCGCGAAGCCGAAGTCAGCGCTCACCTGAAGCATGAGCATATTTTGCCACTGTTCGAGTTTGGCGAGGTACAGGGGCGTCTTTTCTTTGTCACTCCCTATATCGAGGGCGGCAACCTTGCTCATCGCCTGCAAAATGGCCCGCTGCCACTGCCAGAGGTACGTCAACTCTTTTCGGCGCTGGTCGATGCCGTTGCATACATTCATAGGCGGGGCGTGGTCCACCGCGATCTGAAACCCAGCAACATCCTGCTCGATCAAGGCAGCGAAGGCCAGGTCTACGTGCGCTTGATCGACTTTGGTATCGCTCGCAGCCAGGGTACGGCTGCCAGCCCGCCGCTGACGGTGGCGGGTCACGAGATGGGCACCGTTGCCTATATGGCGCCCGAGCGGCTCTCAGGAATTGCTGCTCCGAGCAATGACATCTATTCTCTCGGTGTCATCCTCTACCAGATGTTGACAGGATATCTACCCACATCGGACCAACGCATCTCCCTGCCGCCGCCGTTGGATTATGTCGTGCGGCGCTGCATGGCCTCGCGCATCGACCAGCGCTTCGCCAGCGCGGAGGAGGTGCGGGACGCGTTTGAGCAAACCTACCAGCAAATGAGTGCTACGCGCGCGTTACCCCCAACTTCTGGCCTGGATGCCCTATCCATCGCTACACAGGCAAGAATGGGGAATGCGCCCTATATGAGAGATAAGCAGAGCATTGCTCCTGCACTTGGTGCAGACCCTAAACAAGAGGTCGCGACGCTGCAGCGCACTGAGGACGTGCCTTCCTCCTCAAACGCGTTTAGTCCCGAGGATTACGATGCGCCTACCACCGCTGTCGGCGCCTCGCAAATAGCGGGCCGGGGTCATACAGAGCAGGTGTCTACTGGCAGGCCTCCACGCCATGGCGGAGGCAGGCAGCGCAGGAGCCCATGGGTCGCTATCTTCGGTGGCCTGACTGTCGCAGTGCTGCTGACAATGACCGGTATCATCATCTTTGGACTCCAGTTGTTCTCAACGGCCAGCATTCATTTTAGCCCGCAGACCCAACTTGTCAGTCAGATTTTTCAGGTCAAAGCAGAGCCGTTTCAAAAGCATGTTGACCCTGGCACACAGTCGATTCCGGCCAGGGCATTGAGTAGCACCAAAACCGGCTCCCAAACGGGGCAGACCACAGGTGAAGCGTGTATCCTCTTTACCTGCCATCAAATAGTATCCCCGTCTGACGTGGATACACTGGCTGCACAGGCTAAACAAATCCTGGTAGCGCAGATCACGCAAGATCTGCAAAGGCAGGCACAGGCCGCCGGTGCCACTGCCGTCGGCTCTGTACAATTTGCCGATCTCGCAGAGACAGCCAACCCGCCCGTGGGGTCGATTAGCAAGACGGTGACCGTCACGCTGACCGAGCAAGGTAGCCTCGAATACTTCGTCGACAACGATGTGAAAACTGTGGCGCGGCAGTTGCTGCTGGAGCAGATGCAGACTTTCGGCGCACACTACCACCTGGTCGATCACCCTGCGCTCCAGATCGGTCAACCGGTTGTAGCCGGAGTCAGCACTACAGGGGTAGTCAAGATCAACATTGCTGCTGGTGGCTACATCGAATACCAGTTCCCGGGTTCCCAACTGCTCCACATGCAGAATCGCGTCAAGGGCATGACGGTAAAGGATGCGCGCATCTTCATCACAAGCCAGGTGGGCGTGGACCCGAAGACGGTATCGATCGGCTTTACATCGCTTGGAAAAAATACCACTCCTAAAGACACGGATACCTTGCCTGCTAACCCGCAGCAGATTAAGATTATTACTGCCGACCCGGCTGCGGTTTCTGCTACTCTTCCGCCTGTGCAGTTGCCCAGGGTAACGCCCAACAGCACGACCTCGACAGATACTCGAACAGTGGGCGTGACACAGGCTGATACACCTGTTGTTCCGGTGATACCGGCGGATACGCCCACACCAGATCAATGAAGAGCAGTGTTGATCTCTCTCCCCGACACATTTGACCCATCCGGTGAAGGCGTAGCCGCGCGATTCATCGCGCTGGCGGCTGGGACTGGACTCGCGCCATAAATGTCGCCTCTACTCCGCGCATGTATCTCCCCGAGGAGGAATGGAGGCCCATGGGACACCATCCGCCACATGTGTCAGGGGAAGAGCAGTGTTGATTGCATAGGCCAGGCTTTTGTTATGATATAATCATTAGGATGAGAAAAGAAGGTGCGAGTCAACAGGCACCGTATCATGGCATCAGCTTGCGAGGAAAGGAGTAGAACGCGCTACCCCCTGTCGCTTCAAGATGGTTCTTATTCGGCTCGGCGAGGCTCGGTAAGGCTGAGAGGCAACAAATGCGCACATGCATATGGACGACTTGAGTGTCTTTAGCGGGAATGCCAATCGCTCGCTGGCTGTCGCTATCTGCCAGCATCTGCGCATTCCACTTGGCGATGCCGATGTTTTTCAGTTTAGCAACGAAAATATCTTTGTCAAAATCAATGATAATGTGCGCGGCCACGATGTATTCGTCGTTCAACCCTTCAGTTCCCCTGTCAACCGCTCCATCATGGAATTGTTCATCATGATCGACGCGTTCAAACGGGCCTCCGCTGCGCGCATCACCGCTGTCATTCCCTACTATGCTTATGGCCGCACCGACAAGAAAGATCAGCCGCGTGTGCCTATCACAGCTCGCCTGATTGCAGACTGCATTACGGTTGCCGGGGCGCATCGCGTGCTCACTATGGACATGCATGCCGGCCAGATCCAGGGTTTCTTCAACATCCCTGTTGACGAACTCACCGCGCAAATTATTCAGGCGCGTTACTTTGCTCAGAAGAAGCTAGGTGATCTCGTCATCGTTTCTGCCGACGAGGGCTTTGCAAAGAAAGCACGCAAGCTTGCTGATCGCCTGAATGCGCCACTTGCTATTGTAGAGAAACGCCGCCATGGCAATAACAGCGTTGCGGAGGCGATGGGCATCATTGGTTCCGTTGAGGGCAAACATGCCATCATTGTGGATGACGAGATCGATACCGCCGGTTCACTCACGCAGGCGATACGCGTTGTGCACGAGCAAGGCGCGTGCAATGTCTATTGCTGCGCCACCCATGGCATTTTTTCTGGACCTGCTATCGAGCGCCTGAGAAACTCTCCGGTAAAGGAGATCGTGATCACGGATACTGTGCCTCTCCCTGAGCATAAACGTCTCCCTAATATAACGGTGCTCTCTGTGTCCGAGTTCTTTGCGGATACCATTCATCGCATCCACGATGGCCGCTCGGTATCTGAACTGTTTTCATGATGGAGAATGTGATCACGGTAATCAGTTTTTTCCGTTACGTCCTACATCTCGAGCAATGGATATTGAGAATTTTAGATTCTCGTGGTATACTCCTCCTAACATAATCGTATTAGAGGTGTGTATATGAAACAAGACGAGCAAAATGCGCTTCGGGCAATGCTCCGTGAAGAAGTTAACGCTGCCGTGTATGCCAGCGAGCAGCGCGTTGGTGAGCGGTTGGATCAAATCACAGGACGCGTTGGTGAGCGGTTGGATCAAATCACAGGACACCTAACCGGACTCGAAGAGCGGCTGACGGGAGTCGAAGGGCGACTAACGGGAGTCGAAGAACGATTGTCGAGGGATGAAGTAATACAGAAGCAGATGGCAGTCAATCTTGTGAAGGTTTCGACGGTGCTGGATGAGGCGACTATCAAGATCAATGAGCTGCAAATGAGTCAGATTGCGCTGGAACAAAGGGTTGAAGAAAACACGGGCACCCTCAAGCGCGATATGCAGAAACTCACCTACACCGTGCGCGGCTTCATGGATAACGTGACTGACGCTATCGCGGGCATCACCGTGCGACTTGATATGCATAAAGACACTCCTATAAACGAAGCGCATCCCCACTCTGCGGCTTGAGATTCCCCTATTGCTTCTGGCTGCTGTATGTTATAATAACCCAAATTAGAAACGGTTTTAGCGTGGGCACCCTTGGTGGGTGCCCAATTTATGATAAGGGTGGAGAGGGCACAGATATATGAAGCCACTTGTTGCCATTGTAGGCCGGCCGAACGTCGGCAAATCGACTTTTTTCAACCGCATGCTGGCAGACCAGGTTGCCGTTGTGGAGGACTTGCCCGGTACCACGCGTGATCGCATTTATGGCGACACGGACTGGAATGGGCGCGAATTTACCCTCATCGACACAGGTGGCCTCGAACTCAGTTCCGAGATACCTGTGGGCCAGGTAGGGCTCAACGGGCAGCCTGGCGACATCATGAAAAACGTACGGGCGCAGGCGGAGCGGCGGAGCTGGCTATCGAAGAGGCCGATGTAATCGTCTTTATGGTCGACGCTCGTTCCGGCATCGCCGCGGCCGACGAGGAGGTTGCTGACCTGCTGCGCCGCACGGAGAAACCGGTCATTCTGGCGGCGAATAAGGCGGATAACGCTGCACGGCGACAGGATGCCGTTGAATTCTACAGTCTGGGCTTGGGTGAACCCATCCCCATCTCCTCTATTCAAGGTACAGGCACGGGCGACTTACTTGACCGTATCGTCGAGGAGCTGCCCACGGCAGATGAAACGGAAAACGCAGAAGAAGAGGATGAAGTTCCACGCATTGCTATCGTGGGGCGTCCCAACGTGGGCAAATCATCGCTGCTCAATGCTATCCTCGGTGTCCAGCGCGCGATTGTCAGCGAAGTCCCGGGCACGACAAGGGATGCTATCGATACCGAAATGGAGTTCGAAGGCAGGAAATTGATGCTCATCGATACCGCTGGCATTCGCCGCCGGGGACATGTTATCCCGGGCGTCGAAAAATATAGCGTCATACGCTCCAGCCGCGCGATTGAACGCTGCGACGTGGCGCTGGTATTGATCGACGCGACCGAAGGCCTGGCAGCGCAGGATACCCATATTGCTGGTGAGATTCACGAGAGGGCCAAGGGTGTCATAGTTGTGGTCAACAAGTGGGACCTGGCCCAGGCTCAGAGGCGTGCTGCTCGCGAAGGACAGCTGCCAGATCCCGAGGAGGAGATCGAAAGCGCCGAACGCTACCGCAAAATCATTGCCGAAGGCTTGAAGTTCATCCCTTATGCGCCCATCTTTTTTGCCTCGGCGAAAACTGGCTATCATGTGCAGTCTTTGCTTGAAACGGCGCTCAACATCTCGGATATGCGTTATCTGCGCGTGCCGACCTCGCGCCTCAACGAGGTTGTGCAGGATGCTATTCGCCGCTACCGGCCTGCAACTATTCGTGGCAAACCCTTGAAGGTATTTTATGCCACCCAGATACGAGTGAACCCACCCACCTTCGTCTTTTTCGTCAATGATCCCCAGGCTGTACACTTTGGCTATGAGCGCTACCTGGAAAATCAGTTGCGCCAGGCTTTCAGCTTCAAAGGCACAGCGATTCGCCTTCAATTCAAGGCCAGACCGAAGTCGGAGGCATAGACTTTCTAAAACCTTTCCCTGCTTGCCTCGTATATACTGGAAAATACCTTAATAACATCTGGGCAATATTTTCTATATTACCTTGTGCTTATACGCTTATGCAACTGCATTTGTCATGAATACAACTATATGCTATAGTGAGCATAAAAATGACAACCTTAAAAGTCATTTATACGAGGGAAATACCTATGCTACTTAAACTTACTGCTGCTGATAAGACTGATAGAGGAAAACAACGAGAACAAAACGAAGACTCGGCTTATAAACGCATTGAATCATCGGAGAATGGGGACCGTGGTCTCTTTATCGTGGCTGACGGTATGGGCGGCTACCAGGCTGGCGAAGTGGCCAGTAAGCTTGCCGTACAGAAGATCAGCGAAGGGCTGCGGACCCTCTTCGTCCCTGTTGATGAGCAGCCAACCATCAAACTCAACCTGCATGACCTGGGAGATACAACGGTTGAATTGAAACCCGTAAAAGAGATAACTCCCACCAAAGTTGTGAAGCCACAGCAGACGCGTAAGTTGCCGGATACGCCGGTGTCGCTGGCAGTTGAGCGCCAGCTTACTGAGGCGATCAAGGACGCGAATAAAGCCATCCTGCGGCATGGTGAACAACATACCGCTGCCCGTGGACTCGGATGCACTGTTACTACTGCTCTGGTACAGAACGAAACGGCCTACATTGCTAACGTCGGCGATAGCCGCACCTACCTGCTGCGCAATGGCGAACTTATAGCTCTCACCAAGGATCATTCGCTTGTGGCCAGGCTGGTGGAGGCGAAACAGATTGAGCCCGACGAGGTGTACACGCATCCACAACGTAACTTGATCTATCGTTCACTGGGGGCCGGGCATAAGACGGTCGAAGTAGATGTTTTTCAGCAAACCCTGCAAGGGGGGGACACACTGCTGCTTTGCTCTGATGGACTGTGGGAGATGGTGAGACCTCAAGACCTGGTCAAGGCGCTCAGCACGCCAACTAGCCCGCAGAAAATCTGTGATACATTGATTGACCTGGCAAATGCCAATGGCGGCGAAGACAATATTACCGCCGTGGTGGTACATGTAAGTACGCTATAGCTTGAGCAGGTACACCTCTTGTCTCGTGCTGCAATATGATCGTGGCAGGATGAAGAGACAAATCTGCTTGTATGGAGCTTCTGATCAGCCACGTGCTCGATAAATCGGCACTCTACAGTAGCCTCCCGATTTATCGTGGAGGCGTTATAGGGCTGGATTTCAAGGAGAAGACTTAATATATGGCTCTCCCTCTCGGTACTATTCTTGATGGAAAATTTAAAATTGTACAGGTGCTTGGTGAGGGTGGTATGGGTACTGTTTATAGGGTTGAACAGGTAGGGAAGCCCGGCTACTTTCGTGCGGTAAAAGAACTGCTCATTCCGCCCAATACGAGCGCGGAGGAACGTAAAACCGCCATCGAACGCTTCGACAAAGAGATTGACCTGCTGTTTAATCTCAAGCACCCCCGTATTCCCTCGATGATCCTGAACTTTCAGGAACGGGGTAACTACTACTTTGTAATGGAGTTTGTCCCTGGGCGCAGCCTGGACAAGATGCTTGAAGATAACAAAGGTCCGCTGGATGAAGAGCGAGTTATTCGCTGGATGATGCAAGTCTGCGAGGCACTGAGCTACATTCATTCGCGCACACCGCCCATTATCCTGCGCGACCTCAAACCGGGCAATGTCATGGTCACACCGGAAGGCGATGTGCAACTGATCGATTTTGGTATTGCGCGCAGATTTGATCCAAATAAGCGCACTAATACGGAGAACCTGGGTACCATTTCCTACGCATCGCCTGAACACCTGGGGTCGATCACAGCACCCGGCCAGCGCCGCAGCGCGCACAATCCAGGCAGGCTGGTACAGACCGATGCGCGCTCGGACATTTACTCGCTGGGCGCTACCATGTATCATCTGCTCACTAACTACGAGCCGGACCCCATCCAGACACCGGCATCAGGTAGTATCCGCGCAAAGAACCCGCGCCTGCGTACGGTACGAACGACCACGGGCATCGTGTGTCCCGTGGAGCAAGTGATTATCAAGGCTATGCAGCAGGACCCGGCACAGCGCTTTCAAAATGCTGAAGCAATGCGCGTGGCGTTACAGTCCTGCTTGCCCAGCACTACGCCAGCATCGACTATACAAATTCCGGCCATTTCACCGAGCGCCACAATTGTGGTGCCAGCCGCTGGATTCAACAGTGCGAACAGCGGAGTCAACGGGCTGATCTGCCCCAGGTGCGGCTTTCAAAACCGGCCCGGCGCGAAGTTCTGCAAACGCGACGGTCAGCCGCTCACACAGGGTGCCACGCTGCCCCCACCACAGGTGCGGGCGCAAGTTGCTGCTCGCGTCCCCATCCAGGCCAGGCCTGTACAGCAGCCTATACGGGCTACACCAGTGCAGCAGCCTATACGAGCCAGGCCGGTAGCCACCGCCAGCGGAACACCAGCAGCCCCGTCCAACGCTGATGCCGCGTTCCGGCAGGGCCTGCAGCAGCTCAATAATAAAAATTATGTCGAGGCAATCAACCAGTTTAAGTTAGCGCAATCCCTCGGTAAGCCAGTATACGATGCGTTGTACAACCTTGGCCGCACGTATCGCCAGTATGGGCAATCAGTAAAAGATCAGGATAAAAAACTCTTTACTGAAAACATGACGTTCGCTGCCGAACAGTTTGAGCAGGCTACGAAAATAAAGCCGGATGCCCTGGATGCCTGCTTTCAGCTTGGCATGTCCTATCATGACCTGGGCCTCTATCCGCAGTCAACGGTGGCATTCAAGAAAGCTCTGCAACTGGCACCGCGCGACCCTGCTATTTATTATCAGCTTGGCATGGTAGCAAATGCGCAGAGCTATAAACGTGAAGCTGAGGCTTATTTCCTGGAAGGCCTCAAGATTAATCCAGATCACGCGCTCATCCTGATTGCGCTTGGACGCCTGTATATCGAGATGAACCAGGTATCATCCGGCATCAACATACTGCGGCGGGTTACTCAGACTGACCCGGCACTGGCCGAAGGTTGGTACGAGCTGGGGCGAGCTCATATGAAGGAAAGAAAGTGGCAACTGGCGCTCACTGCCTTCGAACAGGCAAGACAGCAAGGGCTGGATACGGCGCAACTCTATAGTGTAATGGCCTCCGGCTACCTCAAGGCCAACAAGAAGGCACAGGCCCGGCAGATGGTCCAGGAAGCCCTTCAGAGGGATCCTAACAACACGGAGATAGTCCGATTACAAAAACAACTCTAGGGCCTGCTCTTGCAGGTGCCCAGGATCTTAAATAAGAATGAAGGAGGGCAGGATGCTCTGTCCGACATGTAATACGCCAAATCGTGATGATGCTAAATTCTGTAAAAAGTGCGGGCACTCGTTCCACACGGAAGCGGCGAATACTCTTGCCGCTGGAGGGCAAGCCAATATACCATCTGCCGCTGGAGAAGCTCCTCTAGAGCAGACGGCAGCGGCAGTGGCGAACCCGGCTTACCCAGAGCTGAACAGATGATGGCATATCACAGCCGCCGCTGGCAGCAAGAAGAGGAGCGAGAGCAAGCCGCGACCGGTATTGCAGATATGCCGGCGCTCATATCTACACCAGATCCGGCAGATAGCCAGGGTCAACAGGCACAGGATGTTGCGGATATGCCAACGGTGCTTGACTCTCCTCCGGCAAGTGGTGATGAGGCTATTCCACCTCCTCCGCCATCTCCGGCAGGCAGTGACGAAGGCGACATGCCAGCGGCTTCTACAGAGAAGGACCAGGTAGCTAGCGCAGTTGCTACTAGTGACGTGGCTCATAGTACGACGGAAGAGGAAGCGAGTGAGTCGATGCAACCATCATCTGATCAGCCTGATACGGCTGAAGCAGCCGCAGATTTTTCGACGTTGGCGGTTGGAGCGACCGTCGTGGGTCGCTACGAGATCACCCAGGTAGTAAGCGAGAGCGCACAAGAGCACGTCTACCAGGTAATCGATCACGAAGGGTACCAGCGTTGCTGGAACTGTGCCTCCGAGCAGAATGCTCAAGGTGATGAATTCTGTATGAGCTGTGGGGCAGAACTGCTCAACGCGCCCTACACAATGCACGAGTACCCGGCGACAGCAAGTCCCGAGGCAGATGCTCGCGTGCTACATGGAACCATCGTCAACACCTTCATCGACCAGGGACACACCTTTGTGATTGAGCAGCAGCAAGTAGCGCAAAATGCTTTCCCCGATGGAGTCCACCTGGAAGCTGCAACCCACTCAGACGCCGGTGACGTACGGCGTAGCGAGCCGAACGAGGATAGCACCCTCGTTTTGATGCTCCAGCGGGTTCACGAATCGATCTCAGAGCCCGTGGGAGTGTTTATTGTTGCCGACGGGTTGGGAGGTCACGACAATGGTCAGGTTGCCAGCCGCATGACTATCGCTCTTATTGCAGAACGCATGGCGCGTGAACTGCTGGCTGGCCCACTTGCTAGCGAAAAGGCAGGCGAATCCGCACAGCCATTCGATGAAGATGGCTGTGTTGCGCTGTTAAAAGGTTCAGTTGAGGATGCCAACACAGCTCTCTGCCAGGTGAACGAGCGCGATAAAACCGACATGGGTTCGACTATCACTGGTTTTATGATAGTAGGAGACCACGCGTACATTATTAATGTAGGGGATAGTCGCACCTACATGCTGCGTGGCGGACAGCTCTACAAATTGACCAATGATCATTCACTTGTGGAGCAGTTGGTGGCCGGAGGCCTGATCGAACCAGATGAGGTTTATACCCATCCGCAGCGCAGTCAGATTTTCCGTAGCCTGGGTGATAAGCTCAATGTGCAGATCGACATTTTCAAACAGCAGCTACACCCGGGCGATATCATGCTAAGCTGTAGCGATGGCCTGTGGGAGATGGTACGCAACCCACAAATTGAAAGCATATTGAATGCGGTGCCTGACCCGCAAACGGCTAGCGCCCAGTTGATCGACACGGCTAACGCCAATGGTGGCGAGGACAATATCAGCGCCGTCGTAGTCTTTGTGCGCTGATATGATATACTATAAGGCCAGCCTAACGTGAAAGGAGTTCATAGACTATGCCCGGTGAGGTAACACTGGCAAACCAGCTAGGAAAAGATTTCATGCCCGTAACTGGTGGCAGCCAGCTCGCATACGTTTTATTAGAAACCAAGCCTACCGAAATGATGGCACAGGTGCGCATGCCCTTAAATTTTGCGCTCGTACTTGACCATTCCGGCTCAATGAAGGGAGCCAAGCTCAACAATGTCAAAGAAGCGGTTAAGATGGTGCTGGATCGCTTAGAGCCCACGGATTATGTCTCTGTGGTCATCTTTGATGATACGTCCCAGGTAATCATTCCTTCTATGCCGGCTAACGATCCCATTGGTATGAAAGCAGCTATTGACCGGATTCGTGATGCAGGTGGCACAGCGATGTCACTGGGTATGATCCAGGGCCTCAACGAGCTGCGCCGCTGGAATATCCCTAACGCTATCAATCGCATGATTTTGCTCACCGATGGCGTGACCTATGGCGACTCGGATCGCTGTCGCCAGCTTGCCAGGGATGCGAAAGCTGCTGGCATCTCCATCTATCCGCTGGGCATCGGGGCAGACTGGGATGAAAGTTTGCTGGATGATGTAGGCGAATTGAGCGGCGGTATGCCCGCCGAGTTCATCAGGAACCCTGCAGATGCCTTGAACCTCTTCCAGCAGCAGCTCCAGAGCGCTGTCGCGGTAGCTGTGCGCAACGCAACCTTAATACTGCGCCTGCCCGCCGGGGTCACACCTAAAAAAGCAGTGAAAGTCTTGCCTATCATCAGTGATCTCGGTCAGTCGGTGCTCTCAGACCGGCAAATCGTTATTCCCCTGGGCGACCTGGAAAAAGATAACGCGCAGTCGGTACTGATAGAATTGATGATTGACCCACGCCCGGCAGGCCTTTTCCGCATCGCCCAGACGGAACTCTCCTACGATGTTCCTATCGCTAATCTTATAGGCGAGAACTTACGTGATGATATCAAGGTGACTTTTACAAATGATGCGAACCAGGCGGCACAGGTGAACGCATATGTGATGAACTTTGCCGAAAAGGCCAATGCACATCGCCTGGTGACTCGTGTGTTGGATGAGTACAAAAAAACCGGCAAAGCAACAACGCGCCTCGCGCCCAGTGTAACCCGCGTCCTCGACGAGGAGACTCGCGCGGCCCTTGAGCAAATCAACCAGGGCCAGCAGATCTCGCAGGATCAGGTAAAGTCGATTGGAAACAAGACGCGAAAACTTACTCAGCGGCTAGACGACATAGTACCGTAAGGAGGATATAGTACATGCCAGTATATTGTTCGTTACATCATGAGAATCCCGATGGTTCCGCCTTTTGCGATGAGTGCGGCGAGCCCCTGGCAAGCGCGGCGCCAGCTGCGTCAGCTCCAGCAGTGTCCGTGGCATCGGCCCCGGCGCCAGCGCCTGCTCCGGTAGCTGGTGGTGAAGTGTGCCCTTCATGTGGAACAGTCAATGCTCCAGGTGAGGCTTTTTGCTCTAACTGCGGTGTTAGCCTGTTGGGCGCGCCCAGCGTGCAGACAGCACCTTCTAACCCTGTGATAGCCGCCGCTCCCGATGCTACTGCTGCTCCAGCTCCGGCTCCTGTCGCAGCTCCGGCGGCATTGAACGCGCGGCTCATCGTCGAAGCAGACAATCAAGAGTTCGACATAAGCGGCAAAGATAACATCGTGATTGGCCGTGAAGACGCCGTCAGCAACATCTACCCCGATGTGGACCTGACTCCGCATGGTGGAGAAGAGGGTGGCGTATCGCGTATGCACGCTCACATCTTTGTCGAAAATGGCCAGTACATGCTAGAGGACGAGAACAGCACGAATTTCACGTTCCTCAATCGCCAGAGGCTTAACGGGAAAACGCCAACGCCTTTGCATGACAACGATGAGGTCAGGCTCGGCCGCGTGCTGTTACGTTTTAAAACGGCATAGCTGTAGCGTGCATTCGTCCAGCGCGAGGATACCCTCGCAAGTGCCATGTTGATGTGCCCAGGCATGCCACCTGGGTCACACCAGCATGCTTTGCTTCTATCGCCAGGGGAGCGTATGCTCTCCCTGGCATTTCTTCATATTAGGACTTCGCTGCCCGCAAAACCTTGAAGCGCGTATTGCCGCTGACCTCCTCTACCAGCTTAAAGCATGCTCGCATGGTCGGCTCGTACTTCAGAAAACGGTTAGCAACCAGGTAGAAGCGCCCGCGAGGTCGCAATACCTGCGCCGACTCACGGATAAAACGCTGGGCGATCTGAGTCATCTGTATACCACCCAGGTGGAATGGAGGATTGGTCACTACCAGGTCGAAGCGCTGCGCTAACACTGCCTGCGCCCCGTTGCTCGGCACTACTACTATATTTGGCAGGCCACTCTGCTCAACGTTCTGCCGTGCTGCATCCACCGCCGCCAGGCTGGCATCAACCATTGTCACACTGCCTTTGTGTGCCAGGCGTGCGATGTATATGCCGATGAAGCCAGCCCCGCAGCCCATATCCAGTGCTGTGTCCGTCGTATGCACCTCTAATGCTTCCAGTAATAGCCGCGTCCCTTCGTCCAGCTTCCCGGAGGCAAAACTCGCCGGGACGAGAGATGTGTCGTCCCGGAGCGCAGCATCATGCTGTTGCCCGGCTTCCTTGAGAGAGCGAACCACGCGCTGCCCCTTGCCGCTGGCCAGCGTCTCGACATTGCCGAAATAAGCCTGCATACGTTTCGCTATACTGAGTACGCCGCGATCTTTGGCTCCAACGACATACAGGCTCC
>WNEZ01003370.1_pt1 | contig 14049 bp, 10 predicted proteins | sample 5400521 | NCBI WGS metagenome assembly WNEZ01 (sample SAMN13153339, study PRJNA577476) | soil metagenome | isolation source: 120 cm saprolite under Douglas fir tree site 2 hole 1 replicate 1 | place: USA:California | collected 2015-04-18 | reverse complement strand
ATGCTCCTGATTGAGAACCGGCGAATCGGAAGTAAGCGATTTGTCTTCTCCGACATTTGTTGTAATTTCCCCCTCTTGTAGTTTCCCATTCCAGTACAAGCGATGTTTGATGTGATTAGGAAAATGTGTTATGTAGCGTTGCTGGTATTCCTTCAGTTGACATTCTACCCACATTATAAGCATGTGGCAAGAGCGTTTGCGAAAAGTAACCCTTGACAACTGAACAAATTCTCCCTATACTTTATACGTAACCGCTACCGGAAGCGATTACGGGCTGATAGGCCATTGAGTAAACGGAGAGGGCATGCATGCCAGGAAAACCCACCATTGAAGACATTGCCAAGTTAGCAGGTGTGTCCAAGACCACCATCTCCCGCGTATTGAATCACAAGCCCGATGTAGATCCTGCCACGCGTGAACGTATTCTGCGCATCATTGAGGAGCAGGGCTTCATCCCGAGTATCGCAGCCTCAGGACTTGCGAGTGGCCGTCGCAGCTTGATTGGAATGCTTATACCTTCGTGGATCTGGCCGCTTATCCCTGAACTCATGCGTGGGGTCACTGAAGTTGTAGAACAAACGCCATATGAGCTGGTTCTCTATAGCTTCAATGAAACGGATCCTAAGAAAGACCGTAGCGAGGTTATCAATCGTGTGCTTGCAACACAACTAACTGCTGGCCTGATAGCTGTCTTCCCCGGTGATGCGTCTCAGGATCTGACGCGACTCTACAAACAAGGGTTCCCTGTAGTAATCATTGATGACCAGAGAGAACAGACTACTCCCTGGGTGAGAGCTGATAATGTTACTGGTGCGTATATTGCGGTTCGTCACCTGATTGACCATGGTCATCAGCGTATTGCGCACATCGCGGGGCCTTCAAAGTACCTGGTCTCACATGATCGCTATGATGGTTACCGCAAGGCGCTACTTGAAACGGGCATAACCCCTGATCCTGACCTGGTGTTGGAAGGTGATTTCATGCCACCTTCTGGGCGTGCCTGTGCCAGCAAGCTCTTTGAACTCCCGGTGGAGAAGCGACCTACGGCTATCTTTGCAGCAACCGATCAGATGGCCTATGGCGTACTCGCTGCAGCAGAGGAGTATGGCCTATCGGTCCCAGTAGATATTGCACTTGTTGGCTTTGATGATGATGTCCCTTCTGCTCATGTTCGTCCAGCGCTTACTACCATCAGACAACCCAATCTTGAGATGGGTCAGCAAGCGATCAAGTTGCTGTTATCTATACTCGAGGCTCCTGGTTTTCCAGAGAAAAGCAAGTGGACTTCTACCACTGCGGAGGGAATGCCGGGTGGGATCAATGGGGGGACACGCTATGTCGAAGCTCAGCCCAAGCGCATTCAACTTCCTACAAGCCTTGTAGTGCGTGCATCTTGTGGAGCTGACTTTCATATTTCAGTCTCGACGTCTTCGGATAAGGATGTTACCTAATTTCAGTACCCTCAAACGGGTCGTGAAAGGACATTGCTCCTGCCGCCCCCGGAGGGAAAGTATACACATCAAACCCTAAAAGGTCAAGTGCAAATGCACTAAGGAGGTATTATATGGCTCCCAATCCTTTATCTGTCCGGAAGACAAAAAAAGGAATGCTGCTACTGTCATTCCTGACGATCCTGGGTATTTTGCTCGCGGCTTGTGGTGGTACTCAGGCCCATGTATCCCATAAGCAGGTTCCCCTTGCGATTAATCCTAACAATGGTGGCGACTATACCAGGGTCTTTAACCCGTTTAATCTCGGTACTACTACTTACTACGGATCGGAGGGTTTGATCTATGAAACCCTGCTCTTTTTCAATCGCCTTGATGGTAGCGTGAAGCCCTGGCTGGCCACGAGCTATCATTTTTCAAGTGATGCCACCAGTATCACCTTTACCCTGCGGCAGGGGGTGAAGTGGTCTGACGGCCAGCCTTTCAGCAGCGATGATGTCGTATTTACGCTGAATCTGCTCCAGAAATATCCCGCATTGGATAATAATGGTGAGTGGCAGTTCATCAAGAGCGTAAGTGCGCCCGATGCGAATACGGTGCTGGTAACGCTGAACAAACCATTCACACCGGTCCTCTGGTACCTGGCGGGACAAACCTGGATTCTGCCCAGGCACATTTGGTCCAATGTGGGTGATGCGAGCAAGTACGCGGACCCCAATCCGATCGGTACCGGTCCTTACATACTCAAATCGTTCACACCACAAATCTACATCCTGGACAAAAACCCGAACTACTGGCAACCTGGCAAGCCCGTAGTGAACGAGTTGACGTTTCCGGCATTCGACTCGAACACGAGCGCCGAACTGGCCCTGAATCGCGGCCAGCTTGGCTGGGCCGGTTTATACATTCCAAACATCCAGCAGACGTATGTGAACCGCGACCCGGTCCACAACCACTACTGGTTCCCACCCAGCGATGTCGTCATACTCTTTCTAAACACTGCGAAGTATCCCTTTAACCTGCTGCCAGTACGGCAGGCGATCAGCTACGCCATTGACCGCAATCAGCTCAATAAGGTTGGGGAGAGCGGCTACGAGCCAGCTGCCAGCCCTACTGGTTTGATATTGCCGACAAACAAGAACTATCTCTCCCCTGACTATACTGGTACTGCCTTTACGGTGGATACCAGCAAATCGGCTCAGTTGCTTGAAAGTGCTGGCTTCGCCAAGGGGCCCGACGGAATCTATGCGGACAAGAATGGCAAGAAGATCTCATTTGGCATCGATGTCCCCAGTGGGTGGACCGACTGGATTACCGATTGCCAGATCATGGTGAGTGAACTCAAGGCCGTTGGCATAAATGCGACCGTGAACACAATAGAGTTCAGTGCCTACTATAGCGCCTTGCAGGTGGGGAACTATAGTGTCGCAATGTCCTATACAAACCCTGGCCCAACGCCGTATTACATTTATGACGGGCTGCTAAGAAGCTCGAACACTGCGCCTGTTGGCCAGCAAGCGAACTCGAACTGGGAGCGTTGGAGCGACCCGGCCACAGATCAGTTGCTGAACCAGTTTGCCAGCACGACCGACTCTGCTGTTCAGCAGCAAGCCATAGCGGGTATCCAGAAGATCATGGTTGAGCAGTTGCCGAGCATTCCATTGACCAATGAGCCGTACTGGTACGAGTACAGTACCGCTCACTATAGCGGCTGGCCCGATCCCGGTCACCAGTACGCCGTGCCCTCACCGTTCATGGCCCCAGACAATGAGGTCGTGCTCTTGAACCTCCAACAAGCTGATTAGCTGCCGGGTCAGCTTCCATGAAGTTGCCTGGAACGAATAGTTAGTACGAGGGGATGACCACGAAGGTCATCCCCTTAGTAAAAGATCTCTGGAAGGGGGTAGGATGCGTCACCTTTCGCGCCGCATCGGCTTTTATCTTGTCGCGCTCTGGGCCTCAGTTACCTTGAACTTTCTCATTCCGCGCCTGACTCCTGGCAACCCCGCCGGGTCCATGATGGCCCGGCTGCATGGGAGAGTTTCTCCGCAGTCACTGCACGCGTTAGAGATTGCATTTGGTATTACCCACGATCCTTTGTGGTCACAGTATCTACAGTACCTCAACAACTTACTGCATGGAGACCTGGGGATTTCGATCACCTATTATCCCACGCCTGTCGCTGCTGTGATCGCCCAGGAGATTCCCTGGACACTCATGCTCGTAGGTGTTTCACTCGTGATCAGTTTCGTTCTGGGAACCCTCCTGGGCGTGCTTGTTGCCTGGCGACGTAACTCTACTTTGGATTCTCTATTCTCCCCTCTTTTTACTTTCTTTTCTGCTATACCTTACTTCTGGCTGGCTCTCATTTTGCTTTACATCCTGGGGTACCTGCTTAACTGGTTCCCCATTAATGGCGGCTATGATACAACTACAACGGTGCCGGAATTGAGCCCTGACTTCATCTGGAGTGCCTTCCAGCATGGCATTCTACCTGCATTCACTATCGTCATCAGTTCTATCGCAGGATGGCTACTCGGTATGCGCAATGCGATGATCACTACGCTATCAGAAGATTACGTGTTGATGGCTGAGGCAAAGGGACTTTCCCAACGACGTATCATGTTCGCATACGCAGCACGTAATGCCATTTTGCCCAACATAACGAGTTTTGCGCTCTCTCTGGGCTTTGTTGTGAGTGGTGCACTATTGACTGAAATTGTGTTCTCGTATCCTGGAATTGGCTACGCACTCTATCAAGCCGTCGAGAACCTTGATTATGCCTTGTTACAGGGGCTCTTCCTGATTATTGCCATCGCAGTGCTGGGGGCGAACTTCCTGGCTGATCTGATATATGTTGCCCTCGATCCCCGCGTGCGCCTGGAAAGGAATTAGCGGCTATGAGCATCCCTTCATTTGAGGTGAATTTACCTTCGTCTGAAACAAGCGAGTTTTCTTCCCAGGTGCATCGTTTACGTGATATGTGGCGCCTGGTAACGCTGAACCGCAAGGTGGCCTTTGGTCTCGGTATTTTAGTCTTCTTCGTGTTGGTCGCCATCTTTGGGCCGATAATTCTGACGAAGGACCCCAATGCCTTCAGTCCAGATATCCTCTCACCTCCATCGGCTACGCATTGGCTGGGCACAACGCAAACAGGGCAAGATGTATTTCTCCAGGTTGTGGTCGGTACACGTGTTTCGCTTCTCCTGGGTTTCATTACCGGACTGGTGGCAACTATCATCTCCGTCGTTGTGGGACTTGCCGGTGGTTACTTTGGGGGCGTGATTGATGACGTCCTCTCCATGGTTACCAATGTTTTTCTGGTGCTGCCTGGGCTGCCCCTGGCAATCGTACTGGCAGCCTTTTTGCCCTACAAGGGACCACTGACGATAGGCTTTGTGACGGTCATTACAGGATGGTCATGGGGTGCACGTGTACTTCGTTCTCAAACGCTTTCGATGCGCAGCCGCGAATTCGTGGAAGCCTCTAAGGCAAGTGGAGAGTCATCGATGCGCATCATCTTCTTCGAAATTCTACCGAATGAGATTGCGATTGTGGCGGCTGAACTCCTTGGAACCATTATCTATGCTATCCTTGCAGAGACTGGGCTTGAGTACCTGGGTTTGGGAGATGTCACCACTGTGAGTTGGGGAACGATGTTCTATTGGGCGGGCAACAATGATGCAATCTTATTAGGTGCATGGTGGTGGATCTTGCCCCCTGGCTTGTGCATTGCAGTATTGGGGGCCGGGCTCGCTTTTATCAATTTTGGCATTGACGAGATAGCCAATCCTCGTTTGCGTAAAGAGCCCGGGCCAAAGGTTGATAAAATCAGCAAAACTAGGGAGGTGGCTGCATAATGACTTCTATTCGTCCAGGAGAAGATTCGACTGCTACAACGAATAAGCTGTTGGAGATCAATAATATCAGTGTAGACTACTACGCTGCTAGCGGAACCGTCCATGCTTTGAATGATGTGAGTATAAGCCTGGAGCGTGGGAAAATCCTTGGCCTGGCCGGTGAGAGTGGTAGCGGCAAGTCGACATTAGCCTATGCTATTACGCGTTTATTGCATCCGCCGGCAGTGATTACGGGAGGGGAAGTGTTGTATTATCCGCGTTCCTCAGGTGGCAGAGAGCAGCAAAGGACCCCGCGACGGGCGATCACAAGGGTCCCCACCCGACCCGACACCACCCCCGCCCCTACGGATGCGGAAAGCGCCGGGGATGGGAACCAGCGTGGGAGGGAGAGATCAGGCTATCAAGCTCAAAATTCACCAGGTGATATTACGGAGCCTGTGGATATTCTTCAGCTTACAGCTGCGCAGTTGCGTACCTTTCGTTGGAGCGAACTGGCTATTGTTTTCCAAAGTGCTATGAATGCGCTCAATCCCGTACTCAATATCGGTGCTCAGATCACAGATGTGTTGCGTACGCATCGGCCATCGATGGGAGCAGATTCGCGACGACAGCGTGCTATCGAACTGCTGCGCCTGGTTGGTATCGCCCCAGATCGCATTCGCAGCTATCCGCATGAACTGAGTGGCGGCATGCGTCAACGCGCAATTATTGCCATTGCCCTGGCCCTCGCACCAGAGCTGATCATCATGGACGAGCCGACAACGGCACTGGACGTTGTAGTGCAGCGTGAAATTCTTGAACTCGTTCGTGCGCTGTGCAGGGAATTTGGGACGGCTTTGATCTTTATTACGCATGATCTCTCACTGTTACTTGAAATTGCTGATGAGATCGCGATCATGTACGCGGGACGTATTGTCGAGACGGCGACGAATCAGGAACTGCTCCGGCAGCCGCGCCATCCATATAGTTATGGTCTGTTGAATTCGTTTCCCTCACTGCATGGGCCGCGTCGTAAGATGACCGGCATCCCTGGTTCTCCGCCAGATTTACGCGCTGTGCCGGCAGGTTGTGCCTTTCACCCACGCTGTCCAATGGCTTTTGAGGCATGTAGTAGGAGCATTCCAATGCTGCGTGCTTCTACCGCTGAAACGCCAGAGCAGCTTGTTGCCTGTCACCTGTATGATCCCAGGTTCAATTCAGGTGAGATCCCCACAAACGAGGATTTCGCGGCGAAATACGAAGCTAACTTTGAGGCTATGATAGGAAAGAGGCGGGAATAATGAACATCGAAAACATGGGAGCAAATTCCCCATTTATCGCGCTAAATGACGATGCGGTGAGTATACCTCTTCCTCCTGCTGTGTTGGAAGCGATACACCTGCGTAAATACTTCCCATTGCGCCAGTTCAAGCTGTCTGGCCCACGCAAAGTGGTGCATGCCGCTGAGGATACCTCACTGGCTCTCTATCCTGGTCGTGCCCTGGCGTTAGTGGGGGAAAGTGGGAGTGGCAAAACCACTATGGCTCGTATGCTGGCGCGCCTCTATGAGCCTACTAGCGGCACGATATTGTTCCGAGGAGAACCAGTCAAGGGTAATGGGAGGAATGCTCTAAAAGACTATCATCACCACGTACAGCTGGTGTTCCAGGACCCATTCTCCTCGCTCAATCCTGTACATGACGTGCGCTATCACTTGAAACGTCCATTGCGACTGCACGGTCATGCTCGTACTGCTACCGAGGAGACAGAAGAGATACTGGCTCTGCTCAACCGGGTGAGCCTGAGTCCTGCCGAGCAATTTATCAGGAAGTTTCCACATCAGTTGAGCGGGGGACAGCGGCAGCGTGTAGCCATAGCTCGCGCTTTAGCGGCAAAGCCAGAGGTGCTTCTGGCTGACGAACCCGTTTCAATGTTGGATGTCTCGATTCGCCTGGATGTACTGAATCTACTGTTGCGTCTCAAAGACGAGGAGCAGCTTGCGCTGCTATTTATCACCCATGATATTGCGAGCGCTCGCTATTTCGCCGAAGATACGCTTGTCATGTATGCTGGACAGACGGTTGAGGGAGGACCTAGTGAGGAAGTAATACAACGGCCACGGCATCCTTATACGCAACTGCTCATCTCTGCTGCGCCTGATCCTGATCGACTGGGACCAGATGGAAAGGGCAGTGTGACTCTCCCTGCACGTGGCGAGATTCCCAGCCTCATTAATCCACCTGGAGGCTGTCGCTTTCACCCGCGCTGTCCACATGCAATGCCAGTGTGCAGCGAACGTTTTCCTAAGCGCACCGAACTTGGCGGGGGTCATTGGGCGCACTGCTTCCTTTACGGTGACGGGGAGGCTAATCCGGCTTCATATAAGCCCATCGCTGTCACTCCTTCTTGTAGCAGCGAGGGCCGCGGAAAGGGCGAATCAGGCAACCATGCATCACCCGAGGTAGAGATACAGGGGAATGCTGCCTTGCCATCCGATGTTTCAGCCGAAGGATAAGAGAAGGAATAGCAATGTATGAGCGACTTCAAATAATGTTTCAACTAGCCAGAGTATATAAAAGGAGCACCTAGCGTGGCACGTATTAAATTGGCCTATATCGGAGGTGGCAGTACCCGGGCTGCCGGAACCATGGCATCGTTTGTACAGCAAGGAGAAAATTTCGATGGGTCTGAGGTCGTGCTTATCGATCTGAATGAAGAGCACCTGAGAATTGTGCAGACAATCACCCAGAAGATGGCACGTGCGAGGGGCTTAGATTTGACTATAACAATCACTACGCATCGACGTCAGGGTTTGCAGGGTTGTGACGCTGTGTTGACAAGTTTTCGTCCAGGCGGCTTCGAGGCTCGTTATCTTGATGAGAGCATTCCACTGAAGCATGGTGTGATAGGTCAAGAGACACAGGGGCCAGGCGGGTTCTTTATGGCACTGCGCTCGATCCATGTTATGAAAGGCATAATTGAAGATATGGAGGCCGTTTGTCCCAACGCCAGGCTCTTCAATTATACCAATCCGATTAATATTGTCTCGGAAGCTGTCACCCACCACACCTCTATTCCCACAATATCATTTTGTGAGGGTCCAATCGTGGGCAACCGGGGGTATGCTGAGATGATAGGGCTGGATCCCGATAAACTAGACGCGGTCTCGATAGGACTGAATCATGGTTCCTGGTCGGTACGCCACCTGTATGATGGGCAGGATTTCATGCCTATGCTGCAAGATGCATACGAGCGCATGCGTCGTAATCCTGAAACACCACGCTATGATTTGCGTATGACCGAGTTAGCATGTCTGATGAACTCATTGCCGAATCATTATTTCCAGTACTACTACTTCAAAGACGAGATCCTGGCAGAACTCCAGGCTAAACCAACGACACGCGCACAGGATATCATGGCCATGGTCCAGGACTATTGGGCGCATTATCGCGAGCAGGCCGCACGTGATATTCCCGAACTCAATCCTGACCGTTCACGGGGAGGCCTACATGAACTTGAACTGGCCATCGATGCTATGGATGCCATCTATAACGACCGTAAAGAGGTCTGGTATGTCAATGTTCCTAACCAGGGCGCAATCGCGGACTTCCCTGGTGATTTAGTGGTCGAATTAGTGGGATATATAGATCGTAATGGTGTTGTCCCTCTTGTACAGGGGCACATGCCAAGGCAGGTGGTGGGGCTGGTCAAGATGCTCGGCGAATACCAGGCTTTGGCTGCTGAGGCCGCGTGGAGTGGCAGTCGTACAGATGGTATACGTGCACTGGCGAGTCACCCGTTGGTCTTCTCTCTGCCTGAGGCAGAAGCGATTTACGATGAGATGGCCGCCGCACACAGGCAGTATCTACCTGAACGCTTGTTACGGTAGTCAGGAGGCTTCGAATGCAATATGTACTGGGTGTTGATGGAGGGAATACGAAAACAATAGCGCTCGTAGCCGCCTTTGACGGGACGATCCTGGGGGCTGGACGTGGAGGGTGCGGTGACATCTACAATGCTGATCCTGGGACAGACTGGCCGGATTCGGCTGCAGCGGCCGTTGCCAATATCGAGTACGCGGTTCAAAGCGCGCTGCAAGCTGCGCAGGTCGAGGCCTCGGACCTTGTAACTGGCGTATTCAGCATGGCGGGTGCAGATTGGCCTGAGGATTTTGCTTATTTACGGGCTGCAATGGAGGCGCGTGGATTCGGTCGCACTATCTTTGTTCAGAACGACGCGCTAGGTGTATTACACGCTGGTTCTTCTGACGCTACTGGTGTTTCGGTAGTCTTAGGAACGGGAGCGGGTACCGGAGCGCGTGGGCATGATGGCCGTACATGGCATTCAAGTACCTGGCAGGATCAAATGGGGGGAAGTTCACATTTGGGGCAGACGACACTTAACGCCGTGTACCGCTCTGAGCTTGGTATTGAACCACCAACAACACTCACGCCGCGTGTACTTGACTTTTTTCACCTGAACACGGTCGAAGAAGTACTCCATCACTTTACCAGCCGTGAGAAGCGTGTAACCATCCGTGTCGATCAATTGACCCCGATTCTCCTGGATGAGGCTCATGCAGGCGATAGTGTTGCAATGCGTATTGTTCAGGAACATGGCTGGGCACTCGGTAATTATGCACTGGTTGCAGCGAGACGTGTTGGGATAGAGGAGACAGCTTTCCCGCTGGTGCTAGCCGGGGGAGTCTTCCGCCATCCTTCTTCACTGCTGGCAGATGCGATCATTGAGCGGGTGCGAACGACCTCACCTGAAGTGTGTCCCACACGCTTCCGCTTTGAGCCGATCATTGGTGTGCTTTTCACTGCATTAGAGGCAACGGGGGTTACAGTGGATGCTGCCCTTTTAGAAAATCTTGTCCCGACTATACCGGCTCCAACTCTCTTTTCGACAGCACTTGATTATACAAGCAGGCCTGTATGGTAGGAACGAAACTGATTCCATTCACCAGTGCAAGAGGCAGGGCATCTCATATGGAAGAATAGGAACAATTCTGAAGAAATTGTAATCTTTTTCTATAGACTTTATGTGACCTTTTGTGCATAATACAACAAAGTTGTATTTCTACCTCGGCCAAAGTGGGAGAAATAGAGTGCAAGAACGGCTCTCTGACACAATTCACAGTCAGGTGAAAAAGAACAAAAACTAGCACGTCAAGAAGTACAAGGAATCTTGCTGGGTGTGAGATACGCACCTCAGAGAAACTTCTGTATTCACTACTCAGTAGAATCCACAAGGTGTTTGGCCGTGGGTCCCTTTCCAGTATTGAGTAAGAAAAGGGGGTGGTTCCTGTACCAGAAAATGAGAATACCAATGGCGTTTTAGACATTGTGAGTAGGCAAAGGGTTATCTATAACTCCGATCAAACTATTCTCGGATACGTGAGTGAGAACGGCTTTATTTATGACCATGAAAGAACCCTCTTAGGCTATGTGAGCCAGCGAGGCGTGGTCCGCGATGTCAACCTTCACGCTGTAGGTTATGTAAACATCAAGCAGTACTGCTTTCCTTATGTTGCAGGGAGAGCAGCTTTCTTTCTGTTAATAAAGGCAGAAGAAGTATAACGCTTACTATATGCAAAACTATAACGCGGCAGTCGTTGGCAAGGAAGCCTTGACTGCCGCGCGAATCTAGTGGCTTATTTACCAGGTAGCCATTAGCGTTCAACAATCATTGCCACGCCCTGGCCGCCGCCAATACAGAGAGTTGCCAGGCCATAGTGAGATTGCCGCCGTTGCATTTCATAGAGCAGCGTTACCAGTATACGTGCGCCACTGGCTCCGATGGGATGACCCAACGCAATTGCGCCGCCGTTCACGTTGAGCTTCGCCCGGTCGAAGCCTAGCTCCTTGCCTACTGCTACCGATTGAGCAGCAAAGGCTTCGTTTGCCTCGATTAGATCGATATCCGACAACTGCAGTCCCGCCTTTTGCAATGCAAGCCTGGTAGCTGGCACAGGACCGATACCCATAATGCGCGGATCTACCCCTGCCGAAGCATAGCTGCGAATCGTTGCGAGTGGCTTCAGACCGAGTTGTTCAGCCTTTCTACGGCTCATCACAATTACCGCCGCTCCGCCATCGTTAAGGCCAGAGGAGTTGCCCGCGGTGACCTCCCCATCCTTCTTAAAGGCTGGGCGTAACTTGGCGAGTCCTTCCGCAGTTGTTTCGGGCCGTGGCTGTTGATCAGTGTCGAAGATGGTCGGCCCCTTCTTGCCTGGGACTTCGACCGACACGATCTCGTCGCGGAACCGCCCGGCTTCAATCGCGTGAACAGCTCGCTGCTGGCTTTCCAGCGCGAACTGATCTAGCTCTTCACGGCTCAAGTGGTAATCGCTGCAGATGTTTTCTGCGGTGATGCCCATGTGATAATCATTGAAAACATCCCATAAGCCGTCGCGTATCATCTCATCGATCAATTGACCATCGCCCATGCGGTAGCCAAAGCGAGCCTTTTCCAGCACATAGGGCGCGCGGCTCATATTCTCCATACCACCGGCAGCTACGATTTCTGCATCACCCAGCCGGATTGACTGCGCTGCCAGCATAACAGCTTTTAAGCCGCTGCCACAGACCTTGTTCACAGTCATCGCGGGAATTTGAACAGGCAACCCGGCAAAGATAGCTGCCTGGCGGGCAGGATTCATACCTTGCCCGGCCTGAAGCACATTGCCCATGATTACTTCGTTGACCTGGTCTGGTTTGAGATCGGCCCGGTCCAATGCTGCCTTAATACAAACTTCGCCCAGTTTCACCGCCGGCACCTCTGCCAATCCTCCTCCATAGGTGCCAATCGCGGTACGTACTCCGCTAACAATAACAGCATCTTGTAATTCGGCCATAGCTTTCTAGTGTTTTCCTTTCTATGCTAGGCTTCCAGTGTGCTAATGTCGCCAACTGGCTCACCGAGTTCTTTAGCTCGGACAACGCGCCGCATGATCTTGCCTGAGCGCGTTTTAGGTAGGCTCAGTACGAATTCAAGCTCATCAGGCGTAGCAAGCGCCCCTACAACCGTACGGACGTGCTGTTTTAGCTCTTTCGCCAGGGCATCAGAAGATTCGATGCCTTGTTTGAGAATGACGAACACTTTGACATGCTCGCCCTTCACCGGGTCAGGCTTGCCAATGGCTGCTGCTTCTGCAACTGCAGGGTGACTGACCAGGCTGGACTCGATTTCCATGGAGCCGAGACGGTGACCGCTGACTTTGATCACGTCGTCCACGCGACCCTGAATTCGTATGTAGCCATCGCTGTCCATATGAGCAGCATCACCGGCAAAATACACACCCTCGATGGTATCCCAGTAGGTTACGTAACGAGGCGGGTCTCCGAAAATCGTACGCATCTGCGCAGGCCAGGGATGGCGCACGATCAAAAAGCCCCCTTTGCCCGTAGGAACCGGTTGGCCGTTTTTGTCGACTACATCGGCCTCGATGGTTGGTAAAGGCCGGCTCGCACTACCAGGCTTGAGCGGCAGAATGGGTGTGGGGCTGATCATAATCATGCCCGTTTCTGTCTGCCACCAGGTATCCATGATGGGCAGTTCGCTGCGCCCGATGTTCCTACGATACCACATCCAGGCTTCGGGATTGATTGGCTCTCCCACCGAACCGAGCAGGCGCAAGCTCGAGAGATCGTGCTTGGCTGGCAACTCCTCGCCAAAGCGCATCAGGCTGCGAATAGCGGTCGGGGCGGTGTAGAGTATAGTTGCCTTGTACTTCTCGACAATCTCCCACCACCTGTCAGGGGCAGGGTAGGTCGGTGTTCCCTCGTAAAGAATACATGTCGCCGCGTTCATAAGCGGACCATAGATGATATAGCTATGGCCGGTGACCCAACCTATATCGGCGGTACACCAAAAAACGTCGCTCGGTTTTATATCAAACACAAACTTGGTGGTGGCGTATGTTCCAACGGCGTAGCCACCTTGGACGTGTACAACACCCTTTGGTTTGCCCGTGCTGCCGCTGGTGTAAAGGATGTAGAGCATATCTTCGCTGTCCATTGGTTCAACGGGTACAACGGTATCTTCAGGAATATCTGCAAGCAAGTCGTCCATGTAGATATCGCGGCCTGCCTTCATTGGCACTTCCATACCTGTGTGCCGGACAACAATCGACTTCTGGACAGTTGGTGTCTCGGCGATCGCTTCATCCGCAATTTGCTTGAGTTCGATCAATTTGCCCCCGCGATAGCTGCCGTCAGCCGTAATGAGCGCTTTGGCATCGCAGTCAATAATGCGATCGCGAAGGGCACTGGCCGCGAAGCCACCAAATACCACCATGTGCACCGCTCCCAGGCGAGCCACGGCTAATACTGCCGCTACCAGTTCGGGTATCATGGGCAAATAAATTGCTACCCGGTCTCCCTTCTTTACGCCCAGGTTTTGCAGGCCTTTTGCCAGCCGGTTCGTCATGACAAACAGGTCTTGATAGGTGATTGTGCGAGTTGCGCCAAGATCGCCTTCCCAATAGTATGCAACTTTTGAACGCGTTGGGGTTTGCATATGCCTGTCAAGGCAGTTGTAAACGATGTTGAACTTGCCATCGACAAACCAGTTGAAGAAAGGCTTTTCGGTCCACGCGAAAGTTGTCTGCCAGGGTTTAAACCAGTGCAACTCCTTCGCCATGTCTTCCCAAAACTCGTTGCGGTTAGCCAGCGACCATCGATAAAAGTCCTCGTAGTTATCAAAACCTTTGGACTTCATGTAAGCGGTAATATTAGCATTTTCTACGATGTCTTTGG
>WNEZ01003224.1_pt1 | contig 14050 bp, 9 predicted proteins | sample 5400521 | NCBI WGS metagenome assembly WNEZ01 (sample SAMN13153339, study PRJNA577476) | soil metagenome | isolation source: 120 cm saprolite under Douglas fir tree site 2 hole 1 replicate 1 | place: USA:California | collected 2015-04-18 | reverse complement strand
CGGTCGGGGTAGAAATCGTTCCGCCAGAGACTCGCCTCGGGGAAGACGGCGACGAAGGTGCGCGCGATCGCGTCGAACTCCTCGCGTGTCAGCTGGTAGAGCGGCAGCCACTGGCAGAAGACACCCCCGGGCGAGAGGCGGCGGGCGACGGTCTCGAACATCTCGCGCGCGTAGAGGCTGCCCGCGCCGGCGTGCCAGGGGATGAAGAGGTCGGAGACGACGACGTCGAAGCGCTCGGCGCTCGCGGCGAGCCAGCGGCGCCCGTCGTCCACCACGAGGCGCACGTCGGGGCGGCGGAGGAGCGCCGCGTTCCACGCGCCGAAGTGGGCCTGCGCCATGGCCGCGACCTCGGGGACCAGCTCGACGACCGTCGTCTGCTCCACGCCGAGCGCGGGGCCCGCGCTCGCCGTGATGCCGGTCGCCATGCCGACGAACGCGACCCGGTGCGGGGCGGGATGGAGGAGGAGCGGGAGCAGGCCCTGCCGCCGCTCGCCGGTCGCGGCGGCGCTGCCCCCGAGCACGTAGTAGTTGTCGAGACGGAGCTGGAGGTCGTCGCCGGTGTCGACCACGGTCACGATGCCCGCCGCGCCCTCGGCGAGCGCGCGGAGCGTCTCGCCGGAGGCGAGGTGCGTGAGCGGCGCCCGGACCGGGTCGAGCGCCACCACGGCCAGGAGAACGGCGTAGCCGGGCGTGCGGAGGCGGGTCGGCGCCGGCGCGACCAGGTCGGCCAGGACGACATAGGCGGCGGCGGCGACCAGGAACCCCGCGCGAAGACCGATCGACGGCAGCACGACGAAGCCGGCGAGAAGCGCGCCCGCGACCGCGCCGAGCGTGTTGGCGGCCGCGAGATCGCCGAGGGGCCGCGCGGCTCCGCCCCGCTCGCCGAACGCCGCCCACAGGGCCGGGAGCACGGCGCCGGAGGCGAGGGCGCCCGGACCCGCGGTCACCGCCGCGAGCGCGACGATGCGGAGCACGTACTCGCCGAGCCCCGTGTGCATGCCAACGTAGGCGAGGCCGTCCGTCGAGCGAACGAACATCCACACACCGGCGACCGTCGCGGCGGCCGCGCCGAGCAGCGCACCGCCCGCGACCGCGGCGGGCGCCGCGCGCCCGAGGAGCAGCGCGGCCAGCGCCGCGCCGGCCGCGAGCGCGCAGAGGAAGACGAGGCTCACCGCCGCGAAGGAGTAGACCGAGTTGTGCAGCACCTGCGCGAAGAGCCGGATCCACAGCACCTCGAGGCCGAGGCCGAGCGCGCCGCTCCCCGCGGCCACGAGGCGGAGACGCACCGGCGCGAGAGCCGGCTCGGGTGCGGCCGCGCGCTCCGGCGCCGGCGAAGCGCCGTCCCCCACCGCGAGTGCCACCACCCCCACGAGCGCGCTCACCGCCGCGACCGCGAGGTAGCTCCCTCGCACGCCAATCAGCGCCGGCAGGCCGAAGCCCAGGGCCGCGATGCCCGCGGCGCCGCCCAGCGTGTTGAACGCGTAGAGCAACCCACCCCGCCTGCCGACGCTGAACGCCGCCAGCACCTGGCCGAGGACGGGGAGGGTCGCGCCGAGGCAGAGCGTCGCCGGAAGAAGGGCGAGGACCACGGCGGCCAGCCGTGCCGTTAGCCCGCCGCTCGCGAGCGCCTCCTGCGCGCGCCCGGCCGCCAGCAGGCGGAAGACCGCGAGCGACCAGAGCGCGCCGGCCGCGGCGCCGAGCTCGAGGAGCCCGTAGCGCACGACCGGCCGCCGGGCGCCACCACGCGCCAGGGCCGCCCCCAGCCCGAGGCCCGCGAAGTAGGTCGCGAGCACCGTGGCGGCGGTGGGCGCCGTCGCGCCGAGGACGAGCGCCGCCGAGCGCATCCAGAGGAGCTCGAGCCCGAGCGCGGCGGCGCCCGAGACCGCGAAGCACGGCCAGAGGACCCCGCTCACGGCGCGCGTAACCTGGCCGCTGCCCGGCGGATGCTGGTCCCGGCGCCGACCAGGAGCAGCACGAGGCTCGCGAGCGCCACCTCTGCCGGGCCGAGCGGCAGGTCCATACGGTAGGCGCAGTAGAACCCGCCGAAGGCCGCGGCGCCACCGAGCGCCGCCGCGACGAGCGAGAAGGAGAGCATCCGGCGAGTGAGGAGGCGCGCCGTCAAGGGCGGCACCACGAGGAAGCCGAAGGTGACGAGCGGGCCGGCGGTCATGACGCCGAGCGAGATCGTGATCCCGATCAGCAGGTAGAGGAGGCCGTCCCAGAGTCCGGCCCACTTGCCGAACACGACCGCCAGGTCGCGGTCGAACGACACCAGGAGAAATTCCTTGCGGCAGGCGAAGAGCACCAGCACGACCGCCCCGAGCACGCTCTCGAGGAGCGTGAGGCTGGTGCGGGTGGTCGCGAGGATGTCGCCCTTCAGCAGGTTCACCATCTCGGCGTCGCCGTGCGGGTCGACCGCCAGGAAGAGGATGGTGAGCGCCGCCGCGATCGCGTAGGTGACGCCGATGCGGGCCTCCACCGTCTCGCGCCCGCGCCGCTCGAACGCGGTGAGCACGAGGAGGCCTGCCAGCGTGAAGGCGAAGGAACCCACCATGGCGAGCGACCGCTCGCTCAGGTTGCCGTGCTCGTGCGGACCGACCGCGAGCCGATAGCCGACGAAGGAGAACGCGATGCCCGCGGCCGAGAGCTGCGGCAGCGCGACGCCGAGGAAGATCATCCGCCGGAGCACGAAGTAGGCGCCCACGAGCGGGCAGACGACGCCGACCAGCACGCTGCCGACGAGCGCGTCGCGCAGGAGGAAGTCCGGGCTCAGGATCTGGACGAGCGTGCTCATCCGCGGGCGGCGACGGCTCCGAACACGTCCGCGATGTGCTCCGGCGAGAGCAGCTCCTCCGCGGTGCCCTTCACCGCGCCACCGCCATCGACCCAGATGACCGAGCGCACGACCTGGCGCACGATGCGCAGCTGGTGGCTCACCAGGACGACCGTGAGCCCGCGCTCGCGGTTGAGACGCGTGATCGCGTCCATGATCGCGACCGTCGCCCCTGGATCGACGCCCGCCGTGGGCTCGTCCAGCAGGAGGAGCCGGGGCTCGGCGGCGAGCGCCCGCGCGATCAGGATACGCTCCTTCTGGCCCCCCGATAGCGCCCAGAAGGGTTGCTTGGCGATGGCGTCGAGCCCGACCTGCGCCAGGCACTCGGCGGCGAGGCGGTGCTGGCGCCGGCCAGCGGGCTGGAGAGGCCAAAGGCGCGCGAACGTGCCCATGAGGACGACCTCGAGCACGGTGAGGGGAAAGATGGGATCGAGGGACTCCCGCTGCGGGACGTAGCCCGGGGGGCTCGTGCGCCGGTCGAAGGCGTACTCGATCCGCCCGGATAGGACGGGGAGGAGACCGAGAATCCCGCGCAGCAGGGTCGTCTTGCCGGCGCCATTCGGGCCGAGCAGGGCGCAGAACTCGCCCTGCTCGACCGCGAGGGTGACGCCCTTCAGAACGGCGCGGCCATCGTATCCGAGGGTCACGTCGTGGAGGGCCAGCGCCGGGGTACTCATCAGCCGCCCTGGACCGCCTTCAGCATGGTGTGCAGGTTGTAGTCCACGAAGCTGATGTAGTCCTTCGCCTGGGGCACGCCGCCCACGAACGCCGGTAGCTCGACGAGCTTCGCGCCCGTGGCCTGCGCGACGGTTTCCGCCAGGCCAGCCGGATAGTGCAGCTCTCGCACGACGATGTCCACCTTGTTCTTGCGCATGGACTCCTCGAGCTCCTCGATGTGGCTCGGCGTCGGAGGGATTCCCGCGCGGAGCTCGATCGTGCCGAAGGCCTCCATGCCGAAGCGCTCCGCAAAGTAGTTCATGTCCGGATGGTAGCTGACGAGCTTCTTGCCGTGCAGCGGGGCGGCTTCCTTCTCCCAGCGGGCGATGGCGGCATCGAGCTCGCCCACGTAGGCGTCGAGGTTCTTCTTGAAGACCGCCGCGTGCTCCGGGTAGTTGCGGCCGAGCCCCTCCGCGATGGCGCGCGCCGCCGCCTTCATGCTGACCGGGTCGAGATTGTAGTGCGGGTTGCCCATCGGGTGCTGATCGCCGAGGGCGCGGTCGATGCGCGTCGGCACCTCGAGCACGTCCACGTAGGTCGAGCAGTCGATATAGCCGGGAGCGTCCCGCAGGATCCGCGGGTTCCGCGACGCCTCGATCAACGCCGGCAGGAACGCATGCTCCGCTTCCAGGCCGAGCAGCAGCAGCACGTCGGTCCGGTTGAGCAGGGTTGCGAAGCTCGGCTTCATCGGCACGGCGTGGATGTTCTCGACCCCCGTGGCGATGCTCGAGACGTCGACGAGGTCTCCCCCGATGTGCCGCGCCATGTCGGCCAGATCGGGGATCGTGGCGACCACGTTGATCTTCGAGTCGGCCGGCGCCAGCGCGGCGGGGCCGAGCAGGGTGAGGATGAACAGTGCAGTGGTGAGACGCTTCATTTCGCTTCTCCTTGGACCGCTCGAGTGCCGCATGGCTTCAGCGATCCCTGAAACTGTGGACGTGGCTGCCGAGGATGACCGTCCACTGCAGGAAGAACTCGTTTTCGTGGAGCCCCGGCTGCTCGAGCCGCGTGTACTGCAGGCGCAGGCGCTGGAACTCGGAGAGCCACACCGTCAAGTACGGTGAGTAGGCCGTGGTGTACCCCGCGACGTGGTCGAGGTCCTGCGCGTAGTCGAAGAGGAAGCCAGGGTAGTAGCGCTGGGTGAGGCGGGCCTCGAGGTACGTGTACAGGCCGGTCCTGTCGCGGCGCTTGAAGACGAGCGGCGTCGCTGCCGCGCTCGTCGGGTCGACGAGCGCGAAGGGTGACCCACGCGTCTGCGCGGCGGGCGTCGCTACCCCGAGCGCGCGTTCGAGGCTCGTCGCGACCGCGGCCGACGTCGTGGGGAACCCCCCGACCGGCCGGTCCTCCTGATTGTAGAGCAGCTCCGTGCCCCAGACGAGCCCGCGGTAGCTCGCCTGGCTGAGCGGCGAGTAGCGGTAGGTCAGGTCGATGCCCGCGAGGGTCCGCGACGCGCCGCTGTCGATCTTGACCTCGGGCGTGTAGGCCCAGCTGCCACCGAGATCGACGCTGTTCGCGTCGCTCAGGCTGAAGAACGTCGCCGCGCGGCCGAGATAGGTGAACTGCGAGAGGTCGCGGGACACCGTGTTGTCGACACGGTCGTTGCCGGCGCCCATCTTGTTGTACCAGCCTCCCGTCAGCGTCAGGTACTGCCGCATCGGCACGAGGTAGTTGAGCTCCACGCCGTCCGACTGGGACTCGCCGCCCACGTAGCTGTCGAGCACGATCGGCCGGTTCACGAACGGCAGGTCGTGGTCGTGGAACTTCGAGAGCCGCCCGAAGTCCGCGAAGAAGCGACCGCCCTTGAAGGTGAGGTTGTATGGCAGCGAGGTGGTGACGATCGCCGCTTCCTCCACGTCGAAGCCGCCCTGGTTGCTCCCGGTGATGATCGCGTAGCCGCGCGCGAAGGGGTCGACCGACGCCGAGATGCCGAGCTCGGCGGCGCGGAGCTCGAAGTCGCCGCGCGTCTTGCTGCCGTACGACCCCACCGTGTCGACGATGAGCCCGATCGCCGGGTTGAACTGCGACGGGAAGGTCTTGTTGGCCGCCGCGAGCTGCGGCCGGAGGCGCTGCATGATGTGCTCGGTGACCTCGCGCTTGAGCCGCTCTTCGTCGGCCGCCCCTGCCTCCGCGGTCTTGGCGCCCGGGGCCCTGGCGGCCTCGGGGGCCGCCGGCGCCTGCTTCTCGGCGCTCAGCTTGTCGATCAGCTGCTGCTGCTTCTTGAGCTGCTCCTGCATCTGCTTGAGCTGCTGCCGCATGGCCTCGAGCTCGCGCCGCAGCTCCTCACTCTGTGCGCGCACGCCGCGCGGCAGCGCGGCCAGGCCGAGCGCGAGCACGGCGACGGCCATCGCCACTCGTCTTGGGACTCTTCCCATGGCTCCTCCTCCCGGACATCCCGAACACCACGGCGCCAGAACCCGGCGCGAGGCGGAGCCTGCGCGGACCCTGGCGAACCTAGGAGACCGAAACGGGAGCGGGAGAGGGCGGGGCCCGACCGGCGCGCGGGGACCGGAAGGGGTGCGCGGGGGCGACCCGCGAGGGCGGCGCCGGCACGACGGCGATGACGACCGGCGCCGCCGTCGCGACCGCGGGCATCACGACCGCAGGCGAATGGTGCGCCGCGATGCAGGTGGCGCAGGACCCGGCTGCCCGGAGGTCGCGGTGCGTGTGCGCGCTGGCCGCCACGGGCACGGTGAGCACCGCCACCATGAGGAGCGCGCCCGTCAGGCGAATCGCGCGTTGCCGCATCCCGCGCATGCTCGGGCGAGCAGCTAGCAAGCGGGCGGAGGCGAGTCAAATCGAGGCGCTGGCCTAGCTCCACCCGGACTGATATGCGCTCGCCACGATCCGGTGATCTCGGACCCTGCAGCGGTCGACCGCGTACCGGCGAACGACGCGATTCACCTCAGCATCGTCGTGCCCGCGTACGACGAGGAGCCGAACCTCGTCCGCCTGGTGGCCGAGGTGCGCGCCGCGCTCGATCCGGTGGGCATCGCCTGGGAGCTGATCGTCGTCGACGACGGCAGCGACGACGGCACGCCGGCGCTCCTCGCCCGCCTCGCCGCCGCGGAGCCCCGCCTGCACGCTGTCCGGCTCGCGCGGCGGAGCGGGCAGACGGCGGCGCTGGCCACCGGCTTCCGCGCCGCGCGCGGCCGCCTGATCGCGACCCTGGACGCCGACCTGCAGTGCTCGCCGGACGAGCTGCCGGGGCTGGTCGCCGCGCTCGACGGCGCCGATCTCGCCTGCGGCATCCGCGCGCGCCGGAACGACCCCCCTTCACGCCGCCTCGCCTCGGCGCTCGCCAACCTGGCGCGGCGGCTCCTCCTCGCGCCGCGCGTCCGCGACCTGGCCTGCCCGCTGCGCGTCTTCCGCGCCGAGACGCTGGCGCGCGTCGAGGAGGCGACCCCGCTCTTCGACGGCGCGCACCGCTGGCTGCCCGCGCTCTTCACGCTCGCCGGCCTGCGCGTCGTGCAGCGGCCGGTGGCCCACCACCCGCGCACCGCGGGCGAATCGAAGTACACCACGCGCGGGCGGCTGGCGCCGATCGCGCGCGAGCTGCTCCGCGTGCTGGCCCTGGCGGCCGGGCGCTCACGCGCCCGGCGCATCGTCCTCGGCCTGGCGCTCCTCGCGCTCGCGGCGATCCCCTTCGTCTACGCGCTCGGCGCCTGGCCGCTCATCGAGCCCGACGAGGGGCGGAACGCCGAGGTTGCGCGCGAGATGCTCGCCTCCGGCGGGTGGAGCGTGCCGCACTACAACGGGCTCCCCTACCTCGACAAGCCCGTGCTCCTCTTCTGGATGATCGCGGGCGCGTTCCGCGCCCTCGGCGTGAGCGAGGCCGCGGCCCGCCTGCCCTCCGTCGTGGGCGCGCTCGCGACCGTGCTCCTCACCTACGACCTGGTGCGTGTGCTCGCCGGCCGCCGGCGCGCGCTCGTCGCTGCCTCGGTCCTCGCCACCGCGCCCATCGTGCTCGCCTACGGGCGGCTCGTCATCTTCGACATGCCGCTCACCGCGCTGGTCGCCGCCGCGCTCGACTGCCTGGTGCGGGCGCGGACCGAGGGCAACCCCTGGCGCTGGCTTCCGCTCGCCGGTCTCGCCATGGGGCTCGCAACGCTCACCAAGGGACCGGTCGGCTTCGCGGTGCCGCTCCTCGCCTGGTTCGCGGCGCGCGGCGCGCTGCCCCCGGCTCCCCGGCGGAGCGGAGCGGGGCCCGTCCTCGCCGGCGTGGCGCTGGCGGCGCTCGTGGTCGTCCCGTGGCTGGTGACGGTCATCCGCCAGCAACCGGACTTCCTCCGCTACGCGCTCCTCGACGAGACGCTCCTCCGCCTCTCCTCGAGCGATCGCTTCCACCGCGGCGGCCCCGTCTACTTCTACCTGGAGACGCTCGCCTGGGCGTTCGGCGCGTGGGGCATCCTCCTCGCGGCACTCGCGCCGGCGCTCGTGCGGCGCTGGCGCGCGGGCGGGCCCGACGCCGCGCTCGTCGCCTTCGCGGTGCGCGCCGCCGCCGTGATCGTTCTCTTCTTCACCTTCTCGGCGTCGAAGCGTCCGCACTACATCCTGCCCGCCCTCGTGCCACTCGCTCTCCTGGCCGCCGTCGGCATCGCGGCCGAGCCCGAGCGCACCGTGGCGGTCGTGCGCGCCATCGGGCGCTGGGCCGCGGTCGCGGGCGCGCTCGTGCTGGTGGCCGTCATCGCCGGCTTCGAGGGACGCGCGGGCAACTTCGACGTGCTCTCGGGGCCGACGCTCGCGGCGGCCGGGCTCTTCCTCCTCGGCTGGGGCGCCGCGGCGGCGCTCGGCCGGCGGCCCGCGGGCGCCCTCGTCGCCTGCGCACTCTTCGCGCCGGGCCTGGGCTTCGTCCTCTTCCGTCCGCTCGGCGCCTGGGCCGAGACGCGCTCATCTCGGGAGCTCGCCGCGCACATCGAGCCCGGCGTACCCGTCATCTGCTTCGACACCTTCCGCGCGTCCCTGCCCTTCTACCTCGGCCGGCCGGTCGTCCTCCTGAGCGACAGCGGCCGCGCTCTCTCCAGCAACTACGTGCTGGCGCAGCGCGAGCGGTTGGGGGCGCGCGAGGGGCTCGCCCCGGAGAGCGCGCTCGCGCCGCTCCTCGATCATGGCTCCCGGCCCTACGTCGTCGCCAGCCGCTGGAACGCGGGGCGGCTCACGCGCAAGAGCCCGGTCCCGCTCGTCGAGCTGGACGGCGACCGGCGGAGCATCCTCTTCCGCCCGCGAGGCTGAGCGCCGCGTGCGGCATCACGCCCGCCGCTCCGTCAAGCGTCGGGCGATGGGGTGCGCACACCTCCGCGCGCTCAGGACGGCACCCCGAGGGGGCGACTCGCACGGGCCCAGGCGGCCGGCGAAACGCCCAGTACTTGCTGGCGGAGAAGTTCCAGAGCGCCACGAGCGGGATGGCACCCAGCGACGCGAGGACAACCTGACGTGGCACGGCTGCCCGCATCGGTGACCGGCTGATCACGACGGAGAAAACGGTCCTGGTCGCGCCGAGGTTGAGCAGCAGACCGACGACGCTGGTCGAGAGAAACCTGAAGAACTGCATGCCGAGGCTGCCGTGCTCGCCGGCTCGGAATGTCCAGTGGCGGTTCCACAGAAAGCCGTTGATCACTCCGAGCGAGAAGGACAGCGTTGCACTGATGCCCCACGAGGTGCCGGGCAGGATGCGCTGGAGAAGAAGCCACAAGCTCCCCTTGTCGAGCGCGGCGCTACCGACGCCGACGACGCTGAACTTCAGCAGCTCGCCGACGCTTCGACGCCGCGGGACCTCACGGTACGTGCTCCGGCTCACGTCGCCGCCCTCGTCAGCGTGAACGTCCCGACCGTCCGCCTGCCACGCCGGACCTGGATCAGCCTCCCCGCGATGGTCTGCGTGCCCGTGTCCAGCGTTCCCCGCAGCGTGATGCGACTCCGATCGTTGCACTTGAGGTGAGCCGTGAGCTTCTTCAGCCGCTTCCCGGTCAGCGTGCAGCCGAGTGCCGCGCGCGTGAACACCCCCGTGAACTTCCTCGTCGTCGTCGACGCGAAATCCACGCTGATGGGCGTCGCTACGCCCGCCTGCTGCTCGCTGCCGTCCCAGTGTCCGGCGATGTCGTAGGGTGGTGGCGTCGGGCAGCTGAATCGCTCGATGCGGTGGCTGCCCGTGTCGGCGACGAAGACGTCTCCGCTCCCGTCGACGGCGACGCCGCTCGGGCTGCTCAGCCGCTCACCGCCGGCGTCGCCGGTCCACGAGGTAACGAAGTGACCGGCGGCGTCGAACACCTGGATGCGCTGGTTCAGCAGGTCCGCCACGAACACGTGGCCGCCTCCGTCCACGGCCAATCCCACCGGACCGTCGAGCTGGCCGTTCGCGGTGCCCCCGAAGCCCCACGCAGAGAGGAACCCGCCGCCCTCGTCGAACTTCTGGATGCGGTTGTTGGAGCTGTCGGCGACGAAGACGTGACCGTTGCCGTCCACCGCGATCCCGCTGGGCGTCGAGAACAGCCCGTCGTCGATCCCGAGACCGCCCCAAGCGACCAGGAAGCTCCCGTTGGCGTCGAACTTCTGGACGCGGGCGTTGCCGGTGTCGACCACGAAGACGCGTCCGCCATGGTCCACGGCGATGCCCGAGGGACTCAGGAGCCGACCGTTCGCGGTCCCCTGGCCACCCCACGTCTTCAGGAGGGTTCCGTCGCCGTCGAACTCCTCGATGCGATCGTTCCCGGTGTCGGCGACGAAGACGTGGCCGCTGGCGGCCACCGCGACGCCCTGTGGCAGCACCCCGGCGCCCGTCGCCGGCCATGCCGCGAGGAAATCGCCCGTGAGGTCGAACTTCTGCACCAGGCCGCCGTCGACGACGAAGACCTGACCGGCCGTATCGACGGCCACCGCCACCGGGTTGGTCAGATAGCCGGGTCCACCATCCCGCACGCCCCAGGCGACCAGGAAGGTCCCATCACCGTCGAATTTCTGCATCCGATCGTTGAAGGTATCGGCGACGACGACCTGCCCGTCTCCATCCACCGCCACGCCCCAGGGCTGGTCGAACAGCCCGTTTCCCGTGCCGCCGCCGCCCCACGCCGCGAGAAAGTTGCCGCTCTGGTCGAACTTCTGGATGCGCTCGTTGCCGGTATCGGCCACGAAGACGTCGCCGCTCCCATCGACCGCCAGGGACCGTGGCAGCTGGAACTGTCCAGGCGCGCCACCGCCGCTCCCCCAGGCCGTCAGGAAATGGCCCTCGGCGTCGAATTCCTGAACGCGGTCGTTGAGGCTGTCCGCGACGAAGACGTGCCCGCCGGCATCCACCGCCACGGCAAGGGGATTCACGAACTGCCCGTTCCCCTGCCCGTACCCGCCCCAGGCGTTGAGAAAATTCCCGCCGGTGTCGAACTTCTGGACGCGCTCGTTGCCCGAATCAGCGACGTAGACGTTGCCGTCGGCGTCCACCGCCACCCCCCAGGGTAGCTCGAACTCACCGTTCCCGCTGCCGCCGCTGCCCCACAGGGTGACGAGATTCCCGGCACCGTCGAACTTCTCGATGCGCTCGTTGCCGGTGTCGGCGACGAAGACGTAGCCGCCCGCGTCGACGGCCACTCCTCTGGGGCCTTCCAACTGCCCCGCACCCGGGCCCTCGCTCCCCCATGCCGTGACGAAGTTCCCGGTAGCGTCGAACTTCTGGATGCGGTGGTTTCCCGTGTCGGTGACGAAGATGTTCCCGCTCGCGTCCGTGGCGACGGCGTACGGGGTGTCGAACTGGCCGCCGGCGGGGCCACCCAGGGTGGTCACGAATGCGCCGCACGCCGCCGCGCCCGCCGGGCTGGGTGCCGTCGTGGCGACGAGTCCCAGCGCAAGCGCCACGAGCGGGCTTCCCATGCCCAGGCTTCGCCAAACCCCGCTGACGGCGCGCATCGGATGTCTATGTCACGAAACTGGGGGACGATCGGTTGACGCGGGCGTCCGCCGAGGATCGAGCCAAGACGGCGGCAGAGCGCATCGCCACGAACGCCTGGAACGTGACGTTCGGAGCCGAGTGTGTATCAGGAACGGCAAAAATGGTATCACGGCGCGCCCAACTTCCGGAAAAGACGCGGCGAATAGAGCGATGTGCGGCATCTACGGCATGGTGGGGGCCGACGCCGAGGCGGTCCTCCCGCGCATGAGCGCCACGCTCGTGCACCGCGGCCCCGACGGCGACGGCTGGGCGGTGCGCGGCGCGGGAGGTGTGGGCTGCCGGCGGCTCGCGATCATCGACGTCGCGGGCGGCGCGCAGCCGCTGGCCGACGAGACGGGCGAGGTGATCGCGGTGTGCAACGGCGAGATCTACAACCACGCCGCGCTGCGCGCCGGGCTCGAGTCCCGCGGGCACCGCTTCCGCACCCACAGCGACGCCGAGGTGCTGCCCCACCTCTACGAGGAGCGGGGGATCGACTTCGTCCACGCGCTGGACGGCATGTTCGGCCTGGCGCTGTGGGACGCGCGCCGCGGGCGGCTGGTGCTGGCGCGCGACCGGATGGGCGAGAAGCCGCTCTACCACGCCACCACCGCCGCCGGCCTCCTCTTCGCCTCGGAGCCGAAGGCCCTCCTCGCCTCGGGCCACGTCGGGCGCGAGCCCGACTGGGTGGCGCTCGGCGCCTACCTGCGTACCGGTTACGTGCCCAATCCCGCGAGCGCCTTCGCCGCCGTCCGGAAGCTTCCGCCCGGCGGCCGCCTGGTACTCGAGGGCGAGAGCGCGCGCGCCGACCGCTACTGGGAGGTCGCGCCGTTCCTCGCCGCGCCGCCGTCGCCCCTCGGTCTCGACGCGGCGGCCGTGGAACTGCGCGCGCATCTCGTGCGCGCCGTGCGCGCCGCCCTGGTGAGCGACGTGCCGCTCGGCGTCTTCCTCTCCGGCGGGCTCGACTCGACCGCGGTGACGGCCGTGACCCGCTCCGTCGGCGGTGAGCTGAACACCTTCGCGCTCGGCTTCACCGAGCGCGGCTTCGACGAGCGCGACCATGCAGCGTTGGCCGCGCGCGCCCTCGGCACGCGTCATCACACGCTCACCATCACGCCGTCGCTCTTCCTGGAGGGCGTGCGCGATCTCGCGCCGCTCATCGACGAGCCGCTGGCCGATCCGGCGTGGGTGCCGACCTTCCTGCTCTCGCGCTTCGCGCGCACGCACGTGAAGACGGTGCTGGTCGGCGAGGGCGCCGACGAGCTGTTCGCCGGCTATCCGACCTACCTCGGCGGTGCGCTGGCGGCGCGCTGGGCCCGCCTCCCCGCCCGCGTGCGGCGCGCCGTCGCCGCCGCCGCGCCCGCGCTCGGCGCGCCGCGCGGCAACACGACCGTGCGCTACCTCCTCCGCCGCTTCCTGGAGGAGGCCGATGCGCCCGCAGCGACGCGCCACCGGGCGTGGACGGGATGTGCCGACGCCGCGCGCCTGGCCGCGCTCGCCACGCGCGGCGGGCCGCTCGCCGCGCCGCCGGAGCCCGCCGACCCGCCGGCGCGAAGCGCGATCGACGCCCTCCTCGCCCTCGACCTGACCGGCTACCTGGCCGACGACCTCCTGCCCAAGCTCGACCGCGCCAGCATGGCCGCCTCGCTCGAGGGCCGCGCGCCGTTCCTCGACCACCACCTGGTCGAGTTCGCCTGCCGCCTGCCGGCCGAGCACAAGCTGCGCGGCCTGGCGACGAAGCGCGTGCTGCGGAGGGCGGTCGCCGACCTGGTGCCGCCGCCCATCCGCCGGCGCGTGAAGCGCGGCCTCACCGTGCCGCTCGCCACCTGGCTCGCCGGCCCACTCCTCCCCTTCGCGCGCGCGACCCTGGACCGCCTCGACCCGCGCGCCGTCCGCCCCGAGGCGGTGCGCGCGCTCCTCGACGAGCACGTCGCGCGCCGGCGCGACAACCGGCGCGAGCTCTGGGCGCTGATCGTCCTCCAGCTCTGGCGCGAGGCGTGCGCCGTCGCGTGAGGCGCGCGCGACGCGGCGCCGTCGCGCTCGGCGTGGCCCTGCTGTCGGGCTGCCACGGGCCGTTCCCGCCGGGCTGGCTCTACGTCTCGGGCGTCACGACGACGACCGCGACCATCGTCTGGACCGGCGACGGCGCCGACCGCGCCACCTGCCGCGGCCCCGCGGCCTCGCCGTTGTCCGCCGCGGCGACGCCGGGCGAGCGGGGCCTCCGCTCCGCACGCCTGGAGGGTCTCACGCCCGCGACGCGCTACTCCTGCCGGGTCGGTGCGGCGAGAGCGGTGCGCTTTCGCACCGCCCCCGAGCGCGGCACGCCGTTCACCTTCGCCGCCGTCGGCGACACCGGCGACGGGAGCCGCGAGGCGGCCGCCCTGGCGCGTCGCATCCTGGCCGGCCGACCCGCCTTCCTGATCCACCTGGGCGACATGGCCTACCCGTCGTCGAAGCCCGCCACGCTGGACGCGCGTTTCTTCCGGCCCTACCGGAAGGTCCTCGCCCGCGTGCCCCTCTTCCCGACGCCCGGGAACCACGACCTCGGGCGCTCGAGCGCGTACACAGAGGTCTTCGCGCCCATCGCG
>WNEZ01003899.1_pt1 | contig 14052 bp, 19 predicted proteins | sample 5400521 | NCBI WGS metagenome assembly WNEZ01 (sample SAMN13153339, study PRJNA577476) | soil metagenome | isolation source: 120 cm saprolite under Douglas fir tree site 2 hole 1 replicate 1 | place: USA:California | collected 2015-04-18 | reverse complement strand
AGTTCACGTGGAAGATGCGCGGGGTGACGGTAAGCGAGCGCTGCATCTGGATCCAGTGGCGGAAATAATCGCCCATGTGATAGCCGCAGAAGGGCAGCATGGCCATGGGATCGCGGCGAACTTTGCCGACGGTGCCTGCGGCGGCGGCGGTCATTTCCGAGCCCATGGTGGCGCCGATGTAGACGCCAGAGCTCCAGTTGAACGCTTGATAGACGAGCGGCATGGTGGTGGCGCGGCGTCCGCCAAAAATGAAAGCGTGTAGCGGAACGCCGGTGGGAGATTCCCAGCCAGGGTCGATAGTGGGACATTGCGAAGCGGGGGCGGTAAAGCGCGCGTTCGGGTGAGCGGCTTTCGCGCCGGTCTGCTTGGCGATTTCGGGAGTCCAGCGGTTGCCCTGCCAGTCGATCAGCTCGGCGGGCGGCTCGTCGGTCATACCTTCCCACCAGACACCGCCTTGGGGAGTGAGCGCAGTGTTGGTGAAGATGGTGTTTTTCGAAAGAGTGGCCATGGCGTTGGGATTCGTTTTCGCCGACGTTCCGGGAGCCACGCCGAAAAAGCCAGCCTCGGGATTCATGGCGCGGAGTGCGCCACTTTCGTCGGGGCGAATCCATGCGATGTCGTCGCCGACGGTCCAGACTTTCCAGCCTTCAAATCCTCTGGGTGGAATGAGCATGGCGAAATTGGTTTTTCCGCAGGCGCTGGGGAATGCGGCGGCGACGTAAGTTTTTTCGCCTTTGGGATCTTCGACACCCAGGATGAGCATGTGCTCGGCCATCCAGCCTTCATCGCGCGCGATGTTGGAAGCAATACGCAGCGCAAAACATTTTTTTCCAAGCAGAGCGTTGCCGCCATAACCGGAGCCGTAAGACCAGATTTCTCGCGATTCGGGAAAATGGACGATGTATTTTTCCTTGCTGCATGGCCAGGGCACGTCTTTTTGGCCAGCAGCTAGCGGCGCGCCCACCGAGTGCATGCAAGGAACGACGCGAACGCCTTTATCGATTTCATCGAAAACGCGCTGCCCGATGCGGGCCATGATACGCATGTTGACGACGACGTAGGGCGAATCGGTAAGCTGCACGCCGATTTTTGCCATGGGCGAGCCGATAGGACCCATGCTGAAGGGGAGGACGTACATGGTGCGGCCCTTCATGGCGCCGTTGAAGAGCGACTTCAACTTCTTGCGCATGTCGTAGGGATTTTCCCAATTGTTGGTGGGGCCAGCGGTGTCCTTGGAGTAGGAACAGATGAAGGTGCGATCTTCTACACGAGCGACGTCATTGGGATCGGAGCGAGCGTAGAAGCACCCCGGCCAGAGCTTTTCGTTGAGCTTGATAAACGTGCCGCTGGCGACCATCTCCTTGCAGAGCTGGTCGTTTTCTTCCTGCGAGCCGTCAACCCAGTGGATACGAGCCGGGCGGGTGAGTTCGGCCATTTTTTCCACCCAGCGAAGGAGGTGGTCGTTCTTGCTGAGCGGCGATGCGAGATTGCGGGAACTTATAGTTGGGGAACTCATACCAGGCGCTTCCCTCCCAGGGATGCTGTCAAACAGCAGGCGCGATGCGGCGGATTCGAAGCGCTGTCAGGGCTAGCTAAACAGGGCTAGCGAGTTGGTAGCGATACCGGGATTCGAACCCGGATTTTTGCCTTGATAGGGATTCGCAATCTCTTGGTATCGCATTACAAACACAGCACTTAAAAAGTCATCTGCATTAAACTTCTTGCCGAATTGCATTGTTCGCGGTGCAATATTTCCACGGTCGTGAGAGGGCCGTGAGTAATGGACAATGCGAAAATCCAAGAAGTGAATGCAAGATTGAAACGCGGCGAAGATTGGATTGGTTACCGCACATCGAAGGGTTCGAACGGCGAAAAGCTTCCATCGAAGTTCCTCTACTTCGCCTTCTACCAGGGCTCGCAGCAAAAGTTTGTCAATTCCAAAACCAACGATCCGGAAGAGGCTTACCGCCAACTGCTCGATGCGCGACGAGCGACAGTGAAGGCGTGCGGCTTCTGCCGTCCGAGGTTTCGCGCATTCGCTACGAAGACCTAAGAGCTATTTTATTGGATTATTACCGCCAACACAAACCGCGCTCGATCATCAAACGCTACACGGGAGATACCGACAGCGCAGGAAATAAGCTCACTGAGGAAGTCTTTGCGGGTGCCGACAAGCTGGATAAGTTTTTCAAACGAATGCCGATCACTGAAATCACGGCGCTCAAAATCAAGGACTATGTAAAGTGGCGTCGGAAGGAAGGCGATGCTGATGCGACGATTCGGAGGCAACTCGGTAATCTGAGATCGGCCTTTACTCAGGCCAAGGCGCTCAACCTGATAACAGATAGCCACATCCCAACGTTCGTGCTGCCAGCCGATTCGAAACCGCGCAAAGGGTTTCTCGACGTGTCAGGGTTCAATACCTTACGCGAAGCCATGCCAGCAAAGCTGCGTCCCACGCTGACGTTTCTGTATTTCAGCGGACGCCGCTCGGGGGCCGCCAAGAAAATTACTTGGGCGATGGTCGATAAAGACTACAGCGAAATAGTCGTCCCAGGCGAAATCGTGAAGAACGAAGAAGCACTGACGATACCGTTCGCGCGTCCGTTGGAAGAAATTGCGACCACTCTTCGCGAGTTGCGCAAATCTTTCCCGAAACCAACTGATCGTGTTTTCGATTTTAGGAACTTCCGAAATATCTGGAATGCGACCTGCGGCAAACTAGGACTTGGCAAGTACGATCCTAAAACGAGAGCATATATAGGTCTAACGCCCAATGACTTTCGTCGTAGTGCGGCCCGCAATCTGATCAAAGCGGGCGTGGATCATCGCACAGCTATGAAAATTACGGGTCATAAAACGGAGCACATCTTCGAGCGCTATAACATCAAAACAACAGATGACGTGCGTGAAGCTTTGATTAAAGTCGGCAAGTATAAGCCTGCCACTGTTGCTTCGATTGGGTAATGGCTAACCAGTTTGAATTTTTGGCGGTGGGTAAGTTTCCGATTATGCGTCTACTGATCTCGGCGGGGTCCGTCTGCTGGCCAATTCGTGTGTCCAGGAAAGAAAAAGTGTACGATGCGCAAGCCAAGAGTCTAAATCGGGAATTCCGGCTGGAGGTGTTCTTTGCGAATCCACGTTTTGCGGATTGTGGCGTTTGTGCTGGTGTGTTTGGCGGCAGTTCCCTGCCGGGCACAGGATAAGGTGACGATTCTCTATGATGCGTTTGGGGAATCGAAGGAGCTGACGAAGGACTGGGGATTTTCCGCCCTGGTGGAGCACAACGGAAAGAGGATTTTGTTCGATACCGGAAATGATGCCGCAAAATTTGAACACAACGTGAAGGCGCTGGGCGTAGACCTGACGAAACTGGATTTTGTGGTGATCTCACACCGGCACACAGACCACGCGACGGGGTTGAGATATGTGCTGAGCGTGAATCCGAACGTTACGGTGTATGTGCCCGCAGATGGGGCGAATGGATTTGGGGGAGCACCGATTCCAAATACGTATTTCCGGGCGGATGAGAGCTTGCCGGCGAAGATGCGGTATTTCGGGGGAGCGGAGCCGGAACATTTGACATCGGGCAAACTGTATGAAACAGGGAATTTTGTGTTGGTGAATCAATTAACGGAAGTATCGCCGGGAATTTTCCTGGTGCGGACAGTTTCGCAGAAGAAAGGGACGCTGGAGCTCCCGGAATTGACGCTGGCGATCAAAAGATCGAATGGATTGCTGCTTGTGGACGGGTGCTCGCACGCGGGTATTGAAGCGATCCTGGAAGCGGCAAAAGCGGTGGATCCGAGGACGGAGATTGTGTTTGGTGGATTGCACCTGGTGACGACGCCGGTGGAGGAGATAGATGCGCTGGTGGAGAATCTAAGGACGAAGTGGAAGGTGCAGAGGATTGCGCCGGGACATTGCACAGGTGAGCCAGCGTTTGCGCGATTGAAGAAGGCATATGGGGAGAACTACTTGTATGCAGGGTTGGGGACGAAGGTGGAGCTTGTCCAATAATCGCCAAGCGTGGCCCCGAGGTTGCCTTCGAATCCGAGTTGAAGCAGGCAAAAAAAAAAAATTAACTTAGCGACGGGGCCCAAGTCCCGATAACGCCGTAATCGTCCATGTGGATCATCCGTTGCGCCGATTGCCGAAATTTCCGAAGCAAGATAAACTGATTTGGTTGTGGCGCTATCGTCTAGGGGTTCAGGACGCCGCCCTCTCACGGCGGTAACACGGGTTCGAATCCCGTTAGCGCTACCAATTCAAGCTGCTACCGAAATTCCTTCCTTAGTCTTCTCAATCCACCTATCCAGATCGAGGCGATCGAGCGTATAGCGTCGGCCGTTCGGCACGTACGGAATCTTTCTCTCACGAACCATGTCTCTCATTACGTCAACGCTGACGCAGATATATTTCGCAGCCTTCTCGATCGAGAACATGCGTGGACCTAGGAATGGAATCACCGTCGAAGATACAATTGGTTTCTTAAATCTATGCTGGATCGGCATGGGGCAAAAATCCTTATTCGGATTAGCGCCCATACCAGCTCGTGGTAGGGATGCGGAGAGTCTGCTTGACCTGCCGCTTAATATAGCCGAACCGATAACGCCACAGGTGACATGCGGCCTTGCAACCGCACAGTGCCTTACGACTTATCGCCGTTCGCTAGCCTTCCGTTCAATGCTGGGAGTGCTAACTTGGTTCTGAGTGCGCTTGATTCCCTATGGGAACCACCCTGTGGGAGCCGGCTTGAAACGCTCCCTGGGCTACACCCAGACCTTGCTTAAAGGATATAAAAATTAATCAGGAGGTACCTATAGTGCGTCGGTTTACTGGACGTGATAGTACAACCTACGTTGGTGCAAACGACCCCGGTCGGAGTGACGTTGTTTGCGCCGAGAGATCGAGAGCGCACGGCGGGTCTTATGAATCACAGGCGGCTCGTTCAAGGCTCGGCGGCATGGGTGGCGACATTTAACAGCACAATGTCTGCTGCCTCTCGGACGCCAAATTCGCGCGACGAAATGTGCGCTTCTTCCTCTGCGGCCTTCAGCCATTCAATCTTCGCCATTAGGGTCTCAACGCTGCTCGATTGATTCCGTCGCAAGCTCAAAATTTCGGTTGTGATGCTCATAATTTTACCTGCCAGGTGTGAGCTGATCTCCGGATATTACGCCCTTCAGATGTCTGACTGCCAGGTGGAAAATATCGTTCTGCACTTATTCGTGTAACCTTGCCCGAACCTTACACTCCAATCGCGATGCAGGCGCATTTCACCAGACCGGCAATATCAAGACTGAATTGGCGTCAACTGGTTAGCTAGTTCGCGTATCTTTCTAAGTGCTTCGAAGAGCGATTCCTCTTCCCCGTCATGGGCGGATGAGAATGTGTCAATGCGCTGAAAGATAGAGACTTCAGCTTGTTGAATCTTTAGTTCCAGTCGATTCAGGTCGCTCTCATCCATAGCGGCCTTAACTGCGTGTTGCCACGAATTTCTCATGCCGTCCCTCACCAGCCAGCACCGATGGCGGAATCTACGAATAAAATAAAGATTATCCCGGAGTTCGCGCGGGGACAGGCGAACCTTGGTACTCAGTTGAAACGAGGATGCCTCGAATGATCTCGCAGTTCAATTGGTAGAATCATTTAGAACTCATGCTGTCCCAAGTACAGGACAATAGAGGGAACAAGGTAGAACGAGAAGTTCAGGGCTGGATTCGGAATAGAGTTCGTTCACGCGAATGAATCGACAGGACAGAACGGTCCCGCATCGAAGTATTTGTCGTCAACAACCAAAATCCGCTTTTGCACGATACCTCTCCGTTCAATTTGCCTTAACGCGCCACTCATACATCTCTATGACGGCAGACTTCCGGTTGATGTGTGGCTCTGAGCGAAGACCATCCGAATGCAGTACACAGCGCTTCCCAGCAGGGACACCACATGTCGGGCATCGTATGGAAGACAATTGTCTGGGCGTGAGTTCTTTCAGTTTCATTTAGGAACAGGATGCAATAACAGCCTGCAGCAAGACTGCCCTATTTTGGACAGTGCGCGGCTTAGCCGCATAAATGCCGGACCATCGGTGCGATGCCGACGTTGAGTCGCCAACGACGGAGCTAGGATTGATTGTCGTATTGACTGGCATTCCTCCAGTTTTGAGAGCAAACTGTTAACTCAATGCGCTAGTCACCCACGTTAGTCCAAGAGTATTGAGGCTTCAATGAAGGAAAAGTTCAAACTCAAAGACTTGGTGTACAACCGCAACACGAAAGAAGACGGCACTATCCGGCGAATATACGAGACGAACGGTGTCGCGATGTATGAAGTGGCGGTGCCACAGAACCGCGATTCGTGGACAGGTGGGTACTATATTTCGGATTGGGCCGAAGACGTTTTGCAGCTTTCCACCAATGAACCGTTGAAAGCCCCAAGGGCCGTCCACGCGTTTAGAGCCTATTGAGATTCCTACGCTCTTTACAATTCCCACCGTCAAATAACCTCGTGCCGGTGCAATATCGGCAGGACAGAACTAGAATATCGAAGTAAAATTCAGTTTCCCGTTGCTCCGCCCTGGAGCGACAAATGATTGGGTTCGAGTCTGACGAAGCGATTCTCCAAAAATTGCGAGAACGATTACGCCGTATGACGGACGAAGAACTAGTTAAGTTCGGTAAAGATGTGCGGAGACTTGCCGAGAATCCGTTTCAGCGGCAATTGGAAGAGGCACGAAAAGAGTGGAAGAGGAGGAAAGAACTGCAATCACGATACGCAAAGCGTTCGACTCGGTAAAGCCTTCACGGTATGGTTTCGGCTTGCTTTGATGGCTACGTTACCTATACCGGCCCGACCCCGGAGTCCCTATGGCTAGTTGGGTGTTGAAGTGCCCGAAATGCAATTCAAAGTTTACACATTCACAGGTTCAAGACTCGTTAGAGAACTTCTTCCTCGCAATGAAACCGAGATTTCCTGATGGCGGCCAAAAGCTCGATTGCCCGATTTGCGGACATTCCGCGACGTACCAGCAGACCGACCTAAGATATCAATCGTAAGTACGCTATCGAATTCCTACTTGCTGTGATTAATCTGCTGTCAACGGGCCGTTCACGGCTGTAAACGGACGCATATTAGGTGTACCGTAAGATTCTCTCTGTGGCGTTCCGCACGAGATCGGAGGGGTCCAATGAGCGATAAATCCAAAGACGACGACCAAGACAAGGTAGCCGTCACTCTTCCCGGCACCGTTAAGAAGGTCATTCCACCAATTCATCCCAGCCTGCCGGAAAAGGCAGAGATTTCCATCGAAGGCGCCGACGAACTATATCGAGAGATTCGGGTCGAGAATACTTTGAGCGGTGAAAGTGGCAACGAGGTCAGCCTGAAACCCGGTGCTGACGTGGAGGTCACCATCGAAGCGGATGCGGACGCAACGAAACCCAAAAACGAGCCGGATAAAAAGCGCAAGAAATAGGCTGCTATCAGTTGAGACATCCGATCACGCTCAAATTCACATGCCGTTGTCCGAATTGCTGGAAAAGAATTAACGGAACGCGAAGGCCGACAGTCGCGTGACGGATGGCCAAAAAGAGATGGCCGACGAACTTTCGCCGGGCGGCCTGGTTTGAATTACTTTCCGAAGTTGGCTTTCTCTCGCTTCGCTCGGACGGACTTCACAAAGTCCCTTCGATCGGTTGCTACCTCGACGCCGGACTTCGAGCTGACATGCCGGCCCAACGTGGCGCCGCTCTTCTTCACTTGTCGTTTGCCAGACTCGCCCTTGGACTCGAACGAACCTTGCTCGTGTTTCCGAGTGTGCTGGTACGGGGTGTAATCGACTTCGGTCGCACCGTGCGCTTCAACGACTTGATGTTGAACACGCTCCCGATTCGTGACCTGTCGAGTGCCTTCTGCGTTCCGGTTGGAACCAAGATTCTTGGTGCCGCCCAGAGACGTTGCTTTCTGTTCTGCTTTGCTACTCATGATGCTCTCCTATATAGGACAACTGTGCTGCCCAGAGCGTTGTATACAGACACTCTGCTTTTCCTCGACACCGGTTGGGAGGCGAAAGTTTTTGTTTATCTGCCCAGTGCTTCGACCGTCTTTGGCGTTGGTCCGAGAGTGCTGATCTAGACCTTTAGTTTCATTGACACGGGGGAACAACCACGGCAGAGTAAGCACAAGACTGGGAGGTAGTTCGATCGATGGCAACGTGTCCAGCTTGCAATCACGATGTGGCCACCCCTGTTTTCCTTAACTTGGATGCCTGGAGGTGGCTCGTCTGCCCCCATTGCAAGGTGAGACTAGAAATGAAACCGCTCCGCTCTTTTCTGTTAGCCCCCCTCATGGCACCCCTGTTTGTGCTCGCCAGGCTGGGCCGCGTCTTAGAGATTATTGCGTTCGTTTATATGTTCGCAACCATCTTCCTTCTGCTACTGGAAAGCGTCCGTCCTAAAGTGCAGCTCCGGAAAAGCGCCCTGCCCAAGCCCACTATCCGGCTAAACATTGACGGTTCCGCAAATTAATCAAAGCCATTTCACCTTCTCCTCTGGGGCGTGGTTACGGGTATCTTGCTTTGTTACCGGCTCGGCTGATTTAGCCGACCCGCTAGTCGCATTGACAACTAAAAACGCGAGAGCGCCGACAGGCTGCGAAGTCATATCGGCGTTTGTTGCTTCACTTAAATTTGATTTACATCACATGAAAGGTGCATGTGGATGCGAAGCAATCAGCGGCAAGTTCATGATGAAATCGAATTGTCCTGTGTGGTACGTCCTTTCGCTGGCGACTACGAAAGATTCGTGACCAATTTTTCTGGCGGCGTCTGCGAAGAAAAAATCTTCTGAGACCATGTGCCTTGTCTCAGGGTCGATCTGAACTTGGAAAAATGCAAAATTCCAATCGCGATCCGGATTTGGCCGGCCAAAGTAATACGATGCGCTTTGAACTCGATAACGCCATTCCGGATGAGCAGCCGCCAAGTCTGTCAGGACCTTCTTCTGAACGAGCAAGGTGCCGCAGCCGATGTGGCGGATTGGACTCAGCGAATTGACAGCAAAAGGCTTTCCCGAATTTATGTCGGGCACTCCTCCGATGGGCCGGTCCTCTCCAATCAGTCTCATCACTCCGTTTTCGTAATTTCCGGAATCAGCATCGATGAACAGTAGGTGGGTGTAAGAAAAACCATCCGGGTCCGTATCGAACGCGCATTTATTGGCGAAGTGATCGCGGACGATTTGAACGATGGGACAGCCCGGTGAGATTTCTACTCGGTGCCGTATCCGAGGTCACGAAGCATTCCGACCAAGTTAAGAAGTGAAAGCGCCATTTTATATTTTAACTCACCGCCGTAGGCGGGCACCGCAATGAGGATATTCTCATTCCCACCACCCACTTTTCTCTTCACGCTCTCGGGCTCGGGTTCTATACCCCGGACTTCTCGAAACTTGTTCACCGCCATTTTGAGTTCATCTGCTTCCGACATTTAACTCTCCTCCGATCAAAAGCTTTATGCGCTTCAACGACTCATCCTTTGCATTGATCGTCTCTACGGCATTCTCTCGTGCAAACTCAAGACGGCGGTCCAAGTCGGCCACAACAGCGACCGCCTTTTCTGCTGCGGCTACAGCATCGGCGTATGCCTGGGACGCTTGCACGAGCGCTGTTGCTTGCGACTCTGCCGCTTGTGGCGGCGGGGGCGTCTGCGTCTCTGCCGGCTGCGGCTTTGCTGCCTGAGTCTTTGGGAGCAACGTTGGTGATTGCTCTGTTCTGCCAATCAATTGATCCTCGAATCCTGCTTCTGGAAATTGCGTTGTCTGATTTGGAACCAGGGGTATGTAGCAACCCGGTTCCGGACAATATCTCTGTGAATGACGAGCGCATTTTTCGTTACTAAGCTGCACGGTCTGCATTTTCTGTCTCTCCTAAAATCGATCAACAACAACACCGATCCCAGCCGGCGTTCGTTCATCTTTAAAATTTGTAAACAACGGGCGGCCCCAGTCTGGGGCCTTGGCGGCGGCGTACACGTCGGGGTCAACTTCGACGATGCAGGCTTGCCGTGCTGATGCGGTTAACTCGCCATAAATTTCGAGCCGCAATTTCTCCTCTTCAAATCGCTCGGCCTTGTCCCGCTGAACGGCGGCTGGCAACTCCTCCAGAGTCTTGGCCTTTTCTTTCGCTTTTTTCTGTGGCTTTTCCACCAAGCGAGAAATGTGAGCCTTTTCAACAGTGGCGGAACCACCTGTACGCTTCAGCTTTCCGATCTGGACGATAGCTCCGCCCATGAACACTGATGTTCTGGTTGCGAAATCTAATGCCTCGCCACGAGCGATTAGGCTTTGTGCCTTCTCCTCAGAGACCAACTTTCGACATTTGCATCTCTTTGCAACAAAAGGGTCGATGCCTCCGCCTCCTCCAAAAATACAGTCATGGAAAAGAACGGAACCTTTCTTTTTAGCTTTGGTCGATAGCCTGGAGAGCCTGAGTTCCTTCCCGACCTGCTTTACATTCCCCTGATGCCAAATTCCAGCGCAGAATTTTGCTCGGGCACCTCTCATGCTTCCTATTCGACCTTTGCACTGCAAACACACTCGTATCTCCGAAGACATTGATCTCCCGAAACTGCGCTTGCTTTTTGGTGGCGAGACCTAGAAAGAAAAATATTGGAGCCGGGTAGACGATTCCGAGGTATCGGAGTTCATCACTTTAGTGTCCACCGTCGTACACTGTCCCCTTTTTGAACCACCTCTGTGGCGTCTCGCGCACTACGATAAGCACTCGGCGATTTGTATATTGGCCGACCAGGAGTCGTCCTTCCAGAACTGCCGCCGGAACACAAATTTATTCGTGGAAATCACGACGACCCCAAATTCTGCCGTGAGCATCCGAACTACCTGGGCAACTTTGGCGATTTGCCGGACGACGAATTGTTCTTTGTGAGTGGGGCACAAACTGCCAGTTGGCGAGTTCTTGGCAACAGCAAGTATTGGTACAAAGACGAGGAGCTGTCGAATTCAGACGATTGGGCTCTACAAAGAGACTCGCCCTAAGCTTGTGATCTCCCACGCCGCGCCATCCGAAGGCGCAAAAGAAATTCTGAAAGACTTAAACGGTAGCTACTTTCTCAATAAGCACGGCGACGTGGAATCGCGAACGTCACGAGCGTTGCAAGAAATGTTCGAGGTGCATCAGCCTTCCGTCTGGTATTTCGGACATTTTCATATCGACAGCGATTTCTTAATTGGCGGGACGAAGTTCCATTGCTTGGCGGAGATGGCAATATCCCGACTGTCCGAAGTCTTCTCAGTCCCAGAAGGAACTCGATGAGGAACAGGGCACAAAAGCCTTCTCTTCTTCTGCGCCCTGCCTTGTTGGTTTGGTTCGAAGTGAGAGTAACACGAGTGTCTGTCCTGAAGTCCGCGTGAATCAATAAGGTAAACCCGTTAGAACCAGGATTAGTTTAGAGAACAGTAATAGGACTGCACCAGATCAGGAACAACACTTTTCGCCTGGCGGAAATGACGGACAAGCGCTTGAATGTCCAAATTGCGGACACACCGAGACTAATCGGCAGACCATTTAGTATAAGTACGCTATCGTACTTTCTTTTCCCTTCACGCGTGCTACAGTCCCGCAAGGTCTCGCGATTTCGCAAGTCTTGCAAGACATGCTATCTGAGCAAGGTCCCCGCTTGTTGGGTGGATTGGACCATATATGACATTTTCTTCAGACGCAGATGAAGTTTTTTATTATCTGCAAACCCTAGACCAGAAAAGCGACATCTGGCGTCACTTACCGATGGCAGCCTATGTGGTTCGGACCGATGGCGTAGTTATCTGGTATAACGCACGAGCGGCTGAACTCTGGGGCCGCAAACCAGCCGCCGGTGATACCGATGAACGTTTCTGCGGTGCTCACACCCTTTACCGCGCGGATGGCTCACACATGGCGCACTGTGATACGCCCGTAGCTCTAGCGCTAAGCACTGGAGCCTCCGTACATGAAGAAGAAGTCATAATAGGGAGACCGGACGGGAGCCGCGTTCATGTTTCGGTCCATATCGATCCAATCAGAAATCCAAGCGATGGCCGAATTATCGGCGTCGTCAATTACTTTATTGACTTAACGGAACGGAAGCGGCAAGAAGCAGAACGCGAGCAGTTACTTCGCGAAGCCGAGAAACGTTCTGCGGAGCTTCAGAAAGCGCGGGAAGAACTGGAAACGAAAGTCGAGCAACGTACAGTCGCCGTCAGACACCTTTCCTCCAGGCTGATGAGCGCGCAAGACGAGCAGAGTCTCCGCATTGCTCGTGAATTGCATGACAGCATCGGGCAATATCTATCCGCCCTTGGTATGGGCCTGACGCAACTGGAAAAGGAGAATGGCGCTAAGAGCCCTGAGACCTTAGCTGAATGTCGCGAACTCTTAGGCCGCTGCATGAACGAAACTCGCACGCTATCGTATCTTTTGCATCCGCCACTGCTGGATGAAGTTGGTTTTGCGTCCGCAGCTACAAGTTATGTTGAGGAATTTGCGCGTCGTAGTGGAATTGAAAGCGACATTTCGCTCGAATTGCCTTCTCGACTTCCCGCCAACAAATGGCGTTGGAGTCGGCTTGGCTGGAATCCGCGAGCGATTGCGCGAAGTGGACGGCAAGCTGGACCTTTCTTCAACCGCAGACGGCACAATCTTGCGAGTGAGTTTGCCGGTCACCGACACTCGTGAGTCAAACCGCATTTCTGCGGCTGCGGTGCACTGAGAAATGTCTAGTGCTGCCACCTCTAAAAAAGTTGATACCGCTGGATCAGCCAGCATTTCAATTCAATGCGACTTTGGTAGCCGCTGGATGTAGCAGACACAGACGCACTCCAAAAGAAGAGTCGCTTAGTTCCTGGCCTTGCACGGAAACGCGCCCGCCAACGCTAGCGAAGCGACGTACACAGGCGCTTAACTCCGGCCCGCCTTGCCCCAACTACCCCGTAAGGCGTAATACAGAAGAACCTGTATTGCCGTCAGACGCAGAATAACCGTCAACTCGGCTCGTGGCCAAAACAGTACTGATTGCCGACGATAGCGCCTCCGTACGCCTATCGGTGCGGCTCTTGCTTCAGGGTCGGCACAAGGAACTCGTGGTGCGCGAAGCATTTGACGGCATGGATGCTATCGAAAAGGCCAAAAGATCGAAACCCGATTTGATACTTCTGGACCTTGCCATGCCTCGGTTGAACGGAGCAGAAGCGGCTACGGTTTTGAAGAATGACATGCCGGAAACGCCAGTAATCCTATTTACATATACCGACCTACATGCCGATTCTCTGTGCGCGGCCATCGGCATTGAGTTCATTTCAAAAACGGATGGTATTCCCAAGCTGCTAGAACGTGTTGATGCTTTGCTCCCGCCAAATTGAGGAGTCCAGCCCCAGGGCTGTTCAAAAATGGAACAGCTTTCCAAATGTGTTAAATCGCATCCTGTCTTAGAGCACGGTACGCCGCCGCACCGAACTTTTTCGGACTAGGATTTGCCGCCGCTCCGAATTATATTTTGCGATTTAGGAGCGCGACGATGGCTGACAAGTACCGGATAACGCATGACGGATCTGATTTCATAGTCAATTATGAAGCTGGCGGAACGGTAGGCATGTACAAGACAGAGCAAGCAGCAAAACAGGAAATTGAAGTTTGCGAACACGATGATTTCATGTTGCAGACAGCGAGAAGTCTGGTGAAGGCGGCTGTCGAAGCACACATGTGGTTGCATAACATTGACCGCCAAGCGGCGCATGATTGGATTAGAGAAGCGGCGGATTAGCCGTTGGGTGGTTTTAAGGTGGCATCGTGCAAGAAACAGTCATCTTTAGCGGAACAATCGTCGGCGAGCGTCAGCGAGTCTGCTGCAAGGTTCGGGCAACGCCAACAACAATCGAATCTAGGCCGTGCGGGCCGCGTGTACGCAAGTTGCCCTTATCCCGCATCTAACCAAGTGGCATGAGAAAAGAGGAGTTAAATAAATGAACAGGAAACTGCATTTCCAGGGGGCTCTGCTGCTGG
>WNEZ01003222.1_pt1 | contig 14052 bp, 14 predicted proteins | sample 5400521 | NCBI WGS metagenome assembly WNEZ01 (sample SAMN13153339, study PRJNA577476) | soil metagenome | isolation source: 120 cm saprolite under Douglas fir tree site 2 hole 1 replicate 1 | place: USA:California | collected 2015-04-18 | reverse complement strand
AGGAAATTATGAGGTTGCAGTGAAGGTATTCCGCACTGGCTACGCTCAGCGCGAATCCTTTCGCGAATATTTTATGACCGAGGCGGAAAAAATAGGTCAATTTGAGCATCCAAATATCTTGCCGTTTCTTGAATTTGGTGAAGGAGAGGGCCTGCTGTACTCTGTCACTCCGCTTGTGACAACTGGCACACTTGAGGATCTTTTGAGACGTGTTGGTGGGAAGTTCTCCGCAATGCAAGCCTTACAAATTATGCAGCAGTTGTGCAGTGCGGTTCAATATGCGCATGAGCATGATGTGATACATGGCAACATCAAGCCAACTAATATTTTTGTCACTGCAGATGGCAGGATGCTACTTTCTGATTTTGGTATTGTACGAGGGTATGACGATAGTCAACAATCTCTCACGCGGATTGGTTGGGGTTCAGCAGAATATGCTGCGCCAGAACAATCATTGGGGGTCTTGAGACGAGCCAGTGATATCTACTCGCTGGGTGTACTATTGTTCCGTATTCTTATAGGAGAACCTCCTTTTACTGGACGAACCCCTGTCGAAGTATTACTCAAACATGTTCGACAGCAAGCTCCCTCTGCACGTTCGCTGGATCCGAACATTTCGGATGCTGTTGATGGTGTACTGCATATGGCATTGCAGAAACGCTCGGACGATCGCTTTGCTTCAGCGGAGGAATTTAGCAATGCGCTGGCGGTAGCGATAAGCGTTGCTCCTGTTGCTTCCCCTGTCGCTACAGCTGTTACACCGGTAACACGCCAACTTTCACCAAATCAGATATCTACCATTAGCGGTAATCCCAAGACTCCTGTGCCTGCTTACCTGGCTCAGTCTTCTTCTATGCCTCCTATTACTCCTGCTCTTCCATTAGGGCAATCCTACCCTCCACCGCCTATCTTTGAGCCACCTTATAACCAGACTTCGACCGCTGGAAATCCTCCTGAAGAAACGAATGATTCGGATATAACTTTGGCGCGCAAGACAAACTCAATGCAGGGGCATGAAGGTACTTCATCACATATCTACTGGTCAACTGAGCCTGTAGAATGGTCTCCTATTGGGGAAGAAACTGGGGATTCTATGCCGTCTACTGCCTCGCAGTATCTCAGTAGCAAACCGACGCTACCCGAAACGCTCCAAGATAAGTCTTCTTCGCCGGTAAAGCCTGCTTTAGATGACGAAACCAGGAGTGCGGGAAAAGCCTCTGATTCGCGGCTGAAAAAGTTATTGCCAATTCTGGTTGTGATCTTACTATTGATTGGCCTGATTGCAGCGCTTCTCTCTTCTTTTTTCCTTCCTGGTCCATCCGATAGTGGTAATACTGGCAAAGAGCATCTAGTTGTAGAAGTTCATCAGATATACCAGCTACTGACGTTGTCGGCTACAATCATGCCATAGTGTTTGAGAGCTGTCAGGATGATCTGGTTCGTGCGCGAGAAGGAAGAGTTGTTCACATTCGCTTTGAGACGCAAGCACAGACCCATCGGTGGCAAGTTTGGATTTGTGCTGGACGAGGCATAATGACGGGCGGGACTTGCTCCCGCCCTCACAGTCTACGAAAGGCATACACTACTGAAAAGTATGGTTTTTTAATTACTGCTGGTAGTGCTCGACGATCCCTGGATCACGTACCTGGGCTTCGTCAGGATTGAGGCCTGCGTGTCGTCGGGCACGCCGTTGGCGCAATAGATCCCAACATTGATCCAGGTTGACCTCGAGATCCTTCATTCGGGCATTTTGAGCATCATCCAAACCAATACCTTCTGCCTTATTCATCAGTTCGTGTTCCTCGTTCACTAGCTCTGTTATGTGTTTCAAAAGTTCGGTATCGTCCATGAGTTTCTCCTCATTTGTATTCTTTTCGGGGTACTTTCAGATATCGTTTCCCAGTTATTTTAGCTGATAAAATGACGCGAATGCAAGTCTTGAATGGCAGATGTCATTCGTCTTTCTGATCTTTCATATCCACAGGTAACCCCTCCAACTGCATGATCTTCAGCGCATTTGTGGTAGGGCATGGGCCTTCGCGCAATTGATAATCAAACACCATCTGTCCATCTAGAACATCTTCTTTGAAATGATAATTCCTGATGTCGAGTAACTTTTCCTCCAATGTTACCAGTTCCAGGTCGTGTGTTGAAATGACTCCGAGACAGTTTTGACCAACAAGTGCGGAAATGTAGGATTCACTGCCAATGCGCCTCTCGCGGTTGTTCGTGCCCTTAAATATCTCATCTATCAGGAAGAAAAGTGGCATTTTGTTATCAGATTCAACTTCTGTCAATAGCACTCTAAGGCGTTTGACCTCGGCATAGAAGTAAGAATAGCCTTCGGTCACGGAGTCGTTAATTCTGATACACGTGTACACTTTGAAAAGAGAAGTCTGAAAGAGACTTGCATTGACTGGTCCTCCAGCATACGCAAGGCAAAGATTTATCCCTAATGTTCTGAGAAAGGTGCTTTTGCCGGACATGTTTGAACCAGTAATGATGTCGATTTCACCCAGTTTGTGAATGGAAAAATCATTTACAACTTTCTGATTAACTGGTATGAGAGGGTGCCCCAGTTCACAAGCTCGAAATGGGATAGTCTGGTTGTCTTGATTTTGACATAAGACGATTTCGGGCAGCAAATATTCGGGGTTTAGATAGGCGAAATTCGCCAGAGAGTTAAGCGCTTCAAGTTCGAGCCAGATATCCAGCCAAAGAGGTAATTGAGTCGCTAACTGTGATTTGTACTGATTAAAACGATATGCGAAATAGAAATCCCAGGGTACCAGTACGTTCACAATAATCCACAAAAGTATGTTCTTTTGCAATGTGGATGCTGAAGCAACACGAGCGATCTTTTTCAGAAGAGGCGAAGGGCGATGTTCTCGATCCTGGTGAAAAGGTTCACACAAAGCTTTCAAATTCAGGTTCTTGCCGTAGCGAAATGTCTCCAGGTACTCAAAAATGAGGCTGAGCTGGGCGAATGTGTCTCTTAATTGGTAAGCGTTCTCAAAAAGATCTCCCCTCTGATTATTTGTAACGAAAAGGAAGAGCATAGTTAGTAGCAACATCATTACCCAATACTGAGGGATGATGTTAAATATGTTCAGTACAATAAGAGTAATTGTGAACACTGATAAGCACAAGGATACGATTAATAATGGAAGTAGCAATTTGGATGTGGATTGTTCTTTTAGCCAGTTCAATAATTTTTCTCTCTCCCAGGTATTGGATGCATTCTTTGATGAGAGCAGAGATTTCATAAGCAATTTGTCGCGAAAGATGGTTAGAGGGGTTAGCTCCTGTATAAGAGCCTGCCTTTTACGGATTACTTGTAAATCTGGGGTGGTGTTCAATAGCCAATCTTGTAAACGTTGACTTCCCTCAGATAAGATGGCTGTATTGATCAGTCGATGCAGGGAGTGTTTTCCTGTGATATCGAGATCGGACGCAAAAGGATGATTCTCAGGAGGTTCCGTGAAAGGTTCTGGAGGGATGCTATCCCAATCGAGATTGATGCGGGCTATATGAGTTGATTTGATTTGCATCCAGATTTTGTGACGCGTAATACTCCTGTTAATACGACCATGAAAATACGCAACGATGCTGAAAATGGTCAGCGTGAACACTACGCCGATCAGTAGAAGCCACCAGCCGACAAGGAAGTAAACCAGGATACTCAGTAAAGCTCCTGTAAAAAAGATGGCTACACGTGTCCAGCCGATACGATTGCTTTGGTGATCTAAGATGGCAATGCGTTTTTGTAATCTGTTGATTTGACGTTCAAGAGCGAGTGATCGCGTTTGTTTTTCGGTCAACTTAATTGTCATGTCGAGTCAACTCTTCGCGATACTCCAACATCACTGCTTTGTGTTCGGATGAGCGCAGACAATCTTCTATGGCATCAATCATTTCGGTCAAAAGTGTTTCAAAGTCCAGATCGAAGGAGCGGTCGATTTGGAGCTTGGTATGCTTCAAGGCTGTAAAGGGAATAAGCAGTAGTTCTTCGGCCATTGCCAGCGCTTGTTTCTCGAGGTCTTCAGGTGAACAGACTTCATTGATAATCCGCAACACTACTCCTTCTTCACCAGTAAAACGATGACCCAAGAAACAGAGTTGCTTGGCGGGACCTGCTCCGATGATCCTGGCCAGACGCATTGGACCAAGAGCAGCAACAAGACCCTCTCTAACAGCAGGGATACTGAGAATGGCATCGGCTGTGGCAATTCGTAGGTCGCAGGCCAGAGCAACTTGTAAGCCCCCGCCCAGACAGTAGCCATGAATAGCAGCAATTGTTATGGCATTTAGATTAGCCAGTCCTGTGACGCCCTTTTCCCAGGTGGCGAACCACTCGCGTGTAAGATTTCCTTGCGATAGCTCTTTCTTGTCGAGACCGCTGCAAAAGGCGCGACCTTCGCCACTGACAATGACCACGTGGGTGTCATTACTCTGAGAGAAATAATTGGTAGAGGTGACCAGGTCTTCTACCCAGGCCCAGTTAGCAGCATTGAGTGCCTGAGGTCGGTTAAGACGCAGTCGCCCAAGGTGTCCGTCGAGTTCGCAGCGCATAGTCTCAAGCTCTAATGTTTGCATAAGCTGAACTCCTGATTTCTACGGTGTAATCGCTATTACGCGCAGTGGGCTGCCGGAGCCGTTAACTATTTTGAGAGGTGCGGCAATCACAATTGCACCTGTCGCCGGCAGCAATTCCAGGTTCATCAAACTCGTTATGCCGAATTTACCTGCACCGTGCATAAATGTATGGCTTGGGAAAGGAGGATCGAAGCCTCCTGCCTGTCCCGCATCGGTACCGACGGTTTCTACGCCAACACCCAATATTTCGCGCTCTTTTGCCAGGAATGCTGAGCATGTTGGGTGAAAGCCGGGTGAGTGTGTCCCGTCCTCCTGGATATTCAGGAATGCTTCACGATCTCTGCGCAGACTCCAACCAGTGCGTACAAGTAACCAGGCGCCAGCCGGAAGACGCCCATGTTCACTTTCCCATAGCTCGACACGCTCAATGGTTAGCAAAAAATCGGGAGATTGCTGCACGTCGGATGATACGTCGATCACGCAGGCGGGGCCAATGAACTTGCCTGGTAAGATAGTATCGGTTGCATTATTGGGTAGATCCTTGCCTGTGACCCAGTGAATTGGTGCGTCGAAGTGTGTGCCTGTATGCTCACCCATATTGATTACGTTCCAATACCAGGCGGGTCCACGACTATCGTAGCGAGAAATCTCCGTAAGTGATAGGCCAGGTGAAGGAGCAAATATAGGAGGCAGGTCGATCACAGGGGTAGCTGGTTCAAGCGGCGAGGTCAGATCAACTACCCTTAAACGACCAGAATTCAGCTCATCAAGCAACTGCTGCAAAATATTTGTCATCGTTCATTCCTTTCTGTAATTTAGGCTGTGGGATGTTTTCGCATCGCTTCCAGGCAGCGCCAGAACTGGAAGCGATTCTCAAGTAAAGGCAAATCCATGTGAAACGATTTCGGGCTAACTGCCTCGACTTTTGAGACAATCGTTGTCAATGTATTGCTTTTAAGTGCCTCGGACACTCTAATCTTGAAAGTTTCGATAGTATCCGCTTCCATCACACGCGGTACGCCTGAGGCTCTGGCAATACCTGCTAGATCGGTTCCGGTGGATGTTGCCGTTGGGAAGCCACCAACAGAGAGCAGGCTTTCGTTATCGAAGACGATGTGCAGCAAATTGCCAGGCTTGTAACGAGCCAAAGTGCTCAAGGTTCCAAGATTCATGAGTAGCGAGCCATCACCATCGAGGACGATGACCTGGTGTTCTGGCAACGAAAGAGCAATCCCCAGACCCATCGATGATGCGAGTCCCATTGCATGTTCGAGGTAGAAGAAGTTTGGGCGGTGTCCGAGCGAATATAACTCGGCAGCAACAGCACCCATGATAGTGACGACGATGCGATCTTCCAATTCGGGGTAAATAGTCTGTAATGCATCTAAACGTAACATGCTCAGTCCTCCCACATTAACTCACGCGTTAGTAAGACAGCGACGGGGTGCAGCGAGGCATGGGCTAATGTTTGCGCATCTTTGAGACGGCGGTAAATATCATTTGAATCGGTTAAATGCCAGGTTGGAATGTTCAAGGCGCGTAAAATTGACTCAGTGATAAGCCCGCCTTGAGTCTGCCAGGGATCTTTTTCACCCATGTGTCCGCGATAGCTGATAAGCATGAAAAGAGGAATTTTGTAAAGCAATGCCAATGAGACGATTGGGTTAATCGCTGCCAGGAAGCCGTGGTTTTGCATTAACAGTGCGGAATTGACACCTGCCAGATGCGCTCCCGCTGAAATACCTATACCCTCCTCCTCTTTGGCCAGGCGCACAAGCGTAATGTCCGGGTCTTCATCTGCCATGCGGATAAGGTGGACAAGCCAGGTTTCGGGGAGAGCAGACATGATTTTGACATCACACGCTTTCAGGGCTTCATAGATCAACTTGGAATTGGTTACGGAGACAGGCATGATAACACTCTCCAGGAAGCGAATTGACTCTTGCTAGCTGAGAACCTCTGCTGAATAATAGGAAACCTGGTTTGGTACATTCAAGTGTTCGCTGCTGGCACCACTATGATGATGTCGAAAGAGATCATCCTTAAGATATTCATCAAGTGCTTCCTTGGAAGCCCAACGCGAAATAGCATGGATGGTGCCATCTTCAGCCGTCCACAATTCCAGTCCAATAAATCCGTTAAAGCGCTTCATACCTGGAACTGCATGCTTAAAACCCTCGATCATTGCTTGCTCTTGACCTTCAGGTGCGGCAATACGATTCATGGCAATATACATTACTTTCCTTCTCCTTTTATCTACATAGGCAACGGTATGGTTCGGTTGCAAGTAATTAGTCGTAGGCGACTAAGCGGTAACAATTGGATTATAGCACTTGATCGATTGGCTGAGCATTATTTTCCAATCTCGAAATACTGCTCAATAAACTCAAAATGTTCGTCGTCGTGCTCGCAGATTGTGGCAACCATGCTGCATAGTGACTCAGTGACGTGTTCGTCCCAGGGGGGACGCACTACTTCTTGTAGTTTATTGTCATTGAGTTCGTCGGAGACGAGATGCGTGAAGTGCATATGAGTCTCTTCCCAATAGTTGCGTACCTCGGGCAGTGATAGCACTTTATCCATTTCACGTGCCTCTGCATTGGCCTCGTCTCCCGATGGTGTAACTGGGGGAAGTGGCTGATCACGAGTGTAGGCGACGATTAGTTTTTGTGTTGCCGCCTTCCAGTGACTCATATGCGACAGGAAATCCTTGACCGACCATCCTCCGAGCGTAAACGCGATCTGTTGCTGCTCCTCATTTAGCTGATTGATAAGCTTCTGAAAGCGTGCGTGATCATCCTGAAGGGAATCTAAAAGGTCTTGCTGTGTAGGTCGTTGTGTAGTCAAGCTCTATGCTCCTTGCTTTGTTGTATTTTATTCCAGACTATTGCCCCTTTTACAGTAGCCAAATGAGTAGCTCCTTCTGAAAAGATAAACAGATGAGAGTATTCTATCACACATCACTTTTGGGCCGTGGAAGTTGCTAGACTGCTGCCTCTATACAAAGCCCGCTTATTGTATTCCTCTTTTTACTTACACAATTGAACGCAGGCGATAGCAGTTGTGCCGCCAGTCACATTCTTGGAATGGACCAAGCAGGATATTGCAAAAGCGGAACGTGAGTTGACAAGGCCACGATAATGGATCAATAGATAGAAGGAGACTTGTTAATGAAGATATCTAAACGTGCAAAGCTTCTTTTAACCGCAATTGGAATTCCACTTTTGTTTGTGATCGCGTTTGTATTGGTGATCACTGCCTATAATAGTTTCCATAAACCACCCGAAGTGGATATGATGACAACTGGTTTTGTACCACAAAAAATAGAAATTACAGAAGGCGAAACGATTCACTTTGTAAACCGCTCATCTACGATTACCCAGGTTCTTTGTCTGGGTACTGATAAGCGCTGTGATCCCTATGCTGTTCTCCCAAGGGGTCTAAAAAGTCCTGGAGTCCGGATCGCTCCTGATCAAGCTAAAGACGTTGTTTTCGATTTCTATGGTACTTTTCATGTCACCAGCATAGCGGTACCGGGGATGAATCTAACGGTTACAGTTGATTCTGCTGCTTGATTTAGGAATTGACAGCTACAAAGGATGACATAAATAGATCTATCTTGAGAACCGGTGTGTCAAGTAATCAGCACAACTACTGTTGTTGTGGGACGATCTGTTGCTGTACCTGATCTCGATCGTCCACTTCATAGGCTGAAGGCATCCAGGCAGGAGGCTCCAGTGGAAATTCATTGGTGAGCGACATCTTTGAAGGAGCTATGCGTACTGTGACGGCCATCTCGCTCTCGGCTTTTCCCCGAAAAACGCCACGAGTGGGGGGGACGTCGGAATAGTCTCGGCCAATAGCAACACGCACGTGTCGCTCATTGGTCAGGGTATTGTTGGTGGGGTCAAAGCCAACCCAGCCGATGTCAGGTAAATATGCCTCAACCCAGGCGTGGGTGGCTTCTCCGGTGGAACGTCCTTCGCCGCGATAGAGGTAGCCGCTGACGTAGCGACAAGGTATTTGCAGGTGACGGACCAATGTAATCATAATATGCGCGAAGTCCTGGCAAACCCCCTTGCGCATGCTCAAAGCTTCATCAATTGGTGAATCGACGCGAGTTGTTTTAGGTGAGTAATCAAAGATTCTGTTAATGTCGCTGTTCAAGTCACGCAATACCGTCAGTGGATCGTCCCGCCGCCGCACATCCAGTTCAAGTGCCAGTTCATAGAGCATCTTGCTTGGATTGGCAAAGTGGCTCGGCATCAAAGTATCCCAGTAGTCGCCACTGTCGGTAAGCTTGTCCAGTTCGTCCCAGGCCCGAGCTGTCAGTGCCTCAGGTAGTGACGAAGGTGGGGTTACATCGACCAGCGCCACCGCTGTGATGGTGAGTTGATTATGGGAATTGGGGATGTCGAAATGATGTACGCGGTTGCCAAATTCTCCCCGGTAGTTCATGATGTGTGCACGGGGACTTGTATGCAGTTGAAAATCCAGGCAATACTGGTTTCCATCACTGCGTGGCTGAATGCGCACTTCCATGATACTTTCGTTGATTGGTGCGCTATAGCGGAAGCGAGTTGTGTGGCGAATGGTGTAGTACATTTGTTGTCTCCAATTCCGGGAATCCACTAAGCTTGAGCTGCGCCGCGAGATGTGAGAGCGACCTCAATTGGATAAGCAATATAGGCCTGGTAGATACCACTATGAATAAGCGCGCACTGGTTCTGAATACCCTTCAAGTAGTCGTGTATATCGCCACTGAGAATTTCCTCGATCTGACCATAGTCGAGCGTTGCACGCAGGCGACCGGCGAGACGCTCGATGCGTCCTGGGTTGCGGGCACCGGTTTCTTTTGAAATTGCTTGAAGCGCTCCTTGCATCATCGCGCAGGCAAAACGAATCGAACGAGGGGCTTCGGCATTTAGCAGCAGAAACTTGGCGATCTGGGCAGGACGAATCGCTGCTGTATGGACTTTGCAATACGATTCAAACGAGGCACAAGAGCGCAGTAGTTCCACCCAGCTCAAGTAGTCGAGCGGCTCACTCTCATATTCGGTTTGTTCTGTCAGGTATACAGAGAAGTGCGTATCAAGTAAGGCAGCGGTAGCTGTGGTGCGTTCAAGAAAACGACCCACGCGAATAAAATGCCAGCCCTCGCTGTGGTTCATAGTCGCATCGGTAATACCCTGGAAGAGGTAAATGTTCTCTTTCACGCTGTTCAGGAATATATGTGGCTCCGCGTGCCAGATCTGTTCCATGCTGGTCTGTTTCACCTTCAAAAAGAGACGGTTAAGCTGCTCCCACATCTCAGAACTGATCTGCTCGCGTACCTGCCGAGCATTTTCGCGTGCCGATACGATGCAGGACACAATGGATGAGGTGTTAACCTCATCAAAGGTCAGTGTGCGCGTAATGCTATATGCATCGACTTCCCCTGAGGGCTGTGATGTGTGCAGGCTGCTCAGAAGTAGCTGCCATCGCAGGCTTTCATCTCCGCCTGCATGGTCAAGCATCTGGGTCAGATGTACATCGATGAGGCGAGCTGTGTGTTCCGCTCGTTCCAGGTAGCGGCTCATCCAGTAGAGACTAGCGGCGACTCTTGAGAGCATGATCTTACCTCACTAATTGACCTCTACAGGAGGCCCTACCAGCACCCACGTATCTTTGCTCCCTCCACCTTGAGAGGAGTTCACCACCAACGAGCCACGCTTGAGGGCGACACGGGTCAGGCCTCCGGGAACGATAGTGACATGCTCGCCAAAGAGCACAAAGGGGCGGAGATCAACATGGCGCGGCTCAATTTGATTATCGATAATACAGGGCGCGCGCGAAAGAGCCAGGGTTGGCTGCGCGATGTAGTTGCGTGGGTTGGCGATCACCTGTTGGCGGAAGGCTTCGCGTTGAGCTGCTGTGCTGTATGGACCGATCAACATGCCATATCCGCCAGATTCTCCAACCGCTTTGATTACGAGTTCCTCAAGGTGTTCAAACACATAAATTTGCTGCTTTTCGTCGCTCAGCAGATAGGTCTCGACGTTTTGTAGAATGGGTTCTTCACCGAGGTAGTAGCGAATGATGGAGGGGACATAGGAGTAGATGGCCTTATCGTCGGCAATCCCCGTACCAATAGCATTAGCCAGCGCGACATTCCCAGCACGATAAGCATTCAACAGACCGGGTACTCCTAATGTAGAGTCAGGTTCGAATGCGAGTGGGTCAAGATAGTCGTCATCAATGCGTCTGTAGATCACGTCAATGCGCCTCAGGCCAGCGGTTGTGCGCATATAAACAATGTTATCATGCACTAGCAGATCGCGTCCCTCAACCAGTTCGATGCCCATCTGGCGCGCGAGAAAGGCATGTTCAAAGTACGCCGAATTATAGATGCCCGGAGTGAGCAGCACAATCACTGGTTCTGGGCGTCCTGCTGGAGCCAGCGACAACAGCGTGCTGAGCAATGCCTGTCCATAGTGGTCGATGGGACGGACGTCGTAGCTGCCAAACAGTGAGGGGAAGGTGCGTTTCAAGACCTGCCGATTGACAAGCATGTAAGAGACGCCGCTCGGCACGCGCAGATTATCCTCTAAGACGGAGAAACGCCCGTCAGGCAACCGCACAAGGTCAGTCCCATCAACCGCAATGTAGATGTCGTGCGGGACGTGTATACCACGCATTTCACGCCTGAAGTGTTTACAACTAAAAATCAGCCAGCGTGGTACGACTTTGTCAGAAAGTATGCGTCCATCATGGTAAACATCTTTGAGGAACAAATTGAGGGCTGTGATACGTTGAGTTAATCCCCTTTCAATGGTTTGCCATTCTTCGCTAGTGATGATGCGAGGCAACGGATCATATGGCCAGATGCGTTCGGTTCCCTCGTCATCCCCATAAACAGTAAAGGTAATACCCTGATTCAAGAACGCAGTATTCGCCGCTTGCTGCCTCTGGTAGAGCGTCTCGGCAGGCATCTCCAGTAAACGATGGTATAACTCCTGGTAATGAGGTCGAGGCCTGCCATCAGAGCCAAGCATCTCGTCGAAAGCCGCATCGAGCGTATAATTCGAGTATGGAGGTGGAAATGTGGGCTGTCCAGTGGCATCAGACGTATCAGGCAGTATCATGAGCGAGGTTCCTATACTTTTAAGGCCGATGGCCGTCGATACAAAGACATGCAATCACGTGTTTAGGGGCAACTGTGCCGGAGAGTCTCCATCGAACGGGATATTGTACAGTGTCAATAGTACCTTGCATTGATGAGGGTGTCAAGTTTTAACTGCAAGCTAGCTTTACTGTCAATTAATAGCGTATAATCGAAAAAGTATAAGCTGTCGTCGCGCTAAGAGAAGGGATCTGAGAAACGATGCAAATCAGAGTTGGATGCGAATTTCGTTACGAGTCAACCTGGCCCACGCCAGCTGTCATGCAGGTTCAACCGCATCAAGATGCTGAGCAGCGTGTTCTGCATGAGGCCTGGCAGTTCAACCCCCCGCTTGATCTCCATGCCTATACTGATCTCTATGGAAATACCTGCCAGCGTGTGCTGATACCTCCCGGCGGTCAGGTACTTAGCTACGATGCAACGATTGAGGTATCAGGGCTTGCGGACGAGGTCGCGCCCGGTGCTGTGCAGCTTTCCGTGGAAGATCTGCCTGACGATGTCCTCCATTATACGTTACCAAGCCGTTTCTGCCTCTCGGATGTACTCTCGGACATGGCGTGGCAACATTTCGGTGCTATTGAACCTGGCTGGGCGCGTGTTCAAGGTATCTGCGACTGGGTACATAGCAATATTCGCTTCCAGTATGGCACAAGTAACTCACTTACAACTGCCGCAGATGTGTGTGCAGCGGGAGTTGGGGTGTGCCGTGACTTCGCACACCTGGCAGTGACATTTTGCCGGGCACTCAATATTCCCGCTCGTTATGTGTTCGGCTACCTGCCGGATATAGAAGTTCCGCCACCGGATGCTCCTATGGATTTTTGTGCCTGGATGGAGGTATACCTTTCGGGGCGCTGGTGGACCTTTGATCCACGTAACAATGAACCACGCATTGGCCGTGTGCTAGTTGGTCGGGGGCGCGACGCGCTGGATGTCGCAATGGTGACGACTTATGGGTCGCCGCATCTCGCGCAAATGACTGTATGGGCCGATGAGGCGCTTCCCGCTCCCAATGGTACGGCAGAGGCAACGAATATGCAAACTCCCTCGCTGAGATGGGATCGCAAACAAGCATGATGAAGGAACCAACGGATATCGAAACTCAGATTGCTACCCTTAATCTTTTGGATGTCAAGGGGATCGACTGGGAGCGTGTACAACGTACGGCGTATCTCATCCACCAGCGCTTTCGCTATGACTATCCTGGTCCTGTCCGTGACCTCAAGCAGCGATTATTGATAGTTCCACCTGATATCTACGGGGATCAGAAGTATATCGTACATCGCTTGAACGTTTCTGTCGATGTTGCCGAGGCCAACAGTGAGGTTGATGAGTTTGAAAATCGTGTGATAAACCTGTATATTCCCTCCATTGAAAGCTCTATTGACTTTGAAGCCTGGGTCGTCGTCGAGCGATTTGCAGATCATGAACCGCTCCTTTTACCGGGCGCTGTGCTTTCAGATCCACATTTCCTTATGCCTTCAGTACTTACACAGCCTGATGATATCCTCCGACAGGTCGCGGCTACATTGGGTGCGGAGGAACAGGCGCGACGACAGCCAGCGGCCCTGGCCAGGCACATCAACGACTGGGTATATAACGCGCTTAGCTATGAGCATGGCGTGACAGATATCCATACAACGGCTGCCCAGGCTCTCTCACTAGGACGCGGAGTTTGCCAGGACTACGCCCATGTTATGCTGACGCTTTGCCGTCTCTGTGGCCTACCAGCGCGTTATGTCTCCGGTCATTTGTTGGGAGAAGGGGGTACTCATGCCTGGGTCGAGGCGCTGCTACCTTCACCCGACCAACTGGGAGAAGCTATTGTACTGGCATTGGACCCGACGCATGGCTGTGAGACTAATCTGCACTATATTACAATCGCCATCGGACGAGATTACTATGATGTTGCTCCTACATCGGGGACTTATCGAGCGCCCTTTCACGGCCAGCTTACAGTGAGCAAGAAGGTCGGGCCGATTTCGCTGGATTATGCAGATGCAGACCCCGGCTCTGATTCATAATCAGTACTTTGAACCTGCTACAGCGAAAGGCGTAATTCGTGATAGAGAAACAAGATCAAGATACACTCAATAATCTAGTGGCACAAGGCCTGCAGAAGATTCGCTGGGCTGAAATGCACCAGCGGCTCCTTGAGAGACTGCGAAAACAGTTTAGGGAGACGAAACCTTTTGCCGGACTTACTATTGGTATGTGTTTGCATGTCGAACCTAAGACTGCAGTGCTCTGTTCTGTTTTGCAAGCAGGAGGGGCCAAAGTTGTGATTACTGGCA
>WNEZ01008302.1_pt1 | contig 14053 bp, 12 predicted proteins | sample 5400521 | NCBI WGS metagenome assembly WNEZ01 (sample SAMN13153339, study PRJNA577476) | soil metagenome | isolation source: 120 cm saprolite under Douglas fir tree site 2 hole 1 replicate 1 | place: USA:California | collected 2015-04-18 | reverse complement strand
GCCGCGGTGCTGGGCGGTTGCCAGTCCCTGCACACGAACTCGCGCGACGAAGCGCTGGCGCTGCCCAGCGAGGAGTCGGCGCGCATCGCGCTGCGGACCCAGCAGATCGTCGCGCACGAGAGCGGAGCGGCGGACCTCGTCGATCCGCTGGGCGGAGCCTACGCGCTCGAGGCGCTGACCGACGAGCTGGAGGAGAAGGCGATCGCCTACCTGACGCGCATCGACTCGATGGGCGGGATGGTGCAGGCGATCGCCTCCGGATACCCGCAGCGCGAGATCGAGGAAGCCGCCTACCGGTACCAGAAGGAGATCGAGAACAAGGAGCGCGTCATCGTCGGCGTCAACGAGTTCGTCAGCGAAGGCGACCCGCCGCTCGAGACCATGCAGGTGGACCCGCGCCTGGAGGAGCAGCAGGTCGAGCGGCTGCGGGCGTTCCGGGCGGCGCGCTCACAGGAAGCCGCCCAGCACGCGCTCTCGGACCTCAAGCGGGCGGCGCAAGGGACGGAGAACGTCCTGCCTCACATCGTGTCGGCGGTGAAGGCCCGGGCGACGCTCGGTGAGATCGCCAACGCGCTCCGCGACGTCTTCGGGGAGCACGGCCGCGGCTGATTCGTCAAGACTGCTTGCCAGAACGCTCGCGTCTTCACCCTCCGGATCCGGCGCGGGGAGCAGCAAGCGAAGGTCCCGGCGACGCGGGCTTGAGGTGCCAGAGGACCAGACCGAATCCTCCCGCGTGGGCGCCGGCGACCAGCTCGAAGCGGTCCGGCGCCGCCGCCATCACGCGCACCATGGCCGAAGGGTGGGGCGAGGCGTCGGTCACGATCCACTCGCTGGAGAAGCCGCGTACCGCCTCGGCGACGGCGTCCGACCCGGAAGGCGCGCCGTCGCACCTGCGCGCCCGGCAGTAGGTGGCATCATGGACGGCGTGGTGCCACTGCCAGAACAGCTCCGGATTGGCCGCGTGCAGGAGCGACGGATCGGCCATCGAGATGTAGCGGTATTCGGGCAGCGAGGCGTAGATGGGCGCGGTACGGAAGGTGTCGTCGGTGAAGAGCAACGATCGGGGCGGCACGCGGGCGCGCACCTCTTCGGCGAGTCGCTCGTAGGTCGAAGGCGGGCCGAGGTTTCCGTTCCCCGCCTCCCAGGCGATGGACAGGTTCCGGGCCGCCAGCGCGGCGGCGCAGAGGGCCGCAGCGGCAGGGAGGAACCGCCGCGCTCCTTCGCCCAGCCCCTCCCGCGGCCAGAAGAGGCCCGCGGCGAGCGCCAGGAGCGGCGGGACGTAGTCGAGGAATCGCGCGGTGCGCAGCGAGAGAGGGAGCACCACCGCGATCGCGAGCAGCGCGGATGCCCGCATCGCCCGGCTCCCGGCGGGCGTCCGCCCGCGCGATGCCCAAAAGGCGCCGGCAACGAGCGCGAGCCCGAACCAGGTCTCCGCAAGCAGGAACTCCAGTGCGAGGGGCTTCGCCTCCAGCCCCGAATTCGGAAGCGGCTGGCTCCCGAGCAGGTCGAGGGTCGTCGCGTTGTGGAGGAAGGCGACGGTGAGGTACTGCGCCCGATCGGGCCGCACCAGGAAGGCGAGGGCGAGCCCCGCGATCGACCAGAGGAGCGCGCGCGGCGAGCCGCGCCCGCCTGCGATGCGCGCGCCGCAGAGCCCGAGGAGGACGAAGAACGGCGAGAGCGGCGAGGAGAGGTGAAGGAGGCCGTGGAGGAAGGCGGCGGCGAGCGCGAAGCCGGGATGCAACTCCCCCGCGCCCGCAGCGAGGCCCGCGAGGACGAGCGGCACGGTCAGGTGAGTGGGCCGCGCAAGGTGGTCGCGGAAAGCGAAGAACGGCGAGATGGCCAGCGGAGCCAGGGCGAAGGCGGCGGGACGCTCCTGGCCGAGCCGCCGCAACAGCCACGCCAGCGCCACCGCGGCGAATGCCGCGATCGCAGCGCCGGCGAGCCGCGCCCCCCAGAGCGTGCCAAGGAGCGTGAACGGCACCATGAGCCAGTGGAACCCGAGCCACAGATCGACCCCGGAGCTGTCCAGAAGAGTGAAGGGGAGGAACGGAGCGCCGCGCAACCGGAACCCGCTTCGAACCAGGTCGCGCGCGGTTTGCAGGTGGCGGTACGGGTCGCTGTCGCCCAGGCCGTCGATACCGGAAGCGCAGGCTGCGGCGAACGCGAACGCCAGCGCGCCGGCGACGGCAAGGTCGGCCCTGCGCCGCCCGGCGTCAGGCACGCTGCGGCACCGCGCGCAGCCCGCTCACCGACGCATCCGACGCGCGCTCGCCCTCTTCGTGGTACTCGGCGTCCTCGTTGACGCGCCAGACGTCGTACACCTCCCGCCCGGCGAGGATGTTCTCCACCGTCAGCATGGCGGTCATCATCGAATGGTCCTGGTTGTTGTACTTGTGCATCCCATTGCGCCCGGTCAGGTGCAGGGTCGGGAAACGCTCCTTCATCTCGCGCCGGATCACTTCGACGTTCGCGGCGTAGCTCGCGTCGTAGACCGGGTAGGCCTTGGGCTGGCGGACGACGCAGCCGTCGAGGACCTCGTTGCGCGCCGCGAGCCCGATCTTCTCCAGCTCGCCCGCGGCGAGAGCGAGCAGGTCGGCGTCGGACGAGCTCCAGAGCCCGTCTCCCTCGAAGCAGAAGTACTCGAGACCGTAGCAGCAGAGCGAGGGGTCGGGCACCATCTCCGGCGACCAGGACTTGAAGTTCTGGATCCGCCCGACCTTCACGCCCGGGTCGTGGATGTAGATCCAGTTGTCGTCGAACCGCTTCGCGTCCTTCAAGACGAGCATCACGGTGAGGAAGTCGCGGTAGCGCAGAGCGCCGGCGGAGTCGAGGGCGCGCCGCGAAAGCTGCGGCCTGAGCATGCGGGCAAGGCTTCGCAGAGGGACCGAGGAGACCACATGCTCGGCGACGAGCTGCTCGCGAGTGCCTCCGCGCGAAGCCACCACCGTCCAGCGGCGGGCGGATCGGTCGTGGGCGAGCTCGTCCACGGCCGTGCCCATCAGCACCCGGCCGCCCTGGGCGCGCACCTTCTCGGCACACGCTTCCCACATCATCCCGGGACCCTTGCGCGGGTAGCGGAAGGACTCGATGAGCGTCTTGATGACCTCGCCGCGCGGCTTGCGCCGAGGAAAGAGCGCGCGGAGCGCGGCCGACGAGAGCGACAGGCCCTTGATCCTCTGCGCCGCCCAGTCGGCGGAGATCTCCTTGCAGGACATGCCCCACACCTTCTCGGTGTAGGTCTTGAAGAAGATCTCGAAGAGCCTCCTGCCGAACTGGGCGACCACCCAATCCTCGAAGCTGCGCGGCGGCCGGTGCGGTGCGAGGCGGGCGCGCGCGTACGAGAGCGCGCAGCGCGCCGCCTCCAGCGGGCCCAACTTGATGAGCGCCTCGGCTCCCTTGAGCGGATAGCCGAAGAACCTGCCCTTGTAGTAGATGCGCGAGGAGCGCGGCCGCAAGAGGAGGTCGTGCGGCAGGATCTCCGTCCACAAGTCCTCGACCTGTTTCGATTTGGAAAAGAAGCGATGGCCGCCGATATCGAAATGGAATCCTTTGTAGTGCTCTGTGCGCGAGATTCCGCCCACGTAGCGGGGATCGCGCTCGAAGACCGTCGCCGGGACGCCCTTCTTGCCGAGGAGGTATGCGGCGGTCAGGCCCGCCGGGCCCGCGCCGAGGATCGCAACCTTCGTCTCGTTCATTTGCAAAGCGATGCTAGCATGGGGTCGATGCACAACCCGGTTTTCGGCAACGGCGATCCAAAGCGCGTCGCTCCCACTTTCGCCTCCGCGGACGCACCCGTCGCCGGGCTGCAGCGGCGCGCGCTTCGCGCGCTGATCGGCTGGACCGCGGCGAGCGCGCTCGTCTGCTTCGCGCTGCGCGCGGTGGTGCTCGAGGACGTCCGGCCCGGCGCGAAGCTGCACATCTTCTGGCACCTGTTCCTGCGCGACGAGCCGGCCGCGGCCGTGCTCGGCCTCGGCGTCGCGCTCGCCGCCGTCCTGATCGCGCGGCTGGCCTGGCCCGCTGCCTTGGACGGGGCGCTCGAAAGGCTCGCCGCGCGGCCCTGGACGTTCATCGCCGCGGCAACGGCCACCTTGGCGGTGGCGGCCGTGGTCGTCTACCACCGCCATCCGCTCTCGATGGACGAGTACGCACCGCTCTTCCAGGCGCGTGCGTTCGCCCGAGGGTCGCTCTGGGGAGAGGTGCCTCCCGAGGTCCTTCCGCGGCTCGTCCCCATCCGCAGCGGCGACTTCCTCGAAGCCTCGCTCGACGGACGCGTCATCTCCTCCTACTGGCCCGGCTTCGCCCTGCTCCTCGCTCCGTTCGCCGCGCTCGGCGTCCCCTGGCTCCTCAATCCGTTGCTCGGCGGAGCGACCCTCTGGATCGTCTGGCGCCTCGCCCGGAGGCTCTTGCCTTCGCCGTCGGCAGCCGGCTGGGCCGTGCTCTTGACGGCCGCCTCTCCCGCGTTCGCCGCGAACGCAATCTCGTTCTATTCGATGAGCGCCCATCTCTTGTTCAATCTGCTCTTCGTGTCCCTGATCCTCGAGCCGGAGCCACGGCGGCTGTTCGCGGCGGGCGCGGTCGGCTCTTTCGCGTTGGCGTTGCATAATCCGGTGCCGCACCTCCTGTTCGCGCTCCCCTGGATGGCGTGGATCGGACTGCGCCAGGGCGGCGCGCGGCGCCTCGCCGCGCTGCTCCTCGGATACGTCCCGCTGTCGGCCGTGCTCGGCCTCGGGTGGCTCTGGGTACGATCGCGGCTCGCCGGCACCACCGCGCAGGGTCCGGGCCCCGTGGAGCTTGCAGCCGGCCTGGCACGAATCGCCTTCAACGCGCCGGTGCTGGTGGCCTCCTGGGGCGCACTGCGATCCCTGCGCCGGACGGGCGACCGCAGGCTGTTCCTCCTCGCCCTCTCGGGTGTCTGCACGCTGGCTGGCTACATGTTCGTGCCCTTCAACCAAGGCCACGGCTGGGGGTTCCGCTACTTCCACTCCGCCTGGGGTGTCGTGCCGCTGCTCGCAGCCGCCTTCCTCACCAGCCCCGACGTCCAGAAGACCTTCCTGCCGCGGGCGATGCTCGTGTGCGCCGCGCTGAGCCTCGCCCTCGGGACCGGTCTCCGCTTCGCGCAGGTGCGCGGTTTCATCGAGGATCACCTGGCGCAGCTTCCGCGCGCCGCGACGTCGCAGGAGCGGCGGGTCGTCTTCGTGCACCGGGACCGCGGCTACTACTCGCAGGACCTGGTGCAGAACGACCCGTTCCTGGACGGTTCGCGCTGGATCCTGCTCAGCGCCGGAGACGAGTCCGACGCGCAATGGATGCGGCGGGCCTTCCCGGGCTCGCGGAGGATCGCGGCGAACGAGGTGGCCTCGGTGTGGGCCGTCGAGTGAGCACGACCGCCGCCACCGGGGGCGCGCGGCGCGAGGCCTCTGGCTCACTCCTTGACGAAGACGGTGATCGCGTCCTCGAAGTGCTTGACGTCGAACGCGCCTTGCGGTCCCCACGCATCGAACTGCTCGAGCGGAACGAGCCCGCTGGAGCGCAGGAGGGACGCGAACGCCTCGCTGGTCATGCGGCTACGGAACCCGCCGCGCAGGCCTCCCGCCGCGGGATGGTGGACGATGCCGCGCCCGCCTCGGCGCAGGACGCGCCGGAACTCGCCGGCGTAGGCGGCAGTATCCTCCGGCGAGACGTGGACGAAAGTGTCGAACGACCAGATGAAGTCGATCGACTCATCGGCGATGCCCGGCAGCGTCCGTCCATCGTTCACCAGGTAGCGGACGTTCTCGCAACCTGCGAATCGCGCGCGGCACGCTTCGATGCTCGTCCGCGAGACGTCGACGACGGTCAGCGAGCCGGCCAGCTTCTGGAGCGCCTCGGTCCACCGTCCTGCGCCAGGCCCGATTTCGAGGATGGCCTCTTGCTTGGGCGCGCGCTCCTGGATGAGCGCGGTCAGCGACTCCTTCCATTCGGCAGACGGGGTCCACTCCTCGCCGCGGCGGCGCCAGTCGTAGGCATCCCAGATTCTCCGGTTGGTCGCCGCGCCGCTGAGCCCCGGGAGCCCGCGCCGGCGCTCCAGCGCCTCCAGGCCCCGCTCCACCCGCCCGAGCACGCCCTTGAGGAGCTGCGAGAGCGCCCACCCGAACGTCCAGAGGAGGCCGTTCTCGGCCAGGAGGCTGCCCAGGAACCTCACTTTCCTCATCGATGCGCGCTCGGCAGCCTGCGGGCCATCGGAGCGGTAAGGTATCATGGCCCGGCTGCAAGCCCCGGAACGAGGCGGCGAAGATGAGCACGCCGTGGCTCTCGGTCCTCATGCCCACGTACAACGGTGGCGCGTTCCTGGTGGCGGCGCTCGAGAGCATCCGCGCCCAGCAGGCGGGTGGCGAATTCGAGGTGATCGCGGTCGACGACGGGTCCGAGGATGGGACCGTCGCCACCCTGGAGACGTACTCTTCCCGGCTGCCGCTGCGCATCGTGCGACGCCCGCGAAGCGGAAACTGGGTGGCGAGCACCAACCACGGGCTCGCGGTCGCCCGCGGGGAGTACGCCTGCCTGCTCCACCAGGACGACCTCTGGATGGACGGGCGGCTGCGGGCGCTGCGCGCGGCGCTGGACGCCGCTCCTGATGCCGCGCTCGTCGTGCACCCGTCGTGGTTCGTCGATGCGCGCGGCGCGCGCCTCGGCCGCTGGCGCTGTCCCCTGCCGCCGGGCAGGGTCGACCCGGCGCTCGTGCTGGAGCGGCTCATCGTGCAGAATTTCCTGGCCGTGCCGGCGCCGCTCTTCCGGCGCGACCTGGCGCTGCAAGCCGGCGGCATGGACGAGTCGCTCTGGTACGCTGCCGACTGGGATCTCTGGCTGAAGCTCTCGCGCGGAGGCACCGTCCTTCACCACCCGGAACCACTGGCCGCGTTCCGCATCCACGCCGCCTCGCAGACCGCGCAGCGATCGGCGGGCGCCGAGGACCTGCGCCTGCAACTGGAGACCGTCCTGCGCCGGCACCTGCCCGCCGCGGCGGGAGGCGACCGGCGCCTCGCGTCGGTCGCCGAGTTCTCCGTGGAGCTGAACCTGGCGTTGGCGGGCGGGCTGCACCGCCGCGCCGCCCCCTGGGGAAGGCTGAGCGCAGGCTTTCTCGCCCTCGGTCCCTCCGGCTGGAGGCGCTACCTGCGCGACTCGCGCATCGCCGAGCGGGTGGCAGCGCGCCTGCGCCTGCTCGGCGAACGCGGCCGCGCCCGCGCAGCGGCATGACCAGGGACGCGGAATACACGCGGAGGCTCTTGCGCGAGCAAGGCGCCCGCTGGAAGCGGCTCCTCGACGTCCAGGCGCCCTATCGCTGGAACCTGCGGCGCCTGCGGCCCGGATTCACGCTGGAGGTCGGTTGCGGCGTGGGGCGCAACCTGTCCCACTTGCGAGGGGCGGGCGTCGGAGTCGATCACAACCCGCACTCGGTGGAAGCCTGCCGCCGAGCGGGATTCATCGCCTTTACGCCGGAGGAGTTCCGCCGCTCGCACCACCACGCGGCCGGGCGCTTCGACTCCATGCTCCTCTCCCACGTCGCCGAGCACATGACCTTTGCCGAGTTCGTGCAGCTCTTGCGGGAGCACGTGCCGCTGCTCAAGCCCGAGGGTCGCATCCTCGTGATGACGCCGCAGGAGGCCGGGTTTCGCAGCGACCCTACGCACGTGGAGTTCTTCGATCTGGCGAAGATCCGCGCAGCGGTTGCGCAGGCGGGATTCCTTCCGGTGCGGGAGTACTCGTTTCCTTTCCCGCGAGCCGTCGGTCGCATTTTTCACTACAACGAATTCATTTCCGTCAGCCGGCGGCGAAATTGATCGGCGCAAACCGGCCGATAGAGTTGCGGCGTCGATGCAAGCCGCCGCGATCGAAGCCGCTCCAGTCGAGCTGACGGTCCTGATGCCCTGCCTCGACGAGGCGAGGACCGTCGGGGCCTGCGTGGCCAAGGCGCGCGAGACTTGCCGCGCGAACGACATCGCGGCGGAGATCCTGGTGGCCGACAACGGCTCGACCGACGGTTCCCAGCGGCTCGCCGGCGAGTCGGGCGCCCGCGTCATCCATGTCCCCTCGCGCGGGTACGGCTCTGCCCTGCGCGCCGGGATCGACGCCGCCAGGGGACGCTACGTCGTCATCGCGGACGCGGACGACAGCTACGACTTCGGCGACATCCCGGCCTTCCTCGCGCAGCTCCGCGCCGGGGCGCATCTGGTCATGGGCTCCCGGTTCCGCGGCACCATCCACCCAGGCGCGATGCCGTTGCTCCACCGGTTCCTCGGCAACCCGGTGTTGACCTGGATCCTGAATCTCTTCTTCGGGGCGGGGATCAGCGACGCGCATTGCGGGATGCGCGGCTTCTCCCGCGACGCGATCCGCGGGCTCTCGCTGCGGTCGTCCGGGATGGAGTTCGCCAGCGAGATGATCATCCGCGCCGCGCAGGAGAAGCTGAGCGTGCGGGAGGTCCCCACCAGTCTGCGCCCGGATGGCCGGGGACGCAGGCCCCACCTGCGCACCTGGCGCGACGGGTGGCGCCATCTTCGCTTCATGCTGCTGTTCAGCCCCCTGTGGCTGTTTCTCGTGCCGGGCTCGATCATCTCGGCCGCCGGGCTCGTCCTCGCCACCGCCGTGGCCTTCGCGAGGGTGACCGTGTTCGGCCACCAGCTCAACACGCATTTCGCGCTCCTGGGCAGCTCGCTCGCCATCGTCGGGGTACAGCTCTCGATCCTCGGCCTTTTTGCCAAGGCCGTGTTCGTCCTCGACGGCGTCGGCAAGAGCGCCGGCGCAGAACGGCTGCTCGAAGGGCTGCGGCTGGAGACCGGCATCGTCGCCGGTGCGATGATCTTCCTCGCCGGCCTGACGGTCGATGCGCGGATCCTCGCCGGCTGGATCGCAACCCATGGCGGCGCCTTGGATGCGAAGGCGACGCACCTCGCGATCCTCGGCGGCACCCTCTGCGCGGTGGGGCTGGAGATCGTCTTCTCCAGCTTCTTCCTCTCCATCCTGAAGGCCTCGCGCACCGGCCGCTGGGTGTGAGGCCGTCGGTCAGGGCGGGCCCTTCGGACCTGCCAAGAGCAGTGGCGGTCTTGCATGGTCGTCCCTTGCTCCTTGCAGGTCGGCGTGCGCGCTCTGCCGGGCCCACCATGCCTGCCCGAGAGCGAGGACGATGAATGCGAGCACCAGCGGATAGAGTGGAGCAGCATACAGGACGCTGATCCCGGGGCTCGAGGTGACGTCGATGAGCGTGAGGAGGACGAGTCGCGCCAGTATCGCGAGCGCGATCGATCCCGTCGCGACGAGCACCGGCACGTCCCTCCGGATTTTCAGAGCGATCCGACACCTGAGCAGGTAGATCCCGATCGCAAGCAGGAGCGCGAGTGGAACTGCCGAGTATGCGGTGCCGAGCGCGGACAGGATGCTGCGGACGGGCGGCGTTTCCCAGGACTCGTCGAATTCCCGAACGGAGGCGTACACTGCGAGCGTTCTCGGCGGTGCACGAGACGAGTCGCTGCCTGGCGTGAACCCTGTGAACGAGGCGACGAACCACCCGGCTCGAAACAAGGTCGGAATGAACCGGGCGGTGTAGTCCGCACGCCAAGGCGGCAGGATGGAGCGCCCCGCGGCGGTGCACTCCAGCCGCCCGGTGGAGCACGCCTCCTCCAACTCCGAGGCAAGCCGTCTGTAATAGCTCGCGACTGCGTCCGCGCCGGCACGGTAGTACCCCGCCATCTCGAACGGCGTCCCGGACAGACCACACGACCCAGCTACCCGCAAGGTCGTCGCAAATTCGAAGGGCATCGCAGGGCCCGTACCGGATCCACTCTTCGCCGAGCCGGCCCTCGATGTACGGCCGGAGTTCGCGGAAGGCGGGGCTGACCGCGTAGGCGCGTTCTCGCGCCTCGCGCGGAAGCAGGTAGTACGGCTTTTCCTGCCGCGGCTTCACCCGGTAAAGGGCCCGCGTCGCACTGGAGAACCAATCCGTGCTGAACTCGGTCGTCGCGCAGACGGAGTACTCCGGCAGTTGGTCACGATCACGCCGTCGATCGACGCCACCAGCAGGAACGCCGGAATGACCGCGGCGTGAAGCAGGGTCTTCGCCCGGGCTGCCGGCCATCCGCGCAGCTGCAGGACTGCAATCGAAGCGAGGGCAAGGAGAGATGGAACGATCCAGATGCCCTCCTCGCGGGTGAGCCAGAACGCGGAAAGCCCAAAGCCCAACCCGAGCGCCCACGCCGTCCGCACGGCGAGGGATCGATGAATCCGAGCAACGAGCCCGATCGAGCACGCAAGGACGGCGAGCGTGAGCGCGGGATAGATGCCTTCCCGGATCACCCGTGTGGCGGGATCGGTGGCGAAGCTCATCGGGTTGAAGGCCAGCACGGCGAATGCAAGAGCGCGTCCCCACCGGCTCGGTACCCAAGGGGTCAGCGCCACCGCGAAGAGACCGCACGAGGCGACGTAAAACCATTGCTCGGCTGCGATGAGCCGAATGCCGGCCACCTGGGTGGCCGCGATGAAGAGGGGATAGAAGGGACCCTTGATCAACGTGAGCGCGTCGAGCTTGCCGAGCCACTGGCCGTCGAGCAGCGCTTTGGCTTGATCCAGGAACAACAGATCGTCGTGGGGCGCGACCTTCGGCGTGACGTGAAGCCGGGAACCGAGCCAGAGCCGCAGTAGGACGAGCGCCCCGATCGCGACTCGGAAAAGCACGATCTCGGTTCGAAGCGGGGCGCGCCTTGCGTCTGTGTGCGGGAACATCGCGCGCATCGGATGGGTCGGGCGACGCTAACAGCGCGACACACGCCGTGCAAGGATGCCGATTTCGTCGTCTTCAGGCGAGCCGGTGCGACGCGCGACTACAATTCGCGACGATCGGACACGGCTGTCGATCTGCGATCGGGCGTCGTTTCGCCTCGGCCGCCAGCGCCGGCCACAGCCGTAAAGCGGCATGCGCGTCGAGAGCCTGTACAATCGAGCTCGTCTGCGTCAGCCGGCCTCGGCAACCTGCCGAGGTGGCTGACGCCGCCGCGACCCGGGAGGTCGGGATTGCCGCTCGGACCGCGCATCCGCGCCGTGCTTGGACCGTTGGAGGTGCCGATCGGGCGCCTGTACCGTGGCTACTTCGTCGATCTCGCCCAGCTCGCGGAGGAGATCCGCATCGGCGGCCCGGCGGACGCCGTCCTGGAGGTGGGCTGCGGCGAGGGCTCGCTGACGGAGGAGATCGCGAGATGCTTTCCGCAGAGCGCGATCACCGGCATCGACATTACGCCGCGGATCGGCCGTTTGTATCGGGGCCATCCGGCACGGACGGCCTTCCGGCAGGCGTCTGTCCAGCAGATCGCCGAATCGGCGCCGGCGGCGTACGACGTGGTGGTGCTGGCGGACGTGCTGCACCACGTGACGCCGGAAGAGCGCGCGCCGTTGCTGCAAGGCATCCGGCGCGTGCTGCGGCCGGGTGGGCGGTTCGTGCTCAAGGAATGGGAGCGGATTCCAGGCATACCGCACGCATTGGCGTGGCTCAGCGATCGCTTCCTGACCGGCGACCGCGTCCAGTTCCTGCGCGCCGCGCAGCTTCGCGAGTTGGTCGAGAGCGTGTTCGGGCGCGGCTGCATCGAAAAGGAGATTCGCATCCGCCCGCGGCGAAACAACCTGGCGCTCTTCGTCCGCGACCGCGTCCTCAAGTCCTGTGACGCGCCAAGGTAGAACGGCGGAACCGGTGAACCGGCTGCCGCGTGGAATTCCTCGCCACCGCGGGAGGGTTGCGCAGGCTCCTCTCCCGGGCTCCGCCCGTGCCGCCGGCGCCGCTCGCCGCGGCCAGGTGACCGTTCACAGCCGTTCCTTCCGGAGCCTCGAGCAGAGCAGCTTCGCGCGACGCACGCTGCGCCGCGCGAGAGCGGTGATCCGCGAGCGCTCCGCGCGCGCGGCACGCGCGAGCCGTGGCTTCGCCCGCACCCTCTCGAGACCCACGTCGGCATCGTGCAGCTCTCCCAGCGCGCTCTGCACCTCGGACAACACTGCGATCGCGCCCGCGAGGTCGAAGGCATTCCGCAAGAGCTCGGCGTCGTAGCGCAGCTTCTTCGCCGCGATGCGGAGCAGGTGCGCCTCGCGCGGCTCGAGCCGCTCCGCGCCGGCGAGAGCCTCTTCCAGCCTGTCGATCCGCTTCCGCAGCCGCTTGCGGGTCCGCGAGCCTCCCAGGCGGCCCCCGGCGTGCACGCCAGTCAAAGCGCGCAGGAGCAGCGGCTCCGACCGGCGCGTCCAGAGCGCGAGCACGAGGCGCAGGCGGGCCTCGGCGTCGCGCAGGCGCCTCCCGACCTCTCGGACGTCGGCGCGGTGGCGCGCAAGCCAGCGCAGCTGCAGTTGCAGATCGCGCACCTCCCCCAGCGCGTCCTGCAGGCGCTCGATGCGGCCGTCCAGCGCCCGCAGCCGCTTCTTGCCGAACATCTTCACGGCTGCGCGGAGCCTGCGGCAGGCGACCCGCAGATCGTGGACGGTCTTCGCATCCAGCCGCCGCGCGGCACGCGCTTCCGCCGCGCGCACGTCGGCCAGCCGCGCGTGCAGCAGCTGCTCGGCGGCGGCGCGCAGGGGCGTCTCCGCGCGCAGCCCCGACACCTTTGCCGGCCGCGTCACCGCTTCCTCTCGTACGCGTCCACGGCGTCGTGGACCAGCCGCCGCGCCGCGCCCGGTCCCGCGAACCCCAGCGAGCGCGCGTCCTTGTCGGTGAAGAAGGTGGTGTCCAGCTTCGGATCCCACTTGGTCTTCACGCGCGCGCCCTTGGGCGCCTCGACGACCGCCCGCAAGGTCCCCTGATGGTCCCGAGGCGGCAGCTCGTGCAAGGCGGGCATTGCACGGAGAGATTCGCGCGGACCGCGTCCGCCCGTAAACCCGTCCGCGGCGCGGCGTCGATTGCGGTACAGCGATATCCTCCGGCCGTGATCAGCGTGCTCTTGCCGGCGCGGAACGCAGCGGCGACCGCCGGCGCCGCGCTGGAGGGGATCCTGCGGCAGCGCGGGGCGCCCCCGTTCGAGGTGATCTGCATCGACGACGCGTCGACCGACGGGACGGGCGAGGCGCTGGCGCACTTCGCGCAGTCGGACGCGCGCGTGCGGGTCTTCCCGGGCGAGGGCCGCGGTCTGGTCGCGGCGCTGCAGCTGGGGCTCGCCCGCTGCCGCGGCGACTTGATCGCGCGCATGGACGCGGACGACCTGGTGGATCCGGACCGGCTCCGCCTGCAAGCGGAGATGCTCGCCGGCGACGTCTCGCTCGGCGCGGTCGGCAGCCTCGTCCGGTGCTTCCCGCGGCCGCTCACGCCTGGCCTCGCCCGGCTCGAGGCGTGGCTGGACTCCGTGGTCACTCCAGAGCAGTGCGACGCGGCGCGATTCGTCGAGGCGCCGCTGGTGCACCCCAGCACCACCTTCCGCCGCGAGGCGCTCGAGGCGGTGGGGGGCTGGCGCGACGCCGGGTGGGCGGAGGACTGGGACCTGCTGCTCCGGCTGGCGGCGGGCGGGTGGCGGCTGGCGAAAGTTCCCCAGGTCCTGCTCTGGTGGCGCGACTCACCAGGCCGGCTGACTCGCAACGGCGGGGCGTACAGGCCGGAGCAGATGACCGAGCTGCGCGCCCACCACCTCGCAACGGGCCCGCTCCGGGAACGCTCGTTCGACATGTGGGGCGCGGGACCGACGGGCAAGCGGCTGGCGCGGGCGCTGGAGGCGCACGGGCTGCGTCCCCGCCGCTTCTGGGACGTGGACCCGCGCAAGCGCGTGGCGCGCGGACTGCGCGTCGTCGCGCCCGCGGAGCTGCGCGCGCCGGACGGAGCGCTGATCCTCTGCGCAGTGGGCAGGGCGGGGGCGCGGGAGGACATCCGCGCAGAGCTGGCGACGCGCGGGTTCCAGGAAGGACGCGACTTTCTCTTCGCCGCGTGACCTTCCTCACGGAGGATCCGCGTTCCTCGTGCTAGCGTATTCGCTGCGCGGATTCTCGCCCGGGGGAAACGTTGTCGGGAGCGGAGCAGATCGGCCGGCTGCTGGTCTCGAAGGGATACGTCGAGGACCGGTGGATGCGG
>WNEZ01008734.1_pt1 | contig 14057 bp, 13 predicted proteins | sample 5400521 | NCBI WGS metagenome assembly WNEZ01 (sample SAMN13153339, study PRJNA577476) | soil metagenome | isolation source: 120 cm saprolite under Douglas fir tree site 2 hole 1 replicate 1 | place: USA:California | collected 2015-04-18 | reverse complement strand
GGAAAGCTTCAGGAGCGGCGGCAATGGCGAGGTTTCTCGCTGCTCAAGCGTTGGTTCGGGTGCCGGTGGGGGCGGTGGCACCTCTTGCGGAGGCGGAGGTGTAGGCTTCGGCAGCGCCATCACAGTGTGCCATGGTACTTGCTGTGGCCTTTCAGCGACCGGCGTAAGCGGTGGCGGCGGAATTGGTAGCGTATCTACCCTTGGCGGTAATGGTGGCGTGTCTTCTACTATCGGGGAGACCGACGCGGGCGTTGGCTCCGGCCTTGATGGTGGCGCTACGTTTGGTGGCGCTTGTGGTTGTGGAGCGCTCTCCGCGGCCGGCGGGGCAGAAGAGGGCTGCTTGGACGCGCGAATCTGTGCACGCAACTCGGTCAGCGAAGAGTGCTTCGATGCCGCTGGTTCGGTTGGCGCGGTCTCCGGCGAGAACGGCTCGTCAAACTTATCCAGCCAGCGGCGAATCTGGTCGCGGGAATGCGAAGGCAGCCCGGCAAACTCCAATGCCACCACATGGCCGCCGTCCTCGGCGCGAAGAACAATCGCCTCGCCGTCAATCCTGGCGGAGGTATCCAGCGCAAAGGAGAATGGAATCTTTTCGGATGGCCGGAGAGGCATCATGGCGCGGAGAGAGAAGCCCTGCTCCGAAAGGTCGCGCATCATTCCGCCGTTGGAGGGCGGAAGTTCGACGTAGACGAGGCTCAACGGCCGTTTTCGAAGTTGCGTCCGGCGCTCGGTCTTCAATGCCATGGAGACACTTGTTGAAAGAATTCTAACCTGCAAAACAGTGTTTGGGTGAAGCCTTCTGAGAAAAGAGCGTAAAAGAGAACCGGGAGGCAGGTGCAGACTTCAAGATGAACCGCTGAGGAAAAGACAGCGTCTCGGTGGAGCGCTCAACGACGCTATGCGCAATCAAACGTCATGGTCAATTCAATGAACATTGGAATTCATCTACTATCTGGCATCGTAAAATTTCAGAGATCTTCCACAGACGCGGGGATCGTCGGAAGTTGCTGGTCCTCAACGCTGGCGAACGTGGGAACCGCGCGAGCCAAGCACATGAACGGCTCAACCAGCCCAGGCGAAAGAAGCGTACACGAAATCCCTCGATCCGCGGAACGGTGCGGATGTAGATACTACCCATGCTGAAACAAACCAGAGCGAAAGGCGCCAAATTACACTGACGAGGAATTCGCCCGGAAGTTCCCTTACCCGGCGGACTACTCAGTATGCAAAGCGCGGATCAAGCGCAACGCGCGATGTGGCGCTGTCTACCGCTACTTCTTCCGAGCCAGTTTGACGGCGACGCCCAGCAACAGCTTGCGATCGCCTTCTTCCATTTGCCCCAGCAAGCCGCGGATTCGATTGAGGAAGCCGCCCCATTTGCCCGAGAGGCCCCACTCCTCGGAAGGTGAATCCTTCTTGCGAGGAATAACCAGCGGCTTGGCTGGGCCGTTGCCCTGATAAAACAACTGGTAAAGTGGCACTCCCATCGCGCCCGCAAGTTTCTCGAGCGTCTCGATGGAGGGCGTGGTGTGGCCGTTTTCGATCCGGGAAAGGTAGCACCGGGATAGTCCAGTGCGCTCTTCCAGATCTCCCTGTGAGAGTTGCTTTTCTTTGCGGATGTCCCGCAAACGTTCTCCAATCATTCCTGTGTTCTCCTTAGTGGATTACTTGATGCTCCCCCTTGACGGAGGGTTCGGGGACCGGTGTTCCAGCTGAGCGGGAACAAATTCGCCCTGCTGCACCAACTCTGTAATGTCGCTGGCCAACCCCAGGTAGCGTATCGGACGCCCTGCGGGGTCTCGGATTACGAAGCCGCGATCAAAAATCCATCGAATCGAGCCGTCCAGCCGCTGGACGCGGTAGGCGGTTTCCACCCGGTCGCCGGGAAATTCCTGGCCCACAAACTGGATGGCATACTCACGATCCTCGGGAATCACCGCATCCAGCCAGGCGTGGGCGTCTTGGCCCAGGTCTGCGCGGGGGCGCCCCCATACGGTTTCGTAGGCGGGGCTGACATAAAGAATATTTTCGGTCTCGGCCTCAAGGAACCAAATCACCTCACTGCCCGTGCGAGGGGAGTCACTCACCTGGCGGCTCAGCTCGGAACGCGACTTCGCATGAACCCGTCGAATCAGTTCGTCGCGCAGGAAATCCAGCTCCGAGGTGAGGCGAGTGATCTCCGTGTCCTTTGTTTTTTCCAGCCGATAGAGTGTCTCCAGAAGTTTTTCAGAGACCTCACGCTGGTTTGCGACGGTGGCCGCACCCGTCAGCGTCATGGTGGTGGCCACGCAAAGATACGCGGCCAAGGATAGCGGCATCGCTGTTGTGTTATTAAACGGCCCATATCCATGCAACGAGCCCCAGGTGGCGAATCCGCACAGAACGATGCACGCCCCCGCAGCTTCCAGCGGGCAGAAGCGAATCCCGGCCCAGACCAGAAATGGCACACAAAGAAAGAGGGGTGTGTCCACTCTGTCCGTGAAAACTCCGGCAGGACCAAAACTGATCACGCTGACGACGCTGAGTCCGACCAGGAGGACACTCACTTCAATGAGTTCACTCAGGTGTAAGGGTTGGTGCTTACCGTTCAAGAGCAGGATGAGGAAAGGCGTTAGCACCAGAACGCCCAGAGCATGCCCCGCCCACCATGCAGCGAAGATGGTGAGGGGTTCCGGCCGGCCGGCCCAAGCAACCACGCTGGTCCCGACGGTCGCACTGACGAGCGTGGCAAGCGCGCCGGCCAGCACTGAAAAGCGCAAAACATCCGCGGGTCTCGAAAAGGCTGTGCTACCTCCCGCAAAGCGGTTGACCAAATAGCCTCCGAGCAATGCCTCGGCGGTATTCCCCGCAGCGATGGTCAATCCACTCAGCAACGGCTGGGAAGATATGAGTTCAACACACAGGGAAGCCAGAAAGATGGCGGGGACAATACGGCGGCCCCTCAGGAAGCGCAGCTCAAATCGAGCCGATACCACAAATGCGACGATGACTAATGCAGCGATGCCCAGGTTGCGGCCGAAAGACGACTCGATTGGCTCGCCCGGCAGACTCGACGAATCGGAAGAGGAGAAAGCGCGCATATCCACCCAATTGCTCCGCGTTCGCGGGGAGCAATGCCAACAGATTTGTACCTTACTATACCGGGGACTTGGAATCTATACTGCGAGCGAATTGACCAATTGTATACAGTTTTCGTGTGCGTAAAGCAACTGGAAAAACGGCTGGGATTAGTAAGAATTAATGAATTCTCCCCGCAAACGAGGGCTTTTCACTAATTCTCCGCGAGACGGTGGAGGTGGCTCCAGGTTAGAGGCCTCCACGCGGCCCGGGATGGTAGGATTCTGGACAGGAGAGCTTTTAATGCGCTGGACACCTGGCGGGACAAGCGACGATATCGAGGATCGCCGAGATCAAGATGATGGAGGGGGAGGCGGCGGGGGATTCGGCTTCGGCGGCATGCACCTCGGCCTGGGCGGCGTGGTGGTCCTGTTCATCCTGAGTCTTGTCTTCAAGCAAAACTTTTTCGCCCTGCTGGGCGGCGGTACAACTGCGCCGGTCGCCACGGCCATTCACCGGCCGAATCCGGCGCGCGACGAAGCAGAAAAGCCCCTGGTGCAGTTTGTCTCTTTCGTTCTGGACGACACGCAGAAATCATGGGAGCGGGTGTTGCCGGAGCAGGCGGGAGCGCCCTATCGCCATGCGAGACTTGTGCTGTTTCGCAATCACACGCAGTCCGCATGCGGCGGAGCCGAATCTGCCACCGGACCTTTCTATTGCCCCGCTGATGAACGGGTGTACATTGACCTGGCATTTTACGATGAGTTGAAACGCCGGTTCGGGGCGCCGGGCGAATTCGCGCAGGCTTATGTGCTGGCTCACGAAGTCGGCCATCACGTTCAGAAGATCATGGGTATAGAGCGCAAAGTGCAGCAATTGCAGAGAAGCAATCCGGCCGAGGCCAATCCGTTGTCGGTGAAGACGGAACTGCAAGCGGATTGCTTCGCGGGCATCTGGGCCCACTCCACGCAGCAACGCGGATTGCTGGAGGCGGGGGATGTGGAGTCCGCGCTGCACGCGGCTGCGGCGGTTGGCGACGATCACATCCAGCAAATGACGCGCGGCCGGGTACAGCCGGAAACGTTCACGCACGGGAGTTCGCGGCAGCGGATGGATTGGTTCAACAAGGGATTGAATAGCGGTTCCATTGCGGCTTGCAACACGTTTTCTCAACCTTAAAGCGGAGTCGTTTGCGCTGGATTCGTCCCGCCGGGGGAGTTAATCCGAAGGGGGCGGGATGCGCGCGCCAGGAACACCGGGATCGCGCGCTTTTTCGACCGCGGCCTGCGCGGCTTTCGCTTTCTGCGGGTCAATCCACGCATCCTGGGTGACGAAAGTGGTTTGTGTCGGCAGGGCGATTACAGCGCCCGCTTTCTCCACCGTCTCCATGATTTTCAGCAGCAATTGCTCTTGCGTCGCCAGGTATGCGGTAAATTCGGGCTCCAGGATGTAGCAAAAGATCTCCACCTCCAGCGCGTACTCGGCGAAGCGAAGGAACCTCACGCGCGCGGAAGAGTCTTCCACTTTCGGATCTTCGATCAAAAGATTTTGCATCTGGCCGAGCACATAGCGGACATGATCCGGCGAAAGGTCGTAACGCAGGCGAATCGTCTGCTGACACAGGAATTTGTCGCGAAAGCGCAGATTCTCCACAACGGCCGACGCCATGATGCCGTTCGGAATGGAAAGCAGGGTACGCTCGCCGGTCCGCAGCCGGGTGGAGCGCAAGCCGATGTCTTCCACCACGCCTGTCTGGTTGTTGATGCGGCAGGTGTCGCCGATCTGGATCACTTTGTCGAAAAGAATGGAAACCCCGCCGAACAGGTTTTCAAACGTCTTTTGCGCGCCGAGGCCCAGGGCAAGGCTGCCAATTCCGATGCCGGCGAGGGCCGTGGAAACATCCACACCGAGATTCTTAAGGACCAGCAGGGTCACCAGCAGAAATATCGAAACTTCGGTAAAGCGCCGGATGAGCGAAACGATGGAGCGCAAACCAAGACCAGGCGGCGGTAATAGAGCCGGTAAAGCAGTGATGTACCGATGTAGCTGACGAAAATGTAGTGCGACAGGATCGCGATTGTCAGTGTGATCGGATCCACCTGAAAGAATTTCTGCGGGGCGAGCGGCGGCTTATTCCTCGCCTTACGCGCACGGTTCACCAGAAATGCAAGCAGCATCGTGATCAGGCGGCCGCCCAACAAAGCGACAGGCAGAAATATCACGATGGCGATCCACTGCCACAGCGGCATGAACAGCAGACGGTGCGATACCAGTGTTTTTGGGATCTGCTTCTCGATTTCCGGGAAGGTCAGCGATTCAAACATTTCCGGAACGTGATCGAGCGTGGTACGCGAAAAAAACCAAAGCTTGCGCCCACGCTCATCTTCCAGACGGACCAGTTGAACGGGGAACTTGTCGGCTGTTCCCAATGCGCTGCTGATTCTTTCCTGGTCGGGGGGAAGCCCGTCGTCCAGTTTCCCCAGCGGGTCGCGGCTGGTCAGATCCAAAGCGCCGGCGAATTTCTGATTGAAGATCGTCAGGAGTTGGGCGGCGAGCTCTTCGTCATCTTGTTCCGAGTGACGCCGTCGGCTCGGCGGTGGCTGGAAATATTCCACAGCCTTGGCGTACTGCTCCTCCTGCGCCGCTTTGATAAATCCCAACAGCGTTCCCCGCGGAGTTTCGCGGCCCAGCGGATCGGCCGGGACCGCGGGCTCCTGATGCGCGGCTGGCGCCGGCTGTGGCGTGGTGAGGTCCGGAATCTGCGGAACTGCCCCGGCAGAGAAACAAACCAGGAAGGCAAGCAAGAGCAGCGGCCGGCGAACAGGCATATTCGAAACTCCGTGGAAACGGTCCATTCTAGCCGCTAGGAAGACGCAAGAGAAGGCGGAACGCCGCGCGCGGCGGGGCCAAAATGCTCCTGATACCGGCGGAGGAGAAACTGGTCGGTCATCCCGGCAATGTAATCGCAAACGACAAGGTGGCGGGGAATCTGCTGCGTTGCGTGCTCCTGCGATTCGGGCATCGTGTCGCGATTCTGAAGATAGTAGGCAAACAGCTCGGCCAGGCAAGCGACGGAGCGCTGGGAGTCCTCGGTTATGAGCGGGTGGTTATAAATATGGGCGAACAGGAAGCCCTTCAACTGTGCGTTTTGGGCGCGCGCCGTTTCACTGAATCTTGCCAGGCGCTGCGGAACGCGGCGGATTTCGTCCGCGGTGCACGCGCCTGATTGTTCGACAAGCGTTTCCGTATTGGTGATGAGATCGCTGACCAGGTGGTCGATCACTTGGCGAAGGGCTTCGTTGAATTTCAGGCGCGCGCGGGCGGCGGGATGTGCGGCATCGATGCAGGCGTAGAACTCCGCAAAGAACGGCACTTCGTCCCGTAGCGTGTCCAGATCGAGCAGATTGGCTTCCAGCGCGTCGTCGAGGTCGGCGGAGTTGTAGGCGATTTCGTCGACCCAGTCGATGAGCTGCGATTCGAGGGGAGGACGCAGGTCGAGCAGATACTCGGACAACTCCGGATGCGCAACGGGAGAGTAATCCCTGGAGTGCTTCACGATGCCTTCGCGGACTTCAAACGTCAGATTGAGCCCGTCGAATTCGATGTAGCGATGTTCGAAGTGCTCCACGATGCGGAGCGCGTGCAGGTTGTGATCGAAGCCGCTGCCATGGACGCGCATCAACTCGTCGAGCTTTCGTTCCCCGGCATGGCCAAAGGGCGGGTGGCCGATATCGTGCACCAGGGCGAGCGCCTCAACGAGTTCCGTGTTGAGGCGCAAGGCCGCGCCCACCGTGCGGGCAATCTGTGCGACTTCAAGCGTGTGGGTCAGCCGATTGCGAAAATGATCGGAGAAGCGGGTGCTGAAGACCTGCGTCTTCGCTTCGAGCCGCCGGAATGCGCGGGAATGAATGATACGGTCGCGGTCGCGCGCATATTCGCTGCGGTAGGAATGCGCGGATTCAGGAAACCGCCGGCCGCGGGAGGCCGCCGTGTCTACTGCCCAGGGAGCGTGTGTGCGAAGCGTTTCGATTGCCGAAACCTCCGGAGGTCAGGCGAGACGCTGAGTGTTCAGGATTGCGGCGCGAGTTCGCCCAGGCCGCGGTCGGCTTCATCGGCGACGCTCGTGTTCGGATAATCCTTCTTGATCTGTTCGTAAAGCGTGAGCGCTTCTTTTGGATTGGTCTGCCGAAGAATGCCGGCGAGCTCCAGCAGCACCAGCGGCTTCGGAACCAGGATCGAGCCGGAAGTGGAAAGCGCGCGAAGAATCGGGATGGCCTGATCATTTTTCCCGGTGCGTTCGGCGATCAGCGCCTGCTGAAAATTGGCCAGCGCCGCGAGTTCCTTATCCGAACCGTTTTGCAGTTTTTTGAGCTCTTCGGAAGCCTGATTGAGCTTGTCCAGGTCCATCAGGCAGATCGCGGAATAGTAGCTCGCCAACCGGCCCGGAGGAGTCTTCGGATATTTTGTGGCGACGGCGGAAAGCCGGACTTCGGCGTCCTGCGAACGCTGCGCGGGGTCCACATAGGAAACTTCTCCCGGCAGACTCGGCTGGCCAGGGAGCAGGGTCTGCGCGTTGAAGATTTTCATGGCATCGTCTAACGCAGCCTGGGCTTGCGCCGTTTGGCGATCGTTGTAAATTTTCCAGCCATAGTACCCGGAAAAAATCACGATAGCGCCGAGCAGCACGATCGAAGCGATGCGCGTGTGGGAAAGGACCGCCTCGGCTCCATGTTCAATCGATTCCCGGACCCGGTCGTGTTTCAGTTCTTTACGCGAAATATGTTCGGACACAAGCACTCTCCTGCCTATTTCGAAACTTCAATCGTAGCATAACTGAACGGCGCTGGACGTTTGGCCGGTAACCCTTGCTGCAAGGGGTGGCGGCGTCGACTGCCCCATCCGCAAAGGTCGTGGTAATTTTGAAGGATGCAGACCGGTTGTATCCATTGCGGCCAGCAGCACCTCTTGAAAGACGATGCCGTCGCCAAGCATCCCAAGGTCAGCTTTCGCTGCACCAAGTGCGGGCTGACCACGATCGTGGAAGTGAAGCGCAGCGTGGACCAGACGGTGGTGATTTCGCCCATGCCTTCCTTCGCGCGGGCCGATGCCTCCACGCAACGGCTGCGGCTGCTCGCGGTGGATGATGGACTTCGACTCCCGGGGAATCTGGACGTCGTTCTGACCGTGGAAAGCGGCCCGCAGGCCAACCAGAGTTTCACGCTCAGCAAAGCGCGTACCGTGATCGGCCGTAAGGGAGCCGACATCGCGCTGGAAGACCCGGAAATTTCCCGGCACCACTGCGTCGTCGAAGTGCGAGAGGGCAACGTCAATTTGAAGGACCTCGATTCGACAAATGGCACCTTTTTTGAAGGGGAACGCGCGCGCGCGGTGTTGTTGAAGGAAGGCGCGATTTTCCGAATCGGCAGCAGCCTGATTCGCGTCACCTTACGACCTAAGTAGATCCCCAGGAACAATCAATCGGGAGTTGCCAGCGTTGCGGGTCGCGATACGTGTGAGATACTGGCGCGGGTTGGAAGCCTCTCCAAACACAGATGAACCGGCTAAGCATTTGCGTCATCACTCTGAACGAAGCGCATGACCTGCCGCGCCTGCTGAAATCGGTGGAGGGCATCGCGGAAGAGATCGTGGTGGTGGATTCCGGCAGCACGGATGCGACGGTGGAAATTGCCCGGGCCGCCGGCGCACGTGTATTGACGCGCACATGGACGAATTACGCGGAGCAGAAGAATTATGCGGCCGCGCAGGCGGGTGAAGACTGGATCTTGCTGCTGGACGCCGACGAAGAGCTTAGCGGTGCATTGCGCGAATCCATTTTGAAATGGAAAGCCGCCACTCCGCAGTTCCCGGTTTATGAAATGGCCAGGCTGGCGTGGTTCCTCGGCGCGTGGATTCATCATTCCCGCTGGTATCCGGACTGGCAACGCCGCCTCTACGATCGCGGCAGGGCGCAATTTTCCGGCGCGATTCACGAGTCGCTCCAGTTCCAGGGCGCAGTGGGACGATTGCAAGGCGATCTACTGCATTACACGGTCCGCAATCTTCAGGAACAAAGGAGCAAGAGCGAAGAATATTCCATGCTATCCGCCCGTGCCATGTTCGAAAGCGGCCGAAGGAACTGGCGAGCCGCGAAATGGTTTGCTACGCCCTGGGCGTGGATTCGTTACTTTGTGCTGGGGGCAGGATTTCTGGATGGCTACCGGGGATTTGTGATTGCGCGTTCGGCGGCGCACACGGTGTGGCTGAAATACACGAAGCTCGGCGAATTGGTCGAGCTGGCAGCCCGGGAAAAGAAGTAGAAGCATCTGCGCGCCGCACTTCCCTCTCCCGCCATTTTTCGTTTGTTGCGCCGATTAGTCTGGATACCCGTGAGGAAATTTCTTCCGCCAGTCCCACGCCGACTGGATGATGGATTCGAGCGAAGAGTGCTTTGGTTCCCATCCCAGCATGCGCTTCAGCTTCTCATTGCTGGCCACGAGAGTGGCGGGGTCTCCCGGCCGCCGGGGAGAGAGCTTGTGCGGCACTTTGCGGCCGGTGATGCGCTCCGCCACCTGCACCACCTGAAGATTCGAATAGCCGCTGGTGGTGCCCACATTGAAAGCCTCGCCGTGGACGCGGTCGATTTCTTCCAGCGCGAGCACGTGGGAATCCGCTATATCCAGCACGTGAATGAAGTCGCGGACGCAGGTTCCGTCCGGTGTCGGATAATCAAATCCGAAAATTTCCATCTCCGGCAACTGGCCTAGCGCGGTATCGAGGACTCGCGGGATCAAGTGCGTTTCCACGCGATGATTTTCGCCACGTTCCTTGCTGGCGCCCGCGGCGTTGAAGTAGCGCACGGTGACGTATTTCAGACCGGTGTAAGCCCGATAATCCGCAAGGATTTGTTCAAACCGCAGCTTGGATTTTCCATAAGGATTGATCGGCGCTTGCCGGTGATCTTCGGGGATCGGGACGACCTCCGGCTCTCCGTACGTCGCGGCGGTGGAGGAAAAAATCATTTTGTCCACGCCGTGGCGAACCATGGCGTCCAGCAGGTTGACGCCGCATCCGACATTCGCCGCGTAAAATGTGCTGGGCTCGCGAACCGACTTCGCCACCAGTGCTTCGCCGGCAAAATGCATCACCGCGTGAATCTTTTGCGTCGCGAATACTTTCTCGATTTGCTGGCGATCCGCCAGATCCGCCTCGATAAAAACGGCGGAGGGTGGCACGGCCGCCCGGTGGCCTTCCTGAAGATTGTCCAGGGCAATCACGCGATGGCCGCGTTCAAGCAACACCTCCGAGCAGATGCTTCCGATGTAGCCGGCGCCTCCGGTCACAAGAATATTCAACGAAGATCCTCCGCGTAATGGGATCGAACGGCAACTTTCGAGTATACAGCCGAACGGCGATTGTTCCGCCGGGAAGACCCGAGTCCGAACAGCCGGTGAAAGAAAAACGGAGAAATACGAATTTGGCAGAATCGAATCATCAAACCAGCTTGAAGTTTGCAAGTGCGGAGCGGCAAGGATCAAACCCCAAAAGCAAAAGCGCCGAACAGGTCCTTTACCTCCTGTGCGGCGCTTTTACGTACAAACTTTGCGCTAGTAATGTATTCCCTGTAAGAATGTTCCAGCAGTTCCCTCCTGTCCGCTCGCCGGATTCCGTCAAGCTAATTTGTAGATTCGACTACCCATCGTCCTTTTGTTTCGAGAAACTCCACCCCCACCGCGTAGCCGTCGCCACGCAGCGGATGGCAGTAAGCCACCCGAGCTTCAGAACGAAATTCTCCGGTACGCGACGTCAGCACCACCGCCGCGCCTGTTTCCCAGCGCCGCACGCTGACCACGCGCGCTCCCTTGGCGCTGACGTTTTCCGTAAACGTCGCTTCCACGCCGGGCAAATGCCGGTGGCCGTCGAGCACGACGGGTATCTCCATCGGGATGCGATTTTCGCGGCGGTTGAAAGGGTGAATGTTCCTGTGAGCCATTGTTCGTCATCCTCACAGGCACGCGGCAATGCGCGTGATGGAATTCATGGGATTACCATTTCCGCGGTGCTTCATGCGGTAGAGCGCGCGGTCGGCGGCGCCCAAAAGTTTTTCGGCGGAGTCGCCGTCTTCGGGATAGGCGGCGATTCCCGCGCTCACGGAAAGCGCGGGCGCTTCATTTTCCAGCGACAACCGCTCGCGGATGCGCCCGGCGACGCGTGAAGCGATTTCCTTCGGCGCTTCGGGCAGGACCAGCGCGAACTCATCTCCTCCGTAACGCGCCGGAGTGTCAATGGCGCGCGAATGATGCTTCAGCGTTTTTCCAAGGCGAACCAGCGCGCGGCTGCCGACAAGGTGCCCGTAGCGGTCGTTGATCGCTTTCAGGCCGTCCATGTCGAGGAGCACGATGCTGAAGGGCCGTTGGGTCCGGCGCGAACGATCGAGTTCGGATTCAATCACCGCGATCAACCGGCGGTAGTTGGCGAGGCCCGTGAGCGGATCGCTGACCGCCATGGAGCGCACCTGATCAAACAGGCGAGCCTGGTCAATCAACGCGGCGCCCAGCATGATCGCGTAGCTGGCCACCTTGTTGAGTTCCGCAAAGAAGAATGGGCCGTCGAACAGGCGCTGGGAAAAAAGCGCCGCGGCGTGGCAGGCGGCGTTCAGAAGCGCCACAAGAAACAGCGAATAATCGTAGAGCGAAGCGTCGCTCTCATTTCTCTTTTCCGACTGATAGCGGCCGTAGAAGAAGAAAGCGGCCAGGGCGAAAAGTCCGCCGGGCAGAAGCTCCCAGGGACGCGAGAAAAACGCGCCGGACTGTGCCACTGGCGCAGCCGGAGCGGCCATGAAAGCCGCGCTGGTGATGTATGCGGCGGCGGCCACCACAAAAAGTGCGCCCGCAGTCTCGCGGCTGGGTTGGCGCGCCGTTGGAATGAATTTCTCCACGGCTAGCGCGGCCAACAGCAGAACTGCAAGCATCGTGCGGCCAACCATCCAACCCATCGGCACATGAGAGAGCGCCACCGCCCCCGAGCGCAGAAGATTGTTCAGCCCAAAGTAGCCGATCGTCTCAATCATTCCGGACAGGACAAACCCGAAGGCAAGGATCAGGGCGATGCGGTCATGCGTCCCGCGGAAACGGACGAGTGCGTTCGCGGCATAGCAGAAGCAGAGAAGAGAACCGCCCACTTCCAGATACAGATAGTTGGTTGGCGCTCCAAAGAAGTGTGTTTGCCGGGAAGAATAAACCACGAAGAGGTAGAGGGCCCCGAGTACACCATAGACGATGGCAGGAAGATTTCCGCGATCTTTGCGGAAGAACCCTTTGATTTGCCCCCTATCGCCCAAAACAACCCCCAATTACCGGAGAAACCCGGACAAGGCAGGAAATAGCACGTCCATGCCCTTTTCGACGACTGAGAGGGGGGCTATAAGCATATGAAAATAAAAGAATTGCGAAGAGAGGCGAAAATGATGGGAAAGGCTGAGACTGAAAACGAGACACGATATACGCCCGTCTCAGTCCGTTATTGAAACACTATCGCTAATGTATCCAGATAGTTAGCAGGGGTTTAGGCACTATCGTCCCGAAAGTGGGCAAAGTCTCATGCTGAGACAGTCTCAATCTGCGCTGAGTCAGCGTTTCTCAGGGTTTTGGGGGTAAATCACGGGCTTCTATGACGGAAGCGAACCCATTTCGCTTGTGGCTGCCGTCGCAAAAAGGTGAATTTCCGGTATGCCCGCACCGGCAGAACGTGACCGCGGTGCGCCCTCCCAGCCCGAACTCTTTGCCATTCTGATCGACGACTGAGAAGTCGCCTTCCACACGCAGTGGGCCGTTAGTGAAAACTGTGACTTTTGTGCCAGCCAAGGATTCCTCCGTTTACAAAATCGGTAGAGAGTTTCAGAGACGACTTAAAGATAACGACGCAAATAGCGAAATACAAGCGAGCGGCAAAGAATTCGCCAGCCCACACCTTCAGCGGTAACTGCTGTTGGTCAGCTAATAGCGCGGGACGGAGGGATCCACTTCCGTGGACCATGCCAGAATCCCGCCATGTAAATTATAGATTTTTCGGAAACCCGCCTTGCGCAGGAAATCCACCGCCTCCGCCGAGCGTTTGCCGCTACGGCAGTGAGCAACGATTTCGTGCGAAGAATCGAGTTCGTGCACGCGGCGGGGAAGTTCCCCGAGCGGAATGAGATGCCCGTTGAGATTGCAGATCTGGTATTCGTGCGGTTCGCGCACATCCAGAATGAAGAGGTCATCGCCGCGGTCCATGCGCTGCTTCAGTTCGGCGGGCGAGATTTCCGGGACGTGCAGATTGCTTTCGGGCTCTTCTTCACCGCGGATGCCGCAGAATTCGTTGTAATCAATCAATTTGTGAATGGTGCGATTCGTGCCGCAGACCGGGCAATCAGCATTCTTGCGGAGTTTCAGTTCGCGGAATTTCATGGCCAACGCATCGAAGAGCACCAGGCGGCCTTGTAGCGAATCGCCGCGGCCGAGAATCAGCTTGATCGTCTCCATGGCCTGCAGCGAGCCGATGATGCCTGGAAGCACGCCGAGAACGCCGCCTTCGGCGCAGGAAGGCACCAGGCCCGGCGGAGGCGGCTCGGGATACAAGCAGCGATAGCAGGGGCCTTCGGGCATGCCAAACACGGTGACCTGCCCTTCGAACCGGAAGATGGAGCCGTACACGTTGGGTTTTCCGAGCAGCACGCAAGCGTCGTTCACCAGGTATCGCGTGGGAAAATTGTCGGTGCCGTCGACGATGATGTCGTAATCCTTAAAGAGTTCGAGGGCGTTCTCGCTGGTCAGCCGGGTTTCATACGTGGTGATTTCAATGTCGGGGTTCAGATTGCTCAGGCGTGCGTGGGCCGCCGCGGCCTTCGGTTTGCCAACATCGCTGGTGCCAAACGTAATCTGCCGCTGCAGGTTCGTGAAATCCACCACATCAAAATCCACCAGGCCGATTTTGCCTACGCCCGCCGCCGTAAGATAAAGCCC
>WNEZ01037439.1_pt1 | contig 14060 bp, 11 predicted proteins | sample 5400521 | NCBI WGS metagenome assembly WNEZ01 (sample SAMN13153339, study PRJNA577476) | soil metagenome | isolation source: 120 cm saprolite under Douglas fir tree site 2 hole 1 replicate 1 | place: USA:California | collected 2015-04-18 | reverse complement strand
ACAGTGTGCGTATCTTCACAAGCTGGCTGCGCGTTTGGGTGTACCTTCTGCGCAACGGGTCAGATGGGCTTTGATCGTCACCTGAGCGCAGGAGAGATTGTAGCCCAGGTGCTTTTCTTTGCACGCGAGCTGCGTACCGCACCGTGGGCCGCGGAGGGGCTTCCTGGGAGCGCTCCCATCGATCACATCACAAACATCGTTTTAATGGGTATGGGTGAGCCTCTACATAATTATGATAATGTGTTGCGGGCACTGCGTATTCTGAACAGTCCTGATGGTTTTAATCTGGGCGCGCGGCATATGACCGTTTCTACGGTGGGATTGGTCCCCGCTATTCGCAAGCTCAGCCAGGAGCCACTGCAGGTCAACCTGGCCATTTCGCTGCATGCCCCAACCGATGAGCTACGCAGCCAGACCATGCCTGTTAACAAGAAGTATCCCTTACTGGAACTACTTTCCGCCTGTAGAGACTATATCGATGCTACCGGGCGCCAGGTGACGTTTGAGTATGTGCTGCTTGCAGGTGTCAACGATACAGCGCAATCTGCCCATCAACTTGGCGAGTTACTTGCGCCCCTCAAGCAGTTTGCCCATGTCAATTGCATTCCGGTCAACGCCACCTCCGCCGATTACCGGCCACCCGGTGGAGAGGCTATTCGTGCTTTCCGCGACATTCTTTTTGAGCATGGAGTGAGCAACAGCGTGCGCGCGGAGCGGGGAGACGACATCGCCGCGGCCTGCGGGCAATTAAGAACGCGCTTTGAGAGAAATCGCAATCATCAATAAAGATCAGAAATGAGGTAGGCCAGATCGCATGCGATTTGGCCTACCTCATTTCTGATCTTTATTGATGATTTTACCTGGCTTTCGGCAACTTGGTCATGGTTCTCAAACACCGAGTACAGATATTCACATTGCGCGGAACACCATTGACTTCAAGGCGGCGGCGCTGCACGTTCAATACGAAGCGGCGACGTGTACGTTTTTGCGAGAAATTAACATTATTGCCATGCATTGGTTTGCGTTCACATATTTCACAACGACCAGACATATGACTTATCCTTTCTACTGCATTAAAGGCTTAGCTTCTAGCCCAGCGTCTCTTGATAATCGAGCCTGCCTCTGATATACTGCATATGTTTCAATCTCGTTCATCTCAGATGAGAAGCCATCTTCAAGGTAATACTTAAAGAGAAGCTGAACACGCCATGCGAGTATATCACGACATTGCTTGTTTTGGCAAGAGCGACCGAAGAAGGGTCTATATCCTTCCGGGTGAACCGTAGGGCGCGATGTATCGCCGCCATCGCCGATTTATCGGCCGGCCTCGTCAATCACCCCAAAGGATGGAGATCCCGAAGAAGAGAAGAAGATATGCACATACCAAAGACCGCCGTCGTCCAACCACAAAACGGGTCGCGCCCTCTTGGTAAGATAGAAGTCCTGCCCAACGCTATTCACACTATTGCTGTCCAGGCCATCAGTGAATGCTATGGTGTCGTTGGCATCACTTCTCCTCGCCTTCGTAATGGGCGGGCGGTGTTCCTCCCGCCGGAACATCTCAACCAGGGTGTACAGGTGCGTATTATCAATGACCAGATTATTATCGAAGTCTATGTTGCATTGGAATATGGACTGCGTATATCGGAAATAGCTCATAATATTATGAGCAGCGTCAAATTCTCTATTGAGAAGATGCTCGGAGTACCAGTTGCCCAGGTCAATGTTAACGTTCAAGGACTCAGCCAGGACTCAAGTAAGTCATGACACACAGTAGGTGTAGGGACGCCCTTTGCCGGGCGGATACCTGTGGGAGCGACTAACTATGCAGGAACAAACATCGTACATACCGCATGTGCGAACACAGCGCCCCAGGCGCATTAGCGTCTTTGATGGGCAGGATCTCAAGAAGGCTATTTTAGCTGGTGCTGCATCGTTAGAAGAACACCGTGAGATCATCAACGCGCTCAATGTCTTCCCCGTTCCTGATGGGGATACCGGCTCCAACATGTCTGCCACCATGCAGGCAGCCATTCGTGATATCGTCAATAGCAAAGAGACCTCGGCAGGAGTGATCGCGGCCAGGTTAGCGCACGGCGCCTTACTAGGTGCGCGTGGAAATTCCGGTGTTATCCTCTCGCAGATTTTACGTGGACTGGCCCAGGGACTTGACAAGAAGCAGACGTTTTCCGCGCCCGATCTTGCCCTTGCGCTGCAAGAAGCTCAGCGTCTTGCCTACCGGGCTGTCATCAAACCCGTGGAAGGTACCATCCTGACCGTTATACGTGAAACCGCTGAAGCCGCCCAATTGAGTGCACAACGAGGTGATGACCTTGTAGCGCTGATGCAGGAAGTTATAATAGCGGCACGGCAATCCGTAGCTCGCACTCCAGAACTGCTGCCCACGCTTAAACAGGCTGGCGTGGTCGATTCCGGTGGCCAGGGCCTCTGCACTATTCTAGAGGGAGTATGGCATTATGTTCGTGGAGATTCGGCCCAGTTAGCAACTTCTACTGCGGTTATCGATGCTACTATGCCTGGCGCGATTACTCCCACCACAACGCCCTCCCCGGAAACTGCGGTTAAAAAGGGGCGCGTAAAGATTGAAGAGGAGTTCGGCTATGAAGTAGTCTTTTTGCTGCGTGGCGAAAAACTCGATGTTAACAAGATTCGTCAAACCATTATCGATATGGGCGGGGTATCCACCGTTGTGGCTGGTGATGAGAAGATGCTCAAAGTACACACACATACCGGCTGGCCGGGAAAAATCCTGGATTATGCCGTGGGACTGGGGAGTTTGCTGGATATCAATATCGAGAACTTACAGGAGCAGAGCCTCACTTACGCGGCAGAGAGTGAAGCCGAACATGCTGCCGAGCAGGAGCAGCCTGCAGTCCACCAGGTCGCCACCGTCGCCGTAGTATCCGGCGCAGGATTTGAGCGGGTTTTTCGAAGTGTAGGACTCACCGCCATCGTCCCCGGCGGCCAGACGATGAACCCCAGCACCGAGGAACTGCTCACGGCAGTCAACAATGTAGATGCCGAACAGGTGATCCTTCTTCCAAATAATAGTAACGTTATCTTGAGCGCGCGCCAGGTACTCAACTTATCTAGTAAAGAAGTCTATATTGTTCCTACCGAGACCATGCCCCAGGGCATCGCTGCGCTTCTCGGATTCAACTTCGAGGCCGATTTTGAGACGAATTGCAAGGCCATGACCGAGGCAGCCGAAAGCATTCAAACGGCAGAGATCACGACCGCAACTCGCACTGTACAGCTTGATGGTCTGCGCGTGCGCGAGGGTGATTATATCGGCCTGGTGAATGGAGACCTGGTTATCGCAGGGCAAGATATGGAGTATGTCATCCATGAGACGCTGCAACGTATGAATATCGAGCGCTATGAAATTGTCACGCTTTATTATGGTGAAGACATGACCCGGCAGCAGGCGGAAGAGACTGCCAGGAGCATTAAGCAAAAATACTCGCAGCTTGAGATTGAAGTTGTAGATGGAGGCCAACCCCATTACGCCTATATTCTTTCGGCAGAATAAGTGTAGGGGCCCGATTATGCACTGTAACGAAATACCCAGGGTATCGTGAACGGGTACGTCACACTCGTAGGGCCCGATTTATCGCGGCCAGCGCCGATTTATCGGCCAGTGGGAAACCCACCACCTACGCCGATGAATGTGTTAAAACTCATTATCCCGCCCCACGGTGGGGCGGCGGGAGGGCGCATGGCACGTTCGGGCGACAGGCCAGGGCTGCTGGCATTACCATTGTACCGCTCACCGTCTTTTTTGGTGATGAAGCTTACCTTGATGGTGTAGAACTGGATAACGCGGGATTCTACAGAAAACTTCAATCAAGCAAGGAGTTACCGCGCACATCACAACCGTCTCCAGCAGCATTTCAGGAAGCTTTTATACATCTTATCAACGAAGGAGCTGATGCTATCCTCTCGGTCCATCTTTCTGCGAAGCTAAGTGGTACCTACCAGTCCGCGTGCACTGCACGAGATACCTTACCTGATAACGTTAAGAAGATACCCATTGAAATTATCGATTCGCAAAGTATAAGTGTAGGTATGTCTCGGGCAATTATCCTGGCAGCGCAAGATGCTCGTGAGGGCCTGGGGCTTCCGCAGATTAAAGCGCACGTCCTTGATGAACTGGCTCGCACTCGTATTCTTGCCGTCCTTGATACACTGGAGTATGTGAGACGCGGCGGTCGCATTGGCGGTGCCAGGGCTATGCTGGGGAATATGTTAAGCGTCAAGCCGATCGTCTCATTGAAAGATGGCGAAGTAATCCCTATAGAGCAACCACGCACACGCAGCAAGGCCTACGCACGGATTGCGCAATTGCTGCAAGAAATGGGCAAGGTAGATCACGTCTCTATTGCCGAGTCAAACGAAGAGGTTGGTGAGCAGCTTGCGGAGGTAATCAAAACAGTTTATTCCGGTGATCTCCCCATCTACCGGCTTGGTGCCGTACTGGGCACTCACACCGGCCCCGGCACGGTGGCTATTGCCGCTGTTATCGCAAAGCAGCCCTGAACAATCTACAAATCAGAGGTCGTAGGGACAGGGGTGGAGTGGAGTGGTGTGGGGCCCCTTGTGGGTGTCCGTGGGAGCCAGCCCCGATTGTTGGTAGAACTTATCCTTAACCATTGACGTTTCACCATGTGTCAAGTTACAATATATATATGGGATGTTAGAAGTCACTCAGGCTTCTTTGCCCATACCGAAACTATCCATCGGAGCTAGACGTGACCTATGTAGGAGGTATTCGCAAGAAAGGTAGTACCGGGTGCTGTTTACCACGTAGTTCGTTTTTTTGTAACGGCCTGTTGTTCGTTAGAAACCATCTCTAGAGGTGCCCCCGGTGGGTATCCGTGGGCAGCCATCTTTTCGAGCATGTCGGGATGTCCCTGGCGGATGCCCGGCGGTTGGCTATGACTATGAAGGAGGAACGACTGTGGGAATGTTACGGGTGATGTCACGACGCGGTGATGACCGAGTTACCTGGGATGAGCAGAAAGTTTTGGCAGGCGATCCCGAATCAACTGCCGCTATTCGTGAAGCGGAACGTATCTTTGCACAGGAACGAGCCAAAGGTGCAACAGCCTTCCGCATGGATCCCGGTAAACCGGCGCAGCGCATCGATGAATTTGACCGAACAGCCGAGCAGATTGTCCTTGTCCCGCGAGTCGTTGGCGGATGATCTTAATCACTCAGCAGGTGCTTACCACCCTGGGTTGGATTGTCTTAGCGCTGGCGATATCTCCGATGGTATGGTTGATCTTCCAACCATATTTCAAAAGTTTGTCGCCTGCTGAACGAAGGGCGAATGGGCTTCTGCATGATGTACTGACTCCTGAGCAATGCCGTCAACTTATGTGGCGTGGATATTTGGAAGTTCCAAGTCCTACAACCGCCCAGCGTGTATATCATGTGCCGCGTGCCAGGGGCTATGTTCAGGTCATCGAGAATGGCCGAGCGGTGATGCGTTTGTGTGTTCAGCCTGTAGAATGTCTGCCCGACGCCGATATCGTTGTGCTGCATAAGCTGATGATAGAGGCTAACGAAGAGCATTATCTACAAAAAGCGAATAAGTACCTCTGTTCCGAGTAAATGAGTAGGGGCCAGATTTATCGCGCCCCACGGGGGTATTTCATCTTCCAGTATTTGCGCTAATTCGCGGTGACCATTCTGTTTGACACAAGCGTGAGGTCCTCCATCCAGTGGTGTGTGGCAAAGCGGACAGACGGGTCTTCCACTGTTGACCAGTACCGTAATCATGCTGCTTAAGTGGTGCGCCTGCTCTATTGTAAAGCGGAAGGAGAGGCCATCGTCTTCACGCAGGATAAGCTGAGGTTCCTGACCAGGTTCCAATACTATTTCTAGCGGAACACTGATCAGTATCAATAAATCGCGCCTCTCATCGTAACTGATGCGCAGTTGACCCACCTGGAACTCAAAATCGGGCTTGGCCGGAAAGTTAGCCGGCGCTCCCTCAGGAGGCGGCAGAGGGTCAGCTTGAGCCTCTACGCGCAGGATTTGACCCTCAGAAAGTTGAGCTAATATGCGGTCGAGTGCTATTGAGAGGGTATGGAGTTGCTCCTTCTCCATCCAAATGGCGACCGAGATAGCACGCACTAATACGAATATACGAAAACGACGTTGACCGGGTTGGCCTATGGCCTCGGCGCCAACCATATCCACGCGGCCTAGGTCTCTTATCATGTCAAACCTCCATCCCTGGCTGGTGAGGGCACATTCAAGGCTATCCCTCTAACCAATGGGAGTGAAATTGCTACTATCCTATCTACTAATACCCTCGTGAAGGATCGTACTGGTTCTGCAACGGCTGACCGGCACGATAACGCCGCAGATTATCAGCAAACAATGCAGCAAGACGAGTTTCATAATAAACGCTGTTACCGGCAATATGAGGCGTCAGAATCACGTTCGGCATCGCGTATAAAGGGCTTTCAGGGGGCAGCGGCTCCTCTTCCGTTACATCGAGTCCTGCACCTGCAATCCATCCTTCGTGCAGCGCACGCACCAGCGCTTGCTCGTCAATGACGCGCCCGCGGGCAATATTCACCAGGTAAGCGTTGTGGCGCATAACCCGTAATTCAGCTTCACCGATTAACTTCTCGGTTTCTTGTGTCAATGGTACTGAGATAACCACGTAATCACTCTGGCGTAACAGTTCGTGTAACTGTTCTGGAGGAAAAGTCTGATCCACATGCGGATCCTGAATTCCCTGGGCATGCATCGAGTGCCGGGTACCCAGCACGTGCATACCAAAAGCGCGTCCAAGTTGTGCAATTCGCCGGCCAATGTGGCCAAGCCCAACAATGCCGAGGGTTTGTCCTTCTAATTCACGCCCTCCAAGATTGTACCAGATAGCGCTGCGCGCCCATACATGCCCGTCCTGAAGGCGTACCATCTGTGGCCAGTTCCAATTAAACATCAGCATACTGCCGAAAACGTACTCGCTTATAATAGTCGCGTGAATGCCTGACGCTGTAGTCACAATCACACCGCTGTCAGCTTCGAGCAGTCCACTCGGCCTGAGGGAATCAACACCTGCGCCTGGAAATTGCAGCCAGCGCAGCCTGGGCGCCAGTGCGCGCAAGTTAGCAGGGATTGTAGGACTACATAAGACCTCTGCATCGGACAAGTAGACAGAAAGTCCATCAGAAGTAGTTACAACTACCGCCTCGCTGGCAGCAGCCTCCTTGAGAACTTGCTGCGATGCCGACGTGAAAGGAAATGTACTCACGACTTTCAGACTGCTAGACACTTCACGCCCTGCCTTTCAAAATGTAGTCAACAAATTCGATTAGCGAACAAACACAACTTGCCATAGTTAGTTGTAGTTGTAGTCTATACGATGCAAAGCATTGTGACAAGGGTGTTTATTGGCAAGCAAATAGCCTGATCTGGTTGACAATTGTCCTAAAGAAATTCACTTTAGTGTAGATACGTATTTTCAAGCGTTTGAACAGTTAGAAGTCCAGGTGCATCTGAGTTCTGGTAGGGGTATGCCTCGCAGCTACATCCTACATACTCGGGCAACCTCTCTGGTTGTCCCTACTTAGGGAGTCGGTAGTATGCAGTTCAATAACGACGCGAATCGTTATCCTTGGCCGGAGGTATCCCCGGCCCCTACTGTTCCATATAATAATGGACAGATGGGTCCTGCCCAGGGCTGGAAGGAATTTCCAACACAGGGAACACCCCCTCCTCGGAGGCCAAAAGGGAGAGGCCGCCGTCGTCTATTGACTCTTCTCAGCATAGTTTTGCTTGTGATGTTGATTATTGCCGCTGTACGCGTGACAGCCTTAGCAAGCGGCAACGATGACCAGTTAGTGCTAAAGATAGGAGATCAACAACAGGCTCTGATTGATCTGCGCCAGAGTCTTCCGATCAGCCCCTATCTTTACGGTGTTAATGTATTTCCTGAATCCGGCACAGTCTCCATAGATAATTTCTATTCGGGTTTCATGAACTATGGCCCTGAGATAGTTAACGAAATGAAAAGCGCGGGCATCAGGCTGCTGCGCTTTCCGGGTGGAAACTGGGGAGAGGGTCGTATCCTCTCCTATGAACAGCTCGACCATTTTAGCACCCTGCTTTACAAGGTAGGGGCCGATGGTATGATCCAGGCTCGTCTTTCAAACCCAATCGACCTTTCCGGCAAGCCTGCCAGCTTGCCAGCCAGAGCCAACCTGGCAGCTCAGTGGGTAGACTTCATGAACCACCCCTACAGCGCCTTGCGTACAGGAATATATAAGACTGAGCAGATCCATCCCATTAAATTCTGGTCTATAGGCAATGAGCCCAATCGACTCATTAATCCCGATACAGGGAAAACGTTCACAGTTGCAGAGTATGTTGATGCCTTTATTCAGTACTCTATCGCCATGCATAAAAAGGATCCAACCATCCAGGTCTTTGGCCCGGAGATTAGCCAGTTCTTTGGAGCTGGCGTAGGTCCAAGGGATTTAGATGGACACGGTACACTCTGGATGGAGGGGTTCTTGCAAGGCGTGGCTGCATATGAGAAAGCCCATCCTGAACTATTAACTAAATATAAATTTCACCTGCTGGATGGAGTCTCATTTCATCGTTACCAGTTCAACGATGCTAGCAGCGCTCCCTACCTGTTAATGAGCAGCACGGATGAATGGAATTACCTGCTTCCATCACTGCGCCAGCTCATTAGGCAGACCCTTGGGCGCGATATACCGGTTGCTGTAACGGAGATCAACACGAATCCAAATGCCCAGTCACCTACACACGGGCAGGCCGCGCTCTGGTGGGCCGATACGCTCGGCACGCTGATGAACCAGCAGGCAGACTTCGTGTCCTATTTCTCGGCAGAGGGTGTGGATCAACCTTATCCGCTGTTCACCTCTGATGCCTCGCACAAACCTACGTCAATGTTTTGGGTAATGCAGTTGTTTGCACACCTGCAGCAAAATCTTGTTCCATTGCAGATACAGCGCGATCCGGTGAGCGTCTATGCCACGCAAGATGACGCACACCAGGACGTCAGTCTCTTGTTCATTAATAAATCGGGCGGTGGCAGTCCTTTGATACTTACTACATGTGGCAATAAAACGGATCCACTTAGCTACAACATTCCGTGTTAGAAGTCTTTTTGTACAGCCGCAATAGGGGGAATAGTGTCATTAACCTTTATTAATCAATTCTTTTTAATACTCTATTTGCTTATCATAGTGCTGATGGTTTTCCAGGCTATCTTCAATATACGTTTGCGTCTCTTCATCTGGGAGAAGCCGGAGTATGCGTGGCTCAGTCATGCGCCGACCATCTATCGCGACCCCTGCCTCTCCTTTACTATTCTCTTACCTGCCAGGAATGAAGAGGACGTATTTCGAGAGACTATTCAAAAAGTATATGATCTCAACTATCCCAAAGAACTGATGCAAATCATTGCCATCTGTCGCGTGGATGATCCTGGTACCATTGCCGAGGCCCAGGCCAAAATGAGCGAACTTGGCGATCAAAACGTACAATTGCTTATCTATAATGACTACCCCATCAGTAACTTCTTGAATGTACTGGAATATTTCTTCTGGTATAAATCATCCATGCACTTCTTCGCGCGCATCGGCATAACTCCGCTTGGTGGAAATACCGTCTTTGTGCGGCGAGAGTTGATGGAGCAACTGGGTGGCTGGGATGAGTATTGCCTTACTGAAGATGCAGATCTCGGCATTCGTCTTAGCCTCGCGCATGCTCGTATGCGCATCATCTACGAGGATGAATACGTCACTCGCGAGGAGACGCCGTATACTATTGCACAGTTCATCAGACAGCGCACGCGCTGGAATCAGGGCTTCATTCAAATTCTCTTCAAGGGCGAATGGCTGAAGCTGCAAAAGTTTTCCCAGCGCTTACTGGCATTCTATGTACTCATCTTACCAGAAGTGCAGGCATTGTTTGCACTTCTGGTGCCTGTTGCAATCGTGATGTTCTTTTTAGTCAAGTTCCCTGTCTGGCTTGCCATGTTCACCTTCTTCCCGCTGTATTGTTTTGTCCTGGGAGTGTGCTTAGACCTGGCAGGGCTACACGAGTTCCTGAAGGTGCATAAGCGTAAGTGGAGATGGCGCGAGGCGCTGATTTTGGTGCTGGCCTTCTTCCCATATCAATGGATACTGAGTATGGGTGCTCTACGAGCGTTATACCGCGCAATGAAAGGCACATCCAACTGGGAGAAGACCGTACACATCGGACAGCACCGCAACAGGATCATAGCGTGAAGCAACCGACCGTAGGGGCCGATTATGAACTTGAACGAAATACTAGGGGTATGGTGAACGGACGCGGCCCCCCGTAGGGCCCGATGTATCGCGGCCAGCGCCGATTGATCGGCCAGTGGCGGAATGGTCCGCTATCCGGAGTATTTTGTTACGTGCCATAATCAGCCCCTACGGTCGGTTGCTTGCCTACAAACAATTCATACACCCGACAAATAGAGATTAAGAAAGGTACATGACAGTTTCTTATAGACCTACGCAAAACTCTCAAGAACCAGAACCGCAGCATCCAGACGATCAGCAACCGTGGGGACCTGTAGCCGGGCCACAAGGGGAACCTGTGTGGCATCCGCAGCAATCACCGGCAATGATACAGCGCAATGTTGTTGGGAGACCCTATGCAAATGCTCCTGGGGGGCTTGCAGGCAATATCCAACCGGGAAGTTACGGCCAGGTAAGGCCTAATGAAATAGGCCCTTACTCCGCACCTCCTGGCGCCTCAAATGGGAGCCCAGTACAACCATACCCCCTTTCTGTACCACCAGCTCCATTTATCCAGTTTGCCATGCCTATGCCTCCCCAGGGGCAGGCGGTACAACCTGTGGGTACGAACGGCGCTGATTGGCGAAGAAATAGTGCAGGAGCTGCCCCAGGTGGGTCTGCCTTTATCGCTCAAGGAGTCTCTCCGCAAGCAACAAATATCCAAAGTGGACCTCCACCACAGATTTACAACGGCAATATCATTCTGTTTCGCAGTCCAAGTTTCTTCTTGAGCACTGTGTATCGTCCTGGGCAAAGACAGGATCCTATACGCAAACCTACTGGGCACACTGTGATGACGCCAAAAGTGAACCCGCAGCAAGTGAACCGTGTGGCGATCAGCGAAACGCTCCTGATGCCAAACGTAACGCTGCATACTACCAAACAAACAAGGGCCATTCCTTTGCCTGCGTGGTTGGAAGCGATAATTGTCTTTTTAAGCCTTGCCGTTACATTCGTGGCTCACGCGTATAACTTGTTCAATTTCCCACGCTACGAGCTGGATGAAGGCACTTACATGTCGAATGCCTGGGCAATTACGCGGGGGCTTATTTCACCATACCCCTATGGTTATGGACACTCGCCACTGGGCTGGATGCAAATCGCTGCCTGGACACAACTCACCGGGGGCATCTTTGCCTTCGGCAATGCCCTCAATAGCGGTCGTGTCCTCATGGTCTTCTATGCGGTTGGCTGCGCGTTGCTGGTGTACCTGATTATGCGCCGTTTAAGTGGAAGTCTCAGCGCCGCACTGTTAGCGCTGGTGCTCTTCTCACTCTCGCCACTCAGCATCACTTATCAACGCGAGATATACTTAGACAACATCGCTACGTTCTGGCTATTGCTCTCGATCTATCTGCTGGTGATCAGTAATAGTCGCTTGCTCTATATCGTAATGGCGGCTATCGCTTTTGGAATCTGCTTCCTTTCGAAAGAAGTGTTCCTGGTCGGTTTGCCTGCGATGATCTACGCTGCGTGGCTGCATTCGACCAAATTCCAGCGCAAATTTACCCTTGTAGCGTTCATCTATATCGTACTAGCCATTTGTTCAACCTTTGTCCTCCTGGCAATTTTGAAGGACGAGTTATTTCCATATTCTTGGCATCTTCCCTGGGATACGCATAACCACTTAAGTATGTGGGATACCTTTCTCCAGCAGGCCCAACGCGGCCAGAAATATGGCAGCTTCATTAACAGTTGGTTAGTATGGAGCCACGATACTGTATTCGTCATTAGCAGTGTTGCCGCTCCACTCTTTAACCTGGCCTATGGCTTGTGGAACCGCAAGCATTTACTGTTCTCGCTACCTCCATTCAAATTCTTGAATAGGAGGTTGCGCAATGCCACACCAGTGCCAGACAGGCACCTGATGCTCTCGCTGCTTGCAATTTGTTTCTGGCTGTTGTTAGTGCGTGGTGGACAGGTATACCCGTTCTATGTCATTCCGTTGATCGCCCTGATCGCGCTCAACGCTGCCATTGCTCTCAATACTATCCTGGGATGGGTGGTAAAACTGGTGCGTTTCGACGTTGTGCGCGCCACCTTGCTTGTAGTGGCTATAGCGGCTATTATTGCCTACGACATACCGTCGGCAGAGATCCTCTTTAATCAAGACCCCGCTTTGGCACAACAACAGGCGCTAGTATGGGTTCGCACGCATGTTCCGCGTAATGCTTTTATAGTCATAAATAGCTACATGTACGTGGATTTACGCGTGCCCGGGGGTCAGGGAGTTGGGAATGGAGCGCCTTTTCCTCATGCAGAGGTGTACTGGAATGTAGCTACTGATCCAGAACTGTACTCCCAGACTCTCGGGAATAACTGTGACCGTATCGACTATATCGTGATCGATTCAGAGATGGGGACGGACATTAAAACCAATGAAGATCATATGTGGTTAATTAGCGCAGCGTTAACCCTCTCGGTTAAACGTGCAGAATTTATATCAGGCGGCTCTACTGACTCGTTTGACGTTCAGGTCTGGCAGGTGATTCATAAAAATCAAGTTCCGCGTAGCTGTACTGCGCCAGTATCCAGCACTGGCACAATGGACTCGTAGAAGAAGTGAGGATGCATGCGATTCGATCAGATTAATCCACAACCACCGCCTATCCACCCCCGTCCATCACGGACACGCCTGGTAGGAATGGGTGATGGAAATACCGATACGCCCCCACCCCAGACTCCAGTGGTAATGCCTATAGTAACAGCAGGGAAAGCGAAACAGCAGCCAGCCTGGAAAATGTTTCTGAACAGTCCTGCTGCTAAAGTGGCGATTGGCCTGATTATTGGCATTGGCCTGCTGCTGCTAGTTGCGCGTTTCGTGGATCTTCCTGCAACCATTCAGATACTGAAACAGAGACTGACGAAGCCTCCTGGAATCGCCTTTGCCTTGCTATCAGGTGTGGCCTTCCTGTTCGCGTGGTCTGTTCGCGGAGTGCGCTGGAAGCTCTTCTTAAATCCCATCGGCAGGGTCAGCACCATCAAAGCTATTCAACTATACATGGTCGGTATTTTCTTAAATTTCTTACTGCCCATACGTGGTGGCGAAGTGGCGAAAAGTCTCATGCTCAAACGTAGCTCTGGAATACCTGTGAGTAAATCGCTTCCGACAGTAGCGATGGACAAAGCGCTGGATTTGATGCCTGCGCTCTTCATCATGGCAATTGTGCCGCTGCTCGGCGTGCAGATGGACATCAAGCTCTGGCTGGCGCTGGCGTTCGTTGGCGGAATACTTGTCTGCCTGATGTTCTTTGTGTTACTGGCTGCCTGGAAACGCGACTCCGCAATTGCCCTGCTGCAAAAGCTGACGGGCCTGTTTCCCAAAGCCATTGCTGGCAAAATCGAAGGCTTCGCTACAGGCTTTGTTGATTCACTATTGATGGGTGCAAGGCAACCAAGAATTTTTATCCCCGCGATACTGCTCACGTGTGTAGCCGTGATTGGCGACGGCCTCTTTGCCATGCTCGCATTCTGGACCATTGGCTTCCCCATCCCCTTCGGGACAGCCATTTTCGGCTACACCGTCTACAACGTGTTCTATATCCTGCCAACGCCTCCCGGACAGGTCGGCAGTAACGAGGCGGTAGGTCTGCTTGTGTTTGGGGGATTACTGCATCTCCCCCCGTTCCAGGTTACTGCAATGTTCATTTTCTCGCATCCATGGGCCGCTCTACTCATGTGTGTAACAGGCCTGACCTGCCTCAGCTCGCTAGG
>WNEZ01003818.1_pt1 | contig 14060 bp, 13 predicted proteins | sample 5400521 | NCBI WGS metagenome assembly WNEZ01 (sample SAMN13153339, study PRJNA577476) | soil metagenome | isolation source: 120 cm saprolite under Douglas fir tree site 2 hole 1 replicate 1 | place: USA:California | collected 2015-04-18 | reverse complement strand
TGAAGTGGACGTCGAGCTCGATGTGACTCACCCCCATCTGGATGGCCAGGTCAAACGCCGCCAGCGTGTTCTCGGGCGCGTAGGACGAAGCGCCCCGATGGGCAATGACCATGAACTCTGGGCTCGTCATGTGAGGAAGCTCCCGGTTGCGCGCTCGGCATCGGTCCTCCGAACCAGGGTCGAGGAAGCGCGCTGCTCGCGCAGATCCGTGTTGAGCGCGACCGAGGCCACCGGCGCGTTCCGACAGGACTCGCGGTCGTGTAGAGCTAGGTCGATCGGAGCGGAGGAACACGTGCCGCTCTGTTCGACGCGGCGCACACCGTTAGGCTGTACACCTGCCTGGAACAGGACGAGAGGGCCGAGCACCCGAGCCCGAAGGAACCCGAGACCGCCCCGTGCCGGGTCGACGCCATGATGCAAGTGCGGACGATACCGGGGTCGGCCGTCAAACCGTAGCCTCATTTCCGGGGCGCGCACTCTGCCGCCCGCTCGTCGCGAGCCTCGAGGCGCCAGCCCCGGACGGTCAGCCCGGGACCGTTGAGAGCCCAGGCGAAGAGCCGGGACCGGAGTCACGCCCGCCAGATCCGGGCGCGTGCCCGCCAGATTCCGCTCCCCAGCGGGATCGACAGTCCACTCGTAGAGCTCGACGCTGGCCCCAGCGACGAGCGGACAGTAATTGAGCTGGTAGGGCGCCCCGTGCGGAGGAAGCGGGGCCTCCTCGGCTTCGTGGCCGGACGCTTCTGGGACGCTTCCTTCCTTCGCCCCGAGTGTCTGGCGAGGATTGAGGAGGCCAAGCCGCTGGCAGCGATGTCGCCTCGGTGAGAGGCCCATGATTACAGCTCCGGCCCGGGGGGGCGCCCATGTGGGTATTGGTGCCCCAGCTGCCCAGGGCGAACTCGACCGTGTGCTTCTTGCCGAGGATGATCCCACACCTTCGACCCGCCGGTGATGACGCGCCCCTCGAGATCGACGAGATCCTTGAGCGCGATGGGGAGGCCATGGAGCGGTCCAATGCGGTGGCCAGCGCTGAGGGCCTTGCACGCAGCTTCGCGAGATCGACGAGCTCGGGCGCGCCGTATTCATACGGTTCCGCGCGGATTCCGACCAGACAGTTGCGCAACCGTCGCTGGAGCGAGCCGAGTCCCTGCCACTCCAGCCGGTAGATCGGGTACCCCGTCGGGTGCGCCTGTGGGATGACGTTGCCCGCAAGCCTCCGTCCCCAGTGGTCGTCGTGACATTGGCTGCAGGCCAGGTTGAGCTGGCCCTGGCGGCGATGGAAGATCGCGCGGCCGGCATCCAGGAACGGCTGCGTGCGCTGATCGATCGCGACCTCGATCGGCAGGCCGCGCGACTGGCGCGCGACGTAGACGGCCAGGGCCAGGAGCTCTCGGCTCTCCCACGCGAGAGGCGGCGCCTGCTGCCGGTCGGTGCGGCAGAGGTTGACGCGCTGCTCGAGGTTGACCGGCCGTCTTCGGGCGGCGTCGAACGCCGGATGGCGCGCGGCCACGCCCTTCATGCTCGCCCGGGCATCACCGTGGCAGTCGGCGCAGGCGCGGCCGGCGGCGCCGGCCTTCCGGTTCCACAGCGTTCCGCCCTCGAGCACCCAGAGCTGCCCGGGATTGGCGGAGTCCTCGTCCTGCATCGCGCGCGTCTCCCGGCTCATGAAATCGTAGCCCGAGCGGCGGTCGGAGCGCGGGATCTCGCCGGCGAAGGCCGACGCCGCGATCGCGACCGCGCCCACTGCGGCGCCGAAGCGCCGCACTTACTCGACGCTGATAGCGGCGGACTCGGTCACCGAGAAGCCGTTGTCGCCGGTCCAGTGGAACGCGAGGGTGCCACTCTCCGTGGCGACCGTCGAGAACACGATGAAGGGGTTCGCGGCGATGGCCGGGTGGAGCTCGGCGCGGAACACTTCCGAGCCGTTGTAGGTGCACACGAACCCCCTGATGATGTCGCGCGGGATCAGCGCGCCGATCTGGGTACGGCGAAACCCCGTCTCCATCGGATGCGAGATCAGCGTCTTGATCTCGATGACCTCGCCGCGCTTGGCCCGGGCCGGTACGTTGATCAGTGCGCTCGCCACGGCTAGATCCCACCTTCCAGACACGCCGCCAGAGTGACCACGACGTCGGCGCTGTCGGACCAGAACGTGCCATCGCTCAGCTCGCAGATCGCGACCACGCTTTGCGAGTCGGCGAGCCGGACGCGGGTCGCCACCTTCGCCCGCCCGGCGCGCGGCCCGAGGTGGAAGCTCACCACGTAGGGCTGGGGGTTCTTTTCCGTGAAGACGTGAATGGCCCTCACGTGGTTGGCCTCGGTCATCGGGCTGTCGACGGTGACCGCGAGCGGCACGGTGTTGCCGTTCTCGATGAGCGGCGGCAAGTCGAGCTTCACCTTGCCCGGGTTGATGCGCGCGGAACCCACCACCTTGCGAATGGCCTCCTGCGTCGCGGCGGGGGTCGCGCGCGCGGGCTCGACCACGATGACCGCGCCCAGCCCTATGCCCGCCGACACGCCCCCGGCGGCCAGCAGGAATTCTCGGCGGGAAGTGTGTCGTTCCATTCAGTCCTTCAAGGTCATCAAGAAGGCCACCACGTCTTCGATCTGCTCCGCGCTCAGGACGGGCTTACCACGCCAGGCCGGCGCGACCCGCACCAATCCGTCGGTTCTATGATACGCCGGCATGATCGTCGCCGGGTTGATCCGGCCGGGATCGACGATTCGGAGCCGCAGCTGACCTTCGGACCATCGGCTCCCGGCTCCCTGCAGAGGGGGCGCGAGATTGCCCTGGAACCGCTCCTCCGGGAAAGGCCCGCTGTGACAGAGCAGGCAGAGACCGACCTGACGGTTGGCCACGATCGCGCGGCCCCGGGCGGGATCGCCCCTGGCGCCGGTGAGCGACTCCGGTATCGCATCGTTCCCGCGCGCCACACCCACCAGGCAGCCGACCGCGACGATCGCGGCCGCCAGTCTCACCCAAACACCTCGGCGGCGATCGTGCGAAACCAGGCCTCGGCCAGCACGGCCTCGGCCGCCCGTGTCGCGCGCGGCGCGTCGGTGGGGCTGACGCCGCCGGAGCCGGGAACCTCAGCGAGCTGCCCGCCCGCCGGCGCGTAGACACCGGCGACCGAAATCCCATAGTCCGGCGCGACCAGGCTGTAGCAGGTGTTGATCAGCTTGGGCGCCGACGGCGCTCCACCCGTGAGGAGCCGTGCGACCGCCGCCGCGCACGTCTTGGCCTGCGAGTTCGCGGCGAAGGCCGATTTCGGCATCGCGCCGGCGATCGCGGCGTCACCGATGACGTGAATGTGGGCCTGTAGCTTCGACTCGAACGTCACCGGATCGATCGGGCACCAGCCGCTGCGGTCGGCGACGCCCGCGGATTCTGCGATGCGGCCCGCCTTCTGCGGCGGGATGACGTTGGCCACCGCCGCCTTGTGCCGGCCGAAATCGGTCACCAGCGTGACGGTGGCGGCGTCCACCGAGGTCACATTACCGCCCTTGGACAGCGGTACCCACTCGAGCAGACCCGGATACAGCTCGGCCCAGGCGGCCTGGAACAACCGCTGCTTGGAGAAGGTGTCCTTGGCGTCGAGGACGATCAGCTTCGAGCGCGGCTTCTTCGTCTTGAGATAGTGCGCGATCAGGCTGGCGCGCTCGTAGGGCCCGGGCGGGCAGCGGAACGGATTCGCCGGGGCCGAGATCACGACGAGCCCGCCGTCGGCCATCGCTTCGAGCTGGCGCCGCAACAGCAGGGTCTGCTCGCCCGCGCGCCAGGCGTGCGGAATGTGCGCGGCCGCGGCCTCGTCGTAGCCCGGCAGCGCGTCCCAGCGGATGTCGATGCCGGGCGCCAGCACCAGCCGGTCGTAGGGCAGGCGCGTGCCGTCTGCGAGCGTGACCGACCGCGCCTGCGCGTCGACGGCGGTCGCGGTCGCGCGGGCCACGGCGATGCCGTCGGCGGCGACGCGCTCGTACGTGAACTGCTGCGCGCTCAGCTCTCGCAGGCCCCCGATCACCGCGTTGCTGAACGGGCAGGCGGTGAACGTTGTATTGGCCTCGATCAGCGTCACCGCGATGCGCGGTTCGGCCTGCCGGATGGCGCGGGCGCAGCTGGCGCCAGCAAAACCTCCTCCGACGACGACGACGCGCGGGGCGGCCCCTTGCGCGAAGGTCGGGACGGGGAGGAGCGCGGTTGAGGCCGCGGCCGCGACACCGAGCTTCAGGAACTCGCGGCGGCCCGCCTTCACCGTTGGGTGGCGTACCAGGTGGCGATGGCCTGGATCTCGGCGTCGGTGAAACCCTTGGCGATCCGGTCCATGACGGTGCTCGCCCGTTGCCCCGAGCGGAAGTCTTGCATGGCCCTGACGATCGTCGCCCGATCGAGCCCGGCCAGCCGCGGCACGGGCGACGTCACGCGGGTCGAGGCCGGATGACAACCGGAGCACGCCGCGGCGCCGGCCGGCGGCTCCGCCGACGCCACCGCGACCGTTGCGATCGAGGCGACCCCGATCGCAACGGCCAGGGCCCTGCCCATCGTCTACACCAGCGTGATGCCGTGGTTCTTCAGCGGGACCGTCCGGATGCGCTTGCCGGTCGCGGCAAAGAACGCGTTCAGCACCGCGGGCGCGGCCACGCAGATCGTCGGCTCGCCCACCCCGCCCCAGAAACCGCCGGACGGCATGATGATCGACTCGACCTTCGGCATCTGCGCGATCCGCATCGAGTCGTAGGTATTGAAGTTCGTCTGCTCGATGCGGCCATCCTTGACCGTGCACTCCTCCATGAACAGCCCGGACAATCCGTAGACGAACGAGCCGGCAATCTGCCGCTCGATCTGCGCCGGGTTGACGGCATACCCGCAATCGGTCGCGGCGACGATGCGGCGCACCTTTATCTTGTTGCCGCCGCTGACGGAGATCTCAGCGCAGGCCGCCACGTAGCTGTTGAACGACATCATCTGGGCCAACCCGCGGAACACGCCCTGCGGCGCTGGCTTGCCCCAGCCCGCCCGGTCCGCCACCGCGTTCAGCACGGCGAGGTGCTTGGGATGCTTGCTCATCAGCTTGCGCCGGAACTCGAGCGCATCCTGCCCGGCGGCATGGGCCAGCTCGTCCATGAAGCACTCGAGGAAGATCGCGTTCTGGTTGATGTTCACGCCGCGCCAGAACCCGGGCGGGACGTGCGTGTTGCGCATCGCATGGTCGATCAACAAGTTCGGCACGCTATAACCGATGGCGAACTCCCCGGCCGGGTTGAGCCCCTGGAACACCAGCGGGTCCTTGCCCTCCTGGAGGGCGGCCGGCCGCACGTCGCTGAGGATCGACTGCCCCGACAGGCGCATGTGCAGGCCGGTGAGGTTGTTGGCGGCATCGAACGCTCCGACCAGCTTGCACTGCATGACCGGGTGATACTTGCCGTGAAGCATGTCCTCCTCGCGGGTCCACAGGAGCTTCACCGGCGTCCCGGGCATTTGCTTGGCGATGAGGACGGCCTGGGTCACGTAATCGTGGTGGGCCACGCGCCGGCCGAACCCACCGCCGGGGTGGATCTTGTAGACCTCACACTTGTCGGCCGGCAGGCCGGACGCCGCCAGGGTCGCCGCGAACGCGCCCTCGCCGTTCTGGGTCGGGACCCAGACCTCGCAGCGATCGGCCGTGTAGCGCGCCGTCGCGTTCATCGGCTCCATCGGCGCGTGGTTCTGGAACGGATACGCGTAGACGGCCTCGATTTTCTTGGCTGCGCCGCGAATGGTGCCCTTGGCGTCGCCATTCTGGTTGGCCACGAAGGCCTGGTCGGCGTCGAGGCCGGCCTTCAGCATCTCGGCGATCGTGGCGCTCGAGACCTTGGCATTCGGGCCCTCGTCCCAGACGATGGGCAACGCGTCGAGCGCGGTCTTGGCCTGCCACCACGTGTCGGCCACCACCGCGACCGCGGACTCGCCGACCGGGACTACGTGCCGCACGCCCGGCATGCCCTTGACCTTCGCGGCCTCGAAGCTCTTCAACTTGCCGCCAAACACCGGACAGTCCTTGATCGCGGCGTTGAGCATTCCGGGCAGTTTCAGGTCCGCCCCGTAGACCTGCGCTCCCGTCAACTTGTCCATCGTGTCGAGGCGCTTCACCGACTTGCCGATGAGCTTCCAATCCTTCGGGTCCTTCAGCGGCACGTTCGTCGGCGGGGTGAGCTTCGCCGCAGCTTCCGCCACCTTGCCGTAGGTGGTCGTGCGGCCGGAGGGCCGGTGGGTGATCACGCTGTTGGCGGCGCTGCACTCGGAAGCCGGAACCTTCCAGTCGTCGGCCGCGGCCTGGATCAGCATCGTCCGCGCCGTGGCGCCCCCCTGGCGGACGTACTCTTCGGAGGACCGGATGCCGCGGCTGCCGCCCGTGGAGAAATCGCCCCACACGCGCTTGCGCGCAACGCTCTGTCCCGGCGTCGGATATTCGGTCGTCACCTTCGACCAGTCGCACTCGAGTTCTTCGGCCACCATCTGCGCGAGGCCGGTGAGCGTTCCCTGCCCCATCTCGGAACGCGCGATCCGGATCACGACCTTGTCGTCCGGGCGGATGACCACCCAGGCAGTGATCTCGGGCGACCCATCCTGTGCGCGGACGACGCCGCCGCCGAACGGGATGTTCAAGCCGAGCGCGAGCCCTCCACCGACAGCAGCGGTGCCGATGAGGAAGGAGCGGCGATCGATCTTCGGAGCCTTGGTGATCATGTCAGCTCCCCCTCTATGCCTTGGCCGCGGCGTGGACGGCCTCACGCACCTGCTGGAACGTACCGCAGCGGCAGATGTTGGTGATCCCCGCGTCGATGTCGGCGTCGGTCGGCCTGGGCTTGGACTTCAGGAGCGCCGCTACCGCCATGATCATGCCCGCCTGGCAGTAGCCGCACTGTGGTACGTCGTGGTCGAGCCAGGCCTTCTGCACCTTGTGCAGGATACCGCCGCTGGCCAGGCCCTCGATGGTGGTGACCTGCTTGCCGACGGCCGCGCTCACGGGCACCACGCAGGAGCGGACCGCCGCGCCGTCGAGATGCACCGTGCACGAGCCGCACAGCGCGATGCCGCAGCCGTACTTGGTGCCTGTGAGGCCGACCTGTTCCCGGATAGCCCACAGCAGGGGCGTGCCGGGATCGACGTCGACCTCGCTGGTTCTGCCGTTGATCGTCAGGCGTGCCATAGCATCCCCTCCTCCGGAGTACTGTGCGGGCAATATCCACCATCGAGTGCCTGAGGGCAAGACTCCGTCGAGACACGGGCCAGCTGCCATGCGCGCGGCTGGCCCCGTGAGCAGTCCTCCTCTCAGTCCCGAAGAGCGAACACCCAGATCACCCCGCCCTGGGGCACCTCGGTCTTGGTGCCGAGGAACGTGTCGAGCCGCCCCTGCATCCGCTGGGCGTCGACGCCCCAGCCCGATTGCACGGCGATGTACTGCACGCCGTCGACCGCGAACGAGCTCGGCACTCCTGTGACCCCGGAGTTGGTCTTGAACTGCCAGAGGGGCGCGCCCGTCTTGGCGTCGAACGCTCGGAAGTTCCGGTCGTTGGTGCCGCCGAGGAAGACGAGGCCGCCGCCGGTCGTAAGGATCGGACCCCAGTTCTGGTGTTGGAACTTTTGGGTCCAGACCTTCTGGCCGGTCGCCATGTCCCACGCCTGCAGTTCGCCGATGTGGGTCGCGCCCTGGCGCCAGCTCATCGTGGTCTTCGGCCGGTCGATACCGAGGTAAAGCTTGCCGGGCTCGTAAGGGCCCTGCATCCCCACCAGGGTGCTGCACAGGTTCTCGTTGGCCGGGATGTACAGATAGTTCGTCTTGGGGTTGTAGCCCGCCGGTGTCCAGTCCTTGCCGCCCCACAGCCCAGGGCAGAAGGTGACCGCGGCGCCCGTTCGCGGCTTGCGCTCGGGATCGTAGCTCGGGCGTCCGGTGACGGGATCGATCTTGGTGAAGACTTCCTGGATGACGAAGGGCTTCGCGTCCACGAACTTGATCGAGTCGGCGCGGCGCTCGAGCCGCCAGAGGTAGCCGTTGCGGCCCGGATGCACGAGGCCTTTGATCGTCCGCCCGTCCTTCTGGAAATCGATGAGCAGCGGCGTGGAGACCTCGTCCCAGTCCCAGGAGTCGTTCCAGTGATACTGATGGTGGCCGCGGATCTTCCCCGTATCGACGTCGAGCGCGATCACCGACGACGAGTAGAGATTGTCGCCCGGATGCATGTCGCCCGGCCACGGCGCCGCGTTGCCCGTGCCCCAGAAGCTCAGGCCGAGCTGAGGATCGTAGTGCCCCGTGAGCCACACGGAAACGCCGCCCGTCTTCCAGGTGTCGCCCGGCCAGGTGTCGTGACCAGGCTCGCCCGGACCCGGGATCGTGTGGGTCTTCCACGCCGGTTTCCCGTCGCGCGCGTCGAAGGCGGCGATGTAGCCGCGGATGCCGAGCTCGCCGCCCGAGGTGCCGATCATGACCTTGCCCTTGGCGATGAGCGGAGCCAGGGTGAAGTAGTAGCCGTTCTTGTAGTCGTCGACGGTCGTGTCCCACACGACCGTCCCGGTCTTGGCGTCGAGCGCGACCAGGTGAGCGTCGACGGTCGCGAGGTACACCCGGTCCTCCCAGAGCGCCACGCCCCGGTTCGTGGGATGGAGCTGGAGCAGGTCCTCCGGCAGCTCCTTCTTGTAGCGCCAGAGCAAGTCACCCGTCTTGGCGTTGAGCGCGAAGACCTGCTGCTGGGGGGTCGTGACGAACATGACGCCGTTGTTGACGATCGGCGGGGACTGGTGGCCCTCGGTCACGCCGGTGGAGAAGGTCCACACCGGCACGAGCTTCTTGACGTTGGCGGGGGTGATCCGATCGAGAGGGCTGTACCCCCAGCCGTTGAAGGTACCCCGGTACATCAACCAGTTGTGCGGCTCCGGGTTGAGAAGCCGTTGCTCGGTGACCGCGCTGTAGCTCACCACGCTCTGCTGCGCAGCGAGCATCGCGGGTCCGAGCGTTACCAGGACCATGGAACCCAGGGTCGCTAGCTTTCTCACCGACATCGTCGTCGTCCCCCTCGTGTTGGCGTGTCGACTGCGCTGCGCGACGCCGTCTCGACTCTTACCCGCCGCCCGTCTCGAATCCTGGACGGCCGACGAAGCCGCCGGCCACCGCGGGCATGCCGTCGACGACCTTCAGCGGCAGGGCCGGTAGCCGTCGCGGCGCCGGACCGTTCAGGACACGCGCGCTCTCCTTGAGATCGAACTCCGAGAAGTGGCAGGGGCACTTGACCGTGCCCGACGCTGGCTGCCAATCCCAGATGTCACACCCCGTATGCGTGCACACCGCCGAGTAGGCGACGATCCCGTCCGCGGCCCGCGCGCGCGTGTCGCCATTGAGCTGGTTCGGATCGAGACGGACGAGCAGGACCTGGTTGAGTCGCGAATCGTCTCGGACGACCCTGGCCGTCGGATCCATCGGGTAGGCAGTGAGGGGCGGCCCGCCGGCGGGAAGGTCCGCGAGCGTGATGAGCTGCCCCTTCCGTTCGCCGCCGGCGAACACGAAGCGATCGTTCCTCTGCGGCCGCGCCTTCCGTGGGTTGTCGTCCTGGGCGCCGACGAGGCCGGCAACCGGCAGCGCCAATCCCACGCCCACTGCCAGCTTGAGCACGGCACGGCGCCCGGGCTGCGGGTCGGGCGCGCTGCATCGGCGTGGCATCTCGCTCATCCCCGTTCTCCCGCTGCCTGACGGAAGAATCGTCCGGAGATCCAGGCGATGTCAAGCCCATCTGCAATGCGGTGCTGCAATGCTGCATCCCTATCCCGGTGCCGACGTCATCGTCTCGAGGCCGGGAGAGACGGCATCAGCCAGGTCCAGCTGCGCTCCGCCTGCTCCACGACGCGCGGCACATCCTCGACGAGGAGAAACCCCGATCGCGCGAGCATCTCGGCGTGACGTCTGACGAGGTCCACATACCGCGTTCGGTCGCCGTAGCGCTCCGTCACGCTCGCGCGCGGATCGCCGCGGCGCTCACGCTCCGCCCGGTCGCGCCCAAACGGGATGAAGGTTCCGTAGAAGTCCACGAGCTCGTCCGGGTTGGCCGCGCCGCGACGGAGGCTCCATGGTGTGTATGTGGCCAGCGGGGCTAACAGCTCCAGGCTCCGGACACCGCCCAACTCGTTGCCGTCGACGTCCACCTGGGGGACGCGAGAGGGGAACGGCTTACCGAGGCGCGGCGGCTCCAGCGTGATGACACCGTTCGGCCATCGTGGCCCGTAGTCGACACGGTACGCCTCGTGCGCAACCCGCGGCCATCCAACTCCCGGAATCGCCGGAGCTCGCACGCGATCCACAGCGACGAGCGTGCCGGTATCGAGGCGAGGGTACGCGCTCGGGGGCGGCTCGCGTCCGTCGCGCACCCACTCGACCAGCCGCGTCAAGAGTGACCGCAGCGAGGGTCGAAAGTCCAGGGGGTTGCCGCGATACGTCACGACGGCGTCGGACCGCTCTGACAGGGACGGTCGATCCACCACGAAATGCTGTCCGCCCGCGAGATGGTAGATGCGCTCGTTGGGGGACGGCTCGACGTCGGCGTCGGCGCCGGGTGTCACGTGAATCAGCGAGGCGGCGCGGCCCCAGTACTCGTAGCCGGTGTTGGTGAAAAAAATCTTCGGCAGGTGCGCCTCGTGGGCGAAGAGACCGTCGGTCATGCCCGTCTCCGGATCGCCTTGACTTCTGCCCGTGAACGGATACAGGTCGGTCGGATAGAAGAACGCGGAGAACCGGTGAGCGTCGCGTGAGGGCTGCGCGAATCGATGGTTGAAGCTGCCGCGCCCGGCGCCGGCCGTGTGCACGAAGAGGCCGTCGAAGACCGGGCGTCTCGCCTCGTCCGTGTTGAAGCCCTGATAGATGAAGTGCCGCAGGAACCTGCCCGTTTGCGAGATGCCGAGGCCGACACCCCAGCGGACGGGGAAGGGGCTGGACGCGTCGTATTTGGCGTACGACATCATGTCACGCACCGCGGCAAGACCGATGCCGACGACGACAGGGTCGCGCGCGCGGTAGACGAGCTCATAGATCTTGCCAGGCTCGAAGCCTCCAGCGCGCGCGATCCGCGTCTCCCCGTCCGCGAAGCGCCACTGATCACGCGGCACGATGCGGCGGGCGGCCAGCCGGCCGTCGCGCTCCGTCAGCACGTTGTCGGGGTGCTCCACGTCGGCGATGGGATACGGCCGGTGGTCGCGGTGGCCGAGCGGCAGGGTGACGACGCGCTCTTCCACCGTCCAGTCGCAGCGCACGAGGCCCTCGATCCGCCGACCGCCGTCGGTCGCGACCGGCACGTCCAGACGCAAGACGCCGTCGCGGGGCGGCACGTCGAACTGCCAACCAACCCAGATGAGCGTGAGACCGAGCCGCAACGGAAGGGCGTCGCCAAACTCGGCCTCGGCAGCCGGGTCCGCGCTCCACGCGGCGCGCGCGAAATACGGCAACACGGCCTTCCCGCCGCGGTTGGAGACCTCGAGAAGCGCCACTGCGCGTTCACGCGGCATCGCCTTCGGGCGCAGGACCATAAAATTCGCCGACGCGGTGACGCGTCCACTCGCATCCCTTGGCGCGTGCGCCAGGTCCACGATGCGCGCATTGACCCCATTGGCGGGGTCGAGCGCGAACTCGACCACGCCGACGAGCTTCTCGTAGCCGCCCGCCGTCCCGAAGGGTCGCCCGCCAAGGACGTCCTGGCGCGATTGGACGGTGACGTGACTGACGGTCGCCGAGGCGGGCGGGGCGACGATCGATGACAGGAGCGCCAGTCCCAGCAGCCCGGTGGCTAGACTGCGCCCCGTCATGATCGTCGCAGTATACGACGGGCGGGTGCGACCGACCCCAGGGCGTCCCCCAGTGCGTCTTGACCCTCCTGGGCCGCGCGGCTACCCTCGACGCATTCTCACGAAGCAAGCGCGGGATTCCGCGAAGATCGCCTCGACGGGGAGGACAGCGATGCGTCCACGACGCCATGACCGCCGTTTCAAAAGTGAGCGCGAGGCAGCCGGAAACGGGTTGCTCGACCGCAGAGTCTTCGTGAAGGGAGGCGTAGGAGCGCTCGTGACCGGAGCGTTCATGGCCTTCGCCCCCAGCGAGGCGGAGGCAGCCGGCCCACCGGAGACTCCAACGGCGATGAAGATCCCCGGCGCTCCATTCAACCCGTACGGATCACCGGCCACGTACGAGCGTGAGGTGACGCGCACCCTCATCCGCTCCCAACCGGGCACGACGGGCGCCGGGGCCTCGCGCACGCCGCTGGAGGCACTGGAGGGCATCATCACACCGAGTGGGCTGCACTTCGAGCGTCACCACAATGGCGTACCCGCGATCGACCCGGCGCAGCACCAGTTGCTCATCCACGGGATGGTCGCGCGCCCGCTGATCTTCACGGTCGCGTCGCTGCTGCGCTACCCGATGGTGTCGCGCATCCACTTCATGGAATGCTCGGGCAACAGCGGGGTGATGTATCAGCCGACGCCGCCCACGCTCACGTGCGGACAGACTCATGGCCTTGTGTCCTGCAGCGAGTGGACGGGGGTTCCGCTGCGCCTGGTCCTCGAGGAGGCGGGCGCCGATCCGCGGGCCGACTGGATTCTGGCGGAAGGCGCGGACGCGGCGGCAATGAGTCGGAGCGTGCCGATGGCGAAGGCCATGGACGACGCGATGCTGGCGTTGTACCAGAACGGTGAGCGCCTCCGTCCGGAGAACGGCTATCCGGTGCGACTGTTTCTCCCTGGCTACGAAGGCAACATGAGCGTGAAATGGCTCAGGCGGATCAAGGTGACGGACACGCCGACGATGACGAAGGACGAGACCTCGCGCTACACCGATCTCCAGGCTGACGGTAAGGCGCTGATGTTCACGTATCCGATGGAGGTGAAATCGCTCATCACGCGCCCCGCGCCCGGGCTGCGCCTGACGGGGCCGGGCCTCTACGAGCTCTCCGGAATCGCGTGGTCGGGCCGCGGAAAGGTTCGCAAGGTCGACGTCTCGGCGGACGGCGGGCAGAGCTGGGCGGAGGCCGCGCTGTCAACCCCCGTGCTGGCGTACGCGCTGACGCGCTTCCGCATCGCCTGGAAGTGGAACGGCGCCCCTACCGTGCTCAAGAGTCGCGCGACGGACGACGTCGGCCACGTCCAGCCGACGCGCGATCAGCTGATCGCCGAGCACGGCGCAAACGTCATCTTCCACTACAACGCGATCCAGGCATGGCGCGTCGAGTCGAGCGGTGAGGTCAAGAATGTCTACGCGTGAGGCGTTCGTCGTGGTGAGCTTCGTCATCGTCTTCGGCGGCTGCGCGGGCCCGGCGACTCGCGAAGCGCCGAATCTCGGGCGTCCAGCAACCCCGGCCGAGGTCGCCGGCTGGGACATTAGCATCCCTCCCGACGGGCGTGGACTGCCGCAGGGAGCCGGGACGCCGGCTGAAGGCGCATTCGTCTATGCCCAGAAGTGCCAGGCCTGCCATGGGGACAAGGGCGGGGGCGGGCCCAACGAGCAGCTCGTAGGGGGCCAAGGGACCCTGGCGGGCAAGACGCCGGTGCGCACGGTCGGCAGCTACTGGCCGTATGCGACGACCGTGTTCGACTACGTCCGGCGGGCGATGCCGTTCGCCCAGCCGCAGTCGCTGACGGACAGCGAGGTGTATGCCGTCACCGCCTATCTGCTCAGCCTCAACGGGATCATCGGGGAACAGGACGTGATGAATGCCGAGACGCTGCCCAGAGTGAAGATGCCGAACCGCGACAACTTCATTCCGGTGCACCCGTGGAAACCCAGGGCGCCGTGACCGCTACCGCCGCTCTGGCCCGAGCACGAGCCTCAGGGCCGCCTCGAGTTCGCGCCGCGTCGTCAAACCCTCGAATCGGGCGCGGACTATCCCTCCGCCGTCCACCACGAAGATCCACGGCTCGGAGCGGAGGTTCCACTCCTCCACCGTGGGAGAGAACTTATTCAGGGACCCCGTTTCCCAGATCTCCTGATGTATGAAGACGACTCGATCGCCGTAGGTCGGGAGCAGCGTCCGCACGATGTCCACGACCGGGCCGCACACGC
>WNEZ01013265.1_pt1 | contig 14061 bp, 15 predicted proteins | sample 5400521 | NCBI WGS metagenome assembly WNEZ01 (sample SAMN13153339, study PRJNA577476) | soil metagenome | isolation source: 120 cm saprolite under Douglas fir tree site 2 hole 1 replicate 1 | place: USA:California | collected 2015-04-18 | reverse complement strand
GGCCCTACAGAACTGACGGTGCGATAACACCTCATTTGCCGTATCTCATTGAGAGACAATGCTTTTGCGTGCTGTTATGAACCGTTGCTGTCTCCTACATGACCTGGCGATATTTCCCACTTCTACCGGCACCGGTAGTATTTCCGGTTCATAGAGGCAAAATGGCCCCTCAAATAGGCCATTTTCCTGGCATATTGCCAGTGCCAAATAGAAAAAGGGAAATACGAGGAGCTCGCTCAACCTTCAAATGAGGTCCGGTCACAGCTATAGTTCCGTAGGGCCAAGATGTGGCCCTTTCTTAGGTCCCCCATCCTCCCGGCTGCTGGTCACTGTGCTGTCCCGTAGCATGTCCCATACTCGCTGCTAAAACGCCATGAAATCCGTGGGAGACTGCTGCACCGGCCACTCCACGATGGCCTGCTGCCATGCCTCGTAGCTCTGTGGCTGGCTCTGCCGCTGCTCCCAGACCTTATCAAACTGTCGCCGTTCCTGGATACGCTGGCGATTCTCTGCCAGGATAGGCGCGCCATGCAGAGCCATGATACGCCCGCCACGATGGCCATGAAGCTTGTACCCAAAGTGGGAATTCCCCACGCGGCCTCCTTTGACGGCCGATACAATCCCCGCGACCCTCAGCGCACGGCGAAACTGTGCCTGTTTGCTGGTGCCACGGATGGGGCTCTCACGATTGCGCCGGTGTAACAGGGCGGTGGCGATCGTGCACTGCGCCGGCGTGAGGTGATGGCGCTGTGGGGTGAAAGAAAACCCGATGGTCTCGTAGACCTCTAGCTCTACCGAATTATCCCTCTTCGAGCGGCGGCGAGCGGAACGCTTCTGCCGAATGAAAGCGCCGAGCTGGGTACGTTGCTTTCTGGTCATGGTCATGGGGTTACTCTCCTTCTAGAGCTTTCAGGTCAATGCCGAGTGCTCCCAGGCGCTGCCGCGCGTGCTCCAGGCGCTGCGCCAACTGCACCATGATCGAGGTCCTATCTGATGGCTGCCATCCCTGGCGCCGTGTCTGCTGGCGGACCTGCCACGCGTGCACCACGTTCTGGTACTCTGCCAGGGCCTGCCGCTGCGCCTCAGAAAGCACTGGAGCTTTAGCCGGTGTCACCTGCGGCATCGTGTGTATTTCTGCTTGTATAACGCTCACTGGTGTCTGTTGTGCACGGCGCTCTCGCTGGTACTGCGACAGGCACGCTCGGCACCAGCGTTGACCAGTGACGCGGGAGTTGAGCTCACAGCGGCTGCACAATGTCTGCGAGGTGTTATACAGCCTATCCATGCCGCGACTCCTGCGTCTCGACACCCCGCTGTGCCTGCAACAGCCCCTGGAGCTCGAGTATCGCTTCCAGTGCCCGACAAACCGCCTGGCGTACAGACGCTGGGCAAGCCTCCATGTCCTGCGCCAGCAGGGCGAGCTGCTCTACCGCAATGCGGGTCCGGGCAATCCGGAGCTGCTGTGGCGAGAGCTGGCCTGCATCTTTGTGCGGTGGGACAACGGCTGTGGCGGCGATCGGCGCCGATGGGGGCGTCGGGCTGGTCATGGGGTGGAGGCCTCGGTGACCATGGTAGCCGTCAGTACGGGCTGCACCTCGAAGCCCGAGACGATGAGTTCCCACTGCTCCCCCTTCTGGCGCTTGCGCAGCTTGCCTTCGAACAAAACCAATTGCCCGGCCTCCAGCTCGCCGGCAGCTTCGGCTTTCTTGCCCCACACCTCGCAGGGGACATACACAGCATGGTTCTTGCCGTCCTGCCCGGCTTCGCTCACCACGAGGGTAAAACTCGCACACGGCGTGCCGGTGGGGCTGTAGCGGACCTCCATACCGTAGGTGCTGATGGTCCCGAGTAGGACCACGCGGTTGACACCCGCGACCATACGAAGCTTCTCCTTCTCTTCGATGCGTACCAACGCGCGCGGAACCCACTTGATGAAATGCTCGCAGTGGACACACACGGCCTTGGCGACATGCGGCCCGGTGCCCTTTTCCAGGCGGGGGAAAGCCATCGTACCGCAGGCCGGGCAGAGCAGTGAGGGAATCATCTGCTACTGAAGCTCCCGACAGGAGTTGTACGGGCCCGCTCTGGTGTCGTGCGGCGCGGCGCGGCCTGCTGGGCCTGGGTCGTCATCTGTTTACGCAATTGCTCAACTTCTGGTACTGGTCCGAGCTCATCCAAAGTCCGCATACACCATGTCCCCGTGTTACAAGCTTTCCGCGCCGCTTGGCGGGCCTCGGGCGTCAGCGCGAGGGGTAATTCTTCCTCAGTCATGAACATGTAGGGTCTGAGGGTCTTCACGGCTTCGGCGAATTCGTGATAGAGGGATCCATCGCCTTTTGCCAGTTCCCTCTGCCAGTTATCCAGACATTGCTTCATGTCCCCGACCCGTTTCAACGCTTCTTGGAACTCTTGCTTGAGAGGGTCTCCCTCTGGCAGCGCATCCTCGATGAGGATCAAATTGGCTAACTCCACGTGATCAAATGCAGGGCCGTGCTCCAGATCTGGTGGGGAGACGATCTCTGGCAGAGGCTGTGCGCGGGCGATGCCTGCGGCGAACGTGGCTTTCAGGGGAGCATAGGCTTGGGCAATAGTTGTACTTGCGAACTCCAGAAACGCGTCGACGTGGCGCTTGGGAAGAGCCCGCTGCCCATTGGCCCACATAGAGACGGATGATTCATTGGCGCCTAGCTGGCGCGCAATCATGTGCTGTGGCACCTCAAGCCACCGCAGCAGTTCAAACAGTTTGCTCACATACACAGGGCGCATAGTACATATCTCCTCAACGATGGAGAGTTACTGAGTTACCAAAGTTACTGATTTCACCATACCTCCCATCACGAGAAAATCTGAGCTGAACTTATGGTAAATTGACTAACTTCAGTAACTCAGTAACTGTGGTCTGTGCCAACAGTTTTGCCTACTCGTAGCGCTCTTCCTCAGTATTGACAAGCCCTAGCCCGTGCCAATAGTACTGATTGGCGGTTCCACGGGCACGCTTATACCCGCGTTCTTCAAGATCGGTGATGAGGTCGCGATTGGCTAAGGGCACTTCGCCAGTTCTTTTGCACCAGGCTTGATAAGCACTCGCCAGAACAGACGCTTTGACCTTGGCGATTTCAGGCTTGTCCACAATGCAACACTCCTCAAGAAAGCGGGCAATAGTATCCATGTCGCTGCGGTACTGTGCCGTGGCCGTGATCACGGCCTTTGGCTCGCCTAATTCGCCTAGGCGTTGCCATTCCAGACATCCTCGCACGGCCCATGCGAGGATACCGGGTAGCTCCTGCTGGAGCCGTTCATCAAGGGTCTTGTCACGCTCAGGCTTGGGAATCTGCATATCGAACGGCACCAGCCGGATACGTTCCCATATAGCGCTGTCCGTATCCTTGATGAGGGGCTTGTGATTGGTCCCCAGAAAGATTTTGAATTGCGGCTTGAACGTAAAATGCTCCTGAAACAGAAAGCGGGCCTTGTACAGGTCTACTCCCCCGGTAAGCTGCTTGACCAGGGATTCTGCCAGGCGTCTGCCTTCTTGCGATTCCAGGGCACAGACAACACGGCTGCCGGCCAGGTCGGCAAGATCGTTTCGTACTTCATCCCGGTCTTTGTGCATAAAACTGCTCATGTCCGCTTGCTGGCCGTAGGGGCCAAGCAAGGCGCGGAGCGTGGCTAGGAAGGTACTCTTGCCGGTCTTGGTCTTGCCATGCAGGATAAAGATGCACTGCTCCCGCGTAGAGCCCGTGAGGGTATAGCCGATGGCCCGCTGCAGGAAGTCTATCAATGCCCTCGCGCGGTCATCGGCCTTGCACCGGTTCTCCAGCTCTCCAGCGTTCATATCTGGATGGTCTTGTCCCTGGCTCCCTCCCATAATCCGCCACAAGAAGTGCTCCCAGGTCGGACACTGCGCGTGCGGATCATAGGCAATGGGTAGGCATTTGGTGATGAGATCGGCCTGGCGCTGGGGCCGGAGCGTCCCTGTGCGTAGGTCGAGCGTGCCGTTCGTGCAGTTGAGCAACCACGGGTCCATGTCGAGGGCCTCAGGCTTCACGGGGATACCAGGCTCATCCTGAGCCGTGCGTACCAGAGCATCCAGACTCGCCTTGCTGAGGGATTTTTTCACGTGTGCCATGAGGGCCTTGACGGCCGCGTCGTCGTCGAGGTCCTCCGCATGCCGCGCCAGCCGTTTGATGGTCTGCTTGGCGGCCTGGTGGACGCTACCAGTGTCATCTCGCTGCCAGTGCGTGCCCGTCCAGACCAGCCAGGACTTCCAAGGAAAGCAGTAGCGGAGGTGCTGCCCATGCTCTCGTACCAGTGCGAGACAATTGGTGTAGTCGCTGTACGGCAGTGCCCCCTTGTCGGCCGCGTCGCCGATCGCTGGCGCGCCCGGGTCTGAGGTGGCTGGCTGCTGGCCGTTCTGCCGCTGGGTGGCGTCCTGGTGGGTGAGCTGGCGATGCTGAGGCATGGCGCGATGTTCTTCCAGCCACTGGTGGCGTTGCGCTTCCAAGTCCTCCAGCGATATGGCGGCTTCCTGCCCGGCAGTCAGGCAATCGTCAATCGTGTGCATGGCGCTGGTGAAGTCAGTGGTGTTGCGCTCCACTGCCGCTGCCAATGCGGCGCGGGCCTCGCCGTAATCGAGGATACTGCCGGCGATGTAGCCCCCGAGGAGATAGGCTGCTTTCCTCCTGGCCTCGTGCCGTGTGCCGGCGCTCGTCGGGGTGGGAGGTACACTCGCATCGATCATCTCGACAGCCGTCTGCATGGCCCGGTCTGCATCCTGCTGGCGGCGATCGGTGGACAGGGAGTCACTGGCCGGTGCCGGTGGAGGCTTGGGCTTCGGTGCTGGCGGGTGATACGGTGGCACGCCGAATAGTTGCGCGTCGGGATTGTTGTAGAGGTCTGGATCCCAGCTCACGTAGCAGAGCCTGCATACGTCCTTGCCACTGGCGTCCCAGGTGATGCCATACTGGCGTTGGTGATAATCGGCGACAGCCTGCCAGGCGTGTTTGTACTGCGTATCGTCGGGTACTGGTTCGACCTGGACACCCACCTTGAGGCCAGTCCCGCTGGGACTGGTGAAGCAATAGACTGTGTGGGGATCGCTGCAGAGGGCGTGCTTGGTGGCCTGGAGATCGGCGAGGTGATCGAGGTCACCGTGCACGATCCCGCTGTGGGTGGTGAGGTTGGCTTTGGCACGCGTCGGGCTGAACGTTCCGCAGAAGGTCACCGCAGCGAGCTGCTTTTTGGCCTTGTCGTAGGCCTGCTGACCCTTGGTAGCGAGGAGATCGCGAAGCTTGGCGACGGGTTTTTGATACCTGCTGCCTTGGATCGCATTGAGGGCTTCAGCCAGGGAAAGCACTTTGACGGGCGTGGTATCGGTGCTGCTCTTGAACAGGTTGACGTGCGCGCTCATGGCTCTGTCTCCCTTACCACGATCATCCCGGGTGGTACGTGGTCCGAGCGCGCTACGAGCAGAACGGGCCGGGGTATTTTCTGTGGAGTCTGCGGTGCAGGTGTGGTAGGATTCACATGCAAACCTTTCCAGAAAGGGCGTGTACGTCAATACACGCTGCGTTCGACACTGCGCCTCGGCAACCGCCGAGGCGTTTGTGTTCCCCACATTATCTTCTCAAAAACGATTGCAACAATCAAGAGAAAAGTTACGCCTTGGTGCAGATAGAGCCTAGAGTTACACTCGACACTGCGCCTCGTGATCCTGCCGTGGCGGGTGTGTTCCCATACTATCTTCTCAAAAACGATTGAAAATAGAAGTACAAAAAGTTCCCACTGGATGTAGACAGAGCCTAGAGCGGTGGGGTTTTAGGGTCTAAGAGGGCACAGAAGGCGGGGGCGTAGGTTGGTGCTGAGCTGGGCTATTCATACAGAGGCAATACTCGGAGCTGGCAGGCTGGTAGCTCACCGGATGCCAAAAGCATTGAGCGTAGGTTGATCGAGATCCCCTGTGGCCCGCAAACCATGAGCGTTCTGAAACCAGCGGAGTGCTGCGTTTGTGGTCCCATGGTGTCATTGAAAACACCAGGCTTGAAGCCAGCGTCATGTAGACGTTCTTGGACCTAGCGGATAAGGTCACGACGGGGGGACATGGAAGATGGTGTAGCACTGCCTATGGGAAGTGGGTGGACGCTCAGATAGGCATTGATGAACTCGTCTACCTCGTCTCTTACATGACTACGGATAGCATCAATAAAGCCTGTACTACCGACACTTCCTATTGCCCCAACACTCCAAGTGGATACGATCGCTAGAGAGCCATCAGTTTTGAGAGACGCATCTTGATATAACTCAACGTGGATATTATAGCTCACCGATCCGTTAGGGCGTAGAAGTATGTTCAAATTGATCTCCAAACAGGGTGCGCCTAGAACTGCGAAAGCTTCTCTCCGAGTCAAGACATGAATCCCAGCCTTCCGCAAACGCAACTCCACATCGGTTTGGAGTTGCTGTCTGGTGAGCCCGGCTTGTTCAACGGTAGGTTCTAAGGATTCAACAAGGACCTCCAGTCCTCGCACTCCCCGCAGTGTGGCGCGGGTAAGCTCGTTATCGGCAGCCCAACCTCCTATCCCTGAGAGCCCTATAATGCCCCACAGCACAGCCAGTCCAATGAGGACATGGCAAACTCTGGTGGTCGTGTGTGGGGGGGNNNNGGGGGGGGGGGGGGGGGTAGTCACGTTCCCTTCCTTGCGACTGGTGCCACGAGCGCCCCACGTCTTAAGATCTCCTAGCCCCTTGAATCGCCTTCATCCAGTTATCATAGGTATCAACGTATCCGGCCCTGTAGATGCCAGACTCGAAGACGAGGATGTAGATTTCCTGCTCGCTAATAGCATACAGACACATTGTCACGTTGCCCTCACGATTAACGGTCGTAGGTTGGCCTACTGCTTGCTCTACAGCGACGTATGTCGATCCGTAAGAGAGGGAGCCAAAGCGTTGCTTCCAAGTTGGGTAGTCAGCTTTCGGGGCTGGAGTCGGGGCCGGAGTTGAGGCTTGACGACTCACTACCTGTTTCTCAAGCTCGGTGACACGTTGTGTGAGCTGCACGTTCTGTTGTTTCATCTGACTGAAACGCTCGCCATCAGTCAATCCTTGTTGGTAGGCCGTTGAAGCGCACCCAGCGACAAGGAAACTGCCGATAAGGACAAGCGCAGGCATACGTTTCTTACAGAACATGTTTTCTTTTCCCGCTTTTGCTGAAGAATCATTCGGATATATTTATCTAAATTATTTCGGATGTGTTTATCTATGAGCTATAGGTCAAAGGGTATGTTTTTCTATACCCAAAGATAGAGATGGTGACAGCGAGCAGACTCCCCCCACGGTCGGCTGTCTCTCCATGCCTCTCCTTCCCCCTTTGCAATGCCTGCATAACGCTCTATTGACCAGGTTGTAGTGAATCGGACGGTTGACTACCCATTTGCCTTGATCACGCTTGGTTCCTCCTAGCGTCACTTGCTGCCTAGAACCTCTCCTTGGCCGCCACCAGCGTTGACAACATTCTGGACGGTATGTGGTCACCTGGCTGCACCGATATCCACGTAGGTACACCTACGTGGACTTCCCGGCAAAATACTGGGCGAACGCGCGGTTGACGATGGCGGCGTAGCTCTCACCGGTGAGGTCGGCTTCACGGCGCACGGCCTCAATAAAGCGCTTCTCAATGTGGTAGGTCTGGCGCTCCAGTTGCCGCTCGGGCGCGGCTGCGTCCTGGACCAGGCGGTGCCGATCACGCCACCAGGCGAGCAGGGCCTGGAGGTCCTGGACGTCCTGGGCGGAGAGCATGGCGGGAGGTCCACCCTGGTGGATGTTAGGAGTACCTTGGTGAGGTACACCTTCGGTATCCTCAGGTACACCTAGATGCGGTGTGGAAGGAGCATGGCTAGAGAGTATGGCAGTCTCCGCTTCGTCTAGCTGAGGTGGACGTAGGGAGGCGTTGGGTGTACGTCCACCCTGGTTTCCCTGGGGTGGACCTTGAGGTATCCCATGGTATACATGAGGTGTCCCTTCAGGTATGCCTGTGTCTCCCTGAGGTGGCCCTTGGTCGCCTTGTGGCAGCCCTTGCGAGGCCTGGGCCTTCTGCATGACTTTGAGGTTATCGCGCAAGGTGCTCTCGGCGATCCCCAGTTCCTTGGCGATCAGGCGCTGGGAGAGGCCTTGTCCGTGTAGCTCCTGGTAGCGGTCGTAGTCCAGGGGGGCTCTCGCTTTGGGCATGGCGCGTGCTCCTGTAAGTGGACATCTGTAGACCTGGGTCCACCTGTGTAATGACGTGGACCTGAGGCATACGCAGGTGGACCTTGCTGCCTCCCGCCGGCGGGGGAGGAGGGGACATTCTCTGCCGGCGGGACCGCTCACCGATATTGTTCCCTCGTCACGCAATGGTCCCCCCATCCGGCGAAGTCATTGCACCGCTGGGCCTTATGGCGATGGCGTGATTCGAACAAAAAGTACTATAAAGTTGACATAATGGCGCTTATCAGATCCTGGCCGCCTCAGGGACCTGGTGCAGACGGCGGCGGAGGTGCGGCGGTGGACAGGGCGCCGCGCAGCAGGAGCGGCGAGGGCGAGGCAGCACCAAGCCAGCTCCTTAGGGCACATACTGGGGAAAAATGCACGACCCTCTTGCCTGCATCACGGACGTGTGCCAGGCATGCTCGGCTAGTAGGTACATGTTCCCTATGCTGAGTAGCGCTGGAAATGGGCTTGACGCCGCTTCGCTACCTGAGTAGCATACGGCCTCAGTAGAACCTACGGCAGGGAAGCTGCCATACGACGCCATTGTCTCTATCTCGTTTAGTAACGGAAGAATAGGTAGTCGCTGGCGCGAAATTAAGTATCAGTAAATTGGTGCCTTAGGGTCAGTAGCAGCGATCAAGAATGCGAGGTCCAAGAGACTATCATGGAAGTAATGCAGATTTGTGACCAGGCCTAACAGTTATGAATCTCTGGGTCTTCAACCACTATGCCGAGTCACCGGACGGCTCGGCGACGAGAACCTTTGAGCTTTGTCGGGCACTCACGGACAGGGGCCATGATGTGACCATTTTCGCATCAAGCTTCAGTCATTATCGTCTTCGGGAAGAGCATTTCACGAAGGGCTGGCAGTGGTCCAAAGTGGAGGTGCGCGACAAGGTCCGGTTCATCTGGTTGCGAGGCTTCCCATACAGAACCAACGACTGGCGCCGGATCACCAACATGATTGAGTACGGGGCGCTCGCCCTCTTTCGCAGTCTGGCGACACAGCCGAAGCCCGACGTCATTATAGGCTGTTCTGTACACCCCTGCGCGGCGCTCGCGGGTCTGGCGATCGCGCGTTTGACCCACAGGCCATTCTTCGTCGAAATGCCCGATCTCTGGCCCCAGGTGTTGATCGATTTTGGGCGAATACGCTCCAATAGCATGCAGGCCAGAGTGCTGCGCCAGATTGAAACGGTCCTGTTCAGGGCTGCGGAACGGGTGATTATGCTCTGGCGCGATACAGACGGTTACGTGCGCAGCCGTGGACTGGACCCTGACAAGATCCTCTGGATCCCCCATGTCATCGATCCATCGCATTACCCTCAGTTGCCTGAATGTACTGAGCACGGCCCACCCTTTATAGCCATGTATGTGGGCAGCTTCGTCCAGAGCATGGCCCTCGATGTCGTTCTCGACGCTGCTCAGCTCCTCTGGCAACACGGCAGACAGGACATTCGTGTCGTCATGATCGGCGATGGATCGGACAAGAAGAGACTGCTCTCCCGCGCTCGTAACCTGCACCTCTCGAACCTCGAGATCCGGGAGCCTATACCGAAGTCGGAGGTCCCAGGAGTGCTGGCGGAGGCCGACTGTCTCATATGCTGCTTCAAGAGTTCTCCCGTCTACCAATACGGCCTCAGCATGAGCAAACTCTGTGACTACTTGATGTCGGGGCGACCCGTGGTGTTTGCCGGCGAATCCTCCTACAACCCAGTCGCGGAGGCTGGGGCCGGCATTGCGGTGCGGGGCGAGGACCCGGAGGCCCTGGCGAGGGCGATCGAAACCATCGTGGATCTGCGGTGCAAAGTACGCAGGGCGATGGGGCAGCGGGGGGTCGCCTGGGTCAAGAACTACCACGATGTGCGACTCCTCGCGGACCGGCTTGAGGCAGTGCTGTTGAGGGGCCGTGGCAGAGAAGGAGGCGCGCAATGATTGTTGTCATACCCACGTGTCGGGGCGTGAATCTCGAGTATCTGGCTCCCTTGATTGATCATGGCTGCCGCTTCATTGTAGTAGATGACACGGAGGGGTCCGTCAAGGTCAATCACCGCTCGTTTGAGGTATACGCCTGGCCGGACCGCAGCAGGCTGCTGGGAGACAAGGCAATCGCTATCCCCAGAGGGAACGGAGCCTGCCGGGATCTGGGGTTCTACATCGCCTGGAAAGAGGGGGAAGACGACGAGATTATCGTCGCCCTTGATGACGACTGTGTCGTGGAGTCGCACAAGTTCGTCGACCAGGTGCTCTCGAGTCTCGATGCCAGGGAGCGCCCGGTAGTCTCGGGATTGGGGAGGCACTTCAACATCTTCGACTTGTACGACGATTCCGCGATTCGATCCCAATTCCCGCGCGGATTCCCCTATGCGGCGCGTATTGGCTACCAACCCTGGGCCGTCCACGACGTCGCCCACTCCGACGTGCTGATGCATCTCGGGCTGTGGCGGGGCGTGCTGGACATCAACGCCGTGGATCGTGTGTCGCTCCAACGCCACGAGTTCCCTGATGCCGCTCTGAGGTGTGAAAATGTGGGGGTTCCCCCGGGTGCCTTGATTTCGCTGTGCGCGGGCAATATGCACTGCCGGCGCTCGGTCATCCCAGCGCTCTATCAACTCCCCATGAATATCGAGATCATGCCCGGCTGGAAGGTCAATCGCTTTGGGGACATATGGGGAGGTTTCATTCTGAAAAGCCTCATGGATCGCCGGGGAGACTGCCTCAGTGTCGGCCAGCCGATGGTCCGACACGAGAGGGTTGGACCCCATGGGGTGAACGTAAGAGAGGAGCATCTCGCCCATCTGGTCAATGAAGAGTTCATTGCGCTGCTCGATCGGGCTTGCGAGGAGATAGAGCCGCAGGGGTATCTAGACATGATGACTCACCTGCATGAAGAGTTTGCACGGCTGGTGCCAGCGACATCGCCAATTTTGCGGATCTTCCTCGGTGCGCTCGATCGCAGCCTCGGAGCTTGGATCGCGGCGCTCGGAGCCTGCGCGAGGTGAAGCAGCCGGTGAATTAGGTCATCTTTTAAACGTGTCAATCAATATTTGGTAGCTCTCGGACAGGACAGCGAGGTTCTTTTCCCGCTCCCCGCGAAGCTTGACCTGCTGCCGGTTGACCTGGATGGCCCTCTGCCGGAGTCCATTGTCCTGGATCGCCGACGAGAGGCAGTTCGCCAGCTGCCTCTCGTCGGCGGGATCGAAGAGCAGACTGTCCCCGTGGCCTGTCAGCCACTCGCGGTTGCCGGGGATGTCCGACACGACCGGAAAGAGTCCAGAGGCCATGGCTTCGAGCAGAGAGATGCTGGCGCCATCGAAGGCTGTGGCAGAAACGTAGACGTCCGCCTGGCCAAGCATGGGGGGCAGCTCATCCTGGCCGTATCCACCTAGGAATGTGACGTTCTCAGTGAGACCTCGCCGAGCAACCTCGCGTCTCAGGAATGCTTCCTCAGGACCCCCCGCCGCAAAGGTGAAATGGAACGGCACACTGCGTCCCTTCAGGATCGACAGAGCGCGGACGATCCGGAAGCAGTTGTAGTGGGCGCTCAGACTGCGCGTACAGAGCAGGCGGACTGGTCCTGGTGATCGACAGGATCGATTCGTGCCGAACCGTGCCGTGTCGACTCCCTGCGTGAGGGTCAGCATCTTCTCAGTGGGCACGCCCAGGGAGAGCAGCTTACGCTCGAAGCAACGAGAGACAGGATTTACGAGATCCGCGCGCGCCAGGGCATAGCGAGTCGCAGCCCGGCGGATAGGATTCCATGCATCGTGCAGGTCCGATCCGCGGGCACTCACGACGAACGGGTGGACATCGGAGAAAGCCGCCAGACACCCATTGCTGCTGACATAGTGTGCGTGGACGATACATGGCCTCAGGGATTTGACGATCGTGCGCACCTTTGGCAGCGCCCACAGGTAGCTGAGCTTCTGCACCTCCGGGTCGAAGGGTTTTGCAAGAGGATGGTGGTTGACGGCGTTTGGCAGGTTGGCGCCGTAGAGACTCACGAGGTGGACGTCGTGTCCCTGCCGCGAGAAATAATCAACGTACGGACGGGTGAAGTGGGAGTTCGAGTGAGAGATGTAGCAGATGCGCATTAATAACTTGTCTGATCTTGGCCGCAGAGGGCGAGGCCGCCTCTTTTGAGGGATGGCCCCCAGATGATCTGTTTCAACAAATAGTTGCCGGCCCGATATTCGGGGAGCACGATTGGCCGCTTCCCGCAGAGGCGGAACCTTGACCAGTTCGACAGCAGTCGTGAAGAGAGCCGCAGGCCACCGTCGAGGCGGCTCCCGCGCGAGAATGCCAAGTAGAAGGCAAGCTGAAAGGCCTCATAGAACGATGCATCGGCGATCCACGCCTTCTCCTCGGCGCTCTTCCAGTCGGAGAATCGACACCATCGCTCAATCGAATCTTCCGGCACCAGGCTCTTGCGAGCAAGCTCCGAGTAAAGGGGCGTTCCGATGATCGGTGAGATGATCTCGATCTGGGAGCGGCTCGCTGGGTGCAGCCTGCGCAACATCGTGGCCATCGCGACACGATCGTACAGATCGCCGCAGGTTTCATCGGGGTAGCCGCACGTGAAGGAATAGGTCCCCTGGATGCCGTTCGCCGCGCAGACTCGCGCAGCCTCGAGCGTGTCGTCCGTGTCCTGGCCCTTCTTGATGCGGTCGAGAAACTCTCCGGACACGCCTTCCACCCCGAAGAACGCACTCTCCAGCCCTTGTTTTGCAAGGTGCGCGACGACGCGCGGGTCCTTCAGCTCCTCCGCCCTGGCGTCAATCCGGTACCGCAGCTGGGGGAACCGTCCACTGATGCTGGTCAGTAACTCGATGCCGCGCTTCCGGTTTGCAAGAAAGTCGTCGTCCATGAAGATCAGGGCACGAGGAGCGTACCGGTGCACGAGATACTCAATCTCCTCGAGCACGGCGTCGATGCTCTTCGTACGATAGCGGTTGAAGCCGCGGTAAATAGCGGTGTTGTAACAGAACGTGCACCGGTAAGGGCAACCCCTTGCCGTATTGAGCGAGAGGAGGCCGGAAGGACCAAGATAGTGAGGCATGTAGCGGTCCAGCAGGTGCCAAGCCCCTATGGGGTGATGATCGAGCGCGACAGGCTCTCGGGGCGCAGTCGTGTGGGGCAGTCCGTCCCGTACATAGGCGAGCCCTTTCACGTCCTCAGGAAGAGAGATCCCCTCTGCATCCCGGAGCGCGGTCGCCAGCTCGGTGAGGGTGACCTCCCCATCGCCACAAACGACGAAATCCAGTTCCTGCACCTGAAGGCAAACCTGGTAATGCAAGGTGGGGAAGGTGCCTCCCCAGACCACCTTCGTGCCGGGCGCAAGGCGCTTGATGAGGCGAGTGATGGTGATCGTATCCCGGAGCATGCTGCCGGGCATGACCGATATGCCGGCAAGGAGGGGACGCGACTCCCGGAGACAGCGCTCGAGGGCCGAGACATTGTCGATGCGAAGATCGAGGACGGCAACCCTGAAGCCGGCATCGAGCAAGTAAGGCGCGATGTAGACGAAGGGCAATGGCGCTTCAAGCTCAGGGCTCCGGCTCTTCAGCCGCTGGAGCCGCTGCAGAGTAGATGGAGGCTGGATCAGGAGGATATCAGACATTTTTGCCTCCAAAGACACGGCCAGCATGGGCGCGCAATGCTTACGTTTTTATGTTTGCTCGTATGATAGCACCTCATGGGCGCGCAGTCAAAGAGACGACCGCGGCGCTCTGAGCAGGAGGGCAGGAAGCAGAAGAAAGGCCAGCCCGATGGCGGGCACCATGTACCTGGCGATCGAAAGGACCAGAACCGTCA
>WNEZ01004531.1_pt1 | contig 14061 bp, 10 predicted proteins | sample 5400521 | NCBI WGS metagenome assembly WNEZ01 (sample SAMN13153339, study PRJNA577476) | soil metagenome | isolation source: 120 cm saprolite under Douglas fir tree site 2 hole 1 replicate 1 | place: USA:California | collected 2015-04-18 | reverse complement strand
CATATGAGTGAAGACACTCATGTGACTCTCATTCATGATAAAGCAAAAAGTGGTATGGAACCATACGAATTATACAGAAGTTCACCTGCACTTATGTTAAGCGCACAGCACGATGAAGGAATCGTGATCAATGTATGGCTTCGTAACGAAGTTATTGCTAGCGGTGTGTATCAGGTAGATACTCAAAATGATAACTATATACTGCGCTGTATCTGTGACTATAGTTTACAACTTATGCAGGAAGGCAAACTATCCTCTGCTTCAGATGAAGAGTTCGAGTGGGTTTGTCAGTTCGCAGGAGATTAGGATATAAGCTAAATCAACGTAAGGCATGCTCTCTGATAACTTCCTCGACGGTTTGTACAAGAACCGTATCAGAGAATGGTTTGGGCAAATAACGATCTGCGCCTTGACGTAAACCCCAGGAGTAATCAAGGCTCGTGTTTTTAGTACTTACCATAATAATTGATAGGTTTCGCTGTGGATCTAAGGCACGTAACTGGCGGCACAGGCCGAAGCCGCTGATTCCAGGTAGCACAACGTCAATTATGACACAATGCGGACGTTCCTGGAGGGCCCTGGCCAATCCTTCGTTTCCATTTGATGCGATAGTGACTTGATATCCTGCTTTTTCAAGTGCGCGGGCCATTATTAGACATAAAGTTGTACTATCATCAATGACGAGAACTTTGGCGTAATTTGGCACGAGATAATGATCCTTCTTTCGAATTTAGGTATTTTGTACAAGTATACCGTAAAGGATGTCACAAAGTACAATTTATGAGGGTAGACAGGCATTTTGGCCTATGTCGAGGGTAGTGCGTAAACCAAAGTGGCCAGTACTGTAGTTGATTCAATAGGGGGTGTGATACCTGTATGGGCTACCATATTGCGTAACTGTCATGCAATAATCATTGTAGTTACCCAGTTATGATCACCCTGATCGTTGGTTGCCAGTAACTGGAGAGAAATTCAAATGGCATTACTGGAGGGGATAATCCTTGATCACTATGAACTGAGAAGGTTGGTTGGTAAGGGGGGAATGGCGAATGTTTACGAAGCACTAGATCTACAATTGCAACAGAAAGTAGCCGCCAAAGTCTTCAAGCGTGAAGATGAAGAAATGCTGCGACGCTTTATTCGTGAAGCACGTGTAATGGGCTCGTTACGACATGAACATCTTGTACCGATCATTGATTCTGGTCAATATCTGTTAGATAGCGACATACGCTATTACATCGTAATGCCTTTTTTTGATGGGGGTACACTGCGCGCTCGAATTCGACGCTCACCCCTCTCACTACAGGAAACCTGCCATAATATACGAAGCATTGCGGGTGCCCTTGACTATATCCATAGTCAAGGAATCATTCATCGTGACATAAAGGCCTCAAACATATTGCTCAATTCCAATCGTGAGGTCTATCTCACCGATTTCGGTATTGCTCGGATAACTAGTGATGCAACGCAACTCACCAGCACAGGTGATGTGCTTGGTACCGTCGATTATGTCGCGCCAGAACTGTTTGATGTGGATCGCCGAGCTGATGCACGGAGCGACCTTTATTCTCTGGGCGTGTTACTCTATGAGATGGTGACTGGCCGTCTGCCATTTACCGCTGAGAGTCAACTGGTTGTAGTGTCGATGCATATGAACAAGAGGCCGCCTTCACCCCGTAGTATCGTTCCCCATATATCCTCGCAGGTCGAACGTGTTATATATAAGGCATTAGAAAAGAGGCCAGAGCAACGCTATGCCAGCGCTACAGAGCTAGAGGAAGCTTTTTGTCGCGCGGTTACTGCCAGTAGTAAAAAGGGGGCGATGGAAAGTGTGGATACGTTGAAGGTTGAACAACGTGAAATTGTTGCCTCAACCGCATTAACTAGCGTGGCAAGCGAGGCAATGGTGTCTTCCGCACCTCCTGTTGCTACCGTGGATGCCGCAGTCAGCCCATCGTCTCTAGTAAATACCACAGCAGGTCACCAGTTTAAATCTCCGCAACCTGGTTTCAATATTACGCCTGTACCGTCAGAATTACCACAAGTTCCATTAACACCTACCCCTACTCAGAAATATTCCAGATCTCCGAATAGGCGCCGCTGGTTTGCTATTTTACTGGCACTTATAGCGTTGATGATACTTGTTGTCTCTGTGGTTTCGATTGTTCTTTCAAATACGAACAATGTGCGTACTATTTTACATAGCACGACACAAATTACTACTAAAGCCAGAGTACAAGTTCCGACGAATATTCCAACGGCGACACCAAATGTAACTGCAACAGCCATGGCTGCTCAAGCTGCTACTGCGACAGCCAGGTCCCAGGAAACGGCTACCGTTATTGCTGGCATGACTGTTACGGCTGAGGCCAGAGCAAGCGCTACGGCAGGAGTTATTCTGACAGCTACTTCTGGCAAGCCGGTATATCAGGATGTATTGAATAATGCAAATAGCGCAAATACGGTGGCGGCGAATTGGGATCAGGATAACAAATGTGTTTTTGGTTCAGATGGCTACCATGTTAAAGAAGGAACCGATTGGCATGGGTGCAAAGAGTCTACAAATACCTATCACAATGCGGCAATTACAGTGAATGCGCGTATTCTTAGTGGATTATCAGGCGGTCTCTTTTTCCGCGTTAGCACGGATGTGTTCGGTGAATATAGCGGTTATTTGTTTGAGATTACTCCTACTGGAACATACAGAATTTCTCTTTTTTCTCAGCGTATAAGTAGGACTATCACGCCTTTGAAGAATTGGACATTTTCGCCGGCTTTGCGGCACGGCTATGCTACAAGTAATACATTGCAGGTGATTGCACAGGGAAGTAGCTTATCTCTCTATGCCAATGGGATGTTTCTTGTTCAGTTAGCTGATTCAACATACACGTCGGGTGTGGTTGCTTTTTTTGCTACTACTGATGGTATAAAGCAGGCTGATATAGTATATGGTAATCTGAGGGTGTATCCGATCGCGTAAACCTTTGATTTGTAGGAGGAGCTTGTTTATGCGTACAGTTATCACAAACGGTCGTATCATTACGGCGACCGATGATTTTCCAGGTGATATTCTCATCGAGGGTGAGCAAATTGCTGCAATTGGTTCGCCAGGAACCTTTGCTTCGATGCAAAGCGAAATGGTACTTGATGCACGGGGGAAATATGTTTTCCCTGGCGCTATTGATGTGCATACACATATGGAACTGCCACTGCCTACGACTGTTGCCAGCGATGACTTTGAGACGGGAACAATAGCAGCCGCCTGTGGTGGCACCACCAGCATCATTGATTTTGCCAATCAGCAGCGGGGGCATAGCCTTGCTGAAGCCCTTCAATCCTGGCATACTAAAGCGGAGGGAAAGGCTGTAATCGATTACGGCTTTCATATTACAATCACTGACCTTGCCTCGGCACCGGAAGAGGCAATGGATGAGATGGTTGCGGCAGGTGTGACGACATTCAAGCTGTTGATGGCCTATCCAGGCACATTTATGGTCGATGATGAGACGATTTATCGCGTTCTGCGTCGCTCTGCTCGCCTGGGAGGATTGGTCATGGTGCATGCTGAGAATGGTATCACCATCGATTTTATTGTGCGAGAAGCTGTCGCTGCCGGTCATACCGCCCCAATTTATCATGCTCATACGCGTCCTGCTATCCTGGAGGGAGAGGCTGCACAGCGTGCTATTATGCTTGCAACATTGGCGGAGGCACCGCTCTACGTCGTCCATGTCAGTTGCGCCCATTCGTTGCATGCTGTCGCTGCTGCTCGTGTGAAAGGTCTACCAGTCTGGGGCGAGACGTGCCCGCAATATCTCTACCTGGATGACAGTTGCTATATTGCTCCTGGCTTTGAAGGTGCAAAATATGTATGTACGCCGCCTATGCGCAGTGATGCTGACAATGAAGCGCTCTGGATTGGCTTACAGCGTCGAGAACTTCAGGTGGTTTCAACGGATCATGCTCCCTTTAACTATCATGGGCAAAAAGAACTGGGTTTGCATGATTTTACGAAGATACCCAATGGTTTGCCAGGGGTAGAGCATCGCGTGATGCTTCTGTATGATGGTGTGCGTAAAGGGAAACTAGGAATACAGCATTTTGTGGACCTGGTTTCAACTATGCCAGCCAAACTTTTTGGGCTTTTTCCCCGCAAAGGAACTATTGCACCTGGCGGCGATGCCGACCTCGTTATTTTTGATCCTGAACGAACGTTGACGATTAGCGCCACAAATCAGCATCAACGTGTCGATTATACTCCTTATGAGGGCATACATATTGAGGGGATACCGGATACAGTGCTGCTGCGTGGAAAGGTGATTGTGCGGAACGGTGAGTATGTAGGTGGTAAGGGAGGAGGGCAGTATTTGCCACGCAAGACTTTTACTGAGCCTTAGTATGGACGCGATAAGTCTTACCCCTACATATCGTCTTTGTGATGTTCTCGGGGCGGCACGAGCTTATGTTCGACGGCAAATGCCGCTGCCTCACTGCGCCGCGAAAGCCCCAGTTTATCGAGGATGTGGCTGACATGATTGCGTGCAGTCTTTTCGCTGACGAACAGCGTATCGGCAATCTGTTTATTGGTATAGCCGCGTGCTACCAGCGTTAGCACTTCGCGTTCGCGCTCGGTGAGTTCACTGCCAGGAATCTGCGCCAGGCGTTCCATTGCCTGTTTAGCGGTATTAGTATCGATTAATGAGTGACCTGTAGCTACCAGGCGAATAGAACGTAACAGATCGGCCCGACTCACATGTTTCAGCAGGTAGCCACTGGCCCCTGCTAGAATCGAAGAGATCACGGCGTCATCGTCAGTGTATGAAGTGATCATCAAGATGCGCACATCGGGATAGTGACTTTTGATTTCGCGACATGCCTCAATACCATTCATCTTCTCCATACGTACATCCATGAGTATTAATTGAGGATCAAGCACAGGCATCTTAGCCAGAGCTTCAGCTCCGTTACTCGCTTCTCCAACTACCGAGAGATCTGGCTCTGCTTCGAACGCAGCACGCATGCCAAGGCGTACTACCTCGTGATCGTCTACGATCATAATGCGTGTTTTTGTCATATAGCCTCCTTAGATAGGAATGCGGGCCAGTATACTGGTGCCTCCTGCATGTCCCTGCCTTATCTCAAATGTCCCGCCTAATTCTTCAGCTCGCTCATGCATTCCTCGCATACCATGACCGGAATAGATACGTTCTTGTTCTCCATTGGGCTCAAGATTGTAGCCATGAGGCGCCGTATGCAAGCCTTTGCCATCATCGCTAATCTCGACTTCTATACATTGAGGTAGATGATGCAGATGTACCTTTACCTGTGTTGCGTCGGCGTGCTTATAGGCATTGGTGAGTGCTTCCTGGGTAATACGGAAAATGGCAGTACCAACCTGCGCCGTCTTGCGCGTGCGCCTTTGATCTCCGTTTGGCGATACTTCAATACCCTCAACTTCTAACTGTGCAGGCAAACCGCTGATCGCTTCAAACTCGCGTAACTGGTTGGTCAACATCTGTGTTAAGGTAGTTGAGCCGCTCATCAATGGTTTGAGTGTGAACATGTAGTGGCGTGTCTCCCATAGTGCCTGTTTCGAGATGCTTACAAGCTTATCAAGTCGCTCGGCAACGGGCGCTAACATGAGCGCTTCTTCAGTAGAAGTGTCAGCTATCCGCTTCAGAAGAGCTGCGCATGTTTCGCTGCTCAGACTCAACATGTAGATAAGTTGGGCGATACCGTCATGAATTTCGCGTGCGATACGACCTCGTTCTGCGGCTGCGGCAAGGTCAGCAGCCTGTTCGGTCAGGAGCATATTCTCCAGAGCGATGACCAGTTGCGTTCCTGCAATTATTAAGAAATTCTTTTGCCTCTCTTCAAATGGTGTTTTGCGATTGCTTTCGGCTCCAATCACCATGTATACATGGTCCTCTTTTTTAAATGGCAGGTAGAAACGAGCAAAGCCAACTGGTTCTGTCTGTCCTTCTGTGTTCTGTAGCTCGAATTTGGTCAGTTTTTCCCCTGATTGTGCCACTTGATTAATTAGTGCCTCGCTCGCTTCGGCTGGTGCTACTTCAACTTCCCCTGACTCTATAATTGTGTCGATCTGGGGATACGGATTCTTACTATCTTCACTGTAGTTAATAATAGCGATCATGAGATATTCAAAGTGACCGCCCTGCCGGATCTGCTTAACACTTTGCTGTAAAAGTTGTTGAATATTACTGGCCCCGGCTACTAACGTCTCGCTGACACGTAATAAAGACCGTTGCCTGCGTACGCTGTCTTGTTCACGCCTCTTAAGGCGTGTAAGGCTGTTAAGTAAAGTGGTCATATACGCAGTCAGGATAGCGATGAGTGGGGCATCAAGTGTTGAACCTAGCAGTTCCTGTGGCTTTAGTGTATAGGGCAGATGCGCCATAGGTGGAGGAAAGAACAACCCGAGCAGAACGAATAGATCGTAGCCAATGGCTGCCGCTAAACCACCACGATAGCGATAGGCGAATGCCGCAGCAAAGATTGATGAGAAACCGTAGCGGTAAAATGGTGAACCGTCGCCAAAGGGAGGAGTTCCTACAGTAGCGCTAAAGTACATAACAAGGCCACAAATGATCACGTCTATACCGTAAATGGCAATGTCTCTGTAAGGGTTATTTGAACGACCTATTGGAGGGATTATTTCTGCATCTTCATCTACTGCAAGTGCTTGTGGACTATTTCGTTTCCATAGGATCCCCATTACTGACCTGTTTCTTCGCACACTGTCTTGTTCTGTCTTATTTTTCTTGCTTTTTAGCGGGATACTGGGAAAATATATTTTGAAAACAGGAGTATAAAGAGTGGCTAATAAGGACTGTACAAATGTAATACCAAGGAGAACTAATAGAAGGGATGTTGGCCCGGTGGGCAAAACCATGATCCATACAAAAGCATAGATCCAAAAGGTCCAGCGCCAGATCAAGAAGAAATACGTGGGAGTGTACCGTAGACGGCGCAACGTTGTATGAGGTATACCTCTAAGCGTTTTTGTTTTCTGGCTCATAGCTCATTACGCTTTTTTGTGTGATTGCAAGACACATTGTCAACATTCACATACTGTTCTAATCTGTAGGCAGTATGCATTGTTTTATTGGGCCTGTCAATAAGTAGTTGCTTGAATAACTGCTTTATGAGATACTATTTCATGGGAAAAATATTGGCTAGAAAAGGATCATCAGATGCCAGGACAGACACAAAAACCTATTCGTTCATTAGGTGTACTAACTGGGGGTGGTGATGTGCCAGGGCTAAACGCTGCTATCAAAGCGCTTGCCTATCGCGCGGAAACAATGGGTATTCACATTATGGGTCTACGCGAAGGATGGAAAGGGATCACTTATCTTAATAGATCACACAGCATTGAATCTCAGATTTTCAATCATGAGGTACCAATCACCTGGCAAGATGGCTACCTGATGCCTTTACATAGGCGAAATACCCGCACTATCGATAGGCAGGGCGGCACTTTTCTACAATCCTCACGTACCAATCCGGCAAGTGTGCCTGTAAGTAATCTTCCACCTCATCTGAAGTCTTACGCCGAAGGCCGAGCGCCAGGTGACCACGTTGATCTCACCGCTGAAGTGCTGGCGAACATGGACTTTCTGAAATTGGACGGTCTGGTGGTAATTGGGGGAGATGACACCTTGAGCTATGGAGCTAAACTCTCAGTGAAAGATGTACCAGTGTGGGGCATACCCAAAACAATGGATAATGATGTACCAGGTACGGATTATTGTATCGGTTTTCAGACAGCAATTAATCGCGCGGCAGAATTTATCAACCGTATTCGCTCTACCGCCGGGTCTCATAGCGAGACCATACTGTTCCGCTTGTTTGGTCGTGATGCCGGTTTCACCGCGCTTGAGACAGCCATCGCTACCTGGGCTGATCGCCTGCTGATCCCAGAAGTCCCTGTCAATGTTGACATCCTGGCTGATTTGATCGTAGAGGATCGACAGAATCCGCATAATTATTCAACAGTGGTGCTCTCTGAAGGAGCAAATATTGGCATACCGGTGCCGGAAGTCGGAGTGCCGGATGCGTATGGCCATCGGAAAAAAGCCAACGTGGCTGAATTTCTGGCTGATCAGCTTACTCAACGCTTGCCCGGTATACGCTTTCTGCCGATTGACCTGACGTATTTTCTACGCAGCGGTGAACCGGATGTTTATGATAAACATATGGCAATCTTTTATGCCAACCTTATTATGAGCCAGGTTGAAACTGGCATCCATGGTGTGATGGCTGCACATCGAAATGGCGCATTTATCTGCACAGATATTCCCGGTAAAGATTTACATGCGCGTAGAGTGGACCCAGCAGATTATCACCCTACGCGTTATCGTCCTCGTTTTGAGCACATTACTGGTCCCTATCAACCACAAAAGTAGAAGTTAGTGTGTTTCCACAGGATGAGTTTGAGAGGAAAGACATATGGCAAACAAAGCTGAAACCAAAGAAGTTTCAAAAGGCATATGCAATTTTTGCAAAGGTGAGTTTGAAAAAGCAAAGATGACCCAACACTTGAAATATTGTAAGCAAAGGGCCGCTGAAATTGCGACTGAGATAGGAAACACTTCTGCACCACAGAAAATCAAGCTTTTCCATATCCTCGTTGAAGGGCGTTACAATCCGCAGTATTGGATGCATTTAGAAATGCCTGCTTCGGATGACCTGGCAGATCTGGATGACTTTCTCAGGGCTATCTGGTTAGAATGTTGCGGTCATCTGAGCGAATTTACTATTGGAGGCACATCCTACTCGTCGGAGCCTGAGGACTACTTTTACTTTGGAGGGGCTGAAACTGCTGAAGAAGAGGAAGAAGAGGAGTTCAATGTAGACGAACTACTTGAGACTTTTCCACCTGAGTCCTTGAATATGTTACCCAAAAATTTTCTTTCTGAACTTAAGAAGTTTGAGTCTATCGATGACCTTGGTACTTATCTAAAAGAAACACTGAATTCAATGCCCAAAAGAGGGGTTCCCCATTCACAAGAAGAGTGGAACGAGTATCGTGCTCGCTATTTTCAGGCGCAAATATTAGAGGCACTTCTTGAAATGGTAGAGGATCGTAGCCTGGATGCGCTGTTAGAAAAAGTGCTCAAGGTTGGACAAAAATTCTCTTACGAATATGACTTCGGCTCTTCTACTGATCTGACACTGAAAGTGTTGTCAGAACGTGAGGGGGTAGTTAAGGATGAGGACGAGGATAGTATCGAAATTCTTGCCCGGAATACCGAACCTGTAATGCTGTGTAAAGTGTGCGGAAAACCGGCTAAGTTCGTGGTCGGAGGATATTTTGAAGTGGAGGAGAACGCATTTTGCAGCAAAAAGTGTGTGAAAAAGAGCGGTGAGGATGCTGATATGTTATTACCCGTGGTGAATTCACCAAGGGTTGGTGTGTGTGGATATACTGGCGAAGATTAGCGCTATTAAACGCGGAATGACAAGTCAACCTTTATTTGTATCAAGCCTTGTCGCAGTAAGAAAGGGAATGCCTAACAAAGCGGTTTGGTGAGACAGGGATGGTATGTTTCGAGAAGTTGAGTAGAGATTTTTAAAGAATTATCATGATTAAGAAGTCCGGGTTGATAGCTCCATCACTTGTACTTTTTTTTGCGGTCGCATTATTAGCGGTTGCAAGCTGTAACCTCGTACAAACACCCACCACTACTACGCCTCAAGTCAAATGCAATGGGCTGCAGACCAATCCTAGCGAAAGCGGGCGACCGCAAGGGTCGCCCCTACATATAAACGATTCATGCTCCAGGCGGCTGCTCGTCTTTTCAAAGACGGGTGGATTTCGTCATGCCTCGATCAAAGACGGGAAAATAGCGCTGCAAAAGCTGGCTACAGAACATAAATTTGCGGTTGAATTTACTGAAGATTCTAGCGTTTTTACCGATGCGAATCTGGCACATTACGATGCTGTTGTCTTTCTCATGACTACTGGCAAGATACTTGACGATAATCAAAAAGCTGCGTTTGAACGCTATATTTGGGCTGGTGGTGGATATGTGGGTGTTCACTCCGCAAGCGACACTGAATACGCCTGGTCCTGGTATGGCGGCCTGGTGGGAGCCTATTTCGACCGTATACATGGGCATTCTAAGGTCGTCCAGGCGACTATTCATGTGACTGATAGAAACCATCCTTCAACCATGATGCTACCCTTACTCTGGGTGCGTACCGATGAGTGGTACAATTTTGTTTCGAATCCCCGAGGACGGGTCAATGTACTGATGACAATCGACGAGAGCACGTACAAGGGCGGGACCATGGGCGCTGACCATCCCATTGCGTGGTATCACGAGTATGATGGTGGGAGAGCCTGGTATACTGCGTTGGGTCATACCTCAGAAAGTTATTACGAGCCTTTATTTCTGGCTCATTTATGGGGTGGAATTATGTATGCGGCTGGAGGAAAGCAAAGAGTGAATGCTACGTCTCAAGGGATAGAGGAGCAAGATATTGGGGCGTCGATAGACAAGGTATTAGCAGATCGTGTGAAAAGACCCAAATGGTTCTGACCATACCTCCGGTAAAAAGGTCACAATAGTTTCGAACTGACATCCGTTTACATTCGATGATCGCTCTCTTTGAAACAGTTTATTATATAATGAAACATTGAGTATAGCCGGGCGATACTGAAAGAAGTGTGAATAGCAATGAACGAACGGGACAGGTTTGATAAGTTCACGGAGCGGGCCAGGAAGGTCTTGAGTCTCTCTCAAGAAGAAGCGCAGCGCTTTCAACATAATTACATTGGTACCGAACACCTCTTGCTGGGGCTTGTACGTGAGGGAGAAGGGGTTGCCGCCGTAGTCTTGAGTAATCTCGGTGTGGAATTGAATAGGGTGCGCGAAGGTGTTGAGGCTATTATTGGTCGTGGAGATCGCATAGTCCTTGGAGAGATTGGCCTTACACCACGCGCGAAAAAAGTGATCGAACTCGCCGTTGACGAAGCTCGTCGCCTGAACCATCATTATATTGGGACCGAACACCTCCTGTTGGGTTTGGTGCGCGAAGGTGAAGGTATCGCCGCAGGTGTGCTGGAAAGCATGGGGGTTAACCTGGAGAAGGTACGTATAGCAACAATTAAAGTGCTTGATCAGGAGAAAAATTCCTGTTGATACTTTTTTGAAATAAATTTTACAGAATCCTGATGGAAATTTCATGCGCATCTCATAAACACCGGCTATAGTAGGTACAGGACCGAATCCATGAGTAGAATGCAGTTCATACTGTCTTCTACAACTTAGCATGCATATGTTGGAGGCTATTACGAATGTTTTATCCAGATGCAAATGATCCTTATAGACAACCTGAGTTACCTTATCAACCAGATGGAGGGCAAACTAACCCAACGATGACTCAGCGAAATGAAATCGTATCATCATCTCCTATACCGCGTGCGGCTATGCCATCTACTGTGCAAGCTCGGTCTGCCCAAGCCAGGCCGGTGACGCCGCGTAAATCCAAAGCTGAGACGTTGACGTTTGTACATGAGTGCAAAAAGTGGTTGATAGCAGGTTCTATTGTGACCTTTGGGTTACTGGGTGGGCTGGTTGCAGGACATGCGATCGGAACTACATCTAATCAGGCAACACCTGCATCTAATACACCTGCAACATCTCCTTCTACAGGTGGTGGTTTTTTCGATCAGCAACCTGGACAGCAACAGCAACAAGGTGGGGGAGGAAATGGATTTGGTAACAATAATCCCACACAACCACCTGTATCCGGTTCTCATACCTCATGAGCCAATGGGTGTTCCTTTTCTAGCGATCTTCAAGTCCATCTAAACTGATTCAGTCTGTTGTAAAATAGAAGTTGATGGGTACAGCCTTACAAAGACCACTAACGTTCTGCTTCATTATTGTTGCAGAAGAGGAAGAAGTAAAGCCATGACCAGCAACTTTGAAGTCACGTCTCCTTCACGTCTCCTAAACAGGTTCTAAGTGAAGAAACGGCAAATCGCGCTAGTGAGCACCAGCTTTTCGAGGAACGCCTGGAGGAGGCACTTACAGACGATAACATGCACCAGGCCCTCGAACGCTTTGCCCCGTCCTGGCGAACTTCTCGTTCAAACGTATTTGCTTCCGAGGAGGCCGATTACGGTTCTGAGTATAGCTTTGCCAACATGCGTTCTGCACTGCGCAAAGCAAAGGACTATGCGATTGAACACCAGGAAGAATTGATAGCCCAATTCAAAGTCCAGGCAGAGGCTGCAGGGGCAATCATTTACGAAGCACATACAGCAGAGGATGCTAACCGCTATATTTACGAACTGTGCCGGCGTAAAGGGATTGATCTTGTGGTTAAATCCAAGACAATGGTCAGCGAAGAAACCGAGTTAAATTCCTATTTGGAAGCACGAGGTGTCACTCCTGTTGAAACCGACCTTGGTGAGTGGGTGGCTCAACTCGCACACGAACGTCCCTCGCATATGGTGATGCCTATCATTCATAAGACGCGCCAGCAGGTGGGCAACTTACTTACGGAAGCACTTGGCCGTGAGATTTCGCGTGAAAATGTTGCCGAACAGGTTGCGGTAATTCGAGTTGAGCACCGTAAATCATTTCTCAACGCAGGACTGGGTATCAGTGGGGCAAATGCGCTGATTGCAGAAAGTGGCACCGTGATGATGCTCACTAATGAGGGGAACGGCCGTCTCGTCACTTCGCTACCACCTGTACATGTCGTTATGGCTGGCTATGATAAACTGATCGGCACGTTTGCAGAGGCTATGACACAGTTGCGTTTGCTTGCGCGCAGTGCCACGGCCCAGCAAATTACCAGCTATACGACTTTTATCACTGGTCCCGCGACGCCGGACAAAGAGATGCACATTGTGCTTGTCGATAATGGCCGCAGTGAGATGAGGGCTGATCCGCATTTTAAAGAGGCTCTGCGCTGCATACGTTGCGCGGCCTGCGCCAACGTTTGTCCTTCCTATCAACAGGTGGGCGGACACGCTTTTGGCTATATCTACAGTGGCGCTATCGGACTGGTTGTGACGCCTTTCCACCACGGTCTCGAGGCAGATGCGGGGCCGCAGAGTCTGTGTGTAAGCTGTAACGCCTGCGAAACGGTTTGCCCTGTTGAGATACCATTGCCAAGCCTGATTCTGGATGTGCGCAGTCGCGTTGTTGAGGCGAATGGGTTACCCTGGCTTAAAAAGGTGATCTTTGGGGTAATGGCACGTCCGCGCCTGTTTGATATTGCTGTGCGATTTTTCAGCATTGCCCAGTTGCCGATGACACGAGGCAGTAAGTACATTAGTACACGTAGCCTGGGTATACCTGGCAAGCTCCCTGGAATACATGCAATTGCGAACCTCGCACGCTGGCGCAGTCTTCCTGCCTTCGCGACAAAGCCACTGCGCGACAGGGTAAAAGGACAGTTGTCACTATCTTCGAAGAGTACATCAAGCCAGGTCAATGCGGAGCAGACTGGCATAACAGTCTGCTACTTCGCGGGATGTATGATAGATCGTCTTTTTCCTGAGATGGGTGAGGCTGCGATTAAAGTGCTAAGTGCCTGTGGAGTCCAGGTGACTTTCCCGCAGAAGCAAAATTGTTGCGGCTTGATTGCTCTGAATTCTGGTGACCGCGCAGATTGTGCAAAAATGGCACGTCAGACGATTACGATGCTGGAGCAAGCGCTAGCAGAAAGCAATGCCGACTACATTGTCGGCGCTACTACAAGTTGTGTCGTAACCCTGACACAAGACTATGCCAGGCTTTTCGAGGATCTACAGCAACAGGGATGGTTACGGCGAGCACAGGCGTTGGCCGAGAAGGTAATGGATTTTGCAAGCTTTGTGGATCATGTTTTGCTGGCAAGCGGTATGAGACTTCCGGTTCGGAAAGGCGATGGCAAAGGCGACGATGTGATCGTGACGTATCATGATTCTTGCCAGTCGATCAATTGCCTTGGATTACGGTCGGAGGCGCGACATATCATTCAAGATGCGTTGGGGTTGGAGTTAAGGGAAATGCCACAATCAGATGTGTGTTG
>WNEZ01003216.1_pt1 | contig 14063 bp, 16 predicted proteins | sample 5400521 | NCBI WGS metagenome assembly WNEZ01 (sample SAMN13153339, study PRJNA577476) | soil metagenome | isolation source: 120 cm saprolite under Douglas fir tree site 2 hole 1 replicate 1 | place: USA:California | collected 2015-04-18 | reverse complement strand
CCCCACGCTTGCATGACGGCTGCTTGCTCGGCTTCGCTTTCGGGCATGCTGCCACCGCTATAGAGTAGTACAAAATTCGCCATGGCTGTATCTCCTTCTTCTAATAGAATTTTTGAAGGGCGTTCAACTTCACCCCTCTAATATAACGACGAATGATATCTGGCTAAATCGACAATAATCACAGCAAAGTGCGGATTTGGTACGGTTTTATCCCTGGTGCAAATCGATCGACCCAGTATTAGTTTTGATTGTTATTGGTGCCTGTGGAGAACTGACCTTATCGAGTTCTGCTCAAGGAAAAGCGCATCCTTTCGTCGCGGTACAGCCTACATTCCTACTCCACGTTTCCTCATGCTATTGTTCAACGCAAAAGGCCAGCGCCACACTAGAAGAAGCACCAAGTTGGAAAGCAGAGCGATGATTGCAAAGGTGTATGGCGGAATGCGATGGTCTACAAAAATTCCGCGTAGAAGCATTGCTACGGGCCAGGATAGCAGCCATGCTAGCGCTGTACGGATAACCATGGCGCGAGGTTGTGCAACATTTTCACGACGGTATGCGCCCACGAACGGGGAGACGAGAAACCAGGCTATAGCAAAAGGTAGGGCGGTGGTGATAACCTGGGGAATGGCGGCAAATCCTGACGCCTCGCCATGAGAGCTGCGCCCTATAGCAGCAAAGATGAGAAAGCATATGGCATCACCGATTACCAGCACGGTAACCGCTTGATTATACGGCATTTCTTTCGGCCTGGTGGTCTTTTTTGTAGGAACTGATTCGTTCGTCTCTTTTATGTTAGGCATGGTAATTTGCTCCTTCGAAAAGGTTTTTCTAGATACTGGTTGAGAACGTAGGTGCCCGATTTATCGGGCACCTACGGGTTTTTTTCTTGTTGTTCACGTACCAGTTCCTCGACGGCGGCAAGTTCGGTGCGCACGCCACGAATACGCAGCATGACCACGGCCAGGTAGATGAATAGGCCAACCCACACGACTGCGTAGACTGCGACGAGATAGCCAAATCCTTGCATATATGTACCCTCTTTCCCTCACTCGATGCTGGCACGCAATCGCTGTGCCAATGTTTGCATTCTCTGCAATTGATACAATTGGATCATCAGAAAGCTGTAGAGCAGCGTAAATGTGGTCAGTGAGACCATCAGCGTGAGTACCACCGAGGGCGGCAAGGCACCTGGGACTCCTAGCTGTGCGGCCGGGTGCAGTGTACGCCACCAGTTGACGGACTCATAAATGATTGGGACATCGATGATGCCGATGATTGCAAATACCGCGCCAGCACGCGCACTGGTATGGGTTCGGCCCATATAGCTGCGCAGCATCAGGTAGCCAATGTAGATAAACCAGAGTATGAGGGTGGTGGTCAGGCGAGCATCCCAGGTCCACCATGTTCCCCAGGTGGTCTTACCCCAGATTGAGCCTGTAATCAGGGCGAGCGTGATAAAGAAAGCCCCTAACTCGGCGGAGGCTTGTGCTGCCCAGTCCCAGCGCTCATCCCTCTTCACAAGATAGCCGATACCGGCTACGGTCACTACTGCGAAACCCAACATGCCAAGCCAGGCCATAGGTATATGGAAATAGAAGATACGCTGCGGCTGTCCCTGAATGGCATCTGTTGGCGCGTACAGGAAAATCATCCAGATGGAAACCATCATGCCTATGAATGAGAGCGCGCCCAATATCAGGGAAACAATGGGAAAAGGAATTTCTCGCTGTTTTGCTCCAATACCGGCAGCCCGCTGCTCAATAGTTGTTTCTTTTTTTACTAATGCCATAGAAATGCTCCTACGAGGGCGCATAATGTTCAATCAAGCCCTACAGATCACTCCTCGATAACATATTCAAACGTGAGCGTGGAGACGCTCAGAAAAATAACATCGAAGGCCGCTATCAAACCTAACCAGGGCGGCTCATTTGCCGATGGCAACATTAACGTGCCCGTGGCTCGAACTGCGCCGATGACCACTGGTACAATCAAAGGAAAGACGAGTATCGGCAATAATAACTCACGTGCCTGTGTTGAAGCGGCCATGGCTGAAAATAGTGTACCAATTGTGGCAATACCTAGTGTACCCAGCAAGACAATGGGAAGCAGTTCCCCGGCGAATAACGGCACGTTGAACAGGGCTGCAAAAATCGGCAGCGCTACGATTTCTACCACACCGATAAATAGCATATTACCCAGTAGTTTCGCAAGGTAGATAGCTTTACGATCAACCGGGCAGAGCAATAAGCGATCCATTGACCCCTTTTCCCGTTCGGCTGCTATGGTGCGGCCCAGTCCCAACAAGCTGACGAAGACGAACGATACCCACAGAGCACCAGGGGCAATAGCTGCTTTATTATCCACACGCAGGTCAAAAGCAAAGTTGAAGATTACCAGTACAAGTAGCGCAAATAATCCCATGCCCATCCAGGTTTGCTTGCTACGTAGCTCGCAGCGTATATCTTTCCAGAGGATTGCCAGGACCTGTTCAAGAAACGTCATCGCAGCGCCTCCTGGAACGCCTGCCGAACTCCACCAGGTTCTAAGCCGCCTGTTTCCTGTTGATAGACCACGCGCCCGCCACTCAACATGCTGATCCGGTCACTGAACTTCAATGCCCGTTCCAGGTTATGGGTTGTGAAGAGTGTTGTGCCACCACGTTCAGTATGTTCAACTATCAATGCTTCGAGTAGCTCATTCCCCTCCTCGTCGAGTCCCGTCTCCGGCTCGTCAAGTAAGAGCAGTTGCGGCGAGTGTAACATGGCCCGAGCTAATGCCAGGCGTTGAAGCTGGCCGCGAGAGAGTGCGCTTGCACGCTCTCCCACACGTCTTGTCAGGCCTACCCGCTGTAGCAGTTCGATGGCGCGCGCGGCGGCATGCTTTACTCCGTACATACGACCAAAGAAGAGCAGGTTCTCCAATGCCGTCAGTTCATCATAAAGGTAAGGTTGATGGGCAACAAATCCTACAAGATGGCGTACCTGCTGGGCTTCTTGCTCAATATCCCACCCGCCGATGCGTGCGGTTCCCGCTCCGGGTTTGATCAGTCCAGCCAGGATGCGCAGCAGGGTTGTCTTTCCTGCCCCATTAGCTCCCAGCAGCGCCATACGCTCGCCTTGATCGAGAAAGAGATCAACGCCGCGTAGAATAGGCTTGAGGCTAAAAGTTTTCTTAAGTCCTTTTATTTCCAGGAATGGAGCGCTCACTTTATGGTACTCCTATTGCCGCCGCTTCTAGCTGTTTTCTTAGATGTACTTGTCTTCTCAACGAGATCGGTACTTATTAAACTGCGTAGATTTGCCTTTGTTCTGGCTCGACGTTCCAGGTACTCTGCCTTCTTTATTTTACCAGCTTCATAAGCGGTATCCAGGTCCAGCAATTCCTGGAGTAGCGCTTCTTGCTGATCCTTTGAGGATGGGCGATCCTCGTGGTCTCCCCTGCGAGAGACCGGTTTTTGCCTGGTTGGCGCCTGGCGATGGGAGCGGCGATAAACGAACCATGTTACACTGACGATTGCCAGCATCAGTAAAAGCGCCACGATGATCCACAGCAGATTTTGATTGAACGGTGACGGGCTGGCAGAGGTTTGGGTTGCAGGCAATCCATCGAGTTGTACATGAAACTGATCGCCAGCAAGTAATTTTTGGGACTTGAATTGCTGGTAAGTATGCTGGTTGGCGTTAACAGGCCCCTGGGAGTCCAGTCCACTGGAACTGGCGTGAATATTGAGTGGCACCAGCAATGAGAGATCCACGGTAGGATAGACAACGGTGTAAGCGAAATTATAGCTTGTCGTTACGTAGGGTACCTGGAACGAAAAAGCAAACTGCGACGTGCCGGGCGGAAGCGCGGCATCGGTAGCGAAGCCCGAGTCTACCTGGATCACGTGGTACCCATTAAATCCTGAGCTAAGTGATAATTTACGTGCCTTGTTTGGTAGCGAGAAGCGCAGCGCGTTGGGCATGCCACCCTTCGCCTGGAGTGATCCCACGTAGGTAGTTAGACCCAGATTCTCGAAAAAGAAGTTTTCAGCAACGGTGATGAGGCCATTCTGGGCATCTACCTTATCAATTAGTATATTGGCCTGTACAATAGCGATGCTCGCTATACTCGTCGTTGCATCGTACACCGTCAGCTTGATTTGCTGAACATACGTGGTACTGAGATCGATCAAATCGGTGTAGTACTGCGCCCCCTGGTAGAGGGTATATACGGCATAACTGATGGTCTTGTCGGTATCCAGGCCGCTAAAAGAGAACATGCCATGAGCATCGGTAGTGGCTTTTGTGAGGTCGCGTGCGCTGTCTCCCTGCGCCATCTGTAAGGTTACATTCTGTCCCGCAACCGGGGCATTGCTTTTTGTACCATCCAGTAGTTGCCCATAAATGCGGCCTGTACCCGTAACACTAGCTGCATGCGCAGAGGTAGGGAGTGGGAACAGGAAGAGAGTGAGGGCGAATAGGAGGGCGAGGGCGAGAGCCCGAACTCCATGATGTCTCTTTGCCGCGTAGGCGACCCCGCGAGGAGGATGTTGAGTGGCCCCCCCCTCAGGGCGACCGCAAGGGTCCCCACCCTGCTCCTCCCCACTCCCGCCCTTACAATGAGACGCCACGGGTGATGCCTCGATCGTAGTCATAGTAAGGGCGGGGGTGGAGAGGAGTGGGGCGGGGACCCTTGCGGTCGCCCTGGGGGGGGCTAGTGTTCTCCCCCCAAGGGCGACCCAAGGGTCCCCACTCCACTCCTCTCCACCCCCGCCCTTACGCGACTGGCCATCACCATTCAAAACCCTACCTCTGAAAGCCCCCTCAGGGCGACCGCAAGGGTCCCCGCCCCACTCCACCCCACTCCCGCCCTTACAATGAGACGCCACGGGTGATGCCTCGATCGTAGTCACAGTAAGGGCGGGGACCCTTGCGGTCGCCCTGGCCGGGGCGCCTACGAGTACCTTTCCTACCCCTACGCGGTTTATTGTGTTTATGCAATAATTACTCTGTGGCATGCTTATTCTTTTCCTTCATCCGGCGCAACTGCTCTTCGATCATCTCATCAAATTCCTGCTCGCGCTGCTGGCGGGATTTCATTGCCAGGGCTGCCCTGCGCATGTAGCGCGTACGTAATGAGCGATAATCATCATCGGCCAGGTTGCCTAGCTGAAAATCTAGTTCAACTTCTTGCAGGGCGGTACGCGCCGTCTTTTCGCGCTCATCCTGGGTTGATAGCGAGGTGGTCAGAGACGCCATGTGTGGCGTTTTCGAGGGTGTGCGACGATAGAGCGGGAAGAGAACGAAGGCCAGTGCGAATGCGCCCAGTGATGTTGCAACAAGGATGGGTAATAGTTGCATTAGTTGGCCTCCGTTCCGGGTTGTGCAAATATAGGGTCTTCAACGGCAAGTTCTTGTTCGAGTTGCCGTTGATAGTATTGCATCTCGTTCTCGTCTATGCCTTCAGGTTCAGTGTCATTGCCTTCGAGCGAGGCTCTCACCGATTGAGCATGCCAGCCGCGCAGGACAAAGAAGAGCAGGAGCGCACCTCCGAGCAGCAGAGCAATCGGGACGAGCCAGGCCAGTGCTGTGAAGCCTTGCCATGGAGGAGACCACAGGATGCGATCACCGTAGCGAGATTCAAAATACTGGATCACTTCCTGCTCGGATTTGCCGGATTGCAACTGCTGGCGAATAATGCTGCGCATTTGTTGTGAGAGTGTTGCAGGGGAGTCGGCAACGGATTCTCCCTGGCAGACAAGACACTTTAGCTGCGAAGCCACATCATGCACGCGTTGATCCAGCGTTTGCTGACGCGGCGTGATCAGAAAGACGTAGAACCAGATGGAGCCTACTATTGCTGCTACCGCGAGAGATAGGAGGAGCGAGCGTGATTTTTTCATGGTGCGGCCTCCCTCCTATCATCAGATGGGCTTCTGATAACTCCCACCGAGGGCGACCCAAGGGTCCCCACTCCACCCAGCACCACCCCCGCCCCTACGCGGGCGGGTACCGTTTCCTTGAGTTCATCGGCTTCGATAATGCCGACGCGTCGTTTCCTTCTCTCTGGCCACCAGCAGATGATGCCGCCGAGCAGCATGATAAGGCCTCCTAACCAGACGAGAGGCACCAGCGGGTTAACGAAGACGTGAATGTCTGCCTCAGATGGACCATGCCAGTTGGTAAGGACTACGTACAGGTCGGTCAAGCCGTAGGTTGTGATGGGGATTATGCTTGCAGGTTGATTAGCAAAGGCTGGGTAGAACTGGCGACCAGGATACATGTATTGTTGTAGCTCTCCATCTCGCCAGACCTGCAACTGCGCGGTCAATATCTCCACGTCGGGATATTTTCTATCGATGTTGCCGAAATACACCAGCTTATAGCCTGCAATATCCATCTCTTGTCCTGGCTTGAGCACGGCATCTTGCTGAACCTGGAAAAAGTTCGATCCAATGACTCCTACCGCAAGCATTACCAGGCCCAGGTGTACGAGGTAACCGCCATAACGCTGCCGGTAGCGATCGAAGAGCATATACAATGCGAATGGGTACGGTTCGCCGTGACGGTGTCGCACATGCACGCCACGCCATATTTCGTAGAAAATCGCACCAGCAGTAAATGCACACACAGCAAATGCGATGTTTGCCCAGATGTCGCGAACACCTGCAAGTGGCAGTACCGCAGCACAAACGGCGGCGGCAAGCGCAGGGATGCCGAGATTGCGCCTCAAAGCGCGAGTAGAGGTACGTCTCCATGCCAGTAAAGGGCCAATGCCCATCGCAAGAATGAGTATAATAAAGATTGGCCCGTTGACCTGCTCGTAGAACGGAGGCCCGACGGTAAAGGTTTGATGACGTATCGCGTTTGAGATAAGTGGGAAGAGCGTACCCCACAGGGTAGCAAACGTTATGCCTACCAGCAGGAGATTGTTGAGCAGGAAGCTGCCCTCACGCGAAATCACGGCATCAAACTCTTGCTCAGGCCGGAGCTTTGGTAAACGGTAAATGAATAGTGCGGTGCTAAACACAATCACAATGCAGAGGAACGCCAGAAAATACGGGCCAATCGCCGAATAGGCAAACGAGTGGACAGAGTTGATGATGCCGCTACGAACCTCAAAGGTACCAAAAATCGAGAGGGCAAACGAGGCAATCACGAGGCTCAGATTCCATACCTTGAGCATACCGCGCCGTTCCTGCACCATCGTTGAATGAAGGAAGGCGGTCGCTGTCAACCAGGGGAAGAGCGCTGCATTCTCCACCGGGTCCCAGCCCCAATAACCTCCCCAACCGAGGACGTGATAGGCCCACCACGCTCCCAGCACCAGGCCCGTAGTCTGAATTGCCCATGATGCCAGCGTCCAGCGACGAATGGAGCGTAGCCATTCGCTATCGAGTTTTCCAGTAATCATGGCCGCGACGGCGAAAGCAAAGGGAACCGAAAAACTCATGTAACCCATCAACAACATGGGAGGGTGCACTAGCATGCCGGGGTCCATCAAGACTGGATTCAACCCAACTCCATCCGGCAAAGGCACGGGCAGGCGCATAAATGGATTGGAGACCGTCGCCAGGACGATCAACAAGAAGGTCTCGATGCCCATCAGGGTCGCCAACACATAGGGTACCAGCACAGTGGGAGCTCGTTTTGCAGTAAAGACGAATACGGCGGAGAAAATCGAGAGCATCAATGCCCAATACAGCAAGGAACCTTCTTGTCCACCATAAAAAGCCGAGGCAGTGAAATACCAGGGCATAGCAAGGTTTGAATGCTGTGCAACGTAGTTCACGCCGAAGTCATGCATGAGAAATGAGACAATCAGAGATGCCGAAGCCAGTATGAGAAAAAAGGCAACGATCAAAACACTTCGTTTGGCGCTGGCTACGAGTTGGGGTATATCGCGTGTCGCGCCCAATACGGCTACGACCATCGTATAGACGGCGAACCCTAAAGCCAGTATGAGCGAGATGATACCTAAGTCTGAGAAATACACAATGATTCCTTACGGCCCTGGTGTTGCAGATTGGAACTTTGAAGGGCACTTGGCAAGCAGCGTTTGAGCTTGAAATGGTCCCTGGCCCGTATAATGCCCCTCTACAACAACCTGGGTACCGGGGCGAAAGATGTCAGGCACTATGCCGCCATAGACGACGGGGAGCGTATGCCCGCCGTCAGCGATCACAAAACTGATCTGTTGCTTCTGGTCGTCGCGTACAATCGATCCGGCTTGAACGAAGCCAGCCACGCGCACGGACTGCGTAGCGCAGGTGGTACAGCTTTTCAGTTCAGAAACAGTTAAATAGTAAAGAGCGTTAGCCTGCGTACTCGTATAGATGAGATAGATCACAGCCCCCAGAATGGCAAGCCCGGCCACGATAAAGCTGATCGGCAACCGCTTGCGCCGACGCAAAACAGGCTTTTCCTCTCCCTCTGACACCCTCACAACAGTCTGCATGATACTACCTTCCAGTGAGCCCACGTCATCGAGCCCCTAATTGGGTACAATGGTCGCCTCGAACATTCCGTTGAGGAGCGCACCTAGCAAAAATACCAGTATTCCCAGGGCTAGCATCAGTTGCGGCGCAGCCCTGGAGAGGCGTGTCGTACGTTTTGCCAGCCGGCGTATATTACTCTGTCCAAGATAGATTGCCAGCACAAACATGCCCAGCGCTGCTACAATCTTCAAGCCCAGTACCACCAGGTATGGCCAGCCCAAAGCTGTTGACGTAAGGCGGTCAAACGTCAGATAAGCGCCACTCAGAAGAAGCACTCCTACGCATATATTGACCATACGCCGGAAAAGCGCGGCAATCTGCGCGGATACCCCCGGAGCAGCACCTCCACTACGCAATGCGGGCAAGACCGCAACAAGATACAGGATACTACCACCTACCCAGGCAGCGGCGGCAAGTAGATGCGCCGTCCTTACAATCAAACGAATCTCAAACATTACGTTTCCAGTACCTGGCGACCGCGAGGGTCGCCACTACATTTCAGCTATCCTGTACCCAATAGGAGAAAGATGTAGTGGCGACCCTCGCGGTCGCCAGGTACTCCACTCTCACCAGCTTTATTTCGCCAAGCAGCGAATTCAGATTAACTGATAGCAATGGTCCCATTAGCGGGAAATCAATTTCAGGTTGCTCTGAAATGTCTGCTCTGTAAGCTCGCCTGCTACCCTGCTGACCACCATTCCCTGACGGTTAATAAAGAGGGTCTCGGGCGTACCTGTTACTCCATAGCTAATAGCAGTTGAGCCACTTACATCTAAAACGTTTGGGTAGGTGACACCATATTTTTTTAAAAAGCTCAATCCGTCGCTCTTGATATCCTGAAAATCGATGCCAATCAAGACAACACCTTGAGACTGTACTCGTCGCCACAGGGACTGCAAGAGAGGCGCTTCATTCACGCACGGTACGCAGGTAGAACTCCAGACATTTAACACAACGGGCTTTCCCTTGAAATTAGCCAGGGAAATTGGTGCTGCAGGATGCAGACTTAGCGCATCCAACGTAAAATTCGGCGCAGGATGCCCCACCAGCGGATCGTTCGAATTGGCCTGATTCTGGACTTGAGCAGGTGTCAACAGTTGAGTCCAGAGAAATACAAGTAGCCCAACATTCAACAGGCTTATGAGAGCAAATATTGTGATGCTGCGCTTGCGCGAACCTTTTCTCCCTGGCGCCGGTATTTGCTTTTCCATTTGTGCGGTTTCAGGTGCTGTGTCCCTGGCTTCCATGCTTCCCATTCGTTTCCTGCACGCTAGATAATACCTGACTGATTATTGTGCCTGGGCCTGATATCTGGCTTGCAGCTTGGGAAGTAGACCTTACAGGTGCCTGAACATTCTGGAGGCGGATACAAGAGGAGGAAAAGAAAAGAATATCTGGAGGGGGCTACGCTGTGTTGCGCAGGGCAGCGCCCTGCGCAACACAGCGTAGCCCCCTCCAGATATTGGATATAGCCTTCTTACTGAGCGCGAGCCCGGTCGGTATTCTCATTAGACTCTGACCTGCTCCCTCTCGCTTGCCCCGCGTTGAAAGCCACGCCAGGTCTCCAACCTTTAGCATAAAACTGAAGGTTTCTGGTCTTCTCTTTCGTCACAGCCGGCGATTTTTGTTGCCTGTGATGATGCCGCTTTTTTACCATAGCAGTCTCCTTTCTGAGGTTTTGAACCAAGTTTTCTGAGACCTGGCTTCCGCCCTATGGCCATTATACTACTAGCTCAAAGTGCAGAGAAGACTCACTGAGGAGTCTTCTCTGTACCTTTTTAATTCACGCATTATGTATGGGTCGAGTTTCACATGGTCGTGATTCTTTTCCTGGAGAAGAGTTGGATCATCGCAGGATTGAAAGCCGGCAAGTCCTTAGGGCCGCGGCTAGTCACCCAGTTCCCATCTCCCACCACTTGCTGGTCGACCCAATTGCCGCCTGCATTGCGAATGTCATCCTGGATGGAAGGCCAACTTGTCAGCGTTCGGCCTTTAACGAGCCCTGAAGAGACGAGCAACCAGGGGGCATGGCAGATGATTGCAAAAGGCTTGCTCGCCACTTGCATCCGCCTGACAAACTCACGAGCTTTTGGCTCCATCCTTATAGCATCGGCGTTGAGTGCACCTCCCGGCAACATAACGGCATCAAAATCATCGGGATCTGCCTTGTCCAGTGTCATATCGACGTTGACGCTACCGGCTTTCACATCGTGATTCATTCCCTGTATCGTTCCAGGTTTGGGAGAGATGACCTTTGTAGTTGCTCCGGCCTGATCAAGTGCCTTCTTTGGTTCAGTCAACTCTACCATCTCGAAGTCTTCGGTCGCCACGATGGCAACGCGCATTCCATTCAAGGTATTTCCTTGCACTGTGAATCTCCTTCTAGTTCCGGGAACGGGAGGATAGAGTACTCTTTCATCAAGCAGTACCCGCTCCCTCGTTTCTACGGAATTGGAAATCTACTAACTCATCCTCTAATCGTAGTACGGAGGATGAGTATTTCTTTATTTAGCGGGGCACATACAATATACGTATTAGTCTGGGGGGTTGGAGACAGTGGGGAATCCTTACCCAATCTTGACGGCCAGGGGTTCGTGCTCTGGCTTCGTGCCCAGGGTCCACCACAGGAGGGAGACAATAATAATAAGCAGACCCAACACGCTGATGGCGAACTGGGTCATCAGGCCGATGAACGCCAGGAGCAAGCCAACAGCGGTGATAAGAGGCCAGATGCTGGGAGCAGGGCTTGCAGAATGCGCTGCGAGCAGAACCTCCTGTTTGGAAGTTGAGCTTATTTCTCCAGTTGCTCTTAGAATCTGTTCGATAGTAGCTTGCAAGGTGCGTGCATCAAATGGCTTGGAGAGGCAGGTTACCTGCGCCTGGTGAGTACATGCCGGTACCAGGCAATCCCAAGCCAGTACAACCATCGGTAAGGTGGAGAGGTATGGATGCTGCATTACTGTCGATAGGAGAGAATGATTGCTTCTTGCTTCACCGTCGATATCGAGTACTACAAGACTCGGCTGCCGCGGTTCGAGGACAGGTAGGTCCATAGGAGAACCGGTCTCGATGACATGCATGCCACGATACTGTAAACCAAGTGCGATTAGCCGTCGTAATGAACTATCTGCTTCAATCAGGAGCACAGTATGCCGGTATCCTTGCAGCATGTCTACCTCTCAATAGTTGGCGAATTCTATCTCGCCAGGAGCTTGCTTTTGCGTATATTCTTTACTCGAGAGAATACCTGCTGCACATTACGATTGCTTTGATGAAAGGGGTCTATCCCTTACAACAGCCTGAACACCGGGCATTTCTTGAGCTGTCCTTCTTCACGTTCACCTTAACCAACTAAGTTAAGAAATCTTAACCAGGACTTGGTACTTTACTGCTACAAACAAGCACACTATGCAAATATATAGAAGAAGCTATGGTAATATCTCAACCGTATAAACTATTCAAAAATAGTTGTAACTATTCAGGACCCCCCTCTTCTTGACTCCTCACTGCCTACGGCAGTTCGCCAGGGGTCTGGAGTGGCTGCGGGCTGTGCCGCCGCAAGCGGCACAGCCCGCAGCCACTCCAGACCTGGGTGAGCCGCCGCAGGCGGCGAGAAGTCCTGAATAGTTACAAACAATTATCAAAATATTTCACTTCAGTCCACGGTGTCTCACCCGTGACTGCCTCTTTATCCAATACAACGGGCGCGTTGTCAGGTAACTGAATAGGCTTGTGAGTGATGAAGGCTTTGCTAAAGGTAGGTATTTTATGCGAAAGCTACGACGTAGTCCTTTCGACTCCCGATCAGCACGAGGCAGGCGGTTCTCACCATTAGTACTTGTCGGGGTAATTGTCTCGCTCGCTATAGCGCTTATAGGAGCAGTGGTCTTTCTGCTTCCACATAGGGGATCACACGCGGCAGTAGCGGTAAATGGAGACTGCGCATTGATCGTCCCGGCCAATCCACTTACGGCGCAAGGATTGGCAACACCCTATCAATTAGTAACGACGAATCGTGCTAATGGCCCGTGTAACGAGGCCAATCCTGCACAGGCTGCCTTTGTGGAGGCGGCAGTGATCGATCCTGCAGCAGGAAAGATAGCTGTCTATGATCCACTGGTGATTGACAAAGGTACCAAGCCGGCCATGGCACCCGTGGTGCCACAATTGCCCAATGGGGGCATTGTAGGTATCTGGTTCGGGTTCAATGGCAATAACTTGACACTGCAAGACACAAACAATAGCCTGCAAGATGGACATTGCGTCAACGGCATCAAAGGTTCTATCTTTGGGCAGTTCTCCTACTGTAATGCTCCAGCCTTTTTCCAGGCAGCTAACCAGGCAATTCAAGCAGGTAAACTCGTTCCGCCGCCACTAGGGAAAGCTAGAGATGGACTTAGCTGTCCTACCGTGCGCGATTTCGCGGTCGTTGACCAGGATCAAAGCGATAATGTGACGACGGCGTACCTGATGAATAACAATGGACAAACAGCGCAGATGACAGCCGCCAATTCCGCAGCCCTGCAAGGTGCACTAGCCCAGGTTAATGGCAGCGATAATCGCCTGCTGGCAATCGCGCTGGATGGAGCGATCGGCTGTAAATCATGGATGGCCCCCGACCTTGCTGATCCCGGCCAGTTGACAACGGCTTTGCCGCTCAATGAGCTTCAGGCAGCGGCGAGTCAAGCTGCCCCGGTGGCGCTTGTACCGAACGGCGATCCCATGGTTCTGGTGAACGGCCACAGTAATGTTAATAAGGTCGATATGTATCGTTTAGGCGTAGATCAGCCAATGGCACAGGGGAAGGCAACTGCGACATCCAACACACGCCAGTATTGCCAAAATCTACTCGCTATCGCACCGCAGCGCATGCAACTTGATGCTCCTTTTACGAGAGTACGCCCTTCACCTGTTCCTGCGGCTGCAAACAACCTCTTCACCTTCCTGGCACAACGTTTTGTCTTCACTTACGAAGCCAATGGCCTCAACTGCACGAAATTGCTGGGACAGCCCGATCCTATCAAGGTGAAGACGGATGGCAAAGGTGTGGCGGTTGACGCAACCATCAAGGGCACAAAGGTTTCGACACCGGTTGATTGCTCGGTCAATGGTACGGTGTTGATGGGATGCAGCGGAACTGCCACCATCAATGGTCAAACGTGTGCCTTCTTGTTCGATGGGAATGTGAACCGGGTAAATATCACCTGTCCTGCTGCGGGCAAGTAGACGAGCCTGGGCGAGCTTAATATTCACACGAATACGGATCATATGTTATAGGTTCTGTGAAATTTCCTGGTGAGGATGGTTCTACCGCAAAATGAGAGGTTATATCATGGACCGTAACATCATGTGGACACCATGGAGCGAGCCAGGGTTGGAGCACCTGCACCTCCAGCAAATAGACGAGAAAATTGTTGCAGACAGCGTAATTATCGGCATAAATAATCGCACACCATTTCGCTTGTGGTACGAAATGGTGTGCGATACGGATTGGACAATCAAAGAGTTGGGACTGATACTGCTGGGTGGCCACGGCAAGAGCATCAAGGTGCAAACGGATGGACAAGGTCACTGGTCTACA
>WNEZ01007620.1_pt1 | contig 14065 bp, 13 predicted proteins | sample 5400521 | NCBI WGS metagenome assembly WNEZ01 (sample SAMN13153339, study PRJNA577476) | soil metagenome | isolation source: 120 cm saprolite under Douglas fir tree site 2 hole 1 replicate 1 | place: USA:California | collected 2015-04-18 | reverse complement strand
ACGACGTTGAGCCCTTCGTTGAGGACCAGCTCCTGGCCGGGCTTGAGCGCCTCGGCCTTGAGGGACGGATGCAGGTTGACCTTGACCTTGCGCCCCTGCGACAGCACGTTGATGGTCCCGTCTTCGTTCACGGAGAGGTACACGCCGTACGTGGAGGGCGGCGCGCAGAGCTTGTCCACCTCTTCCTTCAGCGAGGTGATCTGCTCGCGCGCCTCGTAGAGCGCATTGACGAGCTTTTCGTTCTGGTTGAAGGCCTGCACGAGCTGGCGATTGGCCTCGCGCAGCTTGTTCTCCAGCACCATGAACTCCTTCGGCGCGTCCTCGAGCTTCTTGCGCAGCCGCCCCGTCTCGGCCTCGAGCGAATGCACGTAGGCCTGCAGGTCCTGGACCTGGACCTCGTACTCGGTCAACCGGCGGCGATAGTTGGAGTCAGACATGGGCAGAAACTTCGACAGCCCCTTCATTCCCTCGGACGACGGCTCCCGGCTCGGAGTCTTTTTCTCGAACTCCTTCATGTTCGCCCGTTCCTTTCTGGTTGGTCCAGCGGGCGCTTCCCTGAGAGCGAACCCCCCGCCCTCTGTGGGTGGTGCCGGAAGTTGCGCTCAGTATAGTGGCCCGTGTCGCGGCAAGTCAAGAGAATTGGGGCCGAATGATCGTTCCGAGCCATTGAAATCATTCGACTTTTCCCACTTCCTCCCTTCGGCAACCCCGATGGGTCTCAGCGATGAAACCCGATGTCCACACCGCCCGTTCCTGGGCCATCCCAGAGGGCCTACTGCCTTCTGACCAGAATAGAAGCACGTTCGATGCCAGCGTCCCGAGCAGTCGAGAACGCCCAACCGAAGCCCGAATAGCGCATGAGTTCGCGATGATATTGCGGATTCGTTGAGCAGCGTGCGACGTACGTCGGCGCATGACGCGCCATGTGTCGGTCTTTTTGATATAAGGGCTCCATGTTGCGTCGGTTCGGAATACTCGCGCTCGCCGCGCTCTTCGCGGTCGAAGCGCCGTCGCGATCCGACGCTCAGGCGCCCGCGTTGCGTGTGGGGTTGCCATCCATTCCCACTGTGCTCGATCCGGCCACCGCCCTCGAAGGCCCCATGCCCTTCATCGCTCGCCAGGTCTTCGACACGCTCGTCCAGTATCGCGATGGATCGAGCGATATCGAGCCCGGCCTCGCGACCCAGTGGACGGTGTCTCGCGACGGGCTGTCCTGGACCTTCCGCCTGCGCGAGGGAGTGCGCTTTCACGATGGCACCCCGCTCCACGCCCGGCAGGTCGCCGAAAGTCTCGATCGCATCATCGTCCCCGCCCATCCCCTGGCGCCGAGCCCCAATCCCGCGGGCCCGCGGCTCCTTCGCGGCGCTCCCGGAGTGATCAAGGACATCCTCACTCCCGACCAGCGCACGGTGCAGATCAACCTCATCCTCCCCTATGCACCTCTTCTGACGGTGCTCGCGCACCCTGTGTTCTCCATCGTGCATCCAACGACGGGCACGACGCGCTGGGCCGGGACCGGCCCCTTCGCCCTGGGCGAGGCGGGCGCCGGCCGACTCGTGCTCGAAGCCAATGCCGCGTATTGGGCGGCGCCGCCCCGCTCGCCCCGCGTGGTGCTCGTCGAGACCCCGGACCAAGCCAGAGCCGAAGCCGATCTCGATGCGAGAAGCCTCGATCTCGTCGTGCCCGCCGGGGCTCCTCTCCGCATGCAGGGGGCGCTCTCGCTGCCGGGCTGGCGGATCGGGTATCTCGCGATCCAAACGGAGAAGGACCCGTGGCGACGACGTAAGGTCCGCCAGGCCGTCGCCGCGGCTCTCTCGCCTCCCGCGCTGACGACGGCCGTTGAGCCCGCCGGCGGGGCGCTCGGGGCTTTCCTTCCCAGAGCCGTCTGGGGTGCGGTGGAGCAGCCTGTCCCCCTGCTCGGCGGCGATGCCGCGACGGCCAGGCGCTTGATGGGGGAGGCGGGGGTTGGCCAGGCGGTGGTGGCCGCGCTCGTGGCCGACGGTTCCATCGGGCCCGAGGCCCCGCGTGTCGTCGAGGCCATTCGTGCCGCCCTTGGCGCCGCCGGCATCACGGTGAAGCCACGAATCGAGCCCGGCGATGCCGCACTCCAGGCCGCGCAGAGCGGGAGCCACGACCTGGCGTACTTCGAGGCCCGCGTCGATGGGGGCGACCCCCATCTCCTGCTCTACCCGCTCTCCACGAGCGAGGGCACGACCCGCGGGCCCACTGCGACCAACTTCTCCTTCTACCGAAATGCGCGCCTCGACGATCTCCTGATCCGCGCGAGCCAGATTGCCTTCCGGCCGGAACGACAGCGCATCTACGCCCGCGCCCAGGCCTTTCTCGCCGAGGAGCTGCCGTGGCTACCCCTCTATGTGCGGCTGAACTGGGCCGTGGCTCGACCTGACCTCCGCGGGTTTCGCTTGCACCCGAGCGGAAACCATCGATTGGCCGGCGCCTGGATCGAGTCGGCCTCGCCACCAGGGCTGGGTCTTCCCGCCGTCACGCCACCTCGCACTCCCTGACGGGCTCCGAGGCTGGACTTGGGACGGCCCGCATGATAGACAAATGAAGGACTTACGCCGTCCTGGCGCCGACCACATGCTCACTATCAGCGATACCGTCACCGAGATGGTCCAGTGGGTGTTCCCGGAGCACGCGGGAGCGCCCGGGCAAATCCACGGCGGCCGCATGATGCAGTGGATAGCCACGGTGGGGACCATGGCGGCCGCTCGCGTGGCGCGAGGACAGGTGGTGCTGGGAGCCATGGACGACATCGACTTCCTACACCCGGTCAAGGTCGGAGAGATCGCCGTCCTGAGAGCTCAGGTCGAGGCCATCGGGCGCTGCTCCATCGAGGTCGGAGTCAAGATCTTCGCCGAGAACGTCCAGAGCGGGCGCCGCGCCCTGACCCTCAACTCCCATCTGGTCTTTGTGAAAGTGAACGAGGATCTGAAGCCGGTGCCCGTGCCGGCCACCCTGGAGCCGCGCGGGCCGGCGGAAGAGGCGCTTTTCGTCGAGGCCCAAGAGCGGCGCCGTGAGCGTCTCGAGCGTCTCACCCGTCGCCGGGCGGCTGTGCTCGACACGGCCGATGAGCCGGAAGACAAGCCGCGCTGGGCGCTCGAATCCTCGCGCGCCGTGCTGCCCGAGGATACGCTGTTCGGGCACACGATGTTTCCCGGCAAGCTCCTCATGGACATCGACGAGGCGGGGGGTATTCTCTCCATGCGGTACTGTCGAGGCCTCGTCATGACGGCCTGCCTCGATGCCATGGACTTCTTCGCTCCCATCAACACGCACGAGGTCGTCACGTTCAAGGCGGCCCTGAACCATGTCGGCAATTCTTCGCTCGAGATCGGCGTCAAGGTGTTGACCGAGGTTCCCTGGTCGGGCGAGGTGCGGCACGCCTGCACCGCCTATCTGACCTTCGTCCACCTGGGGCCGGACCTACGGCCGCAACCGTGTCCGACCTTCACGCCCCAGACGCTCCCCGAGAAGCGACGCTGGGATGAAGCCGAGGCGCGGCGCGCGCGCCGACTCGAGCGGGTCAAGCGGTTGAAGGCTTCCATCCAAGAAGGAAGGTGACGCCATGTCTGGACATTCCCGACCAAGGGTAATCTCCGGCTCAAGGCGGCCGTGGAGTCCGCCAAGGCGGCCAACATGCCCGCCGACAACATCAAGCGGGCCGTTCAGAAGGGGACGGGCGAGCTGCCGGGCGAGCAGTACGAGGAGATCACCTATGAAGGTTATGGGCCGGGGGGAGTCGCCGTGCTCGTGCGCGTGCTGACGGACAACAAGAACCGCACGGGGCCGGAGATCAGGCACATCTTCGAGAAACAGAGCGGGCGCATGGGGACGTCGAACTGCGTGGCCTGGATGTTCGATCGCCGGGGCGTGATCCAAGTCGACGGCGAGAAGGTGAAGGAGGACGAGGTGCTCGAGCAAGCGCTCGAGGCCGGCGCCACCGACGTCCGCACGGTGGAAAAAGTTTTCGAGATCACCACTGCCCCTGATGAAATGGAGTCGGTACGCCAGTCCCTCGAGGCCAAGGGATTGCCCGTGCTCGAGGCGCAGGCCTCCATGGTCCCCCAATCCACGGTGCGGGTGGAAGGCAAGGACGCCGCCGCCGTGCTGCGGCTGATCGAGGCGCTCGAGGAGCAGGACGACGTCCAGGCCGTGTATTCCAACTACGACATCCCCGACGAGGTCTTCGACGCCATCTCTGCGGCCTAGCGGCGTGCGCGTGATGGGCGTGGATCCCGGGCTCGTGGACACGGGCTTCGGGATCCTCGAGGCGGGGCCGGGCGCGGTGACGGTGGTGGATGCCGGCGTGGTGTCGACCGCCTCCAACTTGCCGCTGGAGGCCCGGCTCAACGCCATTCATCGGGCCATGCTCAAGATCATCGACGAGCGCCGGCCGACCTTTCTCGTTGTGGAGGATCTGTACACCGAGTACAAATTTCCCTGCACGGCCATCCTCCGCGGTGTCATCTATCTCGCCGCCCGCCAGCTCGGGGTGGCCGTGACCGCGCTCTCTCCGTCGGAGGTCAAGCGCGCGGTGACGGGCAACGGCGCGGCGGGCAAGGCGCAGGTCCAGCTCAGCGTGCAGACCCTCCTCGGCCTCAAGGACCTGCCGCGCCCCTCGCACCTGGCTGACGCCCTCGGCCTCGCCGTCACCGGCCTCGCCCGCGTCACCGGCATCACTCCACGGGCGCGGGCCGTCAGATGATGCGGGGACGATTCGCGAACATGGGGGAGTACGGGGGCCATTTCGGGGCCCCCGTGTTGGGGGAGTACGGGGGCCATTTCGGGGCCCCCGTTACCAAATGATCGCGCTGCTCCGCGGACGACTGCGCCGGAAGCACGAGGACCGCGTGGTGGTCGAGGCAGCGGGAGTCGGCTACGAGGTCGTGTTGCCCCCTGTGGTCCAGCATGCCATCGCCGGCGCGCTGGCGAGCGACGGAGACGGCGCGGCAGAGGTGACGCTGGAGATCCACTACCACGCCACACAGAATCAGCCCTCCCCGGTGCTGATCGGCTTCCTGTCCGGGCTCGACAAGGAGTTCTTCGAGAAGCTCATCACCGTCAAGGACGTCGGCCCGCTCGTCGCGGCCCGATCGCTGGCCTCGCCGGTCTCGGAGATCGCCGCCGCCATCGCCCGTCAGGACGAGGCCTACCTCCGCCGCCTGCCCGGCATCGGCCCCCAGAAGGCCAAGAACATCGTGGCGCAGCTATCCACGAAGGTCGCCAAGTTCGCCCTGTCTCAGTCCGACGCGGTGGTGGGCGGCAAGCCCGCCGTGCCGGCGCCGGCCCACATGGACGAAGATGGCCTGCGCAGCGCCGTCTTCGAGATCATGACGAAGCAGCTGGGCCACCGGCCAAGCGAGGCCGCCCACCTCATCAGCGCCGCCCTGTCCCGGAAGCCGGGCATCACCACTCCGGAGGAGCTCTTCGACGAGATCTACCGAGGGGCCAAGACCCCGTGACCGACGAAGCCAGCGTCATGAGCCGGGTCGCCCTGCCCGAGGAGACGCAGGTCGAGCGGCAGCTCCGGCCCCAGCGGCTCGACGAGTACGTCGGCCAGCGCGCGGCGGTCGAGAGCCTGCGCGTCTCCGTCATCGCGGCCAGCCAGCGGAGCGAGCCGCTCGATCATGTGCTCCTCTCGGGGCCACCGGGCCTGGGCAAGACCACGCTGGCCACCATCCTCGCCAACGAGATGTCCGCCAACATCGTCACCACGGCCGGGCCCTCGCTCGAGCGTGGGGGCGACCTGATGGGCATCCTCACCAACCTGAACGAGCGTGACATCCTCTTCGTGGACGAGATCCACCGGCTGCCGCGCGTGGTCGAGGAGCTGCTCTATCCGGCCATGGAGGACTTCACCGTCAATTTCATCATGGACAAGGGGCTGAACGCCCGCACCATGCGGATCCCGCTGCGTCCCTTCACCCTGGTGGGAGCGACGACACGGCCGGGCATGCTCTCCTCGCCCCTTCGGGAGCGCTTCGGCATCTTCCACCACCTGGATTTCTACTCGCTGGAGGAGCTCCAGGCCATCGTCACGCGCTCGGCTTCCATCCTGGGCGCCATCGTCCAGCCGGACGGCGCCGCGGCCATCGCGAAGCGATCCCGGGGGACGCCGCGCATCGCGAATCGGCTCCTGCGTCGGGTGCGCGACTATGTCCAGGTCAAGGGCACCGGCGTGGTGACGGGACCCGCAGCCATCGATGCCCTCAGCCGCGAAGGAGTCGACTCGGAAGGGCTCGACCGGCTCGATGCGCGCTTTCTCAAGGCGATCATCGAGCAGTACGGCGGTGGCCCGGTGGGGTTGGAGGCCATCGCCGCCACCATCAATGACGAAGCCGAGACGCTCGCGGAGGTCGTGGAGCCCTTCCTCCTCAAGATCGGATTTCTCGTCCGCACGCCGACCGGCCGCAAAGCCACGCCCGCGGCCTATGCGCATCTCGGGCTCGCCACTCCGGCGTCGCCGGGCGGGCAGGGAACACTGCCGATCTAGGACCCTATCGTGGCCGACTTGGGGAAAATCCTTCTCGGCGTCGGGCTCGTGATGGTACTCCTTGGGGGATTCCTGCTGCTCGCCTCCAACTTCTCGGGAAAGGTGCCATGGCTCGGACGAATGCCGGGAGACATCTACATCGAGCGGGGATCGTGGCGATTCTATTTTCCGCTCACCACGTCGATCGTGCTTTCCGTCGTGCTGACCGTGCTCTTCTGGCTCTTCTCCCGGCGCTAGCCCTCGCCCTCGCGCTGTCCTCGCCCGCCTGGGCGTCGGACATCCGCGTCGGTCTCGCCGAAGGCCTGGCCACCGTCGAGATCGGTGGCGGGCCCATGCTCATCCAGGATCTCGCGGGCCGCGCGCTTGCCGAGGACCCGATCACCTGGCTGCGGGTGCTCCGCCGGGACGGTGCGCTCGAGTGGCGCGGACAGCGTCTGATGGGTCTTCGCGTGTCTCCGGTGGGGGGCAACGCCTTGCGCTTCCAGCAACGGCCCTATCCGGGGGTCCTCGAGGTCTTGCTCGGGCCGGAAGGGCTGATGGTGGTGAACCAGCTCCCCCTCGAGGAATACCTGGTCGGCGCCGTGAAGGCGGAGGCGGGTGACAAATGGCCGCTGGAGATGCTCAAGGCCCAGGCCATCGTGGCCCGCACGTACGCCGCGTATCACCGTCGCCTCAACGCCGCCAAGCCCTATCATCTGGTCTCCAGCACCGCCAATCAGCAGTACGCGGGGCAGGTGGCCGAGACCTCGCCCGCCTGGTCGGCGGTGCGGGAGACCGAGGGGCAGGTCCTGCTCTGGGAAGGCGATCTCTTCCCGGCCTTCTACCACACGGACAGCGGTGGCTATACGGAGGACCCGCGCGCCGTCTTCGCGGCCAGCAACATGCCGGCGCTTCCCCCCGTGCGCGTGGAGTTTTCCTCCGCCTCCCCGCACCACGCGTGGATCCTCGACGTGCCCCTCGCGGATCTCGCGGCGGCCTTGCGACGGGGTGGCGTCTCCGTGGGCAGCATCGTGGGCTTGCGCGTCGTCGAGCGGAGCGCGTCGCTGCGCGTCTCTCGCATCGCCGTCGACGGCACGCGCGGGACCGCCACCCTCCGCGGCAACGATCTCCGTCGGCTCGTCGGCTACGACACGCTCAAGAGCACGCTCTTCGCGGTCTCGGTGGACCGGGCCTACGCCCGGTTCGCGGGGCGCGGGTATGGTCACGGTGTTGGGCTCGATCAATGGAGCGCCAAGACCATGGCCGAGCAGGGCTACACTGCCCGCCAGATCGCGCTGTACTACTACCCGGGCGCCACGCTCTCTTCGCTCAAGTAGCCCGGCCTTTCCCATGGCCATCTCTTGGGCCGACTTCGAGCGAGTGGACATGCGTGTGGGCGTGATCACGGACGCCCAGCCCTTCCCTGAAGCCAGGAAGGCGGCCATCAAGCTCTCGATCGACTTCGGCCCGCTCGGCGTGAAGCGCTCGAGCGCGCGAATCACCGAGCGCTATGCCCCCGCCGATCTCGTGGGACGGCGCGTGGTCGCCGTCGTGAACTTCCCGCCCAAGCAGATCGGGCCCTTCGTCTCCGAGGTTCTCGTGCTCGGCGCTTACGACGAGCGGGGCGAGGTCATTCTCCTCCGCCCAGACTTCGACGTCATCCCCGGAGCGAAGATCGGATAAGCCCCCTTGCCGAGCGGGTGGATTCGGGAGTGGTGCTAGACTCCCAAAATCATGGACCTCTCGCTGTTCGACTATGCGCTGCCCCCGGAGCGAATCGCGCAGGAGTCGGCGGAGCCGCGCGATGCCTCGCGCCTGCTCGTGGTGGACCGGGAGCGTCGCCGCTGGGAGGACGCGCGCTTCTCGGATCTGCCGAGGTGGCTGCGCGCCGGCGACTGCGTGGTGGTCAACGAGAGCCGGGTCATCCCCGCACGGCTTCTGGGCGCCCTCGAGGGCGAGGACGCCGCCGTCGAGCTGCTCATGGTGCGCGAGCTCGAGGGGGGCCGCTGGGAAGCGCTGGGGCGTCCGGGCCGGCGCCTGCGGGTGGGCGCGCGGGTCTCGCTGGCCGATGGCGCCGCGCGTGCCCGCGTGCTCGAGCGCGGCGACGAAGGGATGCGCGTGGTCGAGATCGAGGCGCCCTGGTCCGTTGGAGAGCTTCTCGAGCGTCACGGGCTTCCGCCTCTCCCCCCGTACATCGCGCGCCACGACTCGCCCAAGCCCGAGGACTGGGAGCGCTACCAGACGGTGTACGCCCGCCGCCACGGCTCGATCGCCGCGCCGACGGCGGGTCTTCACTTCACCCCGGCGCTGCTCGAGCGCCTGGCCGGGAGTGGCGTGGAGATTCACCCCATCACCCTGCACGTGGGACCAGGGACGTTTCGTCCCCTTCGGGCGTCCGCGGTCGAGGTGAATCGTCTCGCCTCCGAGATCGCCGAGGTGCCCGTGGCGACCGCCGCCGCGGTGAACAGAGCCCGCGCCGAGGGACGCCGGATCATCGCCGTCGGGACCACCTCGACCCGTACTCTGGAGTGGGCGGTCGACGCCGCGGGGCTGGTCCAGGCGCGGAGAGGCGAGGCTGACGTCTTCATCTATCCGGGCTACCGCGTCAGGGTGGTGGACGCCCTCGTCACGAACTTTCACCTGCCTCGCTCGAGCCTCCTCCTGCTCGTCTCCGCGTTCGCGGGAAGGGAGCTCATCCTCGACGCCTATGCCCACGCCGTGGCGGAGCGGTATCGGTTCTATTCCTACGGCGACGCGATGCTGATCCTGTGACGGCGCCCGTATCCTTCGAGCTCCTCGCGCGCGACGGCGCCGCGCGCGCCGGGCGGCTCGCCACGCCCCACGGTGCCGTGGAGACACCCGCTTTCATGCCGGTGGCCACGGTCGGCTCGGTCAAGAGCCTGTCGCCGGCGGACGTGCGGGTCTCCGGAGGACAGATCGTCCTCGCCAACACCTACCACCTCTCTCTACGTCCCGGGCACGAGGTGATCCGCGAGCTGGGCGGCCTTCATCGCTTCATGGGCTGGGACGGGCCGCTTCTCACGGACTCCGGGGGCTTCCAGGTCTTCAGCCTGTCGAAGCTCCGACGGCTCGGCGAAGAGGGCGTGGAGTTCCGCTCGCACATCGACGGTTCGCTCCGTCTGCTCACCCCCGAGAGCTGCGTCGAGATCCAGCACGCCCTCGGCGTGGACATCCTGCACCCACTCGACGAGTGCCTGCCGTATCCCGCCACGGAGACGGACACCGAGCGGTCGCTTGGTCTCACGCTCCGGTGGCTCGCCCGGTCGGTGGCCACGCACACCAAGGGGGACGGCGGCCGCGCCCTCTTCGGGATCGTCCAGGGCGGCACCTCCCCCATCCTGAGACGCTCCGCGGTGGAGGCGGTCTGCGCCTATGACCTGCCGGGCTACTCGATCGGCGGGCTTGCCGTCGGCGAGGACACCGGGCGCCTCTACGACGTCGCGGAGCTGACGGCCGCCCTTCTCCCGCCTGACCGGCCCCGCTACTTGATGGGAGTGGGCAAGCCCCGGGACCTCGTCGAGGCCGTGGCGCGCGGCATCGACCTGTTCGACTGCGTGCTGCCCACGCGCAATGCCCGCAACGGCCAGGCCTTCACGGGGGACGGGCCGCTCACCATCACCCACGCGCGGCACGCGCGCGATCCCGCCCCCCTCGACGCGGATTGCCCATGCGAAGCGTGCCGGCTCTTCTCCCGCGCGTATCTCCGGCACCTCTTCGCGGCAAGGGAGCTCCTGGCCTACCGGCTCCTCTCCTTGCACAACCTGACCTTCTATCACGGGCTCCTCACGGGCGCGCGCCGCGCGATCTCGGAGCGCCGGTTCTCGTCTTTCCGGTCTCGGCTTCTCGAACGATATGGGGTAGAATCCGTGGGCGGTTCCGACCCCATTTCAACGGCCACGGAGGCCTGAAGTCCATGGTGGATCTCGCGTTCGCGGCAATGCAGTCGCCGAGCGGTCAGGGCGGGGGCTCGGCGATGGTGCAGGTCGCCTTCTTCGCGGCCATCTTCGCTATCTTCTACTTCCTCCTCATCCGGCCCCAGCAGAGGCAGCGCAAGGAGCGCGAGTCGCTGCTCTCCACCGTCAAGGCGGGGGACCGCGTGGTGATGACGAGCGGCTTGCATGGCACCGTGGTGAAGCTCTCGGAGCACAGTGTCACCGTCAAGGTCGCCGACCAGGTGCGCCTCGAGTTCGACCGCACGGCCATCGGCCGCATCGTGCCCTCCTCTAGCGAGGGCGCTTCGGGCTCCTGATGACCCGCCGTCTCTGGCTCCGCGTCGGCATCGTGGCCGTGGTGGCGGTGGTATCGGTCTTCTATCTCTACCCGCCGAAGAAGACCATCAACCTCGGCCTCGATCTCCAGGGCGGCATCCATCTCGTCCTCGGCGTGGACATCGACAAGGCCTTCCAGACCCAGGTCGAGCGGGTGGGGGATAGTATCCGGGCCACGCTCGAGAAGAAGGGCATCGCCGTCAAGTCGGCGGAGCGGCGAGGCACCACGGAGCTCGCCGTGCAGCTCGCTTCCCCGCAGTCCTGGGGGGAGGCGCAGACCGCCCTCAAGGACTTCGGCGCGTTCGACATCAAGGAATCCGACCAGACGGCCGGCCGCGTGGTGCTCGCCATGCGTCCGCGCGAGGTCGCGGCCCAGCGCGAGTGGTTCATCAAGCAAGGACTCGAGACCATTCGCAACCGGGTGGACCAGTTCGGGGTGGCGGAGCCGTCCATCCAGCAGCAGGGCGACAACCGCATCCTCGTCCAGCTGCCGGGCGTGCAGGATCCCGAGCGCGCCAAGGCCCTCATCGGCAAGACGGCCCTCCTGGAGTTCAAGCTCGTCAACGAGAGCGCCAGTGTCGAGCAGGCTCTCGCGGGGCAGGTGCCCCCAGGGTCGGAGCTGGTCTACCAGCGCCGCGTGGACAAGGAGACCAAGGAGGAGCGCAAGACACCCTTCGTGGTCGAGAAGAAGGCGCTGCTCACCGGGGCCGACGTGGCCAACGCGCGCGTGTCCATCGACCAGAACACGAGCGAGCCTTACGTGTCGCTCGAGTTCACGGCGCAGGGCGCGCGGGCCTTCGCGGACCTGACGTCGAACAACGTGGGGCGCCACCTCGCCATCATCCTCGACGGCAATCTTTACTCCGCCCCCGTCATCCGCGAGCGGATCCCCTCGGGCCAGGCCCAGATCACGGGCGGCTTCACCACGGAGGCCGCGACCGATCTGGCCATCGTGCTCAGGGCCGGGGCCCTCCCCGCGCCCGTGCAGGTGCTCGAGGAGCGCACGGTGGGGCCGTCGCTCGGGGCCGACTCGATTCGCAAGGGCATCGTCTCCAGCGCGGCGGCCGCCCTGGCCGTGGTGGTGTTCATGCTCATCTACTACCGGCTCTCCGGGCTCATCGCCGACGTCGCCCTCACCCTCAACCTGCTCATCCTGCTCGCGGCCATGGCGGGCTTCCACGCGACCCTGACACTCCCGGGCATCGCGGGGGTCGTGCTCACCATCGGCATGGCCGTGGACACGAATATCCTCATCTTCGAGCGCATCCGCGAGGAGCTGCGCGGCGGCAAGACCGTGCGCGCGGCCATCGACTCGGGCTTCGCCCGCGCCTTCCGCACCGTCATCGACACCCACGTGACCGTGCTCGTCTCCGCGGCCATCCTGTACCAGTTCGGCACGGGACCCGTAAAGGGATTCGCCGTCACCCTCGCCATCGGTCTCCTCGCCAGCCTCTTCACGGCCGTGTTCTTTACCCGCCTCGTCTTCGACCTCCTCTATATGCGGTCGCGGCGGGTCGAGGGCATTTCCATATAGGCGACCGCCCATGATGCAGATCTTCGTCAACGCCAATTACGACTTCGTGGGCAAGCGGAAGTGGTTCTACGCGGCCTCGGGCGGGCTCATGCTCCTGAGCGTCATCTGGATCCTCTTCGTGGGAGGCCTCAACTACGGCATCGACTTCACGGGGGGCGCCCTCGTGCAGGTGCGCTACGACAAGCCGGCCTCCGTGGACCTCGTGCGACGCGGCCTCGACGAGATCAAGCTCGGCAACGCCATCATCCAGCAGTTCGGGGATCCCCAGGAGTATCTGATCCGCCTGCCCCACGTCGCCGAGAAGCCGGACGACCTCTCGAAGCAAGTGCAGGCGGCCCTGGCCAAGGCCGCGGGCGGCTCCGTGGAGATCCGCCGCCTCGAGTTCGTCGGCCCCCAGGTGGGCCGCGACCTCCAGCTGCAGGCGCTCTACGCCGTCCTGGCCGGGATGGCGGGCATCCTGATCTACGTCGCCTTCCGCTTCCATTTCCGGGACGGCGTGATCTCGGTGGTGGCCATCGCCCACGACGTCATCGTCACCCTGGGCGCGCTCTCGCTGACCCAGCGCGAGATGTCCCTGCCCGTGCTGGCGGCGCTCCTGACCATCGTGGGCTACTCGATCAACGACACAATCGTCGTCTTCGATCGCATCCGCGAGACGCGCGCCAAGGGGCTCCGGAAGGGCCAGACCATCGCCGATCTCGTCAATTCGGCCATGAACCAGACACTGTCCCGGACCCTTCTGACGTCCTTCACGACCTTCATCTCCGCGGTCGTCCTCCTCATCTTCGGGGGTGAGGTCCTGCGCGATTTCGCCTTCGCCCTCGTGGTCGGGGTGGTCACGGGCACCTACTCGTCCATTGCGGCGGCCTCGCTGGTCATGGACTGGGAGACCTGGAGCCGGGTTCGGACCAAGACGGCGGGCAAGGTCCCCGCAAAGGCCTGAAAATAGACGTAGCAACCTCCTGATTTCAGTGGCAAAATTAGAGGTCAACCTCGGAGGGTAAAGGTTGACCCAGCTCGAGACGCTCATAGAGGAGATTCCGAAGTACCAGCCGGGCGCCAACCTGGACCTGGTCAACCGCGCCTACCGCTTCTCCGAGCTCAGCCACCGCGGTCAGCAGCGTGCTTCGGGTGAGCCTTACCTCTCCCACCCCCTGGAAGTGGCCGGCCTCCTCGTGAACTTCAAGATGGACGTGACCACCGTCACCGCCGGCCTCCTCCATGACGTCCTCGAGGACACCGGGGCGACCAAGGACGACCTCGAGCGCGAGTTCGGCCGGGAGATCGCCGAGCTCGTGGACGGGGTGACCAAGATCGGCAAGCTTGCCTTCTCCTCCCGCGAGGAGCGGCAGGCCGAGAACTTCCGAAAGATGGTCGTGGCCATGGCCCACGACCTGCGCGTGCTCATGATCAAGCTCGCCGACCGTCTCCACAACATGCGTACCCTCGACTACCTCCCCCTCGACAAGGGGCGGAAGATCGCCCAGGAGACGCTCGACATCTACGCGCCCCTCGCCCACCGGCTCGGTATGGCCAAGGTCAAGGCCGAGCTGGAGGACCTCGCCCTCCGGGTCATGCAGCCCGAGGACTACCAGGACCTGATGCGACGGGTGGCCAAGCGCCGGCTCGAGCGCGAGGCGGAGATCAACCAGCTCATCGCCATCCTCCAGGAGAAGCTGGGCGAGGTGGACATCGAGTCGAAGATCGCCGGGCGGCCCAAGCACTTCTACTCGATCTGGAAGAAGA
>WNEZ01003214.1_pt1 | contig 14070 bp, 8 predicted proteins | sample 5400521 | NCBI WGS metagenome assembly WNEZ01 (sample SAMN13153339, study PRJNA577476) | soil metagenome | isolation source: 120 cm saprolite under Douglas fir tree site 2 hole 1 replicate 1 | place: USA:California | collected 2015-04-18 | reverse complement strand
CTCGTCCGTGCCGGCCAGACGGAAGCCTCCGTCGACCTCGCGCGCATCGCTGGACTCACCGCCGCGGGTGTCATCTGCGAAATCATGAACGAAGACGGCACCATGTCTCGCGTGCCGCAGCTCATTGAATTTTGCAAGGAACACAACTTGAGGATGCTCACGGTGGCAGACCTCATTCGCTACCGCATGCAGCACGAACGCTACGTCCGGCGCGTGGCGGAAGCGGTCCTGCCTACGCGCTTCGGCAACTTCCGCATGATCGCGTACGCCAGCGACGTGGACCACGATCAGCACGTTGCGCTAGTGCGCGGCAATCTGGAAGGCGCGGAACCGGCGCTAGTGCGCGTCCACTCGCACTGCCTCACCGGAGACGTTTTCGGTTCCACGGCTTGCGATTGTAGCGAACTTGTCTCGCGCTCGCTGGCCGCCATCGCCAAGGAAGACCGCGGCGTCTTTCTCTATCTGCACCACACGGGACGCGGCTTCAGTGTTGAAACCGCCGGAGAGCCTGGCGCGCTCCCCCAGATTCATTTCCATAAGCGCGGCCAGCTCGATCGCGAACCTGCGCGCCAGCGCATGGTCCAGCACGAAAGCGGCATCGGCGCGCAAATCCTGATCGACCTCGGCCTCAAGGACATTCGCGTCCTCACCAATCACCCGAAAAAAGTCGTCGCCCTCGAAGGCTACGGCATCCGCATCGCCGACCAGGTCCCCCTCCGCATCGACCAACCCAAGCCGACGCACCAAACCCTATGACTCCCGCCGCGATTTCACTCTTGAGCCGTAGGGGCGGGGCTTGCTCCGCCCCTCGTCACGCGCCTTCTCCATCTGTCATTCCGGGCGAAACGAGGACCGCTTCCTCTCCGCGCGTATTTTGCGGTGAGAATCTCTCTTATAACTTCTCTGGTGGCTTTTCTGTAGGAGGAGTGGACTTCGCCGATGGGGTCGCGGGCTTTCCCGCAGCCGGCTTCCCAACAGTCAAATACTTGCGCATCTTCTCGAGCCGCTTCGCCCCGAGCCCGCGAATCGCCAGCAAATCATCGACGCTCTTGAAGGCGCCACACGATTTGCGCATTTGCAAGATTTTGTCCGCCGTCGCCGGTCCAATCCCCCCGCACCGGTTGCAGTTCTTCCGAGGTCGCCGTATTGAGATTTATCGGCTTGGCGGGCTGCTTTTTCCTTCCCGCGTCCACGGACGCGGCAAAGATCAAGCCGACGAAAAGAAAGGAGGAAAGGAGCCGGATTGGAAATCGCCGCGCCATGACGGCAATATAATGCCCTGCTATATATGCAAATCAATAACAAAAAGGGCGCTTAATCCACGCGTTTGCCTTGCGCGTCGTAAACTTCGAATTCGCCGAAGAGGGCCGCTTGCTCCTCGATTTGCGCGCGGTCGCCCACAGCGACGATTTGCATGTTTGCGGAGTCCAGATATTTGCGCGCCGTTGCGAGCAGATCTTCCGGCTTCAGCGCGCGAACTTTCTGGCGATAAGTTTCGAGATAGTCGTCCGGCAATTCGTTCAGCGCCACGGTGGAGAGTTGCGACAGCAGTCCATCCTGCGTCGCCAGCCCCATGGAAAAGACGCCGCTCAGATAATTCTGCGCGTCGGCGAGCTCTGGTACCGGCACCGGGACGGACCGCAATTTGTCCATTTCATAAAACATCTCCGTGAGCGATGCCGCCACAACATCATTCCGCACCGCGGCCGAAACCGAAAAGTAGCCATGCTGCCGCAGCGCATGCACGCCGCTGCGGGGACTGTAAGTGTAGCCCTTGTCCTCGCGGATATTCATTACTAATCGGGAATTAAACGCTCCGCCGTACAAACTGTTCGTGAGGCCCAGTTTGACCCAGTCCGGATGCTTGCGCGTAATAGCGTGGCAGCCCGCCACGATCTGCGTCTGCACCGCTCCCGGCACGTGCACCAGATACACGCGCCGCCCGCGCGGATTCGCCGGAGCCGCTGCCGCATTCGGCTCCGGTTTTTTTCCGGTCCATGCGCCAAACACTTTTTCGATTGTCTTTAACATCCCCTGCGCGTCGAAATCTCCGACGAGCAGCAACAATCCATTCTCCGGCGTATAAAATCCGCGGTAGACGGCCTGCAAGTCTTCGCGCTTGTACGCGGCCACTTGCGGTTCGCTGGGCGACACTTCGCCGTAGGGGTGCGCGCCAAACAAAACTTTACGCAATCGCTCGCTCGCCAAAAATCCCGGCTGCGTGCGCTCCAACTTTACTTCTTCCAGTTTCTGCCGTCGCTCGCGTTCGAATTCCGCTTCCGGAAATGCCGCTTCCCGCGCCAGCTCATTCACCAACGCCAGCAGCGGCTCCGCAAATTCCGAAAGCCCGGCAAACGAAATCGCGCTGGTATCCGCGCCCGCGCCGGAAGAGAGGTCCGCGCCGATGCGCCGCAAATCTTCTTCGATCTGCCGGCTCGCGCGCTTCTTTGTTCCCGTGCGCACCACCGTCGCGGTCATTTCTGCCAGGCCTGGAGCACGATGATTCACAGCCGCGTTTCCTGAACGGAAAAAAAGTTCGCCATGAAACTTCGGAATCGAGTGCGCTTCCGCGAGAATGACTTCGAGCCCGTTCGAAAGCCGCGCCTTGGTCCGTTTCGGCCACGTCACCGCGCCTTCCGCCGCGAGTTCAGGCACTCCGTTGGCAATTTCCACAACACGCGCCGCCATTACGCCGCCTCCTTCGCGCCCGCGTCCGCGGGTACTGCGGCCTTGACCGGCGTGCGAAACACAATCGCGCGTTTTTCGTTTCGCAGATATTTCTTGGCCACGGCCTGAATCTCTTCGCGCGTGACGGCAAGAAACCCATCCAGAATGGTATTCACCAGTTGCGGCTCGTTATCGAACAGCGTGAAGCACGCGAGGAGATGCATCAGGCCATACTTCGGCATGTATCCGCCGCGGCCACCTTCGAGTGTGGCGTAATAATCCGAGCGCCACTTCACCTTCAATTGTTCCAATTCGTCCGCGCTGATGCCGTTTTCCTGTACTTCACGGATCACGGCATCAAACGCCTCCAGCGTCGCTTGGCTCGAATACTCCGGCTTGTGCAGAACGCGCGTGGTCATTTGCGTCGGCCCGTTGTAACCGAAGATGTCGTCGATTCCACCGCCGGCCTCGACGGCAATCTGCTTCTCGATCACCAATTCGCGGTGCATTCGTCCCGCGCGTCCGCCGTGCAAAGCCTGATCCAGCAGCGCCATCGCGCACCAATCGGCGGTGCGCCTTTTCGGCATGACGTATCCGATGGCCATCGCGGGCAGCGTCCCGAATTTCTCCTCGACGTTTCCGCGCCGCTCCTCTCCTTGTTCGGGCTCGCTGGGATCGGCGAAAGGCGGCGGCGCTCCCGCCGGAATCTCGCCAAAATGTTTTTTAGCCAACGCGATGCCTTCTTCCGCCTTCAGATCGCCCAGCATCAGCAACACGGCATTATTCGGCACGTAGTACGTTTTAAAAAATGCCTGCACGTCGGCCAAGTCCGCGGCATCGAGATCGGCAAAATCACCGTAAAAATTGTGCGCGTTCGCCCAATTGCGAAAAGCCACCGGCGGCATGTCCAGCCACGGGAAGCCGCCATAAGGCTGGTTCATCACATTGACGCGAACTTCTTCCTTTACAACGTCGCGCTGGTTTTTAAGATTTTCGTCATCCACTTTCAACGCGCGCATGCGGTCCGCTTCGAGCCACAGCACGCGCTCCAGCGCATTCGAAGGGACAGCTTCGTAATAGTTCGTCACGTCGTAACTCGTCGAGCCGTTCAGCATGCCGCCACTGGAATTGACCAGCTTGATGTGTTGCATCTTCGGCGCATTCGCGGAGCCCTGAAACATCATGTGTTCGAACAGGTGCGCAAACCCGCTGCGGCCCTGCGGCTCGAGGCGGAATCCAATTTTGTAGTACACGCCCACGGTGACCACCGGCGCCGTGGTATCCGGCGCGACCACGATACTTAATCCATTTGCCAATTTCGTACTTTCCACCGCAATCTGGAGTCGTTTCACCCTTTGCCCCCTATCGCCTTTGCTTTTAGTTTCTTTTCCACGGAAGTCTTTTCCAATTCAGCCAGCACTCCGGCAGGATCTTTTGCGAGCACGCGCGCGGCCAGATGACTTAGCGCCTCGTAAGCTTGGGCAAATTCCTCCGGTGATTCCTGCAGTGCTTCCAAATGCGCCCGCGCCACTTTGTAATCGCCCCGAGAGAGCGGCCCCGTCCACGCCGCGCGTGGCCCTAACGTTTCGAAATTCTCCAGAACCTGGCGCGCACGGCTTCGCTCCGCCTCATCCCAAGCGAGAGGAGCAATTGCGTGGCGGCTTCCTCCACCGCGAGCACATGACCGGCGGCCATCGCCGCTGGTGTGGTACAAGATTTTCTTGCTTCCCGAGATGCGCACGGGCAACCCTCCGAGCGACCGCGCGATCTGCCGCGCCACTCGGACCGCCTGTGTTTCCCTTTCAATCGTAAAAACCTTGCCTTCCAGCGATGGCACCGAGACTCCGCTGAACGATTGCAGCGGATGCATCGATCCGACCATCGCGCCCCGCTCGTGCACGGCATCGAGCACAGCGGAGTCCATAGCTCCGCTGGTGTGCAATACAACTCTCCCGCGCAGCTCTTCTTCGCCAATCCGCGCCAACTCTTGCGCAACAACTGCGATTTCGTCATCGGGTGTCGCGATCAGGATCACTCGCGACGCCAGGATCCGCCGCGTCATTCCGGCGCAAGCTTTCCCATCTCCAATGAACCGAACAGCCCGCCGCGCGCTTGGCTCGCTACGGGTAACGACCACGCCAATCCTCCAGCCCGGTTCTCGCAACCGGCGTCCCAGCGCTCGTCCCAGGCGTCCTGCCCCGATGATGGCCAGGCTATTCGGCATCCCGTGTTAGGATAACCCGAGGGCAACGCTGACACCAATTTCCATGCATCTTTTCGGACTGGTTCTCTTTGGTTTCATTACGTTCTTCTGGCTCACTCACGGCCTCCGCGTTGCCTATGGCGCCGTGCGCCTTCCGTGGATCAAGGATTTCGCACCCGCAAACGACGCGGGTTGTCCGCGCGTTTCGATTCTCTTCGCCGCGCGTGACGAAGAAGAAAAACTGCCCGCCGCACTCGCAACGCTGATGGAAATCGATTATCCGGATCTGGAGGTCATCGCCGCCGACGACCGTTCGCAGGACTCGACCGGCCGCATCCTCGACGAGTTCGCTGCCGCGCATCCGCGGCTTCGTGTTGTCCACATCACGCAACTACCTTCCGGCTGGCTCGGCAAACCTCACGCCCTCCAGAAAGCTTACGAAGCCTCCACCGGCGAATGGCTGCTCTTCACGGATGCCGATGTGTGTTTCAAACCCGATGTCCTGCGGCGCGCCATTGCTCTCGCGAAAGCGCACAACCTGGAACACCTCACGCTCATGGGCGATGTCGAAATGGTGGGCTTCTGGGAGACCGTGCTTATTACTTTTTTTGGTATGGCGTTTAACATTGCTACCGATCCCTATCGCGTGGCTAATCCCCATTCGCGCGCCTATATGGGGGTTGGCGCGTTCCAACTTCTCCGGCGCGCCGCCTATGAAGCCAGCGGCACGCACCGCCGCCTGGCCATGGAAGTTGTGGATGACATGAAATTGGGAAAAATCGTCAAGCAATCGGGTTTTCGTTCGGGCGCGGGTATTGCGCAGGATTTCGTCGTTGTCCGGTGGCACGCCGGCCTCGGCAATCTGATTCGTGGCGTCACGAAGAATTTCTTCGCCGGCGTGGGCTACAGCGTGGCGCTCGTGGCGATTGCCGTTACCGGCCTTCTGCTCATGAACGTCGCGCCAGTTTTCGGTATTTTGTTCAGCCACGGCTGGATTCGCATTTTCGCCGCAATCGCGTTGGTTATCGCTCTCTGCTTCCACACCGGCGTGGACATCGGCATGCGCGTCTCGCCGTTTTATGCGTTCACGCACCCTCTCGGCGCGCTTCTCTTCAGCTACATGCTTATTCGCTCGACCGTCGTTACGCTCAAGCAGGGTGGCATTGTTTGGCGTGACACCTTTTATCCGCTGGAAGACCTGAAACGCGGCGTTGTTTAATTTGCCGACTCCGCCGGCGCGGAAGTGGCTGCCGTTGAAAACAGTCCCGCCACATCCCTTTGCTTCAATGAACGGATGCGATCGCGCAACTGCGCCGCTTTTTCAAATTCAAACTTTTTGGCGGCCTCGCGCATCTGCGCCTCAAGCTGCTGCAGCATCTCCGCGAGCTGCGCTTCGCTCTTGATATTCGCCGTTGCCGCATCGAGGCTGGCATCGTCCACCGGCACGGTCGCGTAATCCGCCTCGACGATTCTCGCCAGTTCCATATCCACGGACTTAATGATGGACATCGGGGTGATGTTGTTCTCTTTGTTGTAAGCCACCTGCTTGGCGCGACGCCGGTTCGTTTCATCAATGGCTTGATTCATCGAATCCGTCCGCCGGTCCGCGTATAAAATTGCCCGCCCCTCGATGTGCCTGGCGCAGCGTCCAATCGTCTGGATGAGCGACGTCGTGCTTCGCAAGAATCCCTCTTTGTCCGCATCCAAAATGGCCACCAGCGACACTTCCGGCAAATCCAAACCCTCGCGCAGCAAATTGATTCCGATGAGCACGTCAAATTCCCCGCGCCGCAAGTCGCGCAAGATTTTGATGCGGTCCAGCGTTTCCACTTCCGAGTGCAGATAGCGGCACCTGATGCCAATCTCCGTAAAATACTCGGACAAATCCTCCGCCATGCGCTTCGTCAGCGTGGTCACCAGCACGCGCTCGTTCTTCTCCGCGCGCACGCGAATCTCTTCGAGCAGGTCATCCACCTGGCCCTTCACCGGACGAATTTCCACCTGGGGGTCCACGAGGCCCGTTGGCCGAATCACCTGCTCAACGATCACCCCTCCCGACTTCGTCAGCTCGTATGGGCCGGGCGTTGCAGACACGTACACCACCTGATTGATGCGGTGTTCGAATTCCTCAAACGTCAGTGGCCTATTGTCCAGCGCCGAAGGCATTCGAAAGCCGTAATCCACGAGCGTCTGCTTGCGCGCGCGGTCACCGTTGAACATTCCGCGCACTTGGCCCACCGTCTGGTGCGATTCATCAATGAACATCAGGTAGTCCTGCGGCACGTAATCCAGCAGCGTCGGCGGCGCTTCCCCAGGCAAGCGCCCGCTCAAGTGCCGCGAATAATTCTCAATGCCGTGACAGTAGCCGATGGTGCGCATCATCTCGATGTCAAACATGGTGCGCTGTACGACACGCTGCGCTTCGACGAATTTTCCCTGTTTCTCCATTTCTTTCTTCCACCACCAAAGCTCTTCCTGAATGCTCACGATCGCGCGGTCCCGCTGTTCCTGCGGCATCACGTAATGCGTTTTCGGATAAATCGGCACGCGCGACAAATCCTCCTGGCCCGCGCGCACCTCTCCGGTCACCGGATCGATCTGCCGCAGCGCATCGATCTGGTCTCCCCACATTTCGATGCGATAACCCTGATCTTCATACGTGGGATAGATTTCGATCATGTCTCCGCGCACGCGGAACGTGCCGCGCCGCAAGTCCTCGCTGCGCTCGTACTGAATATCGACGAACCTGCGCAACAGCGCTTCGCGCGAAGTCTGCTGTCCCTTTTCCAGCATGACCAGCATGCCGTAATAAGCTTCCGGCGAGCCGAGACCGTAAATGCAGGATACGGAGGCCACGATCACAACGTCGCGGCGTTCGAAAAGGGAACGCGTCGCGCTCATGCGCAGCTTGTCCAGTTCGTCGTTGATGGTCGCTTCCTTGTCGATATAGATATCCGCGGAGGGAACATACGCTTCGGGCTGGTAAAAATCGTAGTAGCTGACGAAATACTCGACGGCGTTCTCCGGAAAAAATCCCTTGAACTCGTGATACAACTGCGCGGCCAATGTTTTGTTGTGCGCCAGCACCAGCGCGGGACGATCGGCCTGTTCAATCAGCTTGGCCATGGTGAAGGTCTTGCCCGACCCGGTCACTCCAAGAAGCACCTGCTGCTTCTCGCCAGCATCGAGACCGCGATAGAGTTGGTCGATCGCCGCGGGTTGGTCGCCGCGCGGCTGATAATTGCTGTGCAGCTTGAATTTCATGGGAAGGGTCTCCTGCAGTCCTGCCGACCTCTGGCGAAACCTTCATTATACTCCGGCACGCAAACTCTGCCTTTCGATACGGAAAGTACCGGCAGATTCGAATCAAGGTTGATTCAGCGGCGTCTCCGTCAGCAGCAAGACTTCCGAGTGACTCTTCGCGTCCACGTTGTAGTGCACGCGGTTCGAGGCGTCGGCCTTGGCCACCACGACGTCCATGAATTGGCTGGTCTCTTCCGTGGCGCGCACGACGAGGCCGCTCTTCAGGGAAATATAGGTGATGATTTCGCCGGCGCCTTTCGCCGTTCCCATGGTCCGCAACTCGTGAAGTTTGAAATCTTCAGGGGTCGCATCCTTCGATGACGATTTCTGTTTGAGCGTTGCCGTCGTGAGCAGCACCGCACAAATATCGGGAGGGCCGCTGGAGGCGGAGACATCTCCCATGATCGAAAGCTGGCTTGCCTGGCATGGCTCATCTCTTACGTAGCTCGACTCCCGCGCCCAATGCAATCCGGCGATCGGCGCTCCCGCCTGTTCCGCTTGCTCCGACTTCCATTTTTCGCTGAACTTCATTCCGTCTGCAGGAAGCGTCCACGCCAGCGCAAAACGCGCCACCCACTGCTGCCAGGCCTGCTGCTGCTCGGGAAAAAGAGTATCCAGACCGTTTACTTCGTTCGCCGAGCCGTCTGGAGAAATCGTGAAGTCGATGCTCTTGCCATAGAGGTCCACACGCTGTTTATCCCAGTCGGGCTTCTTGTCACCCGGCCTCTTCAACCAGACACCGGAGTCCAAAGTCAGAAACCGGCCTCGCGCGTGGATCGCCGCCTTGCTGCCCAGCTGTTGCACATCGAGGATCTCAACCCGCAGCAAACCGTGCGCATCGATCTGAGCCGCATTCGGCGCCATGGGCGCGACAACTTTGCTTTCGGTCTTAACGGTCTTGTCGCTCTGAAAACGGATGAGGTAGGTGATGGTTTGGCCGGGCTGCAATCTGGGCAGGAGATTGATGCGTTTGTCGCCGGCGGCGAGAGTGGCAAAGGCAAGAAGGAACAACCCTGCAATCCGTTGTAGTTGGCGTCTCATGATATCTGCTACCGCTCCGCGAGTCTTCGGAGACCTCTCCGCGTGTGAATACCGGAAACAAATGGGCTTTCAATTTCCGGGAGTCTTGAAATGCCGATCGAAGAAATCGCTGGCCGCGTGATACGCCGCCAGCCAATTTCTGTGCAGCAGAAAATCGTGCACGTCATCGGGGAAAACGAGCTGTTCGATCTCCACGCCCTTCTCACGGAGCCGCGAAACGAGGTCCACCGTTTGCGTGAAGTAGACGTTGCGGTCGTCGTCGCCATGAATGAAGAGCACCGGTGACTTCCAGGTATTCACCGAAGTCACGGGCGAAGAATCATGCGCGAGCTTGGTCAGCTCCGCAGGAATATTCTTTCCGTCCCAGTTATCCGTCGGCCAGTCGTGCACGCCATGGAGATCGACGCCCGCCGCGAACAAATCAGAATTGCGTCCCAAACCAAGCGCCGTCAGATAGCCGCCATAACTTCCGCCCCACAATCCGATGCGTTTTGCGTCGACATCGCTGCGGCTTTGCAAATATTTTCCTGCCGCCACCACGTCCTGATATTCCGCCGCGCCACGCCCCGCACGGCCTTGGGCTTCTCGAAACGCGCGGCCGTAGCCAATCCCGCTGCGGTAATTCAGCGCCAATACGATGTATCCGCGGTTCGCCAGGTACTGATTCATGGCATAGGAATTCGAGTAGTAGTACATGTAATGCCAGCCGAGAAGCATCTGCCGCATCGGCCCGCCATGCAGAAAAACCAACGCTGGCCGTTTTTCGCCGGGCTTCGCATCTTTCGGCAGGAACAACTGACCGTGAATCTCCAGTCCGTCGCCGGATTTGAACTTCACTTGCTGCGGCTCGACAAGAAAATCGGCCGGAAAATCGCGTGAAAGAGGTATCAGCGCTTGATTCACAGTGGCATGATCGGCGAATGTTGTGAGGAGCGGCGTCGCCGGAACAGTTTCACCGGATCCCAGGTAGGCGACTGCTTTCCCATCTGACAGCGCCACAGGGCTCCACTTAATACCATTCAATTTCTCCCACTGGCTCAGATGATCGCCGTTGATGTCCACACTCCACAAATGCCGGCGGTCCACATCATTGCAATTCGAATTGAAGAGGATAGTTTTCTTGTCAGGAGTGAACGACCATTGCTCCACTTCACAATTTCCAGGCGTGAGCAACTTTGGGACACCGCCGTCTATGGATAGTGCATACAAATGCTGCCAGCCGTCTTCTTCCGAGGCGATCACGAGTTGGTTGTTCGCGGCCCAATTGATCACGCCGCCGCCGGTATCTTCCGCCATGTAGGGAAACGATCCCTGCGGCGTCGCGCTGGTGTGCCATATTTCTTTAGCCGTTCCCGCAGCGGCGTCCGCCACCCAGACGGCCCACGGATGCGGCTTATCCGGCGCAATGAAATAGCCATGGGGCGCGTCTCGCGCTTCCGCCGGTCGCCGCACAAACGCGATGCGCCTTCCGTCCAACGACCATGCAGGATCACCGTCCGAATCCACCGACGGCGCGACGAATTGCACGGTTTTCGCTGCAACATCGTAAACGCCGATGAATGCGTGATCGTTTCGCTCCGAAACAAACGCCAGCCGGCTCCCATCCGGAGACCAGTGCGGGTCGAGGTCTTGCCCCCGCACAACAAGTTGTTGCGGCTTCTCGGCTCCGCCCAGCGGCGCGATCCAGATCTGCCCATCTTTTGCATAGGCGATCATTCCGCGCGAGGAACTGTCCGGTGAATGACCCGCGTCGACGCGCTTCGGCTCGCCGCCGCTCCACGCCACCGTCCAGACCGCCTGCTCCGTTCCCGCCGGATTGCTCAGAGGGTTCGGCAGTTGTCCGGCCGTGTTTTTCCCACCACCGCGCACATAGACAATCGTGTTGGAGTCCGCGGAAAAACTCAGACCCGATAACTCCTGCCCGTCATCCTGGTTGTATTTTGTAATCTGCCTAGCCGTAAATCCCGGCCCTTCGGCCACCCAGATATTTCGCCGCCCTGCTTGATTCATTGTCCATGCGACGCGGTTGTTCTGTTTCGCCGACGTCAAATTCGCGGGGAACGGCGCGCTCATCACCTGTTCCAGGGTGAACGGTTTCTGCGCGTTCGCCCGCGGCATCACAATCAGCAGAACTACTGCACACAACAGCGCATGACGCTTCATCGATCGTTTCCCTCCCAGCCTAAAGAATCCCTTTCATTCACAAATCTGACGGTCAATCCGCCGGCTGCCGGACGCCCGCCTTTTCAACCGAGATTTTTGGGCCATCGAGCGGCCCTGAAATCTTGAGCACGTGTCCAGCTCCGAAATCACTCGCGCTGCGGTCTTTGCTTTTTCGCGCACTCGCGGTTTCGATCGACAAGTCGGCGTTTCGCCCGAAGCTGAGTGTTCCATTCACCAACGTCAACTGCTTCCCGCCATCGAGCCGGAAGTCCTCCAGCAGGATGCTGCTGTCTTGCAAACGAATTGAGACTTCTCCCGTGGGCCAACGCGAGACGCCCGTGTGTACGGCTCCGTCCGCGACGCTCGCGTTTACGTCCCACCCGCGAAACTCCACTTGGTTCAAATGAAACTCGCCGCGACCGGCCAGCTTTCCCAGGAGTTCGTCGCGGCCCACACCTTCAGTTTTCACCTGCAAAGTCCCCGAGGCTATGCCGCCCAAGCGCTCCGCAATTCGCCCCGTCCCCGGCAGTTGCGCCAGGTTCACGCGTTCCAATTCCGCGGCGATCTCGTAGACGGGCCTTGGCAAGAACTTCGCATCGATTTTTGCGCGCACTTTGCCGCCCGCCCATTCTGCCTGCGCTTCACGCACATCGAGTTGGAGATCATGGAGGGACCCCTTGGCCAGCACTTGTTCCAGTTTCAACTTTTCGATCGTCAATTGCGCGATGCCCAGCTCGCCTTCCGCATTCACGCGGCGGACCAGTTCACTCGCAGGCGTGCTCGGCGTCGATCCTCCAAGCAGCGGGGGCAAAAGCCGCTGCAACCAGCTTGGCCGCGCTCTCGGCCCGACCCAACGATCCAGGTCGGCAGCGTTCAACTGGTCTGCGAACAAATGAAATTTCCAATTCGCGCCATTTTCCCCCTCGGCCCTTGCCGTTTCTTCGATGTTGCCCGTCCACGTCCCGCCAAACCCTTCGACTTTCATCACGCGCGCGACGCGCCGCCCTTCGATCCAATCCAACGCACTTTCGGAAATTTTCAGGGGCTGGTTCAACCCTGCCACCGTCAAATTCGCTTTGGTAAAGCCAATCCTGCCATTCCACCGGCCGGTGAGCGGCTGTTTCCACTCCCACTTCGCGATTGCAGTCGCCTGGCCGTTCAATTCCCAGCCATGATTCAGCTGGCGGCCAAACGCCGCAGATAATTTCAGAAAATCTTCTACCTTGTTGAAGTTTCCTTCGACACTGATGCTGCCTGCCCGCGTGTTCAGATCGTGCGCAAACGTCAATTCTGCGGCGTTTTCCATGGCCAGCGCCACGCGCCGCCGCTTCGGCGCCACTACGTCGCGAATTTCGCTTCCAAGAGCGACGCGCACCGGCCCAATCGTCAGCATGCCCCACTCGCGGCCTCCGCTCAGGGGACCGATTCGAACGGGCTCCACAAAACCAGGCACTTTCACGATTCCTCCGCTGCTCGAAAGCGCCATCGACTCCAGCGCGAGTGGCCACCCGCGCACGATCATCCCGCCCGTAAAATACTGTTCCACCGTCACACCCTCCGCCACGTCCGGATGAAACGCGCGATACCAGGCCAACAAGTCCGACGCCTGAACCCCCATCGAATCCAGCCGCAATTCCACCGAGGGTGCAGTCCCGCCGACGAGACGGAACATACCGCGGAGATTCGATCTCGCTCCCTCCACGGCAATTTCCTCTCCGACCACGGTCCCCGCGCCAACGTTCCAGCGGCCTTTGACGCTCACATTCAAACGGGGATTATCGGAACGTTCCGTCAAATCCCATCGATGCATCTGCCCGGCGCGTCCTTGCACCGTGAACCTCCAGTCTCCGGGCGCATCTTCCTTAGCGAGCCCGCTTTTCGCTGTGGCATCCAGCGCAAACACGCCGCGCAAACCGTAATCCTGTCCGCGGAACAGCCGGAAGACGTCCGCCATGGACGCCTCGCTCCAGTGCAGAGAGATTTCAGCGGGCTGCAACCGCGTCGAAGTCCCCGCCACGTCGCCGAGCACCTTGATCGATCCCACAGATTGCAGCAAAACTCCGCTACGCCATGGTTGGGCATCCAACTGCAGTTGCCAGCGCCCGGGGGAGACCTGCTCGACACTCCCCGAAACAGCGGTGAACGCAAAAGGCAACTTGTCATCCGCAGTCTTAAAGTTGATGCGACCTTCATCGAATTCGATTTTTTCCAGCCGATTTACCAGAGCGACCGGCGAGGGCGGTCCATAGACGCGCCCGCTTTGGGCGGGATTGGCCTTTGCCGGCGGCAGCCACCTCTCCAGATTCCAGCGGCCTTCTGAGTTCCGGACCAGAATCAGGCTCGGCTGGTTGAGCGACATGGTTCCAAATTCAAAATGGCCTCTCAGCAGGCCCATCCACCGCAGACCGGCGCTCAGGCGTTCCGCACGGAGAAAGTATTCGTGCCCGAACGCGGGGTCCTCACCCACGGTCACACGGTTGGCATCCAGTTGCGGCCTCGGCAGAATCCGCACGTCGAAACTGGCGACCTCCACGGGCCGTCCGAATGCTCTTTCCAGGTGCGTTACAAGGTACGCGTGCACGCGGTGGGTCCGCGCCAGAAGGGACACCCCGGCCTGCAAGACGATGGTGAGAACTACGATCACCAGCGCCGGTTTCCACCACTTTTGCAGCTTGCTCATCTCGCTCGGAAGT
>WNEZ01010126.1_pt1 | contig 14071 bp, 14 predicted proteins | sample 5400521 | NCBI WGS metagenome assembly WNEZ01 (sample SAMN13153339, study PRJNA577476) | soil metagenome | isolation source: 120 cm saprolite under Douglas fir tree site 2 hole 1 replicate 1 | place: USA:California | collected 2015-04-18 | reverse complement strand
CATGCGAAAACTCTCCTCCACGTTGGATTGGGTCACCTTGAAGCTGAACACCGGAGTGCCATCGGCCCCGTTGTCGAACGAATAGTCCAGCTTGTACGAGGGCAGCGCGGTGCCGTACACGTACTGGTTGAAAAACCAATCCATCGCCTGATTTCCATCCAGGTCCATTTCCGGCGTCATGTGTTTTTCCACCATGGCCTTGAAGTCCTCTGTAGTGGCGGCGCGGCCGGCGTAGGTCTTGACGAAATCCTGCATGGTGGCTTTGAAGCGATCATCGCCGGTGCGGTGGTCCCACATCAGCATGCGGATCATGTGCAGGATGTAAGCGCCTTTGGGATAAATAAGATCGCGAGTAACACTGACCCCGGTCCGGCTGTTGTTCAGCCGGTATCCCATGGTAAGCGGGCCCACGTCAATGGCGCGGAAGCCTTGCGTATTTTTCTCCAGAATCGATTTTCGCTCCTCATCCCAGAAGGCAATGAATTCTTTCGGCCCCTTTTGCGCATACGCGCTTTGCAAAAAGAGCGAGGCGGAGAAATCCGCGAAGCCCTCGCTCATCCACTGGTCGCGATACGAGTTGAACCCTACCGTTTGCCCCCACCATTGATGGGCCACTTCGTGGGGGGCTACAACCTTCCAGTAGCCGCGGTCTCCCCAATCCAGACCCAGCTGGTGACGCACGGTGATGTCGTAAAAAGAGCAGATCGGCAGCCACACCAGCTCCGGCCAGGACTGCCCGTAGTTGCAGGCGGTCTGCTGGGTCATGGCCAGCCGCTTGAACGGCAAAGGCCCGAAATAGGCGGTGTACAGTCCAATGGCAAACTGGGCCTCCCGCAGCGGCTGCTTCATCGCGAGCACCGTACTCAGGTTGCCCATGGTTCCGCCCTGCAAAGAGTGGGCCCAGTCGGGCGGTTCTTCGTTGGCGTAGGCGGAAACCAGAAAGTCCGGACTTATTTTGACTTCTTCTTCCTTCATCTTGCCAAATTGAAAACCCGCCACGGCCTGGGGCACGTCGCTCTTCCAAACCGTGACTTCCTGGTTGCCGTCAGTGTTCTCGCTCACCAGGCTCCCCGTGGCCGCCATCTTCATTCCCTTGGGGATGCGAAAGGTCAGGTCATAGCTGGTGTACTCGCCCAGTGACCCCGTGGCATTGTTGGGATACCAGTTCTCTCGCGCGATGGGATAGTAGTTGCCACTGCCTTCATTAGTGACGGCGTCTTTACCGCCATAGTTGGTTGTGATGCCGTACTTGTCGCCGTGCGACAAAGCCTTCGGAAGAATCACGTAAAAGTCGGCATCGTCATTCTTGTCCTCCTGGATGAAGGACAACGGCTGGCCATCTGCTCCGCTGACGCTGTGCACCCGCAGTGTGCGGTGGAGATTGAACGGCACTACCCGCACCCCGTCAGCCACAGCCACGAATTCGGTCGTAGCTTTGCCTGTGAGATTCGCGCTCTTCTCGATGGTGGTGTCGAGCTGCTGTCGCTGGATATGGATCACGCCATTTTTCTGTGAGCCCGAGGCGGTTCCGTTCTTGTATTCGCTGGAGAAATGGAATGAGGCCCAGACTCCCAGCTTGTTTTCGTCATACGTGATCAGTTCCACTTCTTCCGGGTCGACGGGCAGGATCAGGGGTGGCGCCCCATGCGGGTCGATGACGAAGATTTCCCGGTCGTTGTATCGCTTGCCGTGGATGAAAGCCACAAACAGCCCACCGGCCGCCGGACTCAGCACATCCTGGAGAATGCGGGCATCCAGGTTGTATTTAAGCATGCGATCGTGTCGCATGGCGTTCTGGCTCTCGCGTAGCAGGCCCGCGTCGCAGCCTCCCGAACCTGCAGTGCCGGCCTTCTTGATCTCGTCGTACGTGGTATCGGTGAAGCGCAGCACCAGCTGGCTGAAGTGTTCGCTGAATTCGTCTTCCTTGGTCAGCAGCTTCAGACTCGACCGCTCGATCCCCAGCGGAGGATCGAGGATCATGCCGCCGTCGCCCACAAAGACCGCTCCCGTGACTCTGCCCTGCGCCGGCGCAACAAAACAAACCGTGCCGGAGTGCAGGTGAAAGGTTGCCGCGTCGCGCTTGAGCGCGAGATTGTTGACCGCTACGGCCTCACCGCTCAGCGCAATATTGCGCAGCTGCTGGTAAGTGAAGTCGGAGTTGGGAGCAGGGCTGGCATTCTCCACCGCAATTGCCCGGCAGGAGATAATGATCAGGCACACCAGCACTGCAAAATGCGAGCGTCGCGAACCAAACTGCATGGCAACCCCCTGGGGGAAGGAGGACGGGTAGATTATGAATAGCCAGCGGGAGAATACAAGGAATTAGGCCGCTAGGGAATCGTAATCGTTATCGTTATCCTGAGCGGCGAACACGTAGGGACAGCCGCCCTCGGCTGTCCAGCCGAGCGAAGCGCGGCAGTTTTGTCGCCACGCTAATCGGGAGTGATCCCGGCGTGGGTTCAAAATCGCCGCTGCGCAGCCGCGAAGCGGCGGAAGAATACAGCCCACGGCGTAAGCCGTGGGTGAAAAGCGGGAAAGGAACTAGCCCTGAAAGGGCGAAAGAATGGTCGCGGCACAGGCTGTTACTCGCGGCGCGCGGGCGAGTCGCCCGCGGCCATACGCGCGCCCTAGTACTTCGGCATCTTCGGATCAACCCGGTCTGCCCAGGCCAGGATTCCGCCGGCCAGATTGTGTACTTTCTTGAATCCGGCTTGCCGCAGAAAATCCACCGCCTTGGCGCTGCGCACGCCCGACCGGCAATGGGCCACGATCTCCCGGCTGGAATCCAGTTCGTGCACCCGCTTGGGCAGATCGCCCAGAGGAATCAGATACCCGTTGATGTTGCAGATCTGATATTCATGAGGTTCGCGCACGTCCAGCACGAACAGGTCGTCGCCGGCATCCAGGCGGCGCTTCAATTCTTCTACTTGAACGTCCCCAACTAGTGTCTCCACCGGCTTCTCCTCACCGCGAATTCCACAAAATTCGTTGTAATCGATCAACTTCGTAATCGTGGGATGGGTTCCGCACGCCGGGCAATCGGGATTCTTGCGCAACTTGAGCTCGCGAAACTTCATGTCCAGCGCGTCAATCAGCAGGAGACGGCCAATCAGCGGCTCGCCCTTGCCCAGAATCAGCTTGATAACTTCCGTAGCCTGCATCACACCGACCAGCCCAGGCAGAATACCCAGCACTCCGCCCTCGGCGCAGGAAGGAACCAGTCCGGGCGGTGGCGGCTCAGGATACAGGCAGCGGTAGCACGGACCTTCCTTCGTCGCAAAAATGCTGGCCTGGCCTTCAAAGCGGAAAATCGAGCCATACACGTTGGGCTTCCCGGTAAGCACGCAGGCGTCGTTCACCAGGTAGCGTGTAGGAAAGTTGTCGGTTCCATCGGCGATGATGTCGAATTCCTTGAACAGTTCCAGCGCATTTTCGCTGGAGAGGCGGGTATCAAACTTCCGGATATTCAGAAATGGATTGATCGCCTTCAGCTTCTCCGCCGCCGAATCCAGCTTCTTGCGTCCTACGTCAGCAGTCGAGTGAATGATCTGGCGCTGCAGGTTGGTATAGTCGACGACATCGAAGTCCACGATGCCCAGCGTGCCCACCCCCGCGGCACCCAGATACAAGGCCAGCGGTGAGCCCAATCCGCCCGCCCCGATGCACAGCACCCGCGCAGCTTTTAACTTAAGCTGCCCCTCCATGCCCACGTCGAATTTGCGAATTGACGGATTGAACAACAACTATCGACAGGAGGGACAACAACAGCAGCGGGCTTTGAGTCCAGGTTTCAATTCGACAATCCTAAAATTCGGCAATCCGTCAATCAATTCAGCCTCCCGCGATGGAAGGCACAATAGAAATACTATCACCGTCCTTCACCGCCGTGGCGTCCTTCTGCAGATAACGGACATCCTCATCGTTGAGATAGACGTTCACGAACGCGCGCAGCTTGCCATCGTCGGTGTAAAGGTGGCGGCGCAGCTCGGGGTGTTTGGCCACGAGGTCGGACAGGGCCTCGCCGATGGTTCCAGCCTTAACCTCAACCGCCGGCAGCTTCCCGGCGTACTGGCGCAACGGAGTCGGGATCTGGATCTTGGGCATATGAGTATAGATGATGCCATAAAACAGGCAGAAGATTCAGCCGCGCCCGTGTGGGGCGGGCGCCCTCGCCCGCCGCTTTTGACTTAGGAGTATAGATGATGCCATAAAACAGGCAGAAGATTCAGCCGCGCCCGTGTGGGGCGGGCGCCCTCGCCCGCCGCTTTTGACTTAGATTTGTGTGCTACCAGACTCACCGAATCAAGGGCCACAACAACAGCCCCAACCTAAAATCAATTCAACAGCGTCGGGCTAGGCGCCCGCCCTACACAAGAATCACACTACTTCTATCTCCTCATCCACCAGCTTCTTGTCATTCTCATCGCTGCCTTCTAGCTCGAACGAATTCGTCAGCACGGCCTTGCCCTTCTCCACGCTGGTGATCACGTAGGAGCAACCGAACCAGTGTGCTTCCGCGAGATCGGTTTGCGACCACTGGGCGGGATGGTCGGGATGCGAATGGTAGAAGCCAACGATGTCCTCGCCCCGCTCCCGGCCCTCGCGCTGAATGCGGATCAGCTCTTTGGGATCGATGTTGTAGCGATTGTGGGCGGAATCGGTGCGCGTATTGCCGGCACGGGCGACCGACGTCACCGTGCGCACGCCGTCTTCACCCATCTGCCCGAGCAGCACGCCGCAGCATTCGTGCGGATAAGTCTCCTCGCCGTGCCACCGGAGAGAATCGTATGCGAACTGGGGAAGCTTTAGCATCGGATGTCAGACTGAAGATTTCAGATTGTAGATTTAAATACTAGACAGCTGATTCGAAGGCCTTTCAATCTGCAATCTAAAATCTCCAATCTAAGATCGCTTTTCTAGCCTTCTTCCCAGAATCTCTCACTCAAGTACTTGTCGCCGGAATCACACAGAATGGTCACGAACACGGCGGCCTCGCCCGCTTTGAGCTGTCGCGCCACTTGCAGGCAACCCACCACCGCCGCCGCCGCCGAGATCCCCACCAGCAGTCCCTCTTCGCGGGCCAGTCGAATGGCCATGCGGTAGGCGTCTTCGGTTGCGATGCCGATGTCCTGGTTGGCCAGCGATGGGTCATAAATCCCGGGGACGATGGCGCTGGCCATGTGTTTCGCGCCCTCGATGCCATGGAACGGAGAGTCGGGCTGGAGCGAGATGCAGCGAATCGCCGGATTCAGTTCCTTCAGGCGGCGTGTCGTCCCCACAAAGGTTCCGCTGGTTCCCATCATGGAGACGAAATGGGTGACACGCCCTTCTGTTTGTTGCCAGATTTCGTTGGCTGTGCCAAGGTAGTGTGCTTGCCAGTTGGCGTCGTTGGAATACTGGTCGGCGTAAAAATATTTGCCGGGATCCTTGGCGTAGAGTTCGCGCGCGGCTCGAATCGATCCGTCGGAGCCGTCGCCAGGGTCGGTGTAGATAATGTTCGCGCCGTAGGCATGCAGGATTCGTTTGCGTTCCACCGAAACATTTTCCGGCATGCACAGGGTCACCGGAAAGCCCTGCGCCGCCCCGATCATGGCGTAGGCGATTCCCGTATTTCCGCTGGTGGAGTCGAGCAGCGTCTTGCCCGGTGCGAATTTGCCGCTGGCCCGGCCTTCGGCAACGATGTTCGAAGCGGCGCGGTCTTTGACCGATCCGCCGGGATTTCGCCACTCCGCTTTGCCGAGCAACTCGATTCCCGGCAGGTCGCGGGTCAACTGCTCCAGGCGCAATAATGGAGTGTTGCCGATAAGTTCAAGACTTCGCTGGCCCAGCGCTGCCGCCTGACCTGCAACCGGGCGCGCCTTGACTCCGGGACGTGCATCTATAGAAGAATTGGGCACTTGTTTTCGTGTTGGCGAGGGCGGTCGCATAGTTGAGTTGGACTGAACCGCGTGACTATCGTAACGTGCTCGGGGTGCGAATTAGGGCTTTTGCGGCTGTTGATTGGATTATAAAAGAGCCTGGCTGGATTCCGGTGAAGTTAGGAAATGCACTTTTTTCGGCGAACCGGCATCTGATGGAACAGAACGAGAAGGGATTGGGAATCCAAAACGATGGCAACCAAGGTAGAGCAGAAGAGCTATGAAGACACGTTGAGCTGGCTGCGCGATCACGGTTTTGATTTGATCGAAGCTCCCGGCATGCAAGGGCGCGTGTTTCTGAGGAAATACAACGTTTCCGCCGCCATCCAGAAGGACGGTGACGATGGCGTGAAAATCTTCGCCTACCCCGGATACCTGATCGGCAGTGAGATCTCCAAGCTTATCAACCGCGGCTACCAGCAGTTCCTGAAAACCGCCAAGACCGAAGTCCCCGCTACCGCCGACCACCTGAAGGCGCTGCAGCAGTTCACCGAAGAATTGAAGGAAGGCCTGGGATTGCCCACCCTGTACAACGAGTCGCTGGGTACAGTGAGCGAGTCGTATCACTACGACCGTATTCAGGATCGCGACAAGCCCAAGGCGGAGCGCCCCAAGCGTCCCTGGGAAAAAGCGGGAACCCTGGCCGCAGCTGCGGCGGCGAAAAAAGGCCGCGCATAGCTAAAGTTCGATGGAGGACGGGCGTCCCGCCCGTTCAGCCGGGAGAGGACGCCCGGCCTCCATCATCCAAGTCAAACATCAACTCCTCTATTTCTTAATCCGCACCTGCACTCGGGTCCCTTCTGGTAATTCGCCCTTGAACTTGACGACTCCTCCCTGCACAATGCCTTCAAACTCCTGCGGCATTGCCGAAACCGCCGCGGGCGAGGGCGCCCGCGCCACACGGCCGGTGCCTTTATCCATGGCCTCGTTGGCCAGATTGTCGGCCTCGCGATTGTGTTCGCGCAGGGCGTGGTCGATGGAAAACCATTCCAGTTGCATAATCAGTTGTTTCGCTCGGGCGTGAAGTTCCTGCAAGGTTGCGTTCTTGACTTTGTAGATGCCCTTGATCTGCCGCACCAGCAGTTCCGAGTCGCTCACCACTTTGAGCGCTTTGTGTCCGTGCTCGATCGCGTACTCGAGCGCGGCGATCAGGCCCTGGTACTCGGCGAAGTTGTTGGTTTGATGCCCCAGGTACTGGCTGAGCGCGGCAACTTTTCGCCCGGCTTCATCCTGAATCACGACCCCGTAACCCGCGGGCCCGGGATTGCCCCGTGCCCCGCCATCGCTATGCGCGATCAGGTAATGATCGGGCGTTTTGGCGTGCGTCGAAGAAAATAGATTGCGCGATGAATTTGAAGGCATGCCGAAAGTTTACATCTGCGCAGCTTTCGTCCGTAGCGCCGGCGTCCCTTCGACTACGCTCAGGGCAGGCCCGCCGGCTGTCCCGAGGGCGTCTCGCCCTCGGCGTGGGGTGGATGCATAGTTCAAAACTGTCGCAGAGACGCAGCTTGCCGGACGTCCTTACGCAACGCCAGCGCACTGGCGGGCTTTGCCCGCCTACCGGGCCGCCGGAACGGCGACGCTACGGTTGTGCTTCTTGAAAAACTCCCAGATTGTTTCCGTGGCATCCAGGTTGTGACTCGCCTTTCCGACCAGGAACGCGGGCAGGTATTGCGGTCCACCGGGCCAGGTGTGGCCTCCGCCTTCGACGACGTAGACCACGACTTCTGTGCCCTGCTTGCCGCCCCCGTACACTTCGCGCCGGATGCTGGTGCCGTCATGGGCTAGGTCCGGGAACTCTTTAACCAGGGGGGAAGAAGAAGTGCCGTCCCACTTGCGCCAAAACTCCTGCGCTTGCGCCAGGGATGTTGCCACGCCGCGATCGCGCAGAACGGGGCCGCCATCGATGTGTACCAGTGGGTCCTTACTGCCGTGCATGAACATCACGGAAATCGGCGCCGAGGGTTTGCAGACGGGCACCAGGCTCTCGGGCATGGTGGCGGCTACGGCGGCGATTGCGGCAAGTTTGTCGGTCAAATCACAAGCCAGCCGGTTGGAAAAGAAGCCTCCATTCGAAATTCCGGCGGCATAGATGCGTTTGGGATCGGCGTGGTGCGAACGTTCCAGCTCCGCAATCAGGGCGCGAACGAAGCCCACGTCATCCGCTGGAGAGAGGCCCCGAGTGTCGTTCCAGCTCTTGTTGAAGCTCTCGGGATACGCCACCAGAAATCCTTCCCGGTCGGCGAGGGCGTCGAAGCGGGTGAAGTTGGGCATGGTAGCCGCGTGGCCGCCACCACCGTGAAAGACCAGCACCAGCGGCATGGGCGCGCCTTCCGCCAGCGCCTTTGGGGTGTGCAAGATATAGGTCCGGTCCACGCCTCCGACATTGAGGTGCTCCTGCTGATCGTCGGAGGGGGCTCGTCCCCGCCGGTTCCGTGCTCTGGAGAGTCCGGCGCCCAGTAGAATAACTGTCCCCGCGATAAGAAAAACAATGCCTTGGCGCATTTTCGCTCCCGGTCTCCTGCAAAAATTAAAGCACGACGCCGGCGGGCTGAAGTGCCTTGTTGTCTTCCACCTTGGCTCTTGAAGAGTTGTTATCGGCCAGCGGCCAGGCGGGTGGCCAGGCGCTGCGGCAGGTTGGCCGAAAGGATGCGCTCCTGTGCCTGCTTGAGATTGTAAGGGACACGACAGAAGGTGATGATGCGGGCATCCGAGTCGAACACTGCAAAGGCAGCTCGCCAGTCGCCGTCGCGAGGCTGTCCCACCGAGCCGGGATTGACCATATAGCGCATGCCCTCCCGGAGGGGAACTTCTACACATTCACCCTGTCCTACGGTCTGGTATTGCGGACGAAAGTAGTCGCTGGCCACGTTATTCGTGCAGAAAGTTCCCTGCAGATGCGTGTGCCCGAAAAATGTCAGCGGCGCGGAAGAGGTCAATAGAGGTTCCAGCGCGTCCCGCAACGTGACCACATACTCGTCTTCGTCCACCGGCGAGCCGTGCACAAATTGGACGCCGGGTAATTCCGCTATCTGGATCGGGCCGTGAGGCAGCCCCTGCAGCCATTTCAGGTTCTCCGGGGTGAGTTGATCGCGCGTCCACAGCGCTGCGAGGCCGGCAATGGGATTGAACTCTTTCAGTTCGATTGCGCCACTGGCGGCTTTGTCATGGTTCCCGCGCACGAAGAAGTTGCCCAGGCCGCGGGCGCGCGCGATGACCTCGTTGGGGCTGGCACCGTAGCCCACGATATCCCCGAGGTTCACCACCACGTCGTGCGCCGGAGCAGCCGCGAGGGAGGCTTCCAGGGCTTCGAGGTTGCTATGAATGTCGCTTAGTATAAGTACGCGCACAGATCACCGGACAAACTCGCGATTATAGACCTGTCGAGGGTTGAGTGTGCAGGCGTTTGTGTTTTAGGTGAAACGGCGACGGCGTTAAGAGGAGGGCAGCGGCTTCCAGCCGTGCCGTAAGGACCGCACCCGAGACTTCGGCACGGCTCAAAGCCGTGCCCTCCCGCCCCGACCTATTGCACGTTCACCACCGGGCACCTCGCCCAATGTCCATCAGAGACTTCCACCAGCGGCGGAAGACTGCGCCCGCACTCCTCCACCCGAAATCCGCAGCGCGGTTCAAACGGACATCCTGCCGGGACCGCGTGCAGCGGCGGCACCGTGCCTTCAATGGTCTCCAGAGGCTTGCTGCGATCGGTCTTCAGTGTCGGCACGGCATCGAGCAAGCCCCGGGTATACGGATGCGCGGGCGCCTGAAATATGTCGCGCTTCGCCCCAAGTTCCACCAGGTTGCCGGCATACATCACAGCCACCCGGTCGGCGACCTGCGAAACCACCGCCAGATCGTGGGAGATGAACAGCATGGTCAGGCCAAACTTTGCCCGCAGTTCGGCCAGCAGATCGAGGATTTGCGCTTGAATCGTGACGTCGAGCGCGGTAGTAGGCTCGTCGGCGATGAGCAGCTTGGGGCGGTTGACGATGGCCATGGCGATCATCACTCGCTGCCGCATCCCACCCGAAAGTTGGTGCGGATAGTCCCGCGCCCGCCGTTCGGAATCGGTGATGCCAACCTCATTCATGGCGGTGACAGCTCGACTCCAGGCGTCGCTCTTTTCAACCTCCGAGTGCGCCAGGACCGCCTCTGCAATCTGATCACCCACGCGCATCACCGGATTTAACGCGGTCATGGGTTCCTGGAAAATCATGGCGAGCTGTGAGCCGCGCAAGGGACGCATAGCCTCATCGGACAACTGCACCAGGTCGTAGCTGCCATTCCCGTTGGCAAATCGGATCTCTCCCCTGACCCGCGCGTGCGGCGGAAGCAAGCGCATCAACGCCAGGGAAGTGACCGACTTCCCGGAACCCGATTCGCCGACCAGGCCCAGCACTTCCCCGGGCGCGAGCGCAAAACTAAGATCGCGAACCGCGGTGAGCGGAAGGCCTGCACTTCCGCCGTTACCAGAGCGAGGAAATTCGATAGTCAAACGCCGCACATCTAAAAGAGCCATGTCCGTAGCGCCGGCGTCCCGCCGGCTGTCCTGCGGGCGTCCCGCCCGCAGTCTTTGATGCCGAACCGCCAGCCCTACTGCCCCAAAATCAAAGGCAACCCATTCTTACTGTTCCCAATCACCACAACTTTTGCGTTCGCGCTCTTGGCCAGGTTCTCGGTGGCCTCAATGCCTTTCCATTCCAGCAACTGAGGACTGATCCCCTGGGCCACGATCTGCTGGAAGTCGCGAATCCCGCCCGCTTCAATGCGCTTGCGCTGGGCTTCCTGCGTTTCTTTCTGCAAGCGGAAGTTCATGGCCAGGGCTTCCTGCTCCGCTTGCTGCTTGGATTCGATGGATGACTTCAAGGTCGCTGGCAGTTGAATATCGCGCAGCAGCACACTTTCTACAAAAATTCCGCGCTGCCCCAGTTTGTCGGTGAGCTGGTCGTGAATCTGCTTGGCCACCATTTCACGTTCGCCAGTGTACAAAGCGTTGGCGGAGTGCGACGCGGTGGCTTCACGAATCGCCGCCCGCAGATTTGGCTCGACCAGCACCGCCATGTAGTTGGGGCCAATCTTCTGGTAGACCTCGGCGGCCTTCTCGGGATCGAGATGATAGATCAGAGAGGTATCCAGGTTCATCACCAGGCCCTCGCTCGAAGGCACGCTGGCCGATTCCTTGATCTCCTGAGTGCGAATAGAAAGCTCATGGTTGACCTTGAAGGGATTGACCAGGTGAACGCCCTCGGGCAAGACCTCCCCGGTCACCCGTCCGAATAGCGTGAGCACCCCAACCTGTCCCGAATCCACTCGGGCGACAGAGGAAAAGATCAGGATCACCAGCACAAACGCGGCCGCCGCAATCCCGAACAGTCGTAGCACCGAGTTCGGATTGGCGTCGATCACCCGTCCCCGAGGCTCATTGAAAATTGTCATAAGAGATTCACCCCCGCCGCGATTGTATGCCAAGCACTAACCATGTAGGGACGGGTCTCTGACCCGTCCAGGCCGAGCGCAGCTCGGCAGGCCTTTCTCGCCTGCTCTCGACGCTCATCCGAAGAAATCCAAACCATGCACCACAATTGATTTCCCCGGAAATTTTCACAAGCACTCTGATCGTTGCAAGTCAGAATCAATCTTCCAACCTCGATAAAATCCCGTCACAATCGCATTTTCACGGAGTCCCAAAACAATTCCCGCCGCCCCACTGCACCAAATTCGGTCACCCCCTTGTGGAGAGGCTGCACCTCGTTGCATGCAAACGAGATAAATTGCGCCATTTTTTATTGACTATAAAAATGAGAGGCGTAAAAACAAACTCGTTCTTTGACACGTTCTCAAGTTTACCCGGTTGGTGCAGCGTCCGGGGCTCGAGCGAGGTCACTCTGAAGCATCGCAAGGTGAGTCAGGGAGGGTCAGCAAGGGTCTGTAGCTAAGCGCTGGTCGAGGCGAACAAGAACACCCGTCAGAGGCAAGATAGAGTCCCGAGGCGTTGAACAGTTTTTCCGGTTGGCTGTAAGCCCGGAGCCCAAGCACAGATCGCGCGCTGTCGCCTTCGCAAGAGGGCCACGAGAGCAGGTCAGCAAGGGTCTAAAGCGAGCTACTGGCCGAGGCGAACAGGTTCAACACCACCTCGGGACTCTTAATTTTCGCTCCACTCTTCGTCTGTTTGAGTCTGGCTGGCCGCCTGAGTTCCCCATGGCTGTCTCACCTAAGACTCCGTGTCCCGACGCTCTTCGTGTACCCGGTCGCGGTCCTGCGCATTCCTCTTTGGAGATTGTCTTGAAGCCCGTGAAGCTGGATTTCGCGCCAGATCCAAACCACTATCGCCCAAACGGAAAAGTTGCGAAGGCAAAGCCAGTCAAGCGATCGCGAGGGCCGGTTCTTTCGCTGCGGTTAGAGCTTGCAATTGCAGCGGAAAATGCTGAACTCCGTCGCACCCTCCACCAACCCGCGCTTTGCCGGGTTCTCATGGATATAGTCCCGATGCCTGTCAAAATCCTCGGCATCGCGAATTCGATGATCGGTAAATCCTCGTTGCCAAACTTCCCCACGTCTGAACTCAAGATTATTCACTTGACAAAAGTAGCCAGCCGGAGCAGTGTGCCCTTAAAGGGTACCAGATTGGTGGTGCCAATTGAGGGTCGTTAGGCCGGGGCGAGACAATCGCCAACGGCCCGAACGCGATCCGAGAAGGAATCGCATGACGATAGCGATAGGAGCCGAATTCGATGGCGGCACCGTGGTATGTGCCGATACCAAGATTGTGGCGACAGACGGGGCAACTAGTAGCGGCAGCAAAGTGAGCCTTTCGGTAACTCCAAAACGGATGTCGTATGCCATCGCCAACGCTGCCGATGATGGACACGCCGCAACCATGTTGGCTGGTGAGATGACATCTGCGGCTTGTGACTCCGATAACTATGGAGACCTGCGCATCAAGCTGAAGGCGACCATGACGGCATGGTATTCGTCTTACGGGCTTACTAAACCTCCAGTGCTTCAATTTCTTTTGTCATGCGGGGGAAAGGCTACCGCTAGTCTGTTGTTCTGCGAGCCTCCCAACACCGTTCTCAGTGTCTCGCATGTAATGGCTATCGGACAGGGGGCGCGCCCAATAGAGCCCATTATGAAAGGCCTCTTTTGGCCCATTCCTAAGTTCGGAGTTGGTTCAGCATTATTACGACTAGCTTACCTGATGCAGAGGGCAAAATCCGAAGAAGGATCGGCGTGTGGAGGCAATACCACGGCGGTAGTCGTAACTAAACATGGAGCATTTACATTTGTCGAAGATGAAGAGATGCAGCGAGCGGAAGCCCTGGCATCTAAGGTTGACGATTTTCTCGCAGGCTTTCGTAAACAGCTACTTAGTACCGACCCCAAAGATGCCAAGGCCGTTGATTTGAAGAAGCACATGAAAGAGGTAAGCAAAGAAGCAGGACTGTTGACATTTTCTTTGGACTTGTTAGATCGAACTGGCTGGCGACCAAAGAAACACACCTCGCCAATGGCTGGCAAAGACCCAGAACTTAAGGATAGCCAAGAATGACTCCAACCCCGACACAACTGGCGGAGGCTATTTTGAAAGCAATAGGCGATGCTGACGACAACACCGCCCGCACGGCTTTGGAAATTGCTAGGCTGCTACTTATTCACCGCAAATCGGCAGAGATCGACTTCATGAGCGCCCCATCTTGTTAAGGATTTGCGCCACATTGCCGTTGAGGTAGCCAAGTGTGATTTTTATTTGTTCTAGTTCGGATTTGAGGTCGCGGATAGCGGAGGCGATTTTGTCGTTGACTGGGGTTATGGGCTGTGTCGGCACTTTCATGCGAAGTCTCCCTTTCTTCGGTTACGCAGTCAGTTTCTCGAAGGTAAGGGCCGGGGCCGTAATCATATGACGCAGGGTGTCCAAAAACAAATTGGCATTCTTCCGACGATTGAACCGGAAGCTCATCTCGTCCAAATAGGCGGCCAGATGCTTCGCGGAAATCCGATGCCATGTGCCGATGATGCCGCGCTTCAAGAGCGAGAAAGCCGATTCCACGGTGTTCGTGTGGATGTCTCCGTCAACGTAGACCTTGGCTTTGTGCTTTATGGTCTTGTGCTTCGCGGTCATGGCGATGCTTTTCATGGCCGTGGGATAGGCGTTC
>WNEZ01004147.1_pt1 | contig 14075 bp, 10 predicted proteins | sample 5400521 | NCBI WGS metagenome assembly WNEZ01 (sample SAMN13153339, study PRJNA577476) | soil metagenome | isolation source: 120 cm saprolite under Douglas fir tree site 2 hole 1 replicate 1 | place: USA:California | collected 2015-04-18 | reverse complement strand
GGCGTCTCGCCCCCCCCGAGCTCGGTCAGATGTCCGACGACGAAGCGCCAGACGCGGTTCAAGAAGCGCGAGGCGCCCTCGATGCCCTGGTCGTTCCACTCCAAATCTTTTTCCGGCGGCGCCGCGAAAAGCTCGAACAAGCGCCCGGTGTCGGCGCCGTACTTCTCGCGGACGAAGTCGTCGGCGACCACGTTGCCCTTCGACTTCGACATCTTCGCGCCGTCCTTGATGACCATGCCCTGGCTGAGCAGCGCCATGAACGGCTCGTCGATTGTGGTGAGGCCGAGGTCGCGGAGCACCTTCGTATAGAACCGCGCGTAGAGGAGATGGAGCACCGCGTGCTCGATGCCGCCGATGTACTGGTCGACCGGCATCCAGTAGTCCGCCGCGGCCCGCTCGAACATCCCGCTGTCGTAGCCGGGCGAACAATAGCGCAGGAAGTACCACGACGATTCCACGAAGGTGTCCATCGTGTCCGTCTCGCGCCGCGCGGGCCCGCCGCATCGAGGACAGATGGAGTTGACAAAGCTCGCGACGTTCGCCAGCGGCGAGCCGCCCTTGCCGGAGAGCTGCACGTCCCGTGGCAGCGTGACCGGCAGGTTCTGCGCGGCCTCGGGTACCATACCGCAGGCGTCGCAGTAGAGCACCGGGATCGGCGCGCCCCAGTACCGCTGGCGGCTGATGCCCCAGTCACGGAGACGATAGTTGACCTTCGCGGCGCCGAGGCCGCGCGAGACCAGCCAGTCGGTCGCCCGACGCTTCGCCTCGGCGACCGTGAGGCCGTCGAGGAACCCGGAGTTGATCTTGACGCCTTCGCCGGTGTAGGCCTTCCCGGTCCATCCGTCAGGACGTGTGACCGTCTCGATGATCGGCAGGCCGTGCTGCTCGGCGAATTCCCAGTCGCGCTCGTCCTCGCCGGGGACCGCCATGATGGCGCCGGTCCCGTAGCCCATGACGACGTAGTCGGCGAGGAACAGCGGGACGGCGGCCTCGGTGAATGGATTCAGGACGCGGGCCGACAGGCGGAGCCCCCGCTTGGGCCGGTCCGCGGCCGTCCGCTCGATCTCTGACTGGCGCGCGACCTCGGCGCGGAATTGCGCGACGGCCGCGCGCTCGGCAGGGTCGGTCACGACCTGGTCGACAAGCGGGTGCTCGGGGGCCAGCACCGCGTACGTCATGCCGAAGACGGTGTCCGGCCGCGTCGTGAAGACGCGGATCGAGAGAGCCGGGAGTCCGGCCACCGGCAGATCGAACTCGGCGCCCTCGCTCTTGCCGATCCAGTTACGCTGCATCGTCAGCACGCGTTCGGGCCAGCCGGGCAGCCGGTCACACCAGGCGAGGAGCTCCTCCGCGTAGCTCGTGATCTTGAAGAACCAGCCGTCGATCTCGCGCGGCGCCACCTCGGAGTCGCACCGCCAGCACCGGCCGTCCTCCACCTGCTCGTTCGCGAGCACCGTCTGGCAGGACGGGCACCAGTTCACCGTCGAGCGCTTCCGGTAGGCGAGGCCCCGCTCGAGCATCTTGATGAAGATGAGCTGCTCCCATTTGTAATAGGCCGGGTCGCAGGTGGTGACCTCCCGGTCCCAGTCGTAGGAGATCCCCATCTTCATGAGCTGCGTGCGCATGTAGTCGATGTTCTCGTAGGTCCAGATGGCGGGGTGCACGCCGTGCTCGATGGCGGCGTTTTCGGCCGGCAGCCCGAAGGCGTCCCAGCCCATCGGGTGCAGCACGTTGTACCCGCGCATCCACTTGTAGCGGGCAAGGAGATCGCCGATCGCGTAGACGCGCACGTGACCCATGTGGATCCGGCCAGACGGGTACGGGAACATCTCGAGGCAGTAGAACTTCGGCCGGCTGGGATCTTCGTGGACTCGGAACTGCTTCGTCGCTTCCCAGATCCCCTGCCACTTGGCTTCGATCTCGCGGAACGGATACCGGTCGGTCGACATGATTCGGTTAAATTTTTAACATCCTTAGCGGGCAGGGGCAAGCAGTGCTGCTCGCCGACCAGGACTGCGGCGTGACGCGGCCCTGGGATCTGCCGCGCCACGCCGAAACTTGTGCGACTACTTCTTCACGCCGAGATCCGCCGCGGCCTCGTTGGCCAGCTTGAGCGAGTCCGCGTGCTTGCCCCCGTCGTGGAGCTTCTGCGCCTCGTCCAGCTTGGCGACCGCCGCCTTCACCTTCGGATCGTCCATCTTCATCGTGGCGGCCGCGTCCCGGGCCTCCTTGATGACCTTCGGGCAGGAGCTCGCGAACGCTCCACCCGCGGTGAAGGCCAGCGCGACCGTTACCGCCGTGATTGCCATGAGCTTCTTCATGAGGCGTCACCTCCCCCTGAGCCTGGTTGGCTTCCGCCATTGTAACAGTCTGAAGTGGACCGTGGTTCCCCCGCCGGCGGCGGGTGGAAGTGGTCGAAGATCCGCTGGGCGAGCTTCGGGGTGACCTTCGGCACCGCCGCCAGCTCGGCGACGGAAGAGTCACGGACGCGGCGCGCGGAGCCGAGCGTCTTCAGGAGGCTCGTCCGGATCGTCGGCCCGACGCCGGGAATCGCGTCGAGCACCGACTGGATCGTGCGCTTCGCCCGGAGCTTCTTGTGGTAGGTGATCGCGAAGCGGTGCGCCTCGTCCCGGATCCGCTGGAGCGTGTGGAGCGCGGGCGACGTCGGATCGAGGACGAGCGGGTGCAGGCTGTCGGCCTGGTACACCTCCTCGGCTTGTTTCGCGAGCCCGACGGCCGGGATGTAATCGAGCCCGAGATCCTGGAGCACCTTGAGCGCGACGTTGAGCTGGCCGCGGCCGCCGTCGATCAGGACGAGATCGGGCAGCACGCTCCCCTGCTCGAGCGCCTTCGCGAAGCGCCGCGTGAGCACCTCGCCCATCGAGGCGAAGTCGTCGGCGCCGGCCACGGTCCGGATGCGGAAGCGCTTGTAGTCGTCCTTCTTGAGGCCGCCATTCTCCCAGACGACCATCGAGCCGACCTGCTCGGTTCCCTGGAGGTTGGAGATGTCGTATCCCTCGATGCGGTTCGGGAGGCCGGGCAGGCTCAGCGCGCGCTGGAGCTCCTCGAGAACGAGCTGCTGGCGGTTGTCGCGGGAGAGGAGGCGGTTCTGGAGCGCGATCACGGCGTTCGCCTCGGCCATCGCGACGAACTCCCGCTTGGTTCCCCGCTGAGGCGCGTGCAGCTGCACGCGGCGGCCGGCGAGCGTCGCGAGCCACTCGGTCGTGAGCTCCGCCTCGGGCAGCTCCTCGGACAGGAGGATCTCGGGCGCCGGCGGGACCGCCTTACCGTAGAACTGGCGCACGAACGCCGAGAGGATCTCGCCGTCACTCCAGCCGGCGACGCGATCGAAGAAGAAGGGCTCCTGCCCGACGAGCCGGCCCTTGCGCACGAAGAACAGCTCCACGCACGCGTCGCCCCCCTGGCGCACGACGCCGACGACGTCCTGATCCACGTCGTCCGTCGAGATGATCTTCTGGCGCTCGCGGACCTTGTTGAGGGACTGGATCTGGTCGCGGAGCACGGAGGCGCGCTCGAATTTGAGCTCGACGGCGGCCTCCTCCATCTCCTTGGTGAGGCGCCGCGCCAGCTCCTCGTCCCGTCCTGCCAGGAAGTGCATGACGTCCTGCACCGTCTTCGCGTATCCCTCGCGGGTCTCCCAGCCCGTGCAGGGCGCGTTGCAGCGGTGGATCGCGTACTGGATACACGGCCGCTCGAGCGAGCCGTCGATCGTGATCGAGCAGGTGCGCAGGGGGAAGAGCTGGCGCGTGAGCCGGAGGGTCTCGCGCATCGCGGTGGCTGGATAGAAGGGGCCGTAGTATTGCGCGCCGTCGCGCTGCACCCGCCGGGCCACCACCAGCCGTGGAAACTCCTCGTTCGTGGTGAGCCTCAGGAACGGATAGTGCTTGTCGTCGCGCAGGATGATGTTGTACCGGGGCCGGTGCTTCCGGACCAGGTTGGCCTCGAGCATGAGGGCCTCGAGCTCGTTGTCGGTGACGATGTACTCGAGGTCGCGGACCTGGCGCACCAGCGCGTCCGTCTTGGGGTCGCGCGGACGAGACTCCTGAAAGTAGGATCGCACGCGGCTGCGCAGGGACGCGGCCTTGCCGACGTAGAGGACCTGCTGCTTGCCGTCCCGGTAGAGGTACACGCCGGGCCGGTCGGGCACCCGGGCGACCTTGTCTTCCAGCGTCACAGGCTCACCTCGCCTGCGGCTGCAGCTCGCACGACTGGGTTCACAGGCTCGCTTCGCCTGCCGCTGCAGCTCGCACGACTGGGTTCACAGGCTCGCTTCGCCTGCCGCTGCAGCTCGCACTACCGTGCTCACTTGAGCTGCTGCTTGCGCAGCGACTTGAGCCTGTCCCGAAGCTCAGCCGCCTGCTCGAAGTCGAGGCGCTTGGCCGCCTCCTTCATCCGCGTCTCCAGCTCGAGGATACGCGACTGGAGCGCCGCCGGCGACTGGAAGGTCTCCGCCGCCGGTTCCGCCACCGGCACCGTGTAGTAGTCGCGCTCGTAGATCGTCTGGAGCAGTTCGCGGATCGAGGACTTGATCGATTCCGGCGTGATCCCGTGCGCGTCGTTGTAGGCGCGCTGCAGCTCACGCCGACGCTCGGTCTCGCGGAGCGTGGCCGCCATCGAGGCCGTGACCTGGTCGGCGTACATGATGACCTCGCCGTTGACGTTGCGCGCGGCCCGCCCCGCCGTCTGGATGAGCGAGGTCGCCGAACGGAGGTAGCCTTCCTTGTCGGCGTCCAGGATCGCCACGAGCGACACTTCCGGGATGTCGAGCCCCTCGCGCAGGAGGTTGATCCCGATGAGACCGTCGAACTTTCCGAGTCGGAGGTCGCGGATGATCGCGACCCGATCGAGCGTGTCGATGTCGGAGTGCAGATAGCGGACCCGGAGCCCGAGCTGCTGGTAGTACTCGGTCAGGTCCTCGGCCATCCGCTTGGTCAGCGTCGTCACCAGGACACGCTCGTCGCGCTCGGCCCGGGCCCGGAGCTCGCCGAGCAGGTCGTCGACCTGGTCCTTCGCGGGCCGGACGGTGATGCGTGGATCCATGAGCCCCGTCGGACGGATCACCTGCTCGGCGAGCGTGGCGGCCGCGAGATCGAGCTCGTAGGGGCTCGGCGTCGCGGAGACGTAGATCGTCTGGCCCGTGAGCCGCGTGAACTCGTCGAACGTGAGCGGCCGGTTGTCGAACGCCGAGGGCAGCCGGAACCCGTATTCGACGAGCGCCTCCTTGCGCGACCGGTCCCCGTAGTACATGCCGCGGACCTGCGGCACGGCGACGTGGCTCTCGTCGATGACGACCAGCGCGTCCTTCGGCAGGTAATCGATCAGCGTCGGCGGGGCTTCCCCCGGCCGGTGTCCGGTCAGGTGACGCGAGTAGTTCTCGATCCCGTGGCAATAGCCGAGCTCGCGCAGCATCTCGATGTCGAAGAGGGTCCGCTGCTCGAGCCGCTGCGCCTCGAGCAGGCGGTTGCGCTGGCGGAGGAACGCGAGCCGGTCCGCGAGCTCCTCCTGGATGGTCTCGAACGCGCGCGCGAGCTGGTTCGCCTCGGTGACGTAGTGGCTCGCCGGGTAGATGTGGACCCGGTCGACGCGCTCGAGTACCGCGCCCCGGAGCGGGTCGATCCGCGAGATCGCGTCGACGACGTCGCCGAAGAGCTCGATCCGGAGCGCGATCGAGTCCTCGTTCGCCGGGAAGACTTCGACCACGTCGCCCCGCACGCGGAACGTGCCGCGGTGGAAGTCGTAGTCGTTCCGCTCGTACTGGACCGCGACGAGCCGCCGGATGATCTCGTCCCGGTCGATCCGGTCGCCCTCGCTGAGCTCGAGGTGCAGCCCCTGGTAGGTGTCGGGCTCGCCGATGCCGTAGATACACGAGACGGAGGCGACGACGATGACGTCGCGCCGCTCCAGGAGGGACTTGGTCGCCGAGTGGCGCATCCGGTCGATCTCGTCGTTGATGAGGGCGTCCTTCTCGATGTACGTGTCCGACTGCGGAATGTAGGCCTCGGGCTGGTAATAGTCGTAGTACGAGACGAAGTATTCGACCGCGTTCGACGGGAAGAACGCCCGGAACTCGCTGAAGAGCTGGGCGGCCAGCGTCTTGTTCGGCGAGATGACGAGCGTCGGCCGGTCCACGTTCGCCACGACGTTGGCGATCGAGTAGGTCTTGCCCGAGCCGGTCACCCCGCGCAGCACTATGTGGCGGCGGCCCTCGCGGACGAAGGTCGTGAGCGCGGCGATCGCCTGCGGCTGGTCGCCACTCGGCGAATACTCGGAGGACAACCGGAACACGTGTCGGTCTACTTCAGGAGGGCGTCGGGACAGCGAGAAGATACTTGCGCCACGAGTCGAGGAGCGAGTGCGCGTGTGGGTGTCGCAGCATGTGCGTCGAGAACACGAACTTCGGATGCACCGGCTCGCGGATGAGTCGCATCCCGACCTCGTCGGGCAGGCGATTGCCTTTCCGCAGATTGCAACGCAGACAGGCCGCGACCACGTTCACCCAGGTCGTCTCGCCTCCGCGCGAGCGGGGCACGACGTGGTCGACGGTCAGCCGCTCGCCGCGGCGGTTGCAGTACTGGCAGGTGTAGCCGTCCCGTCTCAGGATGTTCTTCTTGTTGAAGGCCACGCGGTCGAGGAACGGCTTGCGGATGTACATGGCCAGCCGGATCACGGCGGGGAGGGCGAACGCCACCGAGGGCGACCGCACCACGCGCGGGGAGGCTTCGACGGCTTCCGCCTTGCCGGCCAGCAGCAGCGTGATCGCGCGGCGGGCGTTGGTGAAATGCAGCGGCTCAAAGGTGTAGTTGAGCACCAATACCGCAATTTCGTCCATACTTACCGAGTTAGTCTAGTCGGCGCCTCCCGGAGTGTCAAATCGCGGCCGAGATCCGTAGCGTCGCTCGATCGCGTCCACCAGGACGCCCTCGCGCAGCCCGTACTCGCTGACCCGTAGCGTCTCGAGCCCAAGCTGGTCCAGGGTCGCCATCACGATCGCGATGCCGGGGATGATGAGGTCGGCGCGGCCTGGCTCGAGGCACGGGAGCCCCGCGCGCTCGCCGACCGTGAGCCCACCCACCCGGGCCGAGAGCCGAGCGATGGTCGGACGGTTCAGGAGGTGCCCTTGCACCCGTTCGGGATCGTAGTGCCTGAGGCCGAGGTCGAGCGCCGCGAGCGTCGTCACCGTGCCGGCCGTGCCCACGAGGTGGGCGACGTGGGCGGTGCGGATCGTCGCCGGCAACTCGCGGTCGAGGCGGGTACGCACCTCACCATAGAGCTCGCGGTAGCGTGGCTCGTCCACGGGGCCCGGAAACGGGAACCGCTCCGCGAGCGGGACGACGCCGAGCCGCAGGCTCACCATCGACCGGATCGCGTCGTCTTCGGCCAGCACGTACTCCGTGCTGCCGCCGCCGATATCGAACACGAGGACGGGGCCCGCCAGCGCGCCGAGGCCGTACCGTACGCCACGGAGCGTGAGGCGGGCCTCGGCTTCGCCGCTCACGACGTCGACCCGCCGACCGGTCGCCTGTTCGACCGCCGACGCAAAGGCGCGGCCGTTGGACGCCTCGCGCACGGCACTGGTCGCCACGATGTGGATGTCACGCGCGCCGAGCCGGGCGCCGCGCTCGACGTAGCCGCTCACGACAGCGAGCGTTCGAGCCATCGGTGCCTGACCAAGCGCTCCCGAGTGGGCGAGGCCCTCGCCGAGCCGGGTGATCGTCTGGTCCTGGTCGACGACCTGCCATGTCGCCCTGCCGAGCACGTCGGCGACGAGCAGCCGGACCGTGTTGCTGCCGACATCGATCGTGGAGAGGCGCATTGGCCGAGAGCGAAAACGCCCCGCCGGAGTCCCGGCGGGGCACGGTGACCGTGACGCCGTGCTGGTTACGTTCCCTTCAGAGTTCTGATGTAGTTCACGATCTCCCAGCGCTCTTGCTCCGGCAGGTGCTTCCAGGGTGGCATGGCGCCACGGCCGTTCGAGATCTTCCAGAAGAGCTCACCGTCGGTTTCCTTCTGGATCGCCGCCGACGTCCAGTTCGCGGGCTTCGGCGGAGGCAGCGCGGCGGCGGCCGGGCCGTCGCCTTTTCCCATGGGGCCGTGACACGACACGCAGTTCGTCTCGACAGCCTTCTTCGCGTTCCCGACGCCCTTCACCGGGTTCTTCATGGCCTTGGCGTCGGCCGGCGCCACCCATGGTCCTTGGGCGGAGACCACCGCCACGCCGGTCCAGACGACGAGCGTGATCGCAGCGACGGCGATGCTCAGCGACCTCCCGAACGCGCTCATGGCGCCTCCTCTCGTGAAACTCGTACAGGCACGAATGATCGTGATGATGTTCACAAAACGAAAACCATTTAACACTCCTGGGACGAACGAGGTCAAGCAGATATTCGACGCGCGCGCATCGCGGCGAGCCAGCAGAGCGTAGCCAGACCCCCGTAGGCGCCGGCGAGGCGCCCCGGCATCGGCGAGGGCGCGGCCCACGGCCAGAAGAGTGCGCCGCTCGCCAGGGGCGAGTGGATCACGCCGACGAGCGTGGCGAGGCTCGCGACCACGAAGAGGTGCCCGGCGAGCACCAATCGGTGGTCGATGATCGCCGCGAGCGCCCATCCCCAGAGGACGGCGGTCAGGATGAACCCGTTTCCCAGGACGAGCAGCGCCTGGTAGCCGAGCGCGGCGTCCCCCGTGAGCGCGGCCGGCGAGGTGCCGAGCGCCGAGAAGAGGCTTCCCGATTCGATGAGCACCACCGCCGCGGCCACCGGCACGAACGTGAGGGCGACCGCGGCGCCGTAGCGCGGCGGCGTCGCCAGGAACCCCTGCGCGGTGATCTCGAGCCCGATGAAGACGAGGATCGGCGCGATCGCGGCTTCCGGCAGCACGGCGACGAGGAGCGAGAGCGTCCCGGCCGCCGCGCCTGCGCCGATCACGAGCCCCGTCGCCAACGTGTACCCGGCGCGCGCGCCCATCGCCTTGTACGCCGGGTGGCCGATGTAGGGCGTGTTCTGGATGACGCCGCCGCAGCATCCGGCCAGGACGGTCGCCGCGGCTTCGGTCAGGAGGATGTCGCGCGCGCGGTATTCGTCACCCGCCGCCGCCGCGCTCTCCGTGTTGTCGATCCCGCCGATGATCGTCACGAGCGCGAACGGGAGCGCGATCGACAGATACGGCAGCGTTTCGGGCAGCGCGTCGAGCCAGCCGAGCGTGGGCCAGGGCAGCGCCAGGCGGAGCGGCCCGACGGCGATCGCGCTGCCGGGGCCGAGGTCGAGCCAGGCGCGGCCCCAGAAGATCAGCGTGCCCGCGAGCACCGACGCGAACGCACCCGGGAGCCCGAACGGCATCCGTACCCGGCCGAAGAGAGCCAGCAGCAGGAGGAGCAGCGCGACCAACCCGACCAGCGGGTCGCGCAGGATCTTGAGCATCGGGAGGAAGGCGATCAACAGAATCGAGACTGCCGCGATCGACCCGAGGAGCGCCGCACGGGGCACGACCCGCCGCGCCCAGTCGCCACCGAAGGCGAGTCCAAGCTTGACGAGGCCGATCGCGATCGTCGCCGCCATGCCCACCTTCCACGCGAGCACAGGGTCGCCGGTCGCGAGCATCACGGGTCCGAGCACGCCGAAGACCATCGCGAACAGGGTCGGGGTGTCGATGCCGAACGGCATCGCGGTGACGTCCTCTCGCCCGGTGCGGCGCATGAGCTTCAGGGCCAGCCACGTGTAGGCGAGGTCGCCGGCAAGAACGCCGAGCGCGGTCCCCGGCACCATGCGCTGGAGCACCAGGTCGGCCGGGAACTTGAAGACGCCGATCAGCAGTGAGGAGAGGATGACGAGCTGCGTGACGTTGTCGAGGGCGAGGCCGAGGAAGCCGTTCAGGTCCCCCGCCCGGATCCAGCGCGGGTGGGTCCTAGCGAGGCCGGGCGTCGGCCACCCCCGGGTCGGCGATCACCTCGCGGGCCAGGCTCGTTATGCGCTCGGCCAGGCTAGTGCACCAGGCGAGACTACCGCGGTTGTCGGCGACTTCGCGGAAATCGAACTCGATGGCCGGGCCGACGCGTTGAGCGAGCCTCAATCGGGCGAGGTATGACTTCCCCGCCCGCTCGTCGTCCTCCTCGAGGACGACCTCAACGCGCGGATCGGCCCGCTTGGCATGAGACGTCAGAAAGTTCCAGAGCCAGCGTTTGACTTCGTGATACGTCCCACCCGAAAACACGCCGGCATTCTAGCACCGAGAGATTGCATGGATCGCCATCCCGGGCGCCAAGAGGGGACCAGAGACTGGTCCCCTCTTGAAGGTCAATGCGCCCGGCTCAGCATTCGTTGAAGCCGCAGGACAGGCACTTCTTGCAGCCCTCCTCGTAGATGAACGTGGCTTGCCCGCACTCCTTGCAGAGGTCGCCGATCTGCTTTCGCGCCTCGACGGTGACGGCCGGCGCCTCGAGCCCGGGCTTCACCTCTCCGATGTGCTCCGCCAGCGTCCGCGACAGCGCGTCCGGCAATGAGAGGATCTTCGCGGGCCCAAAGCCCGTGGGCTGGCCCCCGCCGATTCGAGAAAGCTGGCTGATAACCTCCTCGAGTCGCCGCTGAGCCGACAGCGGCGATGGCAGCCTCAGGATGAGCGAAATCAGGCGTCCGAGAGCTTCTGCGACGGCCATCGTATCGGAGCCGCCCTTGCCGACCTGAACGAAGACCTCGAAGGGCTCGTGCTCGTCGGTTTCGGTAATGGTGATCCACGCGGTCCCGATCGGGGTCTGGGTGCGGTAGGTCGACCCCTTGAGGCTACGCGGGCGGGGCTTGATGACGGCCGGGCCCGCTGTCGCGGCGAAGCCGGCGCTCTTGCCCTTCTTCGCCGAGACGCCGACGTTCAGGACTTGCTCGCCTTTGCACCCGTCGCGGAAGACCGTGATGCCGAGGCAGCCGAGCTCCCACGCGAGCCGGTACGCGCGCGCCACGTCCTCCTCGCTCGCGCTGTTCGGCAGGTTGATGGTCTTCGAGACGCCATTGTCGGTGGAGCGCTGGAAGGCGGCCTGATGCCGCACGTGCCATTCGAAGCCGATCTCGTGGGAGGTCTTGAAGACTTCGGACGCACGCTCCGGGAGACCACGGATCCCGTGGAGCGAGCCCCGCTTGACGATCTCCTGCATGAGCGCGTCCGAGTAGAACCCCTGCTCCTTGGCGATGCGCTCGAACGTCTCGTTCACGAACGTCAGGACGCGCTCGCCGTCGGGCTGCTTCACGCGGTGCTCGAAGGCGAGCGCGAAGATCGGCTCGACCCCGGAGGAGCACCCGGCGATCATCGAGATCGTGCCGGTGGGCGCGATCGTCGTGACGGTCGAATTACGCATCGGCCGGTGATTCTTATAGATCGAATGGTCCCAGTTGGGGAACGGGCCGCGCTCCTCGGCAAGCTTCGCCGACTGATCGTGGGACTTCTCCTTGACGAAGGCCATCAGTTGGTTGCCGAGGTCGGTCGCTTCCTGGCTGTCGTACGGGATGCCCATCGTGAAAAGCAGGTCGGCCCAGCCCATGATGCCCAGGCCGATGCGGCGGTTGGCCTTGACGGTGGCATCGATCTGCGGGAGTGGGTACGGGTTCATCTCGATGACGTCGTCGAGGAATCGAACAGCGAGCCGCACCACCCGCTCCATCTCGTCCCAGTCGAGCGACCACTCGCCCTCGTCGTTTCGCCGCGCGAACTTCGAGACGTTGAGCGAACCCAGGTTGCACGCCTCATTGGGCAGAAGCGGTTGCTCTCCACACGGATTGGTCGCTTCCACCACGCCGATCTCCGGCGTCGGGTTGGCGGGGCTCGCGTTGATCCGGTCGATGAACACCATGCCCGGGTCGCCCGTCCGCCACGCGGCACGGACGATCCGGTCGAAAACCTCCTTGGCCGACAGGCGGTCCGTCACCGCGCCGGTGTGGGGGTTGATCAGGTCATACTCGCCGCCCGAGGCCAGGGCGTCCATGAACCGGTCCGTGGCCGCCACGGAGATGTTGAAGTTGGTGATGCCCCCGTCGAGCTTGCAGTCAATGAACTCGAGGATATCGGGGTGATCGACCCTGAGTATTCCCATGTTGGCGCCGCGCCGGGTTCCGCCCTGCTTCACCGCCTCGGTGGCGCTGTTGAACACGCGCAGGAAGGAGACAGGTCCGGAGGCGCGCCCACCTGTCGAGGCCACGATGTCGTCCTTGGGACGCAGCCGTGAGAACGCGAAGCCCGTCCCGCCCCCGGACTTGTGGATGATCGCGGCCGCCTTGACGGAGTCGAAGATCTCCTCCATCGAGTCGCCCACGGGCAGCACGTAACAGGCCGAGAACTGCAGGCCGTTGTCCTTCCCGGCATTCATGAGGGTCGGCGAGTTCGGGAGGAAGTCGCCCTCGATCATGATGTCGTAGAACGCCGCCGCGACCTCCCGGACCGCGGCCTCGCTCCGCCCGTACCGCGCCTCGCCCGATGCGCTCCGCCCGTACCGCGCCTCGCCCGATGCGATCGTCAGCGCCACCCGCCAGCACATCTCCTCCGGGGTCTCGACGACCTCGCCACCCTGCCGCATGAGGTAGCGCTCCCGGAGCACCCGCAAGGCAGGCTCGGTCCACTTGCCGACTTTCGCTGGGCGAGGATCCCCTGGAATTCTTGACGCCTCTGCGGCTCTCGATAGAGGGGACGCGGTTACATCGCTTCTATGGGAAGTCGAGTCTGCGTGCATCTTAGGCCCCCCCTCTCAGTGCGAAGCTGCGCAAATTGGGATGATGGACAACAGAGACAACGTTGTCGCCAAACCGCTTGTTCTCTACGAGGTATTTCCCACGAAGCACTCCAAGATTCAACGTCTCGATCTCAATTGTGGACCGAGAGCTAACAAATGTCGCGTACATTCCGGAGCGTGGATCTGCAGGCGCATGCCGCGGTACGAAGCATCGCGACCCCTCTGGCCGCACCGACCACGAAACACGGAGTTTCTGAGTCGATCCCAGTCGCGTTGAGAACCTCCACACTAGAAAGACTGTAGGCCACGCGGCGATCTGCCCAATACGGACAATTGTCGCCCTGATCGACGATTGAAATTGGCGTGCTAGTTGGATGACCGATGCGATGCATGGGTCGAGATCTGTAGCAGCTGGTCGAAAGAACTTCTCTGGCATTAGCATTTCGGCAGCGGCTCTGTCACACAAATATTCCTCCCGTGCGTAGCGCATACATGGCGGGCCAGCCAATGACTCACGAAACTTCCTCGAAGAATCATCGAGCGCGAAGGTGTGCGCGATCTCGTGGCAACAAGTGAAGTTCAAGCGTTCGATCGGCTCCTTCGAATCGAGTTCGATAATCAATTCATTTCCTTCCCGCCGGAGTTGTCCAGATGCATCCAAGCCGTCCCGCACTACAATGCGCTCAATACCTCGCAGCTTCGCCAAGAGCGCAAGGTTCACCGGAGGCGCAGTAATTCCCGCCGCCTCTACGAGGCCTCGAGCCTTGGCAATGAACTGCTCTAAACCTGCAGCTGTGTGTCTGCCGCGCAACCCCTTCTCCATGGCCTAGTCCGGTGATCGCCCGCAGTTGTCGCATCTGATCCCGCGTACAGGATGCTGGCAATGAGGACAGGAAGCAGAATCAAGATCTAGAGGCAATTGGATAGCGCGTCGAACGGAGCGTTGAGCGATGGTGCCTGCGGGGATTAGGGTCCTCGGTGCTTCACCAGTGATGAGAAAGGGGAGAGGCCTGTCGAGTACGTCAGCGAGCTTGGTCAACTCGTGGTGCCCGAGATCAGTATCATCAATTTGAGCGGTCTCGAGCATTTCAATTCGAAACACCTCGATGTCCGCTAGCCTTCCGAGCGTTCTCCTGCTCAACCCGGCATCCTCTCGCGCCTGCCTAACGCGCCTGCCAAAACCTCGATTCCGACTCATCGCACCTGCTCCTTCGGTCGTTCTGCCATCCGAAGCTCGTGCCCCCTGGGCACTATATCTTGTGGTGCACGCGAATCTAGCACGCTGAATGTAGCGTCCGTCAAGAAAAAAGCAAGGAAAAAGGTATCCACCGCGCGTCCACCGTCTGTCCACCGC
>WNEZ01006330.1_pt1 | contig 14078 bp, 11 predicted proteins | sample 5400521 | NCBI WGS metagenome assembly WNEZ01 (sample SAMN13153339, study PRJNA577476) | soil metagenome | isolation source: 120 cm saprolite under Douglas fir tree site 2 hole 1 replicate 1 | place: USA:California | collected 2015-04-18 | reverse complement strand
GCAAGCGCCCGACCGCGGCGCTCGACCGCAACCTCGCCTATCTCGGGCTGGTGGAAATCCTGTTCGGCTACCCGCTGGACGGCGTGGTCCTGACCACGGGCTGCGACAAGACCACCCCCGCCTGCCTGATGGCGGCGGCGACGGTCAATTTGCCGGCGATCGTGCTGTCGGGCGGGCCGATGCTCAACGGCTGGCACAATGGCGAGCGCTCCGGTTCCGGGACCGTGGTCTGGAAAGCGCGCGAGCGGCTCGCCGCCGGCGAGATCGACTACGAGGAATTCATGAATATCGTGGCCTCCTCGGCGCCGTCGGTCGGCCATTGCAACACCATGGGCACCGCCTCCACGATGAATTCGCTGGCCGAAGCACTCGGCATGTCGCTGCCGGGCTGCGCGGCGATCCCCGCCCCCTATCGCGAGCGCGGCCAGATCGCCTATGAGACCGGCACGCGCATCGTCGGGATGGTCTGGGAGGATCTCAAACCGTCCGACATCCTGACGCGGCAGGCATTCGAAAACTGCATCGTCGTCAATTCGGCGATCGGCGGTTCGACCAACGCCCCGATCCACATCAATGCGCTGGCCCGCCATATCGGCGTGGAACTCGACATCGACGACTGGCAGAAATACGGCCACGAAATTCCGCTGCTGGTGAACATGCAGCCGGCGGGCTTCTACCTCGGCGAGGAATATCATCGCGCCGGCGGCGTGCCGGCGGTGGTGCGCGAATTGATGGCGCACAAGCGCATCCATGAAGACGCCATGACCGTCAACGGCCACACCATGGGCGAAAACTGCCGTGACGCCGCAAAACCCGATGGCGACGTGATCTGGACCTACGACAAGCCGCTGGTGAAGGACGCCGGTTTCCTGGTGCTGCGCGGCAATCTGTTCGACTCCGCGATCATGAAGACCAGCGTGATTTCAAAGGAATTCCGCGACCGCTATCTGATCAATCCAAAGGACCCGAACGCGTTCGAGGGCCGCGCCATCGTGTTCGAGGGCCCGGAGGATTATCACCACCGGATTGACGATCCCGCGCTCGATATCGACGGGCACTGCATCCTGTTCGTACGCGGTACCGGTCCGATCGGCTATCCCGGCGGCGCCGAGGTCGTCAACATGCAGCCGCCCGCGGCGCTGATCAAACGCGGCATCCTGTCCCTGCCCTGTATCGGCGATGGCCGTCAGTCCGGCACTTCGGGCTCGCCGTCGATCCTGAACGCCACGCCCGAAGCCGCTGCCGACGGCGGGCTGGCGATCCTCAAGACCGGCGACATGGTCCGCGTCGACCTCAACAAGGGCAGCGCCAACATCCTGATTTCCGATGAGGAGCTGAAGCGGCGGCGCGCCGAACTGAAGGCAAAAGGCGGCTTCCCCTATCCGGCCAACCAGACGCCCTGGCAGGAGCTCTATCGCTCGACCGTCGGCCAGCAGGCCACCGGCGCTTGCCTGGAGCTCGCGACGCGCTACCACGACATCGCCGGAAGCGTCGGCGTGGCACGGGATAATCACTAGGCTGCTTCGATATGTTCAGCATTCAGCCGCGACGCATGCACGGTCCACCTCTCCCATCGGGAGAGGTCGGATCGTATCGACGACGTCGAGACGATCCGGGTGAGGGGTTAGGTCCCATCGATAGACCGTAACCCCTCACCCCGACCCTCTCCCATCGAAGTCGGATATATCCGACTTCGACAGATTAAGATGCTCAACTCGGGTAAACCCGAGTTGAGTGGGAGAGGGAGCGCGCTGCCGTCGTGGCCGCATAGAAAACCCCAGCTAATCAGAACTTCAACGAAATTTCGGGAGAACGAAATGTCAGACCGCCTTAAGGGCAAACGCGCGTTCGTCACGGCGGCTGCGGTGGGAATCGGCCGCGCCTGCGCCGTCGCCTTTGCGCGCGAAGGGGCGACGGTATTTGCCACCGACATCGACGAGAAGGGTCTTGCGCTGCTCGGCAAGGATGGCGTTGCGGAAGTGGCGCGGCTCGACGTGCGTGACTCTGCCGCCGTCGGGGAAATGGCAAAACGTGTCGGCAAGGTCGACATCCTGCTCAATGCGGCCGGCTTCGTGCATCACGGTACCGTGCTCGAATGCTCGGACAATGACTGGGATTTTTCGTTCGACCTCAACGTCAAGTCGATGCACCGGACCATCAGGGCCTTTCTGCCCGACATGCTGGCGGCCGACCGCGGCTCGATCGTGAACATCTCGTCGGCCGCCGGCGTGTTCAAGGCCGCGCCCAACCGCTACGTCTATGGCGCGACCAAAGCCGCCGTCGCGGCGCTGACCAGCGCGGTCGCCACCGACTTCATCACCAGGGGCATCCGATGTAATTGCATCTGCCCCGGCACCATCGAGACGCCATCCATGCTGAACCGCGCCGCTGCCGCGGGTCCTGGAGGGCGCGAGATGTTCGTGAGCCGCCAGCCAATGGGACGGCTCGGCACGGCCGAGGAAATCGCCTCGCTCGCGGTCTATCTCGCCAGCGACGAGAGCTCATTCACGACCGGCGTCGCGCATGTCATCGACGGTGGCTGGACGCTGTGATTGAAGGCGCGCTTCTTCACCTCGCCCCGCTCTTTGCGGGGAGAGGTCGGAAACTGCGCCAACGGGTCGGCGCGAAGCGCCGCCCGATGATAAACTCCGCGGAGTTTCCGGGTGAGGGGCAAGGCACGGTGCTCAATTCATCCGCGGCACTCGCGGGTCGGAGAGCCCCTCACCCCAACCCTCTCCCCGCGAAGAGCGGGGCGAGGGAGCAGGCTTCCGCCGGCGGGACGCCGATAGTCACACCGGTGCGGTAGAATTTTAGCGAGAGGACTTCTCACCATGAACAAGATCGATCTGAACGGCCGCTGTGCCGTCGTCACCGGCGGCGCGCAGGGGTTTGGGCGCGCCATCACCGAGCGTTTTGTCAGTTCCGGCGCAAAAGTCGCGATCTGGGATCACGATCAGCCGTTCGCCGAGAAAACCGCCAAGGAAATCGGCTCAGGCGTTACGGCGTTCAAGGTCGACGTGTCAGATCCCGCCGCGGTTGAAAAGGCGACAGATGCCACACTCAAGGCGTTCGGCAGAATCGACATTCTCGTCAACAATGCCGGCATCGCCGGGATCAACAAGACGGTATGGGAAACCGACCTCGAGGAATGGCGCAAGGTTTTGCGCATCAATCTCGACGGGCCCTTCATCTGCTGCAAGGCGATCGTGCCTTCGATGGTCAAGCAGAATTACGGCCGCATCGTCAACATCGCCTCGATCGCCGGCAAGGAAGGCAACCCCAACGCGGCGCATTATTCGGCTTCAAAGGCCGGCCTGATCGCGCTAACAAAGTCGCTCGGCAAGGAACTCGCCGGTTACGAAATCGCCGTCAACGCGGTAACCCCGGCCGCGGCCAAAACCGCGATCTTCGATCAGCTGACCCAAGCGCATATCGACTTCATGCTGTCGAAGATTCCGAAAGGGCGTTTTGTTCTGGTGGAAGAACTGGCGGCGATGGTGGCGTGGCTGGCGTCGGAGGATTGCGCGTTCTCCACCGGCGCCGTGTTCGACATTTCCGGCGGGCGGGCGACTTACTAGCGCGAGCATGATCCTCCCGGAAAATCGGTTTCCATTTTTCGGGATCTCGCCCCGCAACATCAACTCGCGGTGTTCGGGGCACATCATGCCGTTCATTTGTGGTAGCGTCGCATCATGCCGTTCATTTGTGGTAGCGTCGCCGCATTCGTCGAACCGGTCAGGACATCAGATTGAACATCTCATTATACGACGTATCGGTCTGGGTTTTGCCGCTCGTCATCGCCATTACGTTTCATGAGGCGGCCCACGGCTTCGTCGCCCATCACTTCGGCGACAACACCGCCTTCGAACTCGGCCGCGTCAGCTTCAATCCGCTCAGGCACATCGACCCGTTCGGCACGCTGGTGCTGCCGGCAATCCTGCTGCTGTCCCACTCGCCGTTTCTGTTCGGCTATGCCAAGCCGGTGCCGGTGAACTTCCGCGCGCTTCGCAATCCGCGGCTCGACATGGTCTGGGTGGCGCTGGCCGGACCGGCTACCAATATCGCGCTGGCCCTGCTCGCGGCGCTGGCGTTTCATGTCCTGGTCTTCGCACCCGCGAGCACGGCGCAATGGCTTGCCGACAACCTCAAAAATGCGTTTGTCATCAATATCGTTCTTGCGATCTTCAATATGCTTCCGATTCCTCCGCTGGACGGCGGGCGGGTCGCGGTCGGATTGCTGCCCAACATACTGGCAGTCCCGCTTGCCCGGCTGGAACCGTTTGGCATGCTGATCCTGATCGGGACTTTGATTATTCTGCCAATGCTTGGTAACCAGGTCGGTCTAAATCTCGATATTATTTCGACGATACTGCGGACAGCGACCGGCTATGTGATACGGTTGCTTCTCTTCGTAACCGGCAATGCGTAATCAAACCCCAGCGAGCCGCCAAAAAGGCCTGAGGCCATCTTGATCAAAGCTGCCGACATGATGATTGCCCGACGCGCCGACACCAAGGCCCGTGCGGATTTTGCGACCTGGAAAATGATAGCGAAACTCAATGGCGCCTCCTCGCTGCCCGCCGAAGCCCAGGCGTTCCTGGTCAGCTACAAGGCGCTTCTCGAGCAGATGACGGAGGCCGAGGCGACCGAAGCAGCCATCGGCATCGTTTACAAGAGTTACTATGGCGAAATGGGCGGCATCGGCGTACCGCCCGATGTCAAAGCCCGTTCGAACGATCAGGTCACGGACAACGTCACCACCTTCAAGCGCCCGCCGGCCCAGCGGCCGAAGACCGCGGCTGGCTCGGGAGCCCAGCCCCGACTTCCCGTCGCCCTGATATTCGCGTGCCTCGTCGTCGTCTATGTCGGGATTCGATATTTTTGGCGGTGACGCCAAACGTCCAGCGGAATTCTCCGCAGCCTGAACTACTCCGACCTGCGCGGACCACTCGTCGCCTCGGCTATGCGTCGAATGCAAGGCGGGGCATGCGTTCCACGATTTATTCTTGTGTTAGTTCAAATCAATATTTTGGGAGGTGAAATGAAGCGATCAATCGCAGCCGTGCTGCTGACCACTGGTCTCGTATTTGCAACTGGTCTCGTATTTGCACTCGTATTTGCAAGTGGCTTTGCAAGTGGCGCGCTCGCACAGGGCAAGCTCGACAAAGTCGTCAAGGTCGGCAGTCTCGGCGACCAGTCGGGTCTCTACTCCGACATTGGCGGCCCGGGCTCGTCCGTCGCCGCCCAGATGGCGATCGAGGATTCCGGACTATTGGCCAAGGGCTGGAAGATCGATCTGATCTCCGCGGACCATCAGAACAAGCCCGACGTCGGCACCAACATCGGCAAACAATGGATCGACGTCGAGAAGGTCGATGTGTTTGTCGACCTCGCCAGTTCGGGCGTCGGCCTCGCCATCGCCAATCTTGCGAAGGAAAGAAATGTCGTCAACCTGAACTCCGGCTCGGCGTCGTCTGATCTCACCGGCAAGCAGTGTTCGCCGAACACGGTGCATTGGGTCTACGACACCTACATGCTCGCCAACGGCACCGGCAAGGCGCTGGTCAAGTCCGGCGGCGATAGCTGGTTCTTCCTGACCGCGGACTACGCCTTCGGACAGGCGCTCGAGCGCGACACCAGCGCGGTGGTCACAGCCAACGGCGGCAAGGTGCTCGGCGGCGTCAAGCACCCGCTGAACAATGCCGACTTCTCCTCGTTCCTGCTGCAGGCGCAAAGCTCGAAGGCCAAGATCATCGGACTTGCCAATGCCGGCGGCGACACCACCAATTCGATCAAGCAGGCGGCGGAATTCGGCATCGTCGCCGGCGGCCAGAAGCTCGCGGGCATGCTGATGTTCATCACCGACGTCCACGCGCTCGGGCTTAACGTCGCGCAGGGCCTGAGCTTCACCGAGACGTTCTACTGGGACATGAACGACCAGACCCGCGCCTTCACCAAGCGCTTCAACGAGAGATACAAGAAGAGCCCGCCGACCATGGTTCAGGCCGGCGTCTATTCGTCCCTGATCCACTACTTCAAGGCGCTCGAGGCGCTCGGCGGCAATCCGCACGACGGCGCCGCGGTCGTCGCCAAAATGAAGGAAATGCCGACCGACGATGCCTTGTTCGGATCGGGCTCGATCCGCGCCGACGGCCGCAAGATTCACCCGGCCTATTTGTTCGAGGTGAAAAAACCATCGGAATCGAAATATCCATGGGATTATTACAAGCTCGTCGCCACCATTCCGGCGGATGAGGCTTTTCTCCCGCTGGAGAAGAGCGCCTGCCCGATGGTCAAGAAGAGCTGACTTGATAGCCGCATAGCTGCTGCCACGGAGCTGCCCGGCGAGCCATCGCCGGGCATTTTCATTTCGAGTTAGCTCCGCCCCTTGATCCTGAAGATCACCGGCAAGGTAAAATTCAGTCCTTCGTCGGCGACCAGCGGCGGAGGCTGCGGCACCGGATCGGAACGCCGTACCATTGCGAGCGCGGCTTCGTCGAACGCCGCGTCGCCCGATCCCTTGACGATGCTGGTCGAAAGCACATGCCCCATCCGGTCGAGCGCGAAGCCGATCACGATTTCGGCGCTCTTTTGCGAGCGCGCCGCCGGATAGCGCTTGTGCTTGTCCAGATGCGCGATCAGCTCCTTTTGCCAGGTCGCGCGCATCCGCTGCGCGCTTTCTCCCGTGCCCTGCGCGGGGGCCACCGAACGCGGCCCTTGCTGGATGGCCTCGGAGCTCGGCGTCGCGGTTGCCTCGGCAGCGACGGATTCCGTCGAAGCGGAAGTTTGCACCGCGGCGAGTTTGGCGTCGTCTTCCTTGGGCTTCTTCTGGTCGTCCGGCGTCACTGCCCGATCCGGGTTTTCGGTTTCGGTCGGGACGTCCTTCGGCAACTCCGTCTCTTTGACCTCGGCCTTCTGCTCGGCGAGCGCGGGCGAAGCGACCGAAGCATCGGCGTCCGGCCCCGGCGGCAGATCGGTGGGTTCAAGATGCGGCGACATCATTTCCAGCCCGATCTCGATCGCCGGAGCGCCGAGGGAGTCGTCCACATCGTCGGTACGCAAATGCGCGATCGCCAGCGCCACGCCGCCGATATGCAGCGCGAGCGCGCCCAACGCCGCCAGAATCCACAGCCGCCGGGACGGTTTTTGTTCGGTGTCGAGATCGGGCATCGCTGTCGGCAGCTTTGGCCTTCCGGGGTTTTAGGGTTTTGGATGTTCAGGCGCTGAAGGCGGCAAGGCGCTATCCGGAACGCCTTCCAACGCGACCAGCTTGATCTTCGAATAACCTCCCGCGCGCATGATTTCCAGTACGTCCATCAGCTCGCCATAGGGCACCGCGCGGTCGGCGCGCAGGAAGATAAAGCGATCCTTGCTGGCGTCCGCCATCGCATCCAGCGACCGAACCAGATCGACCCGCTTGACCGGGGTTTCGCCGATCGCCACCGCGAGATCCGGCTTGATGCTGACATAGGTCGGCTTGTCCGGCTTCTTCTGCGGGGTCGCGGTCGACGACGGCAAATCGATCGGAAGATCGACGGTCGACAGCGGCGCCGCCACCATGAAGATGATCAGCAGGACGAGGATGACGTCGATGAACGGCGTGACGTTGATCTCATGCGTCTCCGAAAAATCGCTGTCATCATCGAGTTCGGTATCTGCGATCGAAACGGCCATCGCCTACTCCGCTGCGCGCGAATGCGTCGTGCCAAGAGAACTGACATGGGTGCGATCGAGATCGCGCGACAGCAACCGCCCGGCGGCGCCCGACGACCGGCCGACCAGTTCGAGGTAGCCTTTGGTCACGCGGGAAAAATGATTGTAGATGATGACGGCTGGAATCGCCGCGACCAGACCGAACGCGGTGGCGAGCAACGCTTCGGCAATACCGGGTGCTACCACGGCCAGATTGGTCGTCTGCGATTTCGAGATGCCGATAAAGCTGTTCATGATGCCCCACACCGTGCCGAACAGCCCGACAAACGGTGAGGTCGCGCCGATCGTCGCAAGCACTCCCATTCCGAGCCGGATCCGGCGCGCTTCGGCCCGCACGATCTCGGCAAAGCTCGATGCCGCGCGCTCCTTGATGCCGCTGTCGCTGGAAATTCCCGCCGACAACCGCGCCTCGCGCATCGCCGCCGACAGCAATGCCGACAATACGCTGCCCTTGGCGCCGAGCGCGAATTGCGCCTCCGCAAGTGACCGTGCGTCACTGATTTTGCGAAGTGCCGAGCGCAGTTTGCGCTGGGCCAGCGACAGCTCGATCATCTTTGCGATGAAGATGGTCCATGTCACCAGCGAGGCGAACGCCAGGCCGATCATCACAGCCTTGACCAGGATGTCCGCCGACAGGAACATCGACCAGGGCGACAACTCGCGCAACGCCACCGTCGTCGATTTCAGCGACCGGCCGCCATCGACTGGAGCAGCCGATACGTCGGTAGCCGCAGGCGTTGCAGCGGACTGACCGGCCGCCGATGGCGCCGGAGCCTGCGCCGGCGGCGCGGCTTGCGCCGGGACCGCCGGCGATGGCGACAGCATGGGCGCTTGCTGCGCCGCGGGGGCCGTTTGCTGTTGCGCAAACGACGACGTCGCCGGCGACAGCATCGCCAGCGCGGAAATCACGGCAAATGTCGCTCGATTGCGTGACATGTTCATACTTCGGCCCAGTCGCGGATAGGGTTGTGATAGATACCGGTCAATTTGACCGTTTCAGGGTCATCTCGCCCAAGCCGCTCCACCAAGCCTGAATCACAATATCGAGATCGAAGATCAGGCTGCGGGCATCGCCATCTCGTACCATGCCCCGCAGCCGGAAAAAAGAGACAACGCGCATGCCTCGCGTGGCCAGCCGTCATTGTCGCCCTCCTCTGTTATGCCCGTCTAGAACGTTGCCCTCGCTGACACGCGGAAGGTACGCGACTGGCCTGGCGAGATGTTGTTGTTGCCATCCGCCGACGCCCAATACCCCTTGTTGAAGATATTCTCGACGTTGAGCTGTGCCCTCCACGTCTCATTGATCTTCAAATAAACCGCGGTATCAAAACGGACGAAGCCCGGCAGTCTGACGGTGTCGTCAGACGATGCAAAGGAGTCGCCGAAGTAAATCACGCCAAGTCCGACGCCCCACATCGGGTTGATCTGATATTTGTTCCACCACGCGAACTGGTTGTATGGCACGAGCTGGACACGGTTGCCGGCGACGACGGTCGCCGACGTGGCACTGGTGATTTTCGCGTCGGTATAGGCGTAAGCGAGCGACGATTGCCAGTCGTCCGTGACGTAACCGGCTAGACTCGCTTCGAACCCTCTCGTCAAAGTGCTGCCGGACGGGAAGAAAAATCCCGGATTGTTTCCGTCAGCTATCGGCTGGTTGGTACGGTTCAAGTTGTAAACCGCGGTCGAAAACAGCAGCTTCGGATTGATGTTCCACTTCACGCCGACTTCCGTGTTCTCGAATTTCTGGGGTTCTAGAATCAAGGTGCCGGCGGTCAACGAGCTGAACTGGTCGCCCGACGCCGGCAAATAAGAAATGCTGTAGGCGGTGTAGATCGACAGATTGTCTATCGGCTTGACGATCACAGCGGCTTGTGGCGACACCTTATCATCGATGCGGGCTCGTTGTGTGTTCGTATTCATGTCTAGCGCAGACATGTCGAAGCGGTCGAAGCGGGCGCCTGCGATCAACTGCAGCCAGCGCGTGACTTCAATCGTGTCGCGAGCATAGGCTGACTCGATGTTGAGCTGATATTTGCTGTTCGAGTCGGCTGACGTGACCTTGTCATTATTGGTCGCCGTGAAATGATGGACGAAATTAACAGGCCCGAAATACGTTGGAGCAAACGGATTGGCTACGATTGTATTGGTTCCGTTTGGAAAGATTCCTGTGTTGCGGATGTCGGTGCCCGTCTGCCGACCGAACTCAGTTCCGAATCCGACGGTATGAAATACCGGCCCGGTAAGGGTCTTGTAGGTAAAGTCGGTCTGGTTGAAGACGTTATCGCGATCTGTCCAGTGCTGATAGGCTCCGAGGTTGAGCGCAGTATCCGCAGGATTCACCGCTCCGGACAGAGCGCCGTTAGCGGGATAAACGTTCTGGTAGAATTTCTTGTAGTCGGCATAGATCGTCCCGTTCTTGACCGTCAATCCGTTTTCGAAATCATGCTCGACAACGGCCATCGTGGTCTGCACGTCGGCCCGCGCGACATTGTAGGTCGGGCTGCCGAAGAACACCGAGAGGTCTCCGTTCGGGGCGAACGGAGTGGCCGGGTTGAAACGGGTCGATGACGGCGCCGTTGCGTTGACAGCCTGCGATGGATTGCCGCGATCGGACGTGCGTTCATCGTGAAAATACTCGTAGCTCAGTTTGATCTTGGTATTATCGTCAGGCTTCAACGTGACCGTCGGATTGATGCCATAGCGCTCGATCTGGCCGAAATCGCGGAACGTGTCGGTTCCTTCGTAGAAAGCGTTGAAGCGTACGGCAACGTTTTCATTGACCGCCTGCCCGGCATCGAGTGTGAAACGCCGATCGTTCCAGGAGCCGGTCTGCACCGACGCATCATACACTCTGGTGCCGTCGGCTTCCTTGAGTGTTCGATTGAGTAGGCCGCCACCGGCACCCCGGCCGAAGGTGAGCGCCGCCGGCCCCTTCAGTACCTCGAGGCTTTGCGTGTTGTAGAAATCGCGAAAGTATTGGACGTCGTCGCGGAAACCATTGACGAAGAAGTTCGCGCTGGAATCCACGCCGCGGATCACGAGTTCGTCACGGTTGCCTTCGCCCTGATGGACGGCGACGCTGGGGACGTAGCGGGTGACGTCCGTGAGACCCTGAAAACTCTGATCCTTGATGAAGTCCTTGGTGATGACACTGAGCGACTGCGGAATATCGATCAGCGGCGTGTTGGTCTTGGTCGCGACCGACGTGCTGTTGGCATAATAGCCGACGGTGCCTGTGCGGGCGTCCTGCGATACAGCGAAAGCCTTCGGCGCTGCTTGCGGCTCCGGCTTGCGGGCGGCCTGCGACCGGTTCCGCTGGGCGGCGCGATCGGCGCGCTGGGTGGGCGCACTACTGGCGCGGCGTTTCGCTTCAGGGGCGGTGATCTGGATTGATGGAAGTTGCGATCCTGCCTGCGGCGGCGTCGCTCCAGCTGTTTGCGCACGCGCCGCCGTCGTGCAAACCAGCACACCGAGCGCGGCATAGCTCACCGAAAACAGCGCGGCCTTCAGGCCTGCGATCGTGGAGATCCTTTTACCCGAGTTGTTGTCCAACTTTTGGTCGCCCGAATGAACCATCGCGATTGAACGCAACGACCTCGGTGCTTCAGCCTGCCCCATTCCCATTCGCCCCTTGAACCCGATTCCAATTCGCTCATGCGGTTCATTGCATCGAGCGATGAAGCGTTGGTATCGAGCGAAAAAATTCGGGTCAATGCGATTGGGACGCCGCGATGTTTGAATACATCCAGATCAAAATGATTCCAAACCTTCGCTTTGAAATCGTTCTAAATGATATTTGAAGCGCTCTAAAATGAGCTGAAGAAATGCCCATAAAATGGGATCTTTCCGCTCTCGGCACGCGCGCATGAATCAATCGATGCGGGATGGCTCTATCAGCGAAAGCCGTTTGTCGAAGGCCGCAAGGCTACTCAATTCGAACGATGCGCACGCGGCGCGGTCGTCGCGCGGCACACGGCTTTGCGACTTCCAACTAATCGGATTACTTGTAACCGGATTATTTGGCTGCGACGCTGCCGGGCGGTTCAACGAAGCCTTTGATTCGCTCCTTGATGTCCCTGAGCGTCCCGAGGCTGGTTTCGATGGCCGTCGCGGGGATATCCTGCAGAACATCGGACGCGATGGAGTCGCGCAAGCTGTCGAGATCATCGACAAGCTGGCGGCCGCTCGCCGTGAGAAACAGGCGGTTGGCCCGGCGATCTCTGGGATCGGGCCGCCGCTCGAGAAGACCGTGCTCGACCAGACGATCGAGCAGGCGCACCAGCGAGATCGGTTGCAGTTCAAGCACCTCGGCCAAATCGACTTGCGACAACCCCTCCTGCTGCCGCAATCGAAACAGCACGATCCACTGCGCGCGCGTGGTGCCACGGCCCTTCGCGCGGTGATCGATATAATTGCGCAACAGCCGCGAGCTCTCGACAAGTTGTGCAATCAATTGGCGTTTCAGATCGAGCGACATGATCTGCGGCGGTCCTCCAAAGCTTTCCAATTGTTAAGTTTTAGTCAAGCTATAGTGTGTTTACACATTAAGTGCACGCATATTATATCTGGGCCTCTGGGAACCGTTTTGAAGGCCTGTCAGTTATTTTTGAATCGACGAGCGCACATGACCAAGTCGCGGACCATCCGTTGGATTTTGCCGATCGCCGCGCTCGCCGCGGCGGGTTATTTCGGCTGGCAGCGCTGGCACGGGCGGGATTCGGTAACGCAGGCTGAAAACGCCCAGAAATCAGCGGCTTCCGCACGAAGGCCCCCTGTTCCCGTCACCATCGCGCCGGTCGTGAAAGCCGATTTCCCGGTCTATCTCACCGGGCTCGGCAACGTTCAGGGCTTCAACACCGTGGTGGTGCGGACCCGGGTCGACGGTCAGATCGACAAGGTCGCGTTCAAGGAGGGCCAGCTGGTCAACCAGGGCGACCTGCTCGTCGAGATCGATCCCCGGCCGTTCCAGGCAACGCTCGATCAGGCCAAGGCCAAGAAGGCTCAGGATGAGGCCAACCTGGCCAATGCCAACCTCGATCTGCAGCGCTACACCAAGCTCGGCGAATTCGCCACCAAGCAGCAGACCGACACGCAGCGTTCCACCGTTGCGCAATTGACCGCGCAGATCGCGGCGGACGACGCGGCCATTTTCAACGCCCAGACCCAACTCGACTACACCGCCGTCAAGGCGCCGATCTCGGGCGTCGCCGGCCTGCGTCAGGTCGACATCGGCAACATCGTCAATGCCTCGACGCAAACCGGTATTGTCACGATCGCCCAGATCGAGCCGATCGCGGTGATTTTCACCGCGCCCGAAGAGCAGTTACCGTATATAAACGAGGGACAATCCGCTCAGCCGCTCAAGGTCATTGCGATCACGACCGACGGCAAGAAGCCATTGGCGGGAGGAACATTGTCGGTCGTCAACAACCAGGTCGACACGTCAAGCGGGACTATTCGCCTCAAGGCGGTGTTCGACAACAAGAACCACGCGTTGTGGCCGGGTCAGTCGGTCTCGACGCGGCTCCTGGTGAAGACGCTGAAGGATGCCACGGTGGTACCAGACGACGCGATTCAACACGGCAACGACGGCCTCTATGCGTATACCGTCAATCAGGACAACAAGGCCGAGCTGCGCAAGCTAAAGGTCAGCCAATCGATCGACGGACGCTCGGTGGTCGATGACGGCCTGTCGCCGGGACAGCAGGTGATCACGGCAGGCCAATACAAAGTTCAGCCGGGCACTCTCGTCAGCACCGCGGTGGCGAGTTCGGATCCGGCCCAACCCAAGGTCAAGCAGGAATGAGCGAGGGCATTTCCGCACCCTTCATTCGCTATCCCATCGGCACCTCGCTGATGATGGCCGGCATTCTCTTCGTCGGCCTCGTCGCCTATCCCCTGTTGCCGGTCGCGCCACTGCCGCAGGTCGACTTCCCCACCATTCAGGTCGCCGCCAGCCTGCCCGGCGGCAGCCCGGAAACCATGGCCTCCTCGGTGGCGCAGCCGCTCGAGCGGCAGCTGGCGCAGATCCCCGGCGTCGCGCAGATGACCTCGACGAGTTATCTGGGAACGGCGGCGGTGACGATCCAGTTCGACCTCAACCGCAGCATCGACGGCGCCGCCAACGACGTGCAGGCCGCGATCAATGCCGCCAGCGGCCAGTTGCCGAAGAACCTCCCCTCACCCCCGACCTATCGCAAGGTCAATCCGGCGGATTCGCCGATCCTGCTGTTGTCGGCGACGTCGGACACGCTGCCCCTCACCACCGTCAGCGACGCCGTCGATGCCCAGCTTGCGCAACAGATCAGCCAGATCTCCGGCGTGGCGCAGGTCGTCATCGGCGGCCAGCAAAAGCCGTCGAT
>WNEZ01006426.1_pt1 | contig 14085 bp, 13 predicted proteins | sample 5400521 | NCBI WGS metagenome assembly WNEZ01 (sample SAMN13153339, study PRJNA577476) | soil metagenome | isolation source: 120 cm saprolite under Douglas fir tree site 2 hole 1 replicate 1 | place: USA:California | collected 2015-04-18 | reverse complement strand
CGGCGCCGACGTCGGAACTTGATCGACATCGGCGCCGGGTCTGTCACATTTTGCAGGCGGGATCGACCGGTGGAATGATGTCCGGTCCTGGCTCGATCTTCTTGACCTGGTAAGCCGGCTTGCCGTCCGGACCGGCCACAATCTGATTGATGGCGATCGGCCGCACGGTCTGATGGTCGCCTGCGCGAACTTCGACGTTGCCGAACACCGTGTCGGCCTTGAGGCCGGCAAGCGCGGTCCGCACCGCGTTTATGTCGGTCGAATTTGCCTTGTTGATCGCGGCGGCCATGAGCTGGATCGCGGTGTACTGGTCAGCGCCGGTGTAGGGTGGCAGTTCGCCGTTGTACTTTTCCTTGTACGCCTTCACGAAGGCTTCAGCCTCTGCGCCGGGAAAACCCGGCACGAAGCCAAGCGTCTGATAGACCCCCAGCACCGCCTCGCCCTGCGCCGGAAGCGTCTGCGGGATCACGAAGGAATTCCCGAGCACCATCTTGTACTTCTTGAAGAGGCCAAACTGCTGCTGTTGCTTGGCGAGGTTGATGGCGTCGCTGCCGAAAATGGTCACGAACAGCCCCTCGGCGGGGTCACTGCCCAACTCGGAGATCTTGGCGCCGAAGTCCGGCGTTCCGAACGGAACGAAGAGGGTTTTTCCAATCGAGCCTCCTTGCGACGCAATCAACGACTTGAATTTGTCCGCCGCGTCCCGGCCCGCTGCATAGTCGACTGCGATGATGTCCCATTTCCTGAGCCCCTGGTCCTTCAGGAACTCCTTGACGGCCCCCATGATCATGGAGTCGCTCACATTGACCCGAAAATAATTTGCCGAGCATCCCTTGCCGGTGAGACCATCCGCCTGAGCGAACACTTCCACCATCAGGGCTTTGAGCGATGGAAGTTTGGCCGCGAGAGCAGGCGAGACCGCCGACGTGTCCATCCCGGTGATGAAGATCGCTCCATCCTTTTGGACGGCGCGCGTGGCGCCGTCCACCGCGGTGTCGGGCGTGCCCGGATAGGTGATGAAACTGGCTTCCAGTTTCTTGCCCGCGGCCCCGCCGGCGCCATTGATCTGCTCGATCGCCAGGTTGACCGCCTTGGTCTGAGAGTCCTTCAGGCCGGCCAGTGGCCCACTATCGATGAGCAGGACGCCGATCTTGATTGTATCGTCGGCGAACGCGACGGTCGGTGCGGTCGCGACGGACAGGGCTGTCGAAAACAGCGCGCCGAAGCCTAAGCCGGTAAATGCTTTCCTCATGTTTCTCTCCCTCGTTTTCTGATTCTGATCACAACGCCATAAGCGCCTGGTTCTCAGGCGCACCGATGGTGCCGGTCGGTCCTGACCCGACGACTTCTCCCTTGGCCAGAATGATGAATCGATCCGTCGCACGCTTGACCAGATTCAAATGCTGCTCGACCACCAGCACCCCGGTTCCCGCTTTGCGGATCGTATTGAGCGCCCCGACCAACCCGTCGATGAGAACGGGCGAAAGACCTTCCGACGGCTCGTCGAGAAGGATGAGGCTTGGATTGGCCATCAGCGCCCGGCCGATCGCCAGCATTTGCTGCTGCCCGCCGCTCAGCATGGTGCCCGGCCGGTTCGACCGTTCCTCGAGCCCCGGGAACAGATCGTAGACAGCTCTCAGATCCCAAGGCCCTGCTCTGCCGGTCGCCCTGCTGAGCAGCAAATTCTCTTTGACGGTCAGATTGGGCAGGATACGGCGTCCCTGCGGCGCAATCGAGATCCCGAGCTTTGCGGCCATATAGCCGGGCATTCGATCGATCCGGTTGTCATGCACCCAGATTTCGCCGGAGATGACGTTCGTCTCGCGAAACACGGAGAGCAGCAATGTGGATTTTCCCGCCCCGTTGCGGCCGACCAAGGCCACCGATTCCCCGTCATCGACGGTAAGGTCGACGCCGTGCAGCACCGTCGAGGCGCCATAGCCGGCAACAAGCATCTCGATGCGCAACGCGCTCATGCGGCGGTTCCGAGATAGGCGGCGACGACGCGATGGTCGGCGCGAATTTCTTGGGGCGTACCGGTCGCGAGATGCCGGCCAAGATCGAGCACCGTGACTGTGCCGCAGCAAGCGAATACGGCGTCGACATCGTGCTCCACCACCACGGCTGCGATTTTTCGCTCGCGCACGAGGTCGCGCAGATGCTCGAACAGGCGGAGCGTCTCCGCTGCAGACAGACCAGCTCCTGGTTCGTCCATCAGCAGAAGATGCGGCCGACCAATCAAGGCCAGCGCGACGTCCACTCTGCGCTGCACGCCATAAGCTATGCGTCCAGCCTTCTGGTCGAGATAGTCGGCCAGGTCCATCACTTCGATCACATCGTCGAGCCGTTCGTCGCCGAGGTGTTGCGCGACCAGGTGAAGTTGCTCGTAGACGGTGAGATCCTGGAACACGCTCGTGCGCTGGAACGATCGCGCCATGCCCTGCCGCCGCCGCCATGCCACCGTGCGCCGCGTGATATCCTCGTCCCGATAGCGAACGGTTCCCGCGGTCGGACGGCGGCGGCCGCAGACCGCGTCGAGCAGTGTGGATTTTCCGGCGCCGTTTGGTCCGATCACGCCGTGAAGCGCGCCATCGCCACGGACCTCCAGATCGACCTCGATCAGCGCCCGGACCGATCCATAGCTCACCGACAGCTTTTCAATCTTGAGCATGTCAGGATGTCTCCCTCCGCCCGCTGAGCGCTCGCGCCTGCAGCTGCACCACGCTCCACAGTCCCCCGACGACGCCGCGGGGGAAGACCACGATGAACAAAACGATGGCTATGCCAGTCAAAAGCTGCGTGAGCCCGCGCGCGCCGAATTCGTCTTGCGCGAAGCAGAAGATCAGCCCGCCCAGGATCGGCCCCACTGAGCCTGCAATGCCGCCCATCAGGGCCGCGACCAACGCATTGGTGCTGACAGAAAGACCCAGGCTTTCCGGCGAAACGAAACCGGCGTTAAGGACGTGCAGCAGCCCGGAGACAGCGGCGACGACGTTGACGAGCACATAGGCGATCAGCCGCGGCAGATAGGTGTCGAATCCCGAGAACCGCATGCGCTCTTCGTTCTCGCGCACCGCGCGCAAGATCGCGCCGAGACGGGAGCGGCCGACGGTCCAAAGCGCCAATCCGGCGAGCCACGCCGCTACCCAGGCCACCAGCCAGAAGCGCGCAGGGTTCGCGAAATCCGCGGCTTCCATGCCGAGTATCGAGCCCTTGAAGTTGACGACCAGGCCGTCGGCGCCGCCGGTATAGTCCCGCAATCCTTCCAGCATGACGCCGTGGCTGATCATCTCGCCGGCGGCAAGCGTGAGCATCATGAAAGCGAGCGGGTTGGTGCGCACGATAAGCGCGCCGAGGACCGTCGCGTACACGACAATGATGAGAAAGGAGGCGCATACCGCGCTCATGGGCGTCAGGTCCCATTGGCTCATGGCGATGGCGAACAGAAGGCCGGCGCCGCCATATACGCTCGCCGCGCCAAGCGCCACCAGTCCAGCCTGACTCATCAGGAAGGCGACGCTGAGGGCGAGCATGCCCAACAGCAAGCCTTCGTTGGCAAGCCGGAGCACGAAGTCGCCGGCGAAGCGTGTTGGCGCGACCGCGCCAACCACAAACACGATAGCCACGGCGACAATCGTCAGCGGCATGCGCGAGGACTGACCGCCAAACGCGCCGATCGCGGCGGCGCGGGGGCTTTCCGCGGTCGTCGTCCGGTCATTCAATTGAGCACCCTGCCGCGTCCGATGCCGCGGGGGGCAATCAACAGCACGGCCATCAGCAAGATGTAAGGGACGAGCGCGGCGATGTTCGGCAAGAACACCGATCCCGCGACCTGCACGAGGCCGAACAGCAGTGCCGCGACGATCGCGCCTCCAATGCTCCCGGTGCCGCCGATCACCACGATAATGAGGCAGTTTACGATCATCGTGACGTCCATTCCGGGGTCAATCGACAGATAAGGACCAGCCAGCACGCCGGCTACGCCGGCGAATGCGGCACTGAGACTGGTCACCAGCAGGCTGAGCCGATCGGCATTGATGCCCATCATGCGCGCAACGGACGGATCCTGGCTTACCGCGCGGACATAGAGTCCCGAGGACGTGAATCTGAGCCACAAGGCAAGAAGCGCGCACGACCCCAGGCCCATGACGATGAGGAAGATCCGATAGACGGGATAGGACAGGTTCATGACCGTGACCGAACCTGACAGGACTTCCGGCGCATCTACGCTGCGCGCAACGCCGCCATAGAAGAAGATGATGATCTGTCCGAGGATTATGCCGAGGCCAAGGGTGACCAGCGCGACCTCGATGTGCGATCGACTCTGCAGGGGGCGCAGCGCCAGATATTCGAAGGCGATGCCGAGAAAAGAGAGCAGGATGGGCACCACGACTAACGCCAGCCAAAATCCGCCGACGAGCGCGACCGTGTAACCGAGATAGGCGCCGAGCATGTAAATCGCGCCATGACCGAAATTGATGACATCGCGCAGCCCGTAAATCAGGGCGAGCCCGCTTGCGAGCATGATCAGCAGTGAGGCAAGCGCCAGCGAATTGGCGATCAGCAGCGCAATCACGCTGGCGCCCTCTCGTCATGCGTCACCGGACGAAACGCATTCGTCCGATGCATCGCCAGTCTGCGCGCCTGCTCTCGCAAAAGGCCCTCCCCCGCTGCTATGAGGCGTCCGCGTCACGGTCCGACCGCATGCGCGACACCGATCACAAGTTTTTTCTCCGCCCTACCGGGCAGATCCGGGTCCAGCCCGTATTTTAGTACACATGTTTATCATATACTTCTATTACCTGCAAACGCAAACCGTCGGTCGGCGTGCGTTGCTCTGCCGCACGGAAGCCGTCGCGCCGGGGGCTCGCTTGACGAAATTAGTACGCGTGCGCAACGATACGCCGGCAAGAGGACTTGAGAGCACCAACGGCCATGAATCTCGAGCATGTCATCGCGCGCCGCTTCGAGCCGGCCTACCAATCCTACGATTGGCGCGACGCCGCGCTTTACGCGCTCGGGTTGGGCATGGGCGATGATCCACTCGACGAGGATGAACTTGCCTACGTCTATGAAGGCCGCGATCAGCGCGCCGTGCCGAGCATGTGTGTGACGCTGGGCTGGCCGCCGCTTTGGATCGCCGAGCCTCAGACCGGCATCGCCTGGACCCAGGCCTTGCACGGCGAGCAGCGCCTCGAACTTCACCGCCCATTGCCCGCCCAGGGCTCGATCCGCGCCGATCATCGCGTGAGCGCAATCGAGGACAAGGGGCCGACGCGCGGCGCGCTGCTCTATTTCGACACCGAATTGTTCGATACGACAACCGGCGAACGACTGGCGAGCCTGCGCGCGACGGAGTTTTTGCGCGGCGATGGCGGCTGCGGCAAACCACCAAACGAGATAGCCAAGCTGCACGCCAATGCGTCACCCATCGCCAGTATCGACTACCGCACGTCTCGCCAGGCAGCCTTGCTCTATCGCCTCGTCAGCCGAGACTACATGCCGATCCACGCTGATCCGGCGATCGCGCGCGACGCCGGCTTCGACAAGCCGATCTCGCACGGTCTGAATACTATGGGCCTGGCCTGCCGCGCGATCTTGAAGCATTTTGCGCCGGGAAGGCCGGAGCGACTTGGCGCAATGGCGGTGCGGTTCGTTTCGCCCGCCTTCCCTGGCGACACCATCAGGATTGAGATGTTCGACGGCGGCGACGCAATTCGCTTCAGGGCCTGGGCCGTCGAGCGACAGGTGCTGGTGCTGGATCGCGGGAATGCCGGCCTGCGCGGGGGATAGCGGGGTTCGCAGGAGCGCGCGATGAAGTTCGAGACGAACGCAAAGAATACATCAACTGTCGATCGAATCCAGATCAGCCATGGCCGTCGTAATGCGCTCGATCATCGTGAGCGTCGTTTCCTCGGGCTGCATATTGGGCAATAGCCGCGAGTGACATAGCGTGATCGTCCACATGGCGAGCGCATGCACAATCTGCTGCCGATAGTGCCGGAAACTGAGATCGAAGTCCGGTCTGACGCCGGTCTTCTCTTCGAACCGCTCGACAAAGCGGGCCAACAGGTCACGTTCCCAGCTCCGACGATTGTCCGGCGTCAGCGAGGCTGTCACGGCGTAGGCGAAATCGCGTGACCAGTGGCCGCGCGAAAGACATTGCCAGTCGCACAACCCCATTTGGCCCGCTGCTGTCCGATACCAGTTTCCAATGTGAACATCGGAGTGAATGAGTCCTTGCGGCTCGCTTTCATGCAGCGCAAGTGCGCGCATCGTCGCCGGCCAGACATCGTCACGGCGCGCAAGGACCTCCGCTGGAATGACGTGGGCAGCGGCGTCAAATGCCTTGCGGGTGTAATACTCCGTACCCATTTTCTGCGCGCCAATGGTAAACCAACGTGGATAGCTGGCGAGCCATCGGTACCGCTCGCCGAGCGTTGGATCGCCGTAGAAGCGGCTGTGCAGCGATGCCAGCAGATCGATCATGTCGTCTGCCATGGCGCGCGAGACGTACGTCTTGTGATTGCAAAACGTCGCGCCCTTCGCGGCGACCATATCTTCCAGCAGGTGGATCGCCGCAAATGTTCGCCGATCGTAGGCGGAATGATAGCACAACGGTGCCTCGATCTCGAGCTGAGGTCGAAGCTGCGTATAGAAATGGCCCTCGACACGCGCTGTGCCGTTGAAGCCGCCGATCATGCGCGTGACGATACTTGGCAGCGATTTGGTGAAGATCGAAACCGGCAGCGCCGCGCGCCGGCCCTCCTCGTTGTAGGACACCATCAGTTGATGGCGTTCGTGCGTTCCCGCGCTCGCCGGCTTGACTTCGACCTGCGTAACAATGGCTCCGGGAGTCTTGCTACACAATACCGCCGTCAGCCATTCCGCCGTAACTGCATAGGGCGAACAGGGCACATCGTTGAACCGCCGAGCCTTTGGCCGCGCGAGACGCTCAAAAGCGACGCGTCCTCCGATTTTCAGCGCTGCAAGGGCAGTCCCTGTCGATGCACCCATGATCCAACTCCCCGTTCAGCACCCACCGGCAACTGCAGCGACCATGATCGATCCGGCCCGATCAAACTCAGGTTCTCGGCTACATCGACGGCGATTTTGAAAATCCGTACGCTATATTACGATCTGGATCAATAATCGAATGATGAAGGCTGGACGCGCCGTCCCAATATCAACCGATCACGCGATCCCGCCTTAATTCGCCGATCATTTCAGATGACAGACCCATTTCGCCCAAGACATCATCGGTGTGCTGCCCAAGCACCGGCGGCGGCAGCCCTGCTTGGCGCTCCGCCCCGTTTATCAGAACGGGGTGACCTACGCCCTTCAGCCGGCCTGCGGTTTGGTGCTCGTATTCGACAACAATGCCGCTTGCCCTTGTGTGCGGGTGGTCAAGCAATTGAGCAATCGAATTGATGGGCGCGCAGGGAACGCCGACGCCCGCAAGCGCGCCGTTCCAGTGCGCGGCGGAATACTGAGCAATCGCTGACTGGACATGACCGATGGTTTCTTTGCGATGCGCAACTCGATCCGCGTTCGTCCTGAACTTCGGATCATCGACGATGGCGTCCAATCCGGCGACGGCACAAAACTTGCGCCACAGATTGTCGTTCGCAACCCCGATCATGATTGGGCCATCGGCAGCCTCGAAGGCCTGATAAGGACAAAGCGACTCGTGGCTCGAACCACATTTCGGAGGCTGAACGCCGCGCTCCCAAAACGTCTGCAGATTATAGCCGAGCAGGCCCAGCGCGGTTTCGAAGAGCGAGACCTGGATCTCACCTCCCTTCCCTGTTTTCTCCCGCGCATACAGCAGCGCCAGAATGGCGCTAAACGCGTGTACGCCAGTCATCTGGTCGATCGGAGAGATCGGACTACGGATATAGCCGCCGTCCTCATCGCCGGTCATTGACATGATCCCGCAAAATGCCTGCAGGATCACGTCATAGCCCGGTGAGTTTTTCAGCGGCCCCGAACGGCCAAATCCGGAAATACTACAGTGGATCAGGCGCTCGTTCAGAGAGCGAAGCGTTGCAGCATCGATGCTCAGCCTCTCGGCGACGCCGGTCCCGAAGCTTTCGATGGCAACGTCGGCAGATTTTGCCAGCGCATGGACAATTTCGCGCCCCTTTTCCGTTTTCATGTCGACGGCGATGCTTCGCTTGTTTCGGTTGGCACTGAGAAAGACAGTGCCAAGGCCGGCCGCCGGGAAAGGTGGCCAGCCGCGCGTTTCGTCACCCTGGCCGACGGTCTCTACCTTGATGATGTCGGCACCGAGATCGCCGAGATATTGGGCGCAGAGTGGACCAGCCAGGACTTTCGACAGGTCGAGGACGCGTATGCCAGTCAAGGGCTTTGACACTGCTTTTCTCCCGATTGGAGTTGCGCAAGCCGCGATGCAGCACGTTTCGAAGATGGCGCCAATCAGGTGCCGAGCTGAGCGGAGGAAAAGGCGCCTCCGATATAAGCGGGAAAGCCGCAATTCTTGACCAGCAGATAATCCGCCGCGCGGCGCTCATCCTCCGACAGCCGGTCCCGCCATTTGTTTGCGACGGAAAACGCCCGCTCAAGACGTTCGCGCAGCGCGCGTTTGCCGTCGGTGACAGGCTCTGCCTCTAGCCAAAACGCCGCCTGTGCAATGACGCCATCGAATTCCGCTGCCGGGCTCGCGGGTGTGCGAAAGCCCGCGCGGGCGAAGGCATTTGCAAGCACGGCATCCGCGTTTCCGTCCGCTTGCAATGCCTCGGAAACGGCAGTCACTGCTTGTTCGACAGGTGCAGGAATGCCTCCCGCCTTTCGAAGGCGGTCATGATCAAGCCTGCCAAGAAACAGCGTCCTGATCATGTTGCGCGGTTCACGCCGTTGAATGAGCTTTGAGAATATCCGCATCTCGGTGCCGATCGCGTCATCGAATGGCTGCGGCAATCCCTGGCTAACGCAATCGAGAATAGCGAGCGGCGCCGGATAGTGCCCAAGTGTTTCCGCAAGAACAGCCGCGCGTTTCCGCTCGATGATTGCAGCTACACGATCGACATCGGCCGGCCGCCAGCCCGGGCGGTCCCAGGGCTGCGACGCCGCCGCATGGGACAACACCCATCGTTCCGCTGCTGCCACCTCTTCGCCAGGAGCAACCAACTGATCGATCACGCCGGCGGTGATGGCGGCCTGCCCGGACAGTCGCGCACCTTCCAACAGGACCGGAAGAGCCTTTTCAATTCCGGCCAGGCGAGGCAACCGCTGGGTTCCCCCCGCCCCTGGTAACAGCCCGACAAGTGACTCCGGCAAGCCAAACGCAGCCTTGGGATCGTCGACCATGACCCGATGATGCGCAGCCAGCGCCAGTTCCCCGCCCCCGCCAAGCGCCAGGCCGGCAATCGCCGCCGCAACCGGTTTGCCTGCGGTTTCGATTCCGCGCAGCGCCAGGCTGAGAGGAAAGAAGTGGTCGAACGCCGCGCGATCACGCCTCTCAGCCGGCGCGGCCATGATCATGTCGTAGGCCAATCCCAACTCGCCAAGATCGGCGCCGGCGCAGAATGCCGATGGCTTTCCCGATCGAATGACCACACCATTCACGTCACTTCCGCGCAGCCACTCGCTGAAGACAGCGAGTTCGGCAATGGCCGCATTGGAGAACACGTTCATCGCGCGGCCGGGCATGTCGAAAACGAGGTGCAGAACATTGTTTTCGGTGCGTTCCGCCCGGAACTGCTGCAACTTCCCCAACACCGTCATGGTATTCTCCGCGATAGCGTCCCGCCTATAGCATATCGTATATCTGTGTACTAGTTCAAAGCAATGGATTTTGCAGCCCCGGAAAAGCGCTTGAGTGCGATTGCCGCGATTATCTGCCGAGCTGGTTCCGAAGTTCTGGCGCGGGCAGCGCCGACTCAGTGGTGCAAAAAAGCTCTCGGCTCCCAGCTTGCTTTTTACCTGCCTCCCGCATATGGTACACTAACTAACTAAATTGATGCGGACAGATAGCGATGATAGAGCGAACCATTTTCCGCGAAGAGCACCATATTTTCCGGGAAACGGTGCGGCGGTTTGTCGATCGCGAAATCGTTCCGTTTCATGCCCAGTGGGAGAAGGACGTGCCGGATCAGTACGGCGGCATGGGCCTTGACTACCTCTTCGACGTTGTCGTGTTCGAGGAATTATGGCGGTCGGGCGCGAGCGGCCCGGGATTTCTGATCCATACCGATCTCGTAGCGACCTATCTTCTCTCCTTTGGAACCGAGGCTCAAAAGCGCCATTGGCTGCCGAAGATGGTGTCGGGCGAAGCCATCGGCTCGCTCGGCATGACGGAGCCTCACGCGGGCAGCGACCTCAAGGCGATCCGGACGCGCGCCGTTCGCGACGGCGACGACTTCGTCATCAACGGTCAGAAGGTCTTCATCTCGAACGGTCAACTCTGCGATTTCGTCGTGCTTGCGACCAAAACCGACGGCAGCGCCGGCGCCAAAGGCGTGACGCTGTTCATCGTCGAGAGCAGCCGGCCGGGATTTCAGCGCGGGCGAAATCTCGAGAAGATCGGGATGAAGGCCCCCGTCGTCGAAACCGTCCTTGATTGGACTGTTGAGTATACTTCGGACCGCAGCGTGTTCGGTCAAAAACTCGCAAACTTCCAGAATACGCAATTCAAGCTTGCCGATCTGAAGACCAAGGCCACAGTCGCCCGCGTTTTCACCGATAAATGCATTTCGCTCTTCATGGAGGGAAAGCTCGATCCGGTAGACGCCGCGATGGCCAAGATGTTTACCTCCGAGCTTCATTGCGAAGCCGTCGACGAATGCCTGCAACTGTTCGGGGGCTGGGGATATATGTGCGAATATCCGATCGCCCGCGCCTATGTCGACGCCAGGATCGTCAAGATCGCGGGCGGATCCATCGAGATCATGAAGACGATCATTGCGCGCCATATGTTCGCACAGGGCGGGTTCGCATTGACCAAGAGCGGTTGACATCGCTCGGCCGGCCGGCGCAAGCCGACCCCGCCAAACAAAGCAGGCGGCCAATGCGCCGCAAAACAAGGGAGTGAGACGTTGAAAGGCTTATCAGGCAAGGTAGCGATCGTTACCGGTGGCGGCCAGGGCATCGGGCGTGCGATCACCCTGGTCGCGATTTTCGATATCAATCCCGACGCCGGGCAAGAGACGGCGAAGCTCGCACCGAAATCTGCGATCACAGCCTATACCGTTGACGTTGGCGATCGAGCGTCGGTGGATCGTGCGGTCGCACAGGTCGAGGCTGAAGTCGGCCCGATCTGGGTTCTGGTCAACAACGCCGGCTGGGATCGGCCCATGCCATTCCTCAAGACCGACAAGGATCTCTGGGACAAGATCATCCGCATCAATCTTTATGGTCCCCTCAACACACACCATGCCATTGCGCCGCTCATGGTCGAACACGGTGGCGGCCGCATCATCAATATTGCGTCCGATGCTGCCCGCGTCGGCACCAGCGACGAGGCCGTCTATTCGGCGTGCAAGGGCGGCCTTATTTCCTTCACCAAATCGATCGCTCGGGAACTCGCGCGGAAGAATGTGCTGCTGAACGCGGTGTGTCCAGGCCCCACCAACACGCCGATGATGGCGGCGGTGCTCGGTGAAGGCGAACAGGCGGTAAAGTGGAAGGACGCGATGGTTCGCGGCATTCCCCTGAAGAGAATGGGCGAACCCGACGACTATGCTGGGATTATTGCGCTGCTTGCGTCGGACGACGGCAAATTTATCACCGGCCAGGCCATTTCGGTCTCTGGCGGAATGAACATGATCTAACGGATGCGAGGGAAAAACCATGTCAAACGCGACGAAGTTTACTGATGTGATCTATGAAGTTCGCGATCGTGCCGCCTGGATCATTATCAATCGGCCGCAGGTCTACAACGCATTTCGCGGACAGACGCTGGAAGAATTGATCCAGGCTTTCCACCTCGCCGCGAACGATCGGAACGTTTCGAGCATCGTGCTGACAGGTGTGGGCGACAAGGCTTTTTGCACCGGCGGCGATCAAACCGCACATGAGGGTCAATATGACGGTCGCGGTGTCGTCGGATTGCCAATCGACGAGTTGCAGGGCCTCATCCGCGACGTTCCCAAGCCAGTCATCGCGCGCGTTAACGGCTTTGCTATCGGCGGCGGAAACGTCCTGGCAACGCTTTGCGATCTGACGATTGCAGCCGACACCGCTCAATTCGGTCAGGTCGGCCCAAAGGTTGGCTCCGTCGATGCCGGTTGGGGCACGGCCTTCCTTGCGCGCCACGTCGGCGACAAGAAGGCGCGTGAGATCTGGTTCATCAATGACCGCTATACCGCCGAACAGGCGCGCGAAATGGGCCTGGTCAACAAGGTCGTTCCGGCCGCGGAGCTCGACGCCGCCGTCAAGGACTGGACCGATAAACTCGCGCAAAGGTCGCCCACGGCAATCGCGCTGGCAAAGCGCTCATTCAACGCCGACTCGGATAACATCCGCGGGATCAGCAACCTGGCCCTTCATGCCGTGAAGATGTTCTACGATACCGCGGAATCAAAGGAGGGCGTCGCAGCCTTCAACGAGAAGCGTGCGCCGGATTTCCATAAGTTCACGTCCTGATGCTGCGGTTCGACCATGACCTTGGGCTGTCCGTCGCTGTCTCACCGCCCCTTGCCTGAACGCGCGTTGCAAAGGAAACACCATGTCGTCCCGTAAGGTCATCATTTCCTGCGCGGTCACCGGGTCGATCCACACGCCGTCGATGTCTCCCCATCTCCCGGTGACGGCGGCGGAGATCGCGGAATCCGCATTGGGCGCGGCCGAGGCTGGTGCTGCGATCGTCCATCTTCACGCCCGCAATCCGCAAGACGGCCGGCCGGACCAGTCACCTGAAGCGTTCGAGCCGTTTCTCCGCGTCATCAAGCAGCAATCCAATGTGGTCGTTAACCTCACGACCGGCGGCTCTCCCTATATGACCGTCGAAGAGCGGATCAAGCCTGCGGCGGTCTGGAAGCCGGAGGTCGCCAGCCTGAACATGGGGTCGATGAATTTCGGCTTGTTCCCGATGCTCAAGCGATACAAGCAATTCAAGTACGACTGGGAGCCCGCGATGCTGGAAGGCTCCCACGATCTCGTCTTCCGCAACTCCTTCAAGGACATCCGTTACGCGCTGGAAACGCTTAACAGTACGGGCGCTCGCTACGAGTTCGAGTGCTACGACACCAGTCACCTTTACAATCTGCATTACTTCTGGACCGAAGGATTGGTGAAAGCCCCGTTGTTCATTCAAACAGTCTTCGGTTTGCTTGGCGGCATCGGCTCCCATCAGGAAGATGTCATGCACATGAAACGCACTGCCGATCGCCTGTTCGGCAACAATTATCGCTGGTCGGTGTTGGGAGCGGGGCGCGCGCAAATGCCGGTCGCCGCGATCGCGGCTTCCATCGGCGGCAACGTGCGGGTGGGCCTGGAAGACAGTCTCTGGATCGGCGCCGGCAAGCTCGCGGCATCAAATGCCGATCAGGTGACTCAGGTTCGAAAAATCATCGAAGGACTGGCACTGGACGTCGCGACGGCCGACGAGGCCGCGAGATTTTGTAACTCAAGGGCGGCGACAAGGTCGCGTTCTGACCCGTCATCGATTGAAGCGCTGGTGCGACGGCCGGGTCGTCGATACGAATAAACGGGAGGCCTCGATGCTGCCCCATCGCAGGGTTTACGACGAAGAACACAATCAATTCAGGGAAACGGTGCGGCGCTTTGCCGCGTCAAAGATTGCGCCCGATTTCCAGCGATGGGAGGAAGCCGGTATCATCGACAGGTCGCTATGGGGCGCCGGTGGCGCAGCCGGCCTGCTCTGCCCGCAGGTTCCCGAAGAGTTCGGCGGCGCCGGCGGAGATTTTCGGCACAATGCGGTCGTCATAGAGGAACTCAGCTACTCCGGCTTCGCAGGCCCCGCCACCGACTTCTCCGTGCACAATGACGTGTGCTGCGGATACCTGCTCAGCTACGGAACCCCCGAGCAGAAGAAGAAATGGCTGCCGCGAATGGTGTCGGGCGAGACCGTGTGTGCCATCGCGATGACCGAACCGGGCACGG
>WNEZ01003811.1_pt1 | contig 14088 bp, 10 predicted proteins | sample 5400521 | NCBI WGS metagenome assembly WNEZ01 (sample SAMN13153339, study PRJNA577476) | soil metagenome | isolation source: 120 cm saprolite under Douglas fir tree site 2 hole 1 replicate 1 | place: USA:California | collected 2015-04-18 | reverse complement strand
CATCCAGAATTGATTGAGATCTAGTCGAGCCTGGTCGTCAAACTTGCCCTCTCGGGCGTCATCAGGGGGACCTAGATGCTTTCCGATGTTACCTGACCTTAGATCTTCGACCAAATGGGCAAATTCATGTCCCATGGTCAGGAGGGGATTCTGCGCTACTCCGAAAACGGTGATGAGAAATTCAACTTGACCATTTTTCTGCCGATACGATAGTAGGCCGTCGTAATAGCCAGGTTTAGTTCCCATTACGGCAGGGGGAGACTTTGAACTGTATTCGATGAATACTCGCCTTCCATCCACACCATACTTCTCACACAGAAATTCTAGAAAGTTGGCGAAGTCTTTCGGGTAATGGGGCTCGGTCATAATGCATTACAGACTTGTTGTGAAGGACTCGTCTCTGAGGTTCCTGATGAGAGACCCTTATGAAACAGTCGCCACGGGTCGCTCCTTGTGCCTAGGAGGATCACTACCACTCTCGAGGGTGCGAGACGTCTTGCCGTCCCAAAGCAGCGTCTCTCGGGAAAGCTGCCCGGCAGACCGAACTCTGATGATATCCTGGACGTAACTCGAATCCTAGGCTGCCTTCAGCTAGATCCGATTTCCGCGGTGGCGCCCAGCCATCTCATCGTTCTCTGGAACAGACTCGGAGACTTCGACCCTTCCGATCTGGACAAATTGCTCTGGCGTGAAAAGAAGCTGTTCGAATACTGGGCTCATCAGGCATCCATCGTTCTGATGGAGGATTTCCCTCTCTATCACTACATGATGAAAAGATACCCCGACATGTACCTAAGATCCCTCGGACCGGTTTGGAAAGAGAGGGTCAAGAAGTGGATTAAGAAAAACTCGGAACTCAAAAATTACGTTCTGACAGAGCTCGAGCAAAGAGGACCCCTAATGTCTCGTCAGTTCGAAGACAAGGCTAGAACCAAACCCCGCGGTTTCGGCTGGGGGTCGTGGAGTGACGTGTCTCGGATGATCTTCCATCTTTTCTTCAAAGGAGAAATAATGGTATCCGGACGCCAGGGGAAACAGAAGGTATGGGATTGGGATCTATCTGAGAGATTCCTCCCAGGATGGGTCAAGAAGGAAGAACTCTCAGAACAGGAGGTCGAATACGAAGCCGTTCAGCGATCCCTCAGAGCTCTGGGGATCGCAAATGAGTCCGAACTTAGCTGGCATTTTCTCCGCGGCCGCTATAGAACAATGAAAGACACTATCAAACAGCTACAAGCCGACTCGAAGATCCAGCCCATCGATATTATTGACGGGCCCATCCGAAAGAGCGAACGTTACATTCACTCCCAAGACATCAAACTTCTCGAGAAGCTAGAGTCGGAGGATTGGGTGCCAAGGGTCTCATTGCTCTCTCCCTTCGACAACCTGATCTGCGACAGAACCAGGACCAAGCTTCTGTTCAACTTCGATTACACCACCGAAATCTACACGCCTCAACACAAGCGGAAATACGGATACTACGTGCTCCCCATCCTGCGTGGGGACAAACTCATCGGCCGATTGGATCCGTTCATGGACCGAAAGAAGGGAAAACTACTCATCAAAGCAGTACACGCCGAGCGAAAGGCTCCCGCGGACAAGAGTGTGGCATTAGAAATACGAGCTACGGTAGAGGACCTTTCAGAGTTTCTGGGAGCCAAGGAAGTGGAATTTTCCAGCAAAGTTCCGAGGTACTGGAGAAGCCAGCTTCGCTAGCTTTCAAACTAGCAAGGAAGGATCCGGATTGAGTTCTTGGGAGGACGCTTACAAAACCACACCGCCCTGGGATATCGGCCGCCCTCAACCAGCATTCGTAGAGCTCGTCCATGCGGGCGAACTCACTAAGGGCCTTGTCCTTGACATCGGATGCGGAACCGGGGAGAACGCTCTCTATCTCGCAGAGAACGGATTCTCAGTCGTCGGGATCGATCTGTCGAACCGCGCGATTGCCGCCGCGAAGGAGAAGGCTATTGAGAGGAAGCTGAAAGTCAATTTCCGAATTGCAAACGCGCTCTCGCTAGACTTCAAGAACGGTTATTTCGACAACGCCATAGATTCAGGTCTATTCCACACGTTCAATGACAACGACAGAGTCGATTTCGCGAGCGAGATCGGTCGAGTCCTCAAGCAGGACGGAAGATACTTCATGCTCTGCTTCAGCGACAAAGAGCCCACAAACTGGGGCGGACCACGGAGAATTACCAAGGAAGAAATCGAAACAACGTTCTCCCCATTTTTCGACATCAACTACATTCGGGACGCCTATTTCGCTACTCGAATCCATAATAACGGTGGGAGAGCCTATCTAACATCGGCAACAAAGAAGTCCGGTTGATACCGCGACCTCCACAAATCGTCTCAAGAATACTGGCCTACTCGTCTTTTTCCTTTCTCACTTGTTCCTTTACTGATTTGAAGAACTCGGAACTCTCAATTCGCCCAGCCTCCGAGTGTACGGCATCAAGGTCAATCTTGAGTCTGGTGCTTGTTATCTTTCTCCTCTTGAAGACAAGAAATGCTGCAATTAGAAGTGCCGCTATTACCGCGGCAATGATACCGAAGTAGTAAAGCGGGAAACTAGCCGCCGAGTTGTTTTGAATGGTGATCGCTCTAGTTGCTGCGCCAGTGTTAGGAGGAGATTGTGAGTCTGATGCCTTAACGACCAATGACCATAATCCGCCAGTGTCCGATGAAAGTACTGTATACGTGCCTACCCACAATCTCAAGTTGGTATCGAAAACCATTGGGATTGAATTGTTGACTGCTGGTGTTCCGGCGTACAGCAGGAATCCGGCGACCGTACCGGATTGGAAAATTGTTCCGTCGGGATACGCAATAGTCGCGTTGAACTTGAATTGCTGGCCAACCCCGATGCTGGTATTGGCGGTGACGCTGATACCCATGCTAGCTGGTGTCAATTGTGGGCTATTCGTGACCTTCACTCCGGGCCCAGTGTTTCCATATGCGTCGCTGTAGGCATGTCCCGTTAGTATCGCAGTCCAGACACCGGTCTGATTGGTTATTGCGGTCGTGTAGCTTGCGTTAAAAGTCTGAGCCAAGCTGTCGTATATTGCAGTGAGAGTCACGTTGCCCCCTGTGGGGCTTGCTAATATTAGAAGAGCGACTCCCGTGGTCGGAATGGAGCCGTCGGGATAAACAGGCTGGAAGGAGAATTTCATCTTTTCAGTCCTCTGATATGTGGATTTGGAAGATGCGATTCCGACGACCGACATGATCGCTGCTCTTACCGAGAAGGTCTGAACATCAGGTGGGCTCTTCACGGTACTGGAACCGGTCAGGGTCACGATGTAATTGTCAATCATGCTGTCCACGGGTATCTTCCAACTGTCGAGAGCGACACCGGTGACGGTTGTGAAGATCGAATCCGAAAATACGATTGTCGAGGTTGTCTGCGTCCTTATCGTTACCCCAACGGGTTCGGAGGCGTTGTATCGGCTACCTTGAAGATTGACAGTCTGAGTCCTCTCGTATGATGGATTATCAGTAATACCTAGGATGAAGGAACTACTGGCAACGGAAGGCATAGCGAAGGGGGCTAGTTGATCGACCGACGCCGAATATTGACCCGCCAGCGAATTCGAGCCCGAGAATGACACGCCTGGATAAGGCACCAGAATGCTGAACTGATCTTGGCCGGGAGATGTAGTGTAGTTGATGAGTTGCGACTTGAATGTTGTTCCCGAAGGATCTCTCACAGAGAACCTGAACACGAACGTTGTGCTTGTTGTAACGGGATTGAATTTGACTGCGAGGACGAGAGAAACAATATTGCCTTCTTGAGAATAGGCCGGAACCGGATTCAGGGTATACGGACTGTCCGCCCGAACATCTGGCATTGGACCGATCAACAAGAGAGGCGACAAGGTCGCCAGGCCGAGCATCAGAACGTAAGAGGTAACCCTATGACACCGCATAGCATCTTCTCTGAATGGTTGACTGAAACTGAGATTCCTAGCGGGCGACTAAAGCGGTTCGTAACCTCCAGTACTGACTCGGAGTATCGAGCCGGTTCGGGCATTGCTCTTGTAGCGAAGCCATGGGCACCCAGTTGTCAATGCGCAAACTAGGGTCTGAAGGTCAACTCGGGCGTCGACTGGGATTGGTGAATTCTAGGCCCGATCGGGTATGAGAATGTAAATCATGACTTCGAAGAGGTCCATGTTACAGCTAGCGCTGAGAACAGCTAAGGTAGCTTCGAAATCCCCAGGTAGGACCTCACGCCAGTTTGTCCGAGTCTTCGAAAGATGGTCGGTTATCTCTTGATAGCTTGAGATTGACCGTTCCATCTGAGGACCGACACAATGGCCGAGATCCCTCGTACAACGATCCGTTGTACAGCATTCAAAATTGTTGATTCATATTGTCTGAGAGGATTGGACCTGTGGGAAAAGGAATGAAGACAAGACTCGTAGCTCTGCTTGCGGTAGCATTGATCGCCGCAGTATCGCCTGCAATCATATCGTTAGCAGCAGGCGCAAGCCAAGCGGCAACACATGCCAATCATACAACGGGCCCGCCCGGAACCGTACCTCCATGCGACTTTGATCATCCAACTTCACTTCCCCCTCAAGCGTCACCTAACGCTACCGCAGCGCTGAATGCCCGCGCAAGCCACTGTCCAACCACCACAGCAGCATAACCATTACAGAAGAACGGCAACCGCTTTCCCTAACCCCTCTTCTTTTTTTGCGCCTTAAGTCCGAATGAAAGATTGCTTTGACTGCAAGCTCTCTTACGAAGCTTCCTCACAAAAAGGCCGACGAATGAGGAAGAGCCGCTCCAGTTTCTTAAAATGCTGTCGGAGAATCCTAGCTCAATCGGCCCTCTTACTGCCTTACTACTACCGCGATAGTAACATTTTTATCCCGTGTGGTTCGAGTGTCATCCGCCTTAGAGGAAAGAAAATGGCAATGAAGAAAATACTCTTCTTGGCCGTGGCAGTTCTCTCTTTGGCGGCGCTACCATTCCTGGCGACACCGGTCGCGGGCGACACAAACACAGGGACAGCTGGACAGCCCAACCAGAGCTGTCAAGCGGTATTTCCCACAGGACCACTAACCCCCGCAGGCTTCAATACAGCAGGATTCGCTATCGCAGATACCCACTACGCGGGCAACGGACAGACCACTCAGACGCCAGCGAACTCGGCAGCGGTCTCACAGTACGACGTTGCGTGCTTCCAAGCGGGCCAACATTAGAGAACTGCCAAACTTCTTTTTTTTGGTGGGCCTGAGGTCACCCCCTCCGGCAAGTTTCCGCAATCGCATCAGCCCTTAGGGTAGGTGATCTGCGTGTTTTCGATGCGAGCCCATTTCGTTAGGGTGTGTTTTCTTCGATTCGTGAGCGTCATGATGTGCTGCACTTCGATCCCCCGAACAACCAGCGCGTCCGCGATCAAAGATCGATGACACCTCCAGGGTAGAATCTCCGCGCACATGATCGTTGTAGCTTCATCTTCACTGACTCTAAGCAGATCGTCAATGGCCATATCGAACTCCCGGGTCTGCATATAATCGGCAAACCCTCGGAAGGAGAGATTTCTCCAGCCCATATTGTGAGAGTCTGTACTTGGATGACGCAATCCGCCCAGCTGCTTCATCAAGACATAGTCTATTCCAGACTTCCTGAGGCTCTTCGATAGCGTGTCTTGATTGAATTGTGGATTACGCCTAGAGCGAGGGATTGTTCTGACATCGACTATTCGGCTAACCGTTAGCACGAAGGATGGTAAGGAACTCTTCGAGGGTGCGTGTTGAGTGTCCGATGGTCAGAATGAGCGTGAGGACGCCCTCTCAATCGCAATCATGAAGACATGCGTTGGCATCCGTATTTAGGCGCCCGTGGCCGCATTTTCAACAATGATACGACGTGGCAGCAAGAAACTAATAGAACTTCTGGGCTAACAAGAATACTCGAGGTCTATCCAAGATTGACGGAAGAATTCCTGCAAGTAGCCACGACCTCAGAGATTCAGGCAGACAAGATGAAAATGGTGCAGTACAAAGACCAGTCAATCTGCCTCGCCAACAGCGCAGGAAAATACTACGCCATCAGAAACACTTGCACTCACCTGGGAGGACCTCTAGCCCAAGGAAAGTTAGAAGACCATACGGTCGAATGCCCCTGGCACGGATCCCGATTTGACCTCACAACCGGCGAAGTAAAGAGAGGGCCGGCACAGACTCCCGAACAAGTCTACGAGGTCAAAGTGGAAGGTACTGCGATTCTCATTCGACCCAAATAGCCACTCTCCTCACCAATACGCGGTACTTTCCATGATTCGGTGTCCAAACTGCGGAAATGATCTAGTATATTCTCCAATTCCCCCACTGTTCCTATGTCTTGAGCGAATGGCTGGAGACATGATAACCATCAACCTCAAGTGCAAACCATGGATTTCAGAGAATGCGTCGGCCATAGACTTGCTAAGAATGACGGACCGGATTGAGAATCTAGCGCCGATGCTCAGTTCATAGAGCGCGAGCCTGCGCCGAGAAAGTCTTTCGATCTGACTGCCGATTTACAGTTGCTTAAATTGCTTTATAAGCGGTTAAAATCCAAGGTCTGAGGGTCGAACTTGGCGTCCCAGCAACGTCGGATGAATCGAAACTCAATCCCTTTCCATTTCAAGATAGAAACGTGATTTGTATTGTCTGATAAGGGTAGGGCTTTCATCAATATTGAGAATGTTGTTGCTTCCGTCACGCTGAAGCAACGGATAGACCTGAACGCGATCGTCAGGATCTTTCCGGGGGTAGAGTATCGACCTGAACAGTTTCCGGGTCTTGTCTATCGGTTGAAGAAACCGAAGACTGCGACGCTCATCTTTAGTTCGGGCAAGATGGTGTGCACCGGATCAAAATCGGAACGTCAGGCGCACAAGGCGGTGCTCAAAGTTGTTGACGAGCTGAAGAAAGGCGGCATCGTAATCGTCGGCAGGCCCGTAATTGTTGTCCAGAATATCGTCGCCTCTGCAGGACTCGGAGGAACCATCGACTTGGAGAAGGTTGTTTACAGTTTGAAGAAGACGATGTACGAGCCTGAGCAGTTTCCGGGACTCATCTATCGAATGGACGAGCCGAAGGTCGTGATTCTGATTTTCGCTAGTGGAAAACTGGTTTGCACCGGCGCCAAGAAGGAGATCCAGGTACACATTGCGGTCAACAAGCTCCAAGAGACGCTAGAAGCGAAGAACCTCATCATGTACGAGGGCCCCGAGAAGCCCCGGCTACCACCGATCCCCACAAAGCCTGCAGACTAAGCGTTTCAATTTGTCCGCTGCATCCGCGCGACGAAGTATCCGGCGGTTCGATCACGATGCGGATAGAACCTACGACAATCAGCAAGGCCCATCAGACCCGGCGAACCGTAGTGTTCGAGGATAGGTCGAGTCTCAAACTCCGGATGAGATTTCAGAAATGCTGAAATCACATGCTCGTTCTCCTCAATCGTCAAACTGCACGTGCAATACAGGATCCGGCCGTCCTGACTAGACAGTGCCGCCGCTGATTCCAGGAACCGTCTCTGGAGAATCGAATAGCGATCAACCGATTGAGGAGAGAGATGCCATTTCATTCTCGGATTCCGATCAAAAACACCGGTGCCGGTACATGGCGGATCAATAACCGCTAGGTCGAAGCTTTCGCGAAGTCCCAGCCGAGTGGCATCGGCAATCACCGGGTCCGCTATCTTCACTCCAAGCCTCTGAGTTTCCCGTTTCCAACCCTTCATTCTTACAGGAGAGTAGTCAACCGAAACAACTGTACCCTTGTTTTTCATCTTCTGAGCGATCGCGGCAGTCTTCGCTCCGGGAGCTGCGCACACGTCCAGGACCTTTTCTCCAGGCCTCGGATCTCCCGCCGTGATTGCGAGATATGAGGCAAGGTCTTGCATTTGCATGAGGCCGGATGAAAAGAATCCTGCAAAGGCCGAGAGAGAACCACTGACGAAGTATACTCCGGATGTGGAGACGACTCTTGTTAGCCTCCCGGCCAGAACGCCTAGATCCTTCGGCAGGGTTGTTCTTCCACGGTTTCTTAGAGGATTGATTCGAAGGTACCTAGGGCGCGGTATGGACGATAACATAGCAACAGCTTCTCCGCGGCCGAAGATGCGGAAACAGTAATTGACCCACCAGACTGGATGATGTGTCTCAAGAGCCACCCTCTCTGAGTCTCCCAGTCCTGAAAGAGGCACAATCGGATCTAACGCAAGGAGGCTCACTATGAGGAATTCGAGCTTTGGAACTAGCTCAATTGGAGCGATCATCCTGAGAATGTGCTCCATTCGTTTCACCTCCCCCTTCGCGCCAAGTCGTCGTACAGCGTACGCTGCTAACCGAAACAAGGAACGCGCGCTTGCCCCGGTCTTCTCCTCAGGCATTGCATTCCGGATGTGAATGTCGAGAATATCCTGTTCACTAACGGTTCCCAAGACCAGAGCCAGTGCTTCACGCTTGACGCCGTTCAAACGAGGATCCGAGGCTGCGGCTCTCTGCACCGCTTCTCGTTCACTAGCTCCCCTACTAACCATCATCAACGCTCGATAAGCAAGCTTGAACTGGCTTGAGAGATCGGATTCGTGCACTCGTGCCTTCTCTACGCGACTAGACTCGTGTCGATCGTCGGTGGAACCAATATTGTTGTTGACTCCAGCATTGTCATGAAGATTAGACCTATCTTCGTAAACGCCTCTTGACGAAGCTTCGCCTGGAGTCACTTGCTGCTCGACACCTTCAAGAAGAATCTAGACAGCACGGCGCCTCAAGACCGAGATCGGAGCAACTAAGGTTTAACTTTCATGCTCGTGACATCAAGTCTCCGTTCATGTCCAGCCTCGACCAGTACATGGCAAAGCCTGAGCCCGTGCCGCCTCCGCGGCCGAGGCAGGACCCGAAAGCACAGCTCAACTTCAGACCAAGCAAACCGCAGGAATTGGCCGAATCATACTTCGTAGGCGCAGGGTACGACGGCGAACGACGCGCTGTATATCTCAAACTCTACGAGCCTAAGTCGCAGAAGATACACTTCTGGTACGACAACACAGGCCACACTCCATACTGCCTCTCAAAAGAGACACGAGAAACGCTTGAGAAGAACCAGAGCCTTGTTAGACATCCAGGCTTTGTAAGATTCGAATCGTCAAAGCGGTTCGACGCGCTGAAAGGCCAAGAGATTCCTGTAACAGTCATCTACGCAAGGGACCCTCTCTCGATTGGCGGACGCCCGGCGGGCTGCATCCGTGATATCATCAAAGCTTGGGAAGCAGATATTCGGTACACCGAGAACTACATTTACGATCGTAGACTTGAGCCCGGAATGTCCTACTCTATTAAACGAGGTAACCTCGTCCCCATTCGATCTGGAAGTAGCTCAATAAACATCCAGAGTGTCTTCGAGGAGGCTGATCCAATTTATCAGAGCCTACTCGACCGGTGGCTTCGCTTGTTAGACTTCCCGGTACCCACTTACAGGAGAGTGGCATTTGATATTGAGGTGCACTCGCCAGTTGACACCAGAGTCCCGGATCCGCAAGAGGCAGAGTACAAGGTAATCTGCGCGAGTTTCGCTTCCAACGACAATGTGAAAAAAGCCCTCATCCTGAAGCGGCCGGGGCTTGACGTCGAGGCTGCTGAGGCTCCATCGGGGCTGCTCCTAGAGTTTTATGAGACCGAGGAGGAACTCTTATCCGCGATTTTCAGGGAGCTGAATGATTACCCGTTTGTTCTGACGTTTAACGGCGACGACTTCGACCTTCGGTATCTCTTCCACCGAGCGGAGAAGCTGGGCTTTACGCGTGACAAGATTCCAATTGAGCTAGGTCGGGAATCAGCAGGGCTCAAGTATGGCATCCATTTCGACCTCTACAAGTTCTTCTTCAATAGATCGATCCAAGTCTACGCGTTCAGCGGCAAATATAGAGAATCCACCCTTGACGCCATATCGGAGGCGCTTCTCGACACCGGAAAGCTAGAGATCTCCACACCAATCTCCCGCCTCTCGTACTCCGAGCTTGCAGCCTACTGCTACCAAGACGCTGAACTGGTTCTGAACCTAACCCAATTCGACGGCGAAGTGGTGATGAAACTTGTCACCGCTCTCTCAAGGATCAGCTTTCTACCAATCGAAGACATGTCCCGCCAAGGAGTCTCAGGATGGATAAGGAGCATGCTCTTCCGAGAACATCGACTTCGAGGCTATATTATTCCAAGATACGAAGAGATTACAGAATCCAAAGGCTCAACCAGCACTGTAGCAGTCATCAAGGGCAAAAAGTACAAGGGAGGGATGGTTGTCGACCCCACTCCCGGGGTCCATTTCCAAGTCGCAGTCTTGGACTTCGCCTCTCTGTATCCTTCGATCATCAAAACATGGAATCTCGGCTACGAAACAATTCTCTGCAAACACCCTGAGGACAGAACAAACAAGATTCCTGGCACAGACCATTGGGTTTGCAGGAAAAACCGGGCCATGGAGAGCCAGCTGGTCGGATCGCTGCGCGACGTGAGGATCAGATGGTACAAGCCTAGATCCAAAGAAAAGTCGCTTGACCCCTCGACCCTCAGCTGGTACCAGGTCGTCCAGAACGCGCTCAAGGTTGTTCTGAACGCAAGCTACGGGGTCTTCGGAAGCGACAGATTCTCTCTGTACTGCCCACCACTAGCTGAGTCAACTGCTGCCGTCGGACGATTCGACATTACAAGCACGATACAGGAGGCGAAACGTTTGGGAATCGAAGTGTTCTACGGCGACACTGATTCTCTCTTCCTTGGGACCCCGGACAGGTCAAAGCTGGACGATCTGATACACTGGTCCAAGAAGGAGCTCGGCATGGAGCTGGAAGTCGACAAGAATTACCGATATGTCGCTTTGAGCGAGCGGAAGAAGAACTATCTCGGCGTACTTCCCGACAACCGCGTTGACATCAAAGGACTGACGGGGAAGAAGAGGCATACTCCCGAATTTATCAAAGCAACTTTCAACCAACTTATCGAAATTCTGGGCCAGGTCCAAACATATGCAGACTTCGATCAAGCCCGAATCAAGATCAAAGATCTCGTCCAGGATTCCTATAGCAAACTTCGAAACAGGAAGTATTCAATGGAGGATCTAGCTTTCAACATGATGATAGGTAAAGCGGTTGCCGGCTACACGAAAACGACCCCCCAACACGTGAAGGCCGCACAACAGCTTACCGACAAGGGCAGCGAGATCAAGGCCGGAGACCTAGTGAGCTTCGTCAAGGTAACAAGTAGCGCGGGAGTCAAACCTGTGCAACTGGCCAGTATTCACGAGATAGACGTCGAGAAATATACGGAATACATTCGCTCGACCTTCGAACAAGTTCTCGACGCAGTGGGACTCGATTACGAAGAACTCACCGGCGCCAAGAAACTAGAATCGTTCTTTCCCGGAGCAAGCTAGAAACATGCTAACCATCCTTCCTGTAAAGGGAATCCCGGACATCAAGAAAGGAGACGACCTAGGCAAACTGATCCTGGGCAAGGTCGAAGACCAAGGAGACGAATTTCAACAAGGCGATATCGCGGTACTCTCTCAGAAGATAGTGTCGAAAGCAGAAGGAAGAGTACTGCGTCTCTCGAAGATCATACCGTCAGACTTTGCGAAGACAATAGCCAATGAGACCGGAAAGGATCCTCGACAAGTCGAGGTCGTTTTGCGCGAGAGCAAGAAGATCATCAGAATGAGAGCAGGCCATCTCATCACCGAGACCAGCCAAGGCTTCATCTGCGCCAACGCCGGAGTCGATCAATCAAACGTGGGAACAAAACGAGACTCTGTAACACTCCTTCCACGCGATTCAGACGCATCTGCAGACAGAATCCGAAAAACTATCCATCACACCACGGGGAAGGAGGTACCAGTAATCATCACCGATACATTCGGAAGAGCCTGGCGAATAGGCCAGGTCAACTTCGCCATAGGAATCTCAGGTATGAGACCAATCCACGATTATCGAGGAACCAAGGACATGTACCGACGGACCCTGCAAGTCACCGAGATAGCCGTCGCAGACGAGCTGGCTGGGGCAGCCGAGCTTGTAATGAACAAAGCCGACAGAGTACCTGTCGCGATCGTCCGAGGATACAAGGCACCTAGGGGCCGGGGCCGAGTCAGGGATCTCATAAGACCCGAGGAGTCTGACCTTTTCCGATAGAGAGATGTACGCGTTACCTTTATTGAGAATGCGTATGATTACACAAGGTGACGAGCGCTAAAGTTGACAGACTTTCTCAAAGACGCTCGGAAGATCGAATCCGAGATCATCGAGACTCGGAGGGAGATTCACCAGAATCCTGAGCTAGCCTACAAAGAGAAGGCGACTTCAAAACTGGTCGCTGATAGGCTCAAGACTCTAGGTCTCGGAGTCAAGACAGGAATAGGAGGAACAGGGGTCATGGCGGTTCTGCAAGGCCCGCGGTCTGGAAAGGTCGTAGCCCTGAGAGCAGACATGGATGCGCTGCCGATAGAAGAGTTGGCCGATATTGACTTCAAGTCTCAGGTAAAGGGCGTGATGCACGCTTGCGGTCATGACACTCACGTTGCAATGCTTCTGGGAACAGCTAGATTGCTTGCCAATCGCAAGGGCGAGCTAGCGGGGACCGTGAAGTTTCTGTTCCAGCCTGCGGAGGAGAACGGCGGCAAGGGCGGCGCTAAGCCTATGATCCGAGCCGGAGTCATGGATAATCCCAAGGTCGACTACGTGTTCGGACTTCACATAGACAACGATCTAAATTCGGGAACCCTGGGATTCCGTGGAGGACCAATAATGGCATCCCCAGACACTTTCGAAATCAAGGTGATCGGAAGAGGCGGACACGGCGCCTACCCCCATGAGACAGTGGACCCTGTATACGTGGCTGCTCAAGTCATTATCGCCTTGCAAGGCGTCTCTGGGAGAATGATAGACCCGATACAGCCTTTCGTAATAACGATCGGTAGTATTCATTCAGGCACAAAGGAGAACATCATCCCCGACCAAGCAATTCTGCAAGGCACACTGAGAACCCTCGACGAGAAAACCCGAAAGCTAGCGAAGGCCAAGATTGCAGAAGTTTCCAGAGGTGTGTCTAAGGCATTCGGCGCAAAAGCAGAAGTCGACTTCGAGAAGGACGCCTACCCTGTAACTGTCAACGACGTGCATGTCACCGAACAGGCCATGAAGATCATCAAGAAGATTCCTCGTACAAAGGTGAGAGTCCGAGAACCAATAATGGGAGGAGAGGATTTTTCCAGATTTCTCCACGAGGCTCCAGGCACATTCTATTTCTTGGGAACACACAATCCAGCCAAAGGATGTGTTCATCCAAACCACAGTCCCCGATTCAAAGTCGACGAGGATGTGTTGAAACTGGGAGCAGCCTCACTCGCCACACTGGCGATGGAATTCACAAACCCGAAATATTAGGCTACACGCGACAGGCGACTGGATACCAAACCCTTTTCTTCCGTTAGATCACGTTCGACTCGAGACTGCATTAATGGCTCGAGAAATCCGAGTAGCGATCGCAGGAGTAGGCAACAGCGCCTCAAGCCTAGTCCAAGGAATAGAATACTACCGACAACAGAAGAAAACGATTGGTCTAGCCCGGCCGAGGATTGGGCCTTACACTGTTCCCGACATCCACATCGTAGCAGCTTTCGACATAGACAAGCGTAAGGTTGGGAAGGACCTTTCAGAAGCAATATTCCAAGAACCAAACAATACCCGCAAGTTCGTCCAGCCACGAAGCCTAAGCGTCGAGGTTCAGATGGCTCAGCCTCTCGACGGCGTTTCCCCAATCGCCGGAGAAAAAATAGTCGTGAGCGATTCGAAACCAAGCAATGTGTCCAAGACTCTGACGGAGTCGAAGGTAGAGGTGCTTGTCAATTTGACGCCTACGGGCGCGACAAAAGCTAGCCAAATGTACGCCCAAGCCGCCCTACAATCCAATAGCGCCCTCATCAACGCTACACCCGCACGAATAGCGTCGAACAGCGCCTGGCAGTCCAAGTATCGCAAAAAGAAGATTCCACTCGCGGGCGATGACATAATGGACCAGATAGG
>WNEZ01003206.1_pt1 | contig 14090 bp, 10 predicted proteins | sample 5400521 | NCBI WGS metagenome assembly WNEZ01 (sample SAMN13153339, study PRJNA577476) | soil metagenome | isolation source: 120 cm saprolite under Douglas fir tree site 2 hole 1 replicate 1 | place: USA:California | collected 2015-04-18 | reverse complement strand
AATCAGTGCCTCTTGCGCTATCATCACTCTCTTCGTTGACCGATGCACCTATCGTTAACCATAATGGCTTCCTTGAAGGGCCTCTTGATGAACTACTGTCTATATCCAGCTATCTGTATAAGTGGAGCAAGTTCTTTCCCATCTGTGTATTTATCTGGATAGGCCTGCAGGTTTGGAAGCGCACAGCATCTCTGCATTTTGTACAAGCAATGGGGGGTATCGTCCTTCTGACGCTGTATGGTCTTATCGTCACAACTCTTGGTGGTTACATATACTATGACCGCCTGCACACTCCATTCTTGCCGCTGCTGATCCTGGTGGTCTGGTGTACGCTGCTGACCGGGGCGCTGCTCCTCGCCCAGGAGGGACCCAGCTTGCTCGCGTGTCTAACCAGCCACTACTTCCGTCGCCAACAGGTCAGCATCCCCACCGCAACTATACTTATCGCCAGTCTTGGCGGGGTTGGTTTGCTCCTCTTCATGGCTCGTTTGCTGCTGACTCATGGTACTTCTAGCCAGGTGGGTGTTGTTTTCTTCTTCGTGCTGAGTGTGGTGAGTATCTTCCGCTACTTCCGCCGCAGTACACAGGAATAAACAGGGAAATCTATGAGCTTCCACGAATTCAGCATCCAGCATTCATCAGATGAGCACCTATCCTCTCGTACACTGAATCCAAGGCCTGGAGCGCGACTTCTGTATTATAACGCTCCAGGATGAGTTGACGGGCATTCTCCGTAAGGCGATGCGCAAGGTCCGCATCTTGAAGAACTGAGATGCAGGCTGAGGCAAACTCCCGAGGAGTATCTGCAACTAGAAGGTGCTCTCCGGAGTGCACATCTAATCCCTCACATCCCACAGTTGTAGAAACTACAGGCACGCCCATAGCCATTGCCTCAAGAATCTTTACCCGCACCCCTCCACCAGAAAGCAAGGGGACAGCCAGTGCACTGGTTTCTTTCCAAAATGGCAGCGCATCCGCAACATAGCCATGCAGGCGTACTCCTGAATGACGGCTGGCGAGCTCGTGTAACGCACGGGGAGGACGAGCACCCACGATATCGTAAATCACATCGGGACACTCGCTTTGCAAGTATCTATAGCCCTCACGGAGCCACCATATGACTCCTTCACTGTTAGGAGGCCAAAACATCGTCCCAATAGTGAGGAGCCGGTTAGGCTGAGGTCTACGAGCAGCATATACGGACGCGAGATTTTGGGCATCCACAGCAATTGGCACAATTTCGATAGCTACTGCTTCTCCTGCAATCGCGCGCAGCGCATGCCGGTCTTGCTCGCTCACTGTCAACACTACTTGAGCTCTCTGGCAAGCTGCGCTTTCTTGTTTGCGAACAAGATGCACTTCACGTCCTAAGAACCAGCGTACGATAGGATTTTGCATCCGCTCACGAAGGCGCTCGATGACTTGCCACACTGCATTGTGCTCATCAAGGATGACGGTTCCCTTCCATTCCTTTGGAATGAAGCGCATCATATTCAGCTGGTCGACATGCACCACGTCAAAGTGTTCTTCGCGCAATAATCGAGCTATCAAAGCATGCATAGCTGCCCGTTTGTCGCGCCGTAGTATGAAAGAATCGCCCGTCACAAGGCTTTCAAGCAAGAAGCGTGTATTTATGCCTGGTGAACGTCTCAATGGGACAATCAACACGCGAGAGCAAAGGCCGCGTAGTTTTTCAGCATGTAGCACCTCTCTTGTGTCGCGGGCGAATGTACAATTGACAACATCGTGATGCGCAGCCAGATGTTTCAACACCTGGAGCGTCTTTATTTTTGGTCCTGAGTCAGCTGACGAGACGACTATCTGTGTGAGTAACAAGATACGCATAACTATTCCCTCTGGATTTGTCCTCTGCTAGCTCCTTTCATCACTATCCAGCACTTCCTGGTAGACACGAAGCGTGGCGGTAGCACATGCCTCAGGTGTAAATGAGGCAGCTCTTGCTCTACCCAGAGTGATGAGACGTTCATGTAGAGAGGTATCAGTAAGTACCTGAACAATAGCGTCTGCCAGTGCGAATGCACTGGAACAGTCAACACGGACCACCGCATCTCCGGCAATCTCTACACTCGCAGCCTCAGGACTGGCAATAACCGGCGTACCACAAGCCATTGCCTCAATAGTTGGCAATCCGAAGCCCTCATGTCTCGATGGGAACACAAGCGCCTCAGCCCCTGCATAAAGTGGCCCCAGATCTTCGTCTGGCAGCCAGCCAGCGAGGTGAATCCTTTCCCGGTAGAATGAGGATGTAATTTTTTGCAGAACCTCTGCACTTCTGTGGCCAGTGCCTCCTGTCAGTACTAAATGCAAGTCCTCAAAACGTGGCGCTACCAGCTCAAACGCCTCGATAAGCTTGCCCACGTTCTTACGAGGCATGATGCGACCGGTATGAAGCAGGTAACGTCCTCCGTATCGTTGTCGCATCGCCTGGATTTCTTGAGCCGAAATGTTGGTGTGGCGTAGCGATGCACGCATAGCATGGTGAATAACCGTGATCCGCTCTGTCTCCACCCCCCAATAAGTGACCAGTTCACTGCGAGTCTGCTCAGAAATAGCAATAATACGCTGTGCCCGTCTTACGCTCTCACGTAGCAGATATTGCCAGTAGAGCCGTACGTAAAGCGACGATTGATCCGGCACCTTCAGAAATGCCAGATCATGCACGGTCAATACCAGTGGGCCGTTCCAACCGATGGGAGCAGAGAAAGCGGGTACATGCAGTATGTCTGGCTGTATCTTTCGTAGTACATCGGGCAACACCAGTTGATGTTGAATAAGGATACCACGCCACGTTCTCAATTTCACGGGTTGAATACGGATATTTGGTGCATTTGCTAACGCCCGATACTCCTTCGGGCGACCCGTAATAACGATATACTCGTTTGTCTGATCAACCCGTGCCAGTCCCTCTAACAGAGCCTTCGCAGCCGAGAGCATACCACCGTGTTCTTTCTCTGCTATAAGATTGTCAATTGCTACACGCATGATTTCCCTTCTATGTTCGGGTTCGTGAACCAACACTCACGATACTCATCCAGGGTGCTCCCAGTGATTTGTCTGCTATGCGGCTCTCCCAACGTATACGTTCTACATAGCCTAGCGCCAACCCAGCTAGTAAGAAGAGGAAGACAGTTGCCTCAGTCTTATCCAATGGTACGTCGACAAAGGCAATCACGATGTTTGCTAACACCCCTAGCATTGCCGCCAGCAGGAGAACACGTTGTCCGCGTTTAGCAATGCTATAGGCAATCCAACAGGAAAAGAAAATGCTCAACAGCAGAGCCACAGCGACAAGCAACCACGCGATACCACTCTCCATAGCCCACTCTAAGTACTGGTTGTGTACACTGATACCGTTTTCATTGAGTCTTGCCGCCTGACTGATGATGAGCCTGGCATAGTAGATACGGAACTGCGTCAGGCCAATGCCGATCCATGGATTGGAAGCGATCAGGCGGATCGCTTCTTGCGCAAGGAAAATGCGGTTAGTCGTTGAGGTCTCAGGATGTGCAAATAGTGCCATGATTTTGTTGAAAAAGACAGTCCCCGCTGCACCTGCTAACATTACCGAGCCTATAAGTAGCTTAAAGCGGCGAGTAAGCACGAGAGCGAAGATCACCAGGAGACTAATTGCGAGGGCAGCGCTACGTGTGCCCGACCCCAGGATTTCTAATGATGTTGCAATCGTCATAACAGCCCCGATTATCCGGTCCCGCCGATGAGTACCGAGAAGCCAGCAGGCAAGAGCAACAGCAAACAGGTTGGTGAGGTAGAGCCCAAAGGTAGCGGCCCCATCAAAAGGTCCCCATAATCGCCCTTGTGACAACCGGGGGTCTTGTGCGCCGCTGGCCTCCAAGAAAGCTGGGACTTGCAGGGCTATGGCCTGTGCTGCGCCAATGAGATATAAGGGAATATTACTGATGAGCACAGCGGCCAGGAAGGATGATGCATCTTTTATGTACTCTACAAGAGCCGTTCCGCAGAAGAAGGCTATAAATAGTAGTAGCACCGTATAAAGCCGCTTATCTGCCCCATCGATGTGTATACTGGTTGAGATATCTGGCACATGTATAAAGGAGATAACAGCAATGGCAAGATACAACAAAGCCAAACGATGAGGCAAACGAAGCCGCAAGAAAGGGCGCTCTATGAGAATGATCAGGAGGCAGAGAAACAATAGAGGCTCAAGTAGTCTTATCGTATGACCAGGAAGCGGGACCAACAATCTTGGAAGGCCAGCAGCCGTGAAGACAAGGAACAAAGCAAGACGTGGCTGGATAAACCCACTTACAGCCACAGCCAGAGAAGCAATAAGCGCCACTGCGAGCAGCGGTGACGGGCCAAATGTACAAAATACAATTACGAGTAGCAACAAAAAACTAAAGAGCACAAGTAACATATTGCGCTGTCCGCGTGCTGTTAGCAACTTGCTTTGTTGAGCCAGGTCAAGTATCAAATGTCTCTGTGTCAAAGGACTCTACCTACCCTCGTTAAAGTGAGCAATTTGTTCTGATGAAGTCGTATCAGTCAGAGTGTTCTCCTGCATTTGTACCTGGGGAAGCGGCCTTAGTCCATCAAGCAGAGGTGTGGGATATTTCGTCGAAGAAGGAGATCTTTTGGAAGCATCCAGCGGTATGCTTTCCATAAAATCTGTGTTTCGATGAGAGCGATCGACGTAGAAGTAGGATCGGTGTTTGGTTTGTTGTCGGTTGACTACCACACCAAGTATAGGTGAGCCAAGCCGCTGAAGCGTATTTTGCGCCCTGCCCAGGGATTCCGCCCATTCTTTCCCTGCTTCAACAACCAGTACTGTGCCCTCAGTAATGGCCGCTAGAGCTAGCGCATCAGCTCCCTTATCCAAGGGAAGAGTATCATAGATGATGATGTCAACCAATCCTGATACTGTCCTGCCAGATCCAGCACGGCTTTGACATAGCAGCCATTGCATCAACTGACGCACTTCTGGTGTACGCAGCATCGTTGCCGGATGGGTTGGTATCGGACCCGCTGGTAGCAGATAAAGGTTTGGTATATCAGTGGACCATTGGTCAAGCCAGGCACGTATCAAGACTAGCCGTTGCTCCTGAAACGTATGCACATCTTTTAGCTTATTTACTAACCCGTTCTCATTAGAGCGATGGAATATTACATGCAGTGATGGTTGGCGGAGATTTGCATCAACAAGCAGTACACATAGCCCAGAAGACGCAAGTGAGATAGCCAGGTTAGCTGCTGTGGTAGAAGTACCGGCACCTGCTCGCAAGCCAGTCACCTGTATCACACGCTGTCCTTTGCTCAGTACATCGAAGGCCGTAGCGATGATTACAAAGGCCTGCTCCACACCCTCATCGGTCTCATTAGAAGTAGTTGGTGATCTGGTGAAGAGATTTGGGTACTTGCTGAGTGGCACGCTGCCAAGGGATTCCAGTTTAGCAAGTTGGACTATATCGTCTGAGGTTTTAATGGTTGTGTCTACCCAGTCAAGTAGCAGTACGAGTATGAGCACGAGTAGTGAACTCATCAATGCCGCAATGACAGTATTGAGTGCTACGTGAGGACTTATTGGGGAGGCTGGAGGTGTTGCCTCCTGGATCAAAGTAAGGCGCGGGGAGGATGCCGACCGTTTCTGCGTGGTTGACTGCGCTTCCTGGTACTGTATAAAGGCGTTAGAGACTGTATTCGCAATTTTTGCCGCCTGACCTGGATCGTCTGCTTGAGCCAACACCTCGATTATCGCAGTGCCACCTTTGGGCGAGGCGTTCACAGCTTGCCTGAGTTGGCTAACACTTACCCCTGGCAATTGATGAGCTGCGGCTTGCAACACATCCGTACCGCTGATCAAAAGCGAGTAATTCTGGGCAAGGGCCTGGTTACTAAATACGCTGTTTGCATCCAAAGCACCTGATCCATTCACCTGTATCAATGCGGAAGTTTGGTATACAGGTGTAATGAACTTACTGATAGTAAATGTTGCGCCAGTGCAAACGATGATGCCGAGAAGAATAAGCCATAGCCACTGCCGCATGACCGAGGCATAGTGATGTATGGCTGTAATCCCGAGTGGCATGCTTTTTCTCCTTCAACTAATAAGCTCCCTTACCAAGTATCACTATAAGTATCGTCTTGAGAAGGATGCGCAGATCCATCCAGAATGAGCGATTCATCACATAGATGCAGTCGAGGATACAACGTTGCTCATAACTGGTCATTGAACGACCGCTCACCTGCCAGAGGCCAGTTACTCCAGGTTTTACTGCCTGGCGCAGTCCGATGAGTTCCCCAAAATGCGATACTTCTGAAAGCTGAATCGCTCGTGGCCCGACCAGACTCATCTCCCCACGTAACACATTGAGCATCTGCGGTAACTCATCAATACTTGTGCTGCGCAAGATGTTCCCAACTCGTGTGACACGAGGGTCTTTCTCTAACTTCCCGTTTTTCCGCCACACTTGAAGCAGCTCAGGATGCATCCGCAGGTAGTCATCAGCACCCACTATCATGCTACGGAGTTTATAGGTGACGAAGGATTGGCTGTATCGCCCAATACGCACATGCCGATAAAAAATCGGCCCACCATCTTCCCAAAAAATAAAAAATGCTATGACAGGCAATACTAGTCCCAATAGCACAAGTCCGACTATAGCACCGCAAATATCAAGCAGACGCTTAGCAATCTCATAGGCTTGCGATGTTTGAGGCTCATCAAGCAGTAGGCTGTAGTCCAGGAATACCTCTTCTGTTCGCTCCCGCACGAACTCGACATCAATGGCATTCGCGGCAGATTCACCCAGTTCGCTTGCTCCGCTCATATAGCTGTTCTCATTCTCTATCATAGTAAATCCGCTTAATCACTATTAGGACGATGAGCATTGGAACTTTTAGAATACTGATATCAGGCAGGGTTGTGGACCTTAATGATACCTCCATATGCAGGGCTGATATCATATACTCTTGGCACATGCCTATCATCTCACAGTATATGAGCAATCAAGACATTGCTAGTGTGTAGACGGACATCAGTCGTTTCAAAATGTCTTCCCAGTTGTGGTGAGCGGTGACATATGAGAGTCCACACTTCGAGAGGTTGTTCCATAAACTGTGATCGTCAAGTACGCGAAGCACTGCGGTAGCGAATGCTTCTGGTGTATCTGCAACCAGCAGGTCTTGACCAGCAACCGTTTGCATACCTGCAACGGCACTCGAGGTGGCAACTACAGGGGTACCCAAAGCCATGGCTTCAAGCACTTTGTTCTGTATGCCAACCGCATAAGGGAGTGAACATACCGACACCTGGGCCTGAGCGATGTACGGTCGAAGGTCAGGAACATATCCGGTCACCTCGATACGCGGATCATGTCCTAAACGACGTATTGAGAGAGGGGGATCGCTGCCCGCAATGATGAGTTTGATATCAGGCCGTTGTTTCCAAATGTGCGGTAGAATGTGCTTAACAAAGGTAAGAACTCCCGCCACATTTGCATGAAAACTCATCTTTCCAGAGAAAACCAGTGTGCCTGGTTTTCGCGGTCCAGTATAAGGCTGAAAGTATTGCTGATCAATACCATGAGGGAGCACAGTAACCTCCGCCAACGATCTCCTATCTACTGTTTCAAGTTCATCACCCACATCCAGCAGAGCCCGGCGATCACGTTCGGATGTTACTAACACGTGACGGAAACGCAGCAGTTGCTTGAGTTCACAAGAGCGCGTTAAACGTGCTTCGCGCCCCCCAATGAGCCGTACCATGAGCGTGGCTCCAAAGTAGGCCCCCTTCTCATAAAGCTGACTGATACAATCAACAGCATCCCAGACGGCAGGTATAGGAAGGTGCTCCGGCACTACACCCAATGCACGTATAAACTCTATATGAAGCAGATCGAATTGACTGGAGTCGAGCAACTCATTGAGCGCAATGCTTAGACCTGGCGAAGCACAAAAGGCTACCTGGAGAGGGAGTTGTGTGGTGAAAGCACGTAGGCCACGAAGAAACTGTACATTCCGTTTTTCCTGGACAGTGATAATGTTAAAGCCTTCGTGTTGGAGAGCTAGAGCATCCTCCTCTTCTCGTTTGCCAGCGCACAAAGCAAGCACTGTTACATTGTGTTCTTTCATTAAATGACTTACAAAGCCGTAAGAACGAACACGAATACGCGATGGAGGGTAGGGTGTTAAAAAGAGCAGACGTGTCACTCAACCTCCAATGTTGTAATGGAGAAAAACTGTACATCCCGTGCTGCTATTCTTGCCTCAATACAGTGGAAACGGATGCTTAACACAAAAATTATAAACTGTTGTACTCATTAAGTCAATATCGTGCTCACCTTGTCTTCAGACAGTATTTCTGTTAGAATGAGATCATGAGAGCAAAAGAAGAGCTGGAAACCCCACGAGCCGAAAATGCCAGCCTGTAGGCGCAAGTGGTAGCCGCATATGAAGAGCCGCTGCTGGAATTCAAGTAAGCTGCAGACTAAGCCAGGGCCTGTGAGGTAACGCAGTTGTCTGAGGTGCAGCGAGCCGCGTTCTTGCAGCGCTGTGAACACCTCCCCAGTCAGGGGTTGGCAGCCAACCCAGCAGAGCAACGAATATGGAAAAGACAGTTCGGGCTATTATTATCCAATTGCTGTGCTGGGGCATTGCCATCCCCTTTATCTTCCCGATGACGGCGTTGCTGACACGTTATCTTGGCCCCCTGCAGTATGGCGAATACAGCTTCACGCTGTCCTTTCTGGCCGTCTTCGCCCTGTTCAGCGGTACTGGCATGGATCCACTGATCATCCGTCAGTTGAGCCGGCAGAAACGCGAAGAATGGAGCAAGACCCTCAGCTACGCCGCAGGCACGAGGCTGCTATCTACTATCCTGAGCATCGGTGCAGCCGTTTTGCTGTTACTGATGCTACCAGTAAGCCCCGAGCAGCGGAACCTGCTCCTGCTGGGGAGTGCCTCGCTGCTCTTCAGCTTCTCGTTCAACGGCTTGCGCATGATCTACTCACATGGCTTCCGGGCAGAGCAGCAGGTAGGTGCTCTCTCTTTGCTCGAGACAACGAATCGCGTGGTGACAGCCGGGTTGGTGGCACTCATTGTTCTATTTCACTTCTCACTATTGTGGGCCTGCATCCTCATCATCTATTCCGATCTGCCCTTCTTCTTCATCCTGGTAATGATGGCTCAGCGACGCTTTGGTATGCGGGTGCGCTTTAGCCTGAGCCGAGTTCGCGAACATCTGCTTGGTAGCTTGCCACTAATGGGCTACAATGCGCTGACACTCATTGCAGCGCAGGCCGACCTTCTCATATTGATGGCCCTGGCAGGACCGCTGAGCGTGGGGATCTACGCTCTGGCGGGGCGTATCACCAATCCCCTCCTTTCTGTCGCGCTAGCATATGTAATCGGACTGTACCCATTGCTCTGTAGAAAGTTCGAGGAAGGGCACGAGCAATTTGCCGTAGTCTACCGGGAGGCAATGCGGGTACTGGCGCTTTGCATTATTCCGTTGGCAATCTTTGTAAGTGCAGAGGCGAATATCCTTGTCACCTTGTTAGGCGGTCAGCATTTCACCGCAGCAGCGATTGCTGTGCAACTGCTAATGTGGGCAATGGTAGTAGTTTTCTTCAGCCAGCTAGCCGTGCGTACCTGTATGGCTGCGAATATGGAACGCCTGATTCCATATGTAACCGCTGCTTCAGCCGCCCTCAATATACTGGCCAACCTGATACTGATTCCACATTGGCAGATCGTGGGTGCGGGTGTGGCAGCACTCCTCAGTGAATTAGTTGGGCTGTGTTTGTTCACCGTGCTGCTCAGACGCCACGTCCGTTTATTATCGACTATGAACATGCTGCTACGTGTGTTCTTAGCCAACCTTCCAGCATTGGCATTCCTGCTCTGGCAGCAGCATGCGTCCCTGCTGTTGACTGCACCAATAGCCCTGGTGCTGACCATCATCGGCTACTTCGCAACTCGCACACTCTCGCTCAAAGACATTCACATAGGGATGCGTATCCTGTATACCTGGCGTGACAAAGGGACATCAAAAGATATGAACGATCAGCCAGCGGCAATTCTTCGGCAGAGTCAGGATACCGCCAATGGGTCAACTACAATGCTTCCACGAGTCCAAGTGTAGAAAGGTTGCTTATGGCTGAGAAAGAGTCCGGTGATGTACGCTTCTCCTGCCACCGAGGAGATGGTGCTGACGAGCGGCGTAGGTACTTACACACTGTGAGATGAGGAGGAAACTATGCGCACGCTCATCTTTGGGGTTGATGGTCTCTCATTTCGTGTCCTGCATCCAATGATGCAGGCCGGATACCTGCCGAATTTTCAGGCGTTGGCACATAATGGCGTGGAGGCTGTACTAGAGTCAAGATATCCCCCACTGACACCACCTGGCTGGGTGTCGCTGATCACCGGACTCAAACCCGCGAAGCACGGCGTGTATGACTTCTGGGAATATGACGAGCAAGGCGCAGATCGGCTGATGACACACCGCAAAGGCGGCAAGGCGATCTGGAACCTGCTCAGCGATTACGGGAAACGGGTAATCGTGGTCAATGTTCCTCTCACATACCCTCCTGACCCGGTAAATGGAATCGTTGTCAGCGGCATCCAGGGGACGAGTGAGCGTGGGAACTTCACCTATCCCAATGAGTTCCGTGAGGAACTATTGGCACATGTACCGGATTACCGGATAGATGTAGATGTCACTTCAGTGGTCCAGGGTAAGCTCAGCCCTGCACAAGCGGCTGTGCAGCTTATCGAGAAGCGTACAGCACTGATGCGCTATCTCTTAAATGAGAAGGACTGGGACTTTGCATTCATCGCCTTCTGCGCGGCTGACTATCTCCAGCATCTGATGTGGGAGGAGGTCCTGGCCTTAGAGCCACAAGTCGTGCGCTACTTCCGACTGCTGGATGAGGCTTTGGGGCAAGCTCATGCGGCGCTTGGTACCGATGGATCGCTGTTCGTCGTCTCCGACCACGGCTTTCAGGGTGCCAGGGTGAAATTCGCTATCAACCAGTACCTCTTCTGCCGAAAGTGGTTGTACAGCAGTCAGCACTTAAAGCATCGCACTTTACTGCACTCGTTAGGCAAGGGAATGCTGAACCGGCTAGGGCTGCTGGAGCACGGGCGTGCGATCAAGCTACGTCTCTTACATCCACCGGAGCAGCCGCTGACGAGGCAGACCCCGTATCTAACGCGGGCGCAACAAATGACCGCTGGAGTGAGCGTAGCCTCCTGGTCATGCTCGTCGGCGGCCTTCGCAGACCTCTGTATCACTCGGGCACTGTCAACACAGCAGATGGATGACCTGCGTGGGGAGTTGCTGGAACTGACCGATCCAATTAACGGACATAAGCTCGTTGACGCGATCTACGGGACAGAAGTCTTCGGCCAAGGGCCGTTCCAGCCACGAGAAGAGCATCTCTTGCTATTGCCCACTGACGGCTATACCTTCACGCCGGTACTGGGACAACCCTGGCTCTGGGATCGCGAGAGACGATTATTCGGCACACATCAGATAGACGGTGTACTTTATGCCTGTGGTCCGAGTATCAAAGCTGGTATAAAAGGTCCGCCAGCGGAGATTTACGACGTCGTACCGACGGTGTTGCGAACGATGAATTTGCCTCTGCCAGACAATTTAGATGGGCGGGTCATCGAGGATATCTTCATCCCTCGCACTTCCGTTGCACCGGAGCGCGAGACGGCCCAAACCACAGTGGCACGCAAACTCAAGAAGCTGCTGGAAAGTTGATCCTCAATGACGGTTTTAAAGTGTGCCCTCTTGAAAGGAGGTGGGGACGAGAGTGCCTGGTCGAATGGTTGTGCTCTGGATGAGCGAGCTAACTTGGGAGATAGTAAACCAAATACCTGCAGTAGGGGCATTGCGAGCACTGGGAGCCACCGTAACATCTCTGGAGCCATTGCCGATTACTGGCCAGCAGACTCAGGCATGGCAAATGATCAGCGGCCAAAATCCCGGCTGCACAGGATACTTTGATATCTGGGCCCCACAACAGTACAGGGCGCAGCCCGTTATCGAACCTACGATACTTGGACTGCACGAGGTAATTGCTGCGGCAGGCTGCAAGGCTACACAGGTCGACCTGGCGCTGACTGAGGTACCGGCCTATTTGAGTGAGCCGGGGACACCTGTTGATTGTCTGATCGTCCATACAGTGGCCGGAGAGGACATAGCAGCGATAGATCAAGCTTTGCAGGCAGCGTGCACTTGGGCCGGTACTGGTGGAGCCTGCCTGCTGCTTTCGGATTATCATGCGGCAGCCGTAAAATGCTATGTAAACCTCAATGATGGGCTACGTGCCCTGGGCGTTCTGGAGGTTTCCGAGCAGGGCACCACTCGTTGGAAAGAGACGCTCGCTTACCATGTCGGTCACGGGCAACTCTGGATCAACCTCGAAGGCCGCGAACCCTTCGGTATCGTTGCACCTCGCGATGAATACGACCAGGTCTGCCAGGCTCTCATTACCTCGCTGCCAGCGAAGCTTCTGGACCCGCAAACCGGTGAGCCGGTGATTGAGCAAGTCTACCGCCGCGACGAGTTGTATCGCGGTGATTACCTCTTCCGGGCACCGGATCTTGTTGTAGTTATGCGACCGGGGTATGCTCCATCACCCAACAGTGTGATGCTTGGCTTCGATGGCGCAGTGATCTGGCCTGCTCCAGATGATACCCGTGCCACAGCCGGGCTCCATCCAACCACAGTTGGGGGCTTAGTGATTGCTCTAGGTGTCCCGTTCGCTACCGGCCAGACCATTGCGCGGGCTCCGCTGGGGGGTATTGCACCGACACTCTTACATACGTTGCGACTGCCCATTCCCACAAGCATAGATGCAACGGTCATCACTGATCTCTTCGCTCCAGCATTTATGCAGCAATTTCCGGTCCAGCGTGCGGAGCAGGATTCTTGCCTATCAGCAGAGGATGAGGAGGAAATCATGGCACGACTACAGAACCTTGGATATATAGGATAAATTGTGGCAATAAAAACTAGTCGAAAATAAGCCAAAACTGTTATAATAGTAGCCGATGTTGCGTTCCTCTTGAACACGTTGGGGCGACTCTGGCTTGCAGGAGTAGAGGTGGATGGGTCTAAATTCTACGCTGGGCAGCGGCGTCATCGCATACTCTTGACAAGGAGTGCCGGTGATTCTCGAAGCCCTAAAGAAAGATTTATAAGGGGTGTACTGTGATGTCAGAGGAGGGAGAATTGTGACAACCGTTGAGCTATTATCTTACCTTCGTACACTAGGGGTGAAAATTTGGGTCGACAGTGATCGACTTTACTATAGCGCTCCCAAGGGAGTGCTCACACCAGCCCTGCGTGCAGAGATGGTTGAGCGCAAAGCAGAAATACTCACGTCTCTGCGCAAAGTCACGCTTGCCGGAGGCTCTGCTGCGCCACCCATCAGACCCGTCTCACGTGATGAGCCTCTGCCTCTCTCTTTCGCCCAGCGGCGGCTGTGGTTTCTGGATCAACTGGTGCCGGGCAATTCCTTCTATAACATGCATACCGCCTTGCGCCTCTCGTCCCCGCTCGATGCAGCCGTCCTGGAGCACAGCCTCAACGAAATCGTGCGCCGCCACGAAGCCTTGCGCACCCGCTTTGTGGCCGTCGACGGCATCCCCGCCCAACTTATCGCCCCCAGCCTCACCATTCCGCTGCCCCTGCTGGACCTGCGCACGCTCCCTCCATCCGAGCGGGAGGCCGAAGCCCTGCGCTTGGCCAGCGAAGAGGCTACGCAGCCTTTCGACCTAGCCAATGGTCCCCTTGTGCGCACCTGCCTGCTGCGGCTGGATGAGGCCGATCACGTCTTCCTGCTGACCATGCATCACATCGTCTCTGATGGCTGGTCCATGGGCCTGTTCTTCCAGGAACTGAGCACCCTCTACCGCGCCTTTAGCATGGGCCAGCCCTCCTCGCTGCCCGAGTTGCCTATCCAGTACGCCGACTTCGCCGTCTGGCAACTGCAGTGGCTGCAGGGGGAGGTGCTGGCCGAGCAATTGGCCTACTGGAAGCGGCAACTGGCCGCCCTGCCCGTGCTGCAACT